>Ga0315282_10002041_pt1 | contig 37636 bp, 47 predicted proteins | sample YL17G07_20_MG_FD_203693 | JGI IMG/M metagenome (GOLD analysis project Ga0315282, IMG submission 203693) | Sediment microbial communities from Yellowstone Lake, YNP, Wyoming, USA - YL17G07_20 | ecosystem: Environmental > Aquatic > Freshwater > Lake > Sediment | place: USA: Wyoming | collected... | reverse complement strand
ATCTCGAAGCTGAACAATGGAGCCACGAGCTCAGCTATGGCGCTCCTGAACTTGACGAGGAATTCATCCAAGCTATCATGTCACAGTGCGTAGATAGTCAGAAAAACTCTATATTCGCATCTACTGGATTCGCCTTTTTGACATCGATAACCATTGATATGAGCGAACTGAAGGTTGAACGTAATAACCTTTCTTCCTTTCTTGAATCAAAAACTCAAGTTCCGATCACGATAGAGGGCAAGATGTTAATTATAGATTCAAAAGAAGAAACTTTGTCAACAAGGAATGTAAAAACATACGTAAAGCGATTTCTTTATCACAGGGGTTTATACGAAAATTACAGAGTAACGGAAGAACATGATGTCATCAGAATTACTAAACGGAAACTCGGGAGTATTAAAAGGGCTAAGAAGGGGGGAACAAAACCTTCGGTGTACGACACATTGCCTTACTTCTTTCCAGTCCACCCATAAGCTGGGGAGTAGTATATAATGCCGACGAAGCCGTAGAAGCCTATATCAAAGGCACACTTGAAGATCATCCGGAAAGACTGCACTGACTGTATGCCTTCTAACATGATAAACCGGAGTTAAAGCTTATATCAGGTTGGTTATACGAGCCTAGAATAAAGCAAAAGTGGAAAAGAACAAGAATGGGTGAAAAGAGCCTACTCTTCAAAAAGGGCGAAAAGGCGGCAGAACTGTCAGCCATCGTTCTCTTGGCGTTCAGCATTTTGAAGGGAATAGTGGCTATCATCTCAGGTAGCGTTGCCCTTCTGGCCGACTCCATTCACTCTTTTGCTGACATTTTTTCCTCAGTTGCTGTTTGGGCTGGTTTGAAACTGGCTCAGAGGAAACCTTCAGAAAGATTTCCGTATGGTTATTACAAGGCAGAGACCTTTGCGCTATTGATAGTCGCCATAATAATTGCTTCATCTGGTGCTCTGATCCTGGTAGAAGCCATTGATAAGCTCCTTGCACCTGCCGTCGTCCTCTTTCCATCGCTTGTCCTTATTGTTGCTGTTCTTTCTGGCTTGGTTTCTTACTTTCTCAGCAAATACGAAAGGAAAGTGGGAAACCTAATTGGTTCACAGTCGTTAGTTAGTGAAGGGCAACATTCGATGGTGGACATGTACTCATCTTTATTGGTTTTCATCGGTTCGAGCCTCGGTTATTTGTCCCAAACGGATCATTTTCATCGATTCGAGGATGAACTTTGAAAGAGCTGCTCTGAATATTTCTGCCGAGATGAATCTTCTCAATACATACCTGTCGAGAACCCCAATGGTTTCTCCTACGTTCCAGATCGAAAACACAAGCTTTAACCCGCCAGCCTCCGCCTTCTCGTAAACCGCGTCTGCGACCTTCGAAGCTTTCTCCTCGACGTACATCCTATGGTCATCAGCAACAGTCTTGGCTTTGACGTTGGGCATCACGTTCGATTGGCCAAACTACGTCCACGTGAACTATGGTTTCCCAATGGTCTGGGGCACGCATGCCCCCGAATACCATACACGGACCCGTCGACATCTGGTAGGTGGACATGCTCGCTCTGTTGGTCGACCTCGTCTTCTGTTCAGGAGCGCTGCTGGCAGTAGTTGTCGTACTGCATACCTCTTAAAAGGCCACAGAACAGCTTAATCCCAAGTTATCGCGATTGGGATATGCGGCGATCTTCGATGAGAGACGAAGACTATGCCATTGGCTTCGGTGGAAAAAAAGTAGACGTAAAATCAAATCATATTATATCCCGTTAGCTGATTACAGTTACAAAAAAAGGTAAAAATCGCTGACCACTAGGATGCTAACTGAATCTGTATCTATTTCACGTTAAGCACTTCATTTATTGGTTCTTAACAGATTCTCTGCGGTATAGGGTTTGCTAGAAAAGTTTTTATAAATCCTGCCATTCTTGCTGCTTTGCCGTATTCCGTTAAACCACTGACTGCAACGATCTTCACTTTGGGGTCAATTCTCCGCAATGCCTGAATACTCATTGACCCGTGCATTTACATCCACTATTCACAGGTGTGATAGTCGATTTTGCGATGGTTACTTCCGAATATATGGGCGGTGTTCGATAGTTAAGGAAGAAGCACATGGTTCAGATCAGGAACGCGGTCATCTCTCGATAAATTGACCGTTTATCTTTTTTGACCGAGCTTCTAAAACGTAAGGAGCTTGTCGCTCTCCTTAATAATATCGTATATGTCTTTCATAGTCGAGAGTGGACAGAGTTGCGAGCCTTCTGATTGTCGCATCTTAAGGCATGTGCCACACGCAAATATCTCCCCTCCTCTGCCAACAAACATTTTCATCTGTTCCGTGACTTTGAACTTATCGGTATCGAGCGATTCGCACTCAACGCCTTTTCCTAGTAAGAATGCCTTCACTCTATCCCCTTCTTTCAATGTGAAGTTCGCAAACCTGAAGGCATTCCATATTGTTTCCGGGTCGTTCGAATAGATTATGATCCCTATTTTCACAGTCCTATCCTCTTTTCCAGTTGGCTCTATAAATCAGGAATATAAAGTTTGGGTACGTCGAGGCTACAAGGGGCGATCTCGGTCTTTAATGTCCTCTAATAATAAAGCGCTAATAATTGTGCTCTTTAATTCTATGATGGTGTTCGTGGCATAACTTACCCTGTTCTTTCTGATCTGCTCCGCTGAAAGGCTCTTCTCATAGTCGATGGATAAAATTTCCAGAATTTCTTTCTCTGATGATGTTCACCAATGATCTGTAAATCTTGCATTATTGAATTGAAATCAGAACTATCAATATTAGAATATTAAAGCCGATTCATAAGGTATAGATGGTTCGACCGCTGTCTTCCAAGAAGCTAAGGTGGAGGGTGTAACTGGTGTTTCAGTGATGACGGCAAGAGGGGCGATTGAGATGCCTCAAGGGGGAACTGAAGGCCAGAACTTAGTTGGGATTTGTCCTTAGGCGTGTAGGTCCTCTATTCCTAGCAACGGAACCTCAATACCTACAGTTAGTGGGATTCTCCTTCCCATCTCAAGCACGTTCGTCAAGCCCATGGTAAAAACCGAGCCGGCTCGAAGGTCTCCAACGGTCGCAACGTAGAGGAAGGCTTCATTCTCTGAGCAGCCAGTAAGTCGCGTAAGGACTTTTGCGGCGTCCTCTGCTGCTAACTCAGTCGCTTTAACATAGTCGGGGCGGCTGGCGATTGTCACGAAGGAATCGGGCTTCTTTATAAGCGGTCGGTCTGAAAGGAACGTCTCATCCTTCGTGATTCGAAGTGTGACATCGGCAGCACACTCTGCAGCTAGGCCCAGTATCAACCCGTCACCCTGTACGGCGTGAGCGTCACCAAGCACAAGCAATCCGCCTTCTAGCTGGGCCCTAAGGTGAAGCGCATTCCCGGGTGCGATGTCCTTAAAGTCCATGTTTCCCCCATTATCCCAGGGATTGCCTCCAGGCCAAGCTGGCGGCGTGACGTAGATGTCGCCAATCATCGTCCGCAGAGGGGACCAGAGTCTGCCTGGAAAGTGGACCCTTCCATCTGAGATCTCTAGGAAGGAGTGCGTCTTCTGGTCGCGCTGAGGCGAGCCGGTTGCATGCCCTACTGGCTCGATTGCCTGGATGTAAATAGCAAGCACATCGCTAGGCTCGATGCCCTTTACGAAGATCGGGCCTGTCTCCTCACGCATGTGGAATTGGTTCACATCCTCTGGCTTTCGGATTATCGAGGTGTCGAAGGTGATAGTTTCTACGATGAAGGTTTCACCGAGCTCTACCTCCGCGACCGGTTCGCGGACCTTGTACCGCTTCTCTAATGGAACTGTATGGTCCCGTGTGATGCGTTTCATACTATATCTCTCTTGGGAAGCTTCATATAAGTTCTCTCCAGTATCTATGACCTAATTCAAAGAAGTCGTACTCCTTTTGATCTCCTTCTATAAATTCATTATCGTGCAGGTCATCTTTCCCTACTTCGCAGCATATGGCCTCACAGAACCAATTAAGATCGACGAAGCAATACGCCTCCTGAACCAGAATGCGCTGGAAAAGAATGACAACACCAACTGAAAGGCATGAAAAAGGGGATGCCGATTGAAAGTCAGCTCACATATCCTTGAGGATGTAGCAGTTAATATGTGAAAGGTGTGTAGCATGACGTATAAGGCCTTGAAGGTGATCTATTGGAGCCTAAGAGATATCTAGAGAATACGTGACCTCACAGGGGCGATAGCCAATTTACCATACTTGACAAGGTTATCGTATCATCTTACCAATGGCACTTAGCGGTCACCTCGATCCTAGCATGCCATGGTGTCCCAGTTTTCTGTGAGATAGACCCCAAGATTCTACCCTTTTAGACTTAATCGACCCCTGTTTCTCAGCCTCATTGTTCCTTCTTCAATTTTGCTCTGGTTTTATTCATGAAAAGGCATTCTGTGTCACATACCTGTATAGCACAGCCTTCTCATTCATACGCAGACATTGAATCCAGTTCCACCGGGTGGCTCAATTCCATATTTCACATAGATATCCGCCAGCCCTTTCTTGACCTTGCGATAGTAATCTATGTATTACAACATCGAATTAATGTGAATAGTGGTAAGGGAAGAGGTAAAATGGGTATAAAAAAGGTTCATAATTTCCTTACCACCACTAGGAGATGATTGCCCGTACACATATAAATATTTACCCAAATTACTCCCAAATTATCCAGCGAGAGTCAATATAGACAATATTCCCTTAATAATGTAGCTAATTTATGAAATCTGCCGATAATCGAGCGCAAGACAAGATCCATCACAATGGATCCCTACTTATTAACTATCTGGCCTGGTTAAGATATGAGAAATATTCCCTAATAATAGTCAATACATTAGTTAAATTTATATATATTTTATTCTCTAACAAGAGTAAATATCATTGGGTGGTTGGAATGGGAAAAGAAGAAGCGAAGAAGATGAACAGGTACTACTTCTCCACACGTGATTTAGTGGTTATGGCAACCCTCGCTGCAATACAGGTTGTAATTAGCGTCTCCACCGTACCATTCGTGAGGCAATTGATGCATGGCATTCTCCATCTTCCTGGACCGGGTGCCGGTCAGGCCATTTTGGGTGGGTTCTTCTATGCGATGTGGGCAGTGTTGGCATACGGCGTAACGCAAAAAAGAGGTTCCGCACTTGTCGCATCGACCTTCATGGGCATCGTGGGCATCTTCACAGGAAATGGACCTCTGACCGGCTTTCCCGTCTTAGTAATGTATGTCGCCGCTGGCTTGGCTTGTGAAATCGGCCTACTTGTGCCTAAGGGGCGCTATATCATAGCAAGTGCTTTGGCAGTTTTATTTGAGTTCTTGGTCTTCATGTCTCTGATGGGTTTCGTTAATGGACAGTGGCTTTTAATGAATTGGATACCCATATTCGCAGTTGCTGGCATTGTTTCAGGTGCGGCCTTCGGCAGGGTGGATGTCGGAATCCTGAAGAGCCTCGAGAGGGCTGGCCTTGTGCGCCGAGTGGTCAAGACCCCTTGAGCCCTTTGCTCGATATCCGCAACCTTTGGTTCAAATATCCCAGTTCCACTGATTGGGTACTTAGGGACATAAATCTCGGCATATCAGAGGGCGAATTCGTATGCATGGCAGGCCCATCAGGATGCGGGAAATCCACGCTTCTGCTCGCCTTAAATGGCATCGTCCCTCATAGCACTGGGGGTTTCATGAAAGGCAATGCCATCGTGGCCGATAATAATACGGTGGATCATGAGGTTTCTGAGCTCGCGAGGATCGTGGGGCTAGTTCAGCAGAACCCAGATGGTCAGTTCCGAACACCGGGCGTAGAGGATGAGGTGGCCTTTGGACCCGAGAACTGCATGCTCCCCAGGGATGAGATCGCCAGGCGTGTGGATTGGGCCCTCAGCGTTGCGAAGGCAGATCATCTAAGGGACAGGGAGGTTGATCAGCTCTCCGGAGGGGAAAAGCAGAGGGTTGTCATAGCTTCAGCGCTGGCGATGATGCCAAAGGTCCTCGTATTGGATGAGCCCACATCGAATATCGATATGAAGGGATCATTTGAGATTTTAGAAGCGCTAAAGGAGATCCGCTCAAGGACTGGACTGACCGTTTTGGTGGCTGAGCACAAGCTCGACCTATTTCTTCCGATATCCGATAGGTTCATCGTTATCGATCAAGGATCGATACTCTACGATGGCCTCTGTTGTGAGCAGGGGCAGCGAAGACCTCATCAAGCTGGGGGTTGGATCGCCCCAGGTGCTCGACCTATTCTTAAATCGTGCGGTGGGGCTTACACCATCGCTGCAGGATAGGAACTGGAATTCTGGCCCACACATCGCCTTAGAGGGCCTGAGGCCCACCCCAACTTGTTATGGGGACGAAAGGTCCGAAGTCGCGATCGATGTTCGAGGGCTCAGTTTCCACTACGCTAATGGTGTGGAGGCGCTATCCGGATTGGATCTCACCGTAAGGCGCGGTGAGTTCGTAGGCATCACTGGAACGAATGGCTCCGGAAAGACGACTTTTCTATTGCACCTCATGGGTATACTGAAGGCCCAGGACGGGAAGGTCGTCGTCTGCGGTATGGATGCGAAGTCCACCCCTATAACTACCATAGCGAGAAAGGTCGGCTTGGTCTTCCAGAATCCCCTCAGCCAGCTCTTCGAGGAGTCCGTGCGGGACGAGCTCCTGTTCGCACTCAGGAATTTCGACCTAATGGACGATAAAGCGTCAGGGGCGGTGAAGGGCGTCCTGGGCTTCGTGGACCTCAAGGGCTTCGAGGAGAGGTACCCTCACTCCCTCAGCGTAGGACAGATGAAGCGCCTCTGCATAGCCTCGGTCCTAATATATGATCCGGATATCATAATCCTCGACGAGCCATTCTTCGGCCAAGACTACGGCCACATGCGGCTAGTGATGGACATCCTCATGAATCTTAACCGAGAAAGGGGGAAGACGATCTTGATCGTAAGCCACAACATAAGCATATTAACGGGGTACGCGAGCCGCCTCATCGCCTTCCAGAAAGGAACAATAGCTGAGGATGGGCCGATGTGGGGAGTCATCAAGAGACTCAACGACAGGGAGGATCTGAGTTTCCTCGTTCCGCCCTCTGTGCGTTATTCTCTCAGACTAAAATTTCCTCCAGAGTCTAGGTTAGCTACAGCAGAACTATCGGGCAAGCTACACGATGGGAGGGAACTGTACGGATGCTGGTGCCAAGATATCGATATGTGAAGATATCCTCCCCCATACATAGTCTCGATGCGGCCTCGAAAGCCGTCTGGCTTTTGGCTATAAATATCCTCGCGTTCCTGCTGCCCGATCCCTTCTGGCTGGCTCTGCTCTTCCTCTCCGCCGTGGCCGTGGGACTTTTTGCGAATCTGGGGTGGCGTAGGCTGTTGGAGGCGTTGAAACCGCTCAAATCCCTTGTTCTGTTCCTCCTCTTTGGGCCTTTGATGATAGCTACGCCAGCCCTACTGACCTATCCCTCTCTCCAATCTGTCCCACTGCTTGTAGCTGAAGGCCTGGACTACGGCTTGATGCTATGTGCGAGGTTTGGCTGCATGATGTATTCTGGCCTGATATTCCTAATGGCAACGAAACCCAAGGATTTCATAAATTCCTTAATGAGGCTCGGATTGCCCTACAGATATGGCTTCGCTCTGATCAGCGTGTTCAGCCTTATTCCAACCTTTGAGGCAGAGGCCAATACAATCAAGTATGCTCAGATGGCAAGGGGGCTGGATTATTCTGGACGCAAATACAGCTTCATAAGAAAAACGGTTAACTATTTCAATTACACCCTTAAGCCACTGCTCATTAGCTCGCTCCGTAGGGCGGATATGCTTGCGATCTCGATGGATAGCGGTTGTTTCGGCGCCTACAAGAACAGGACATTCCTTCACGAAGTAAGATGGAATAAGAATGATGCCATTTTCATCTCGATAGTTGTCTCCTTATCTTTGTTGGCGGTCTACGGCACACTGATAGGATATATCCGTCCACTGTTCGACTTCTCCACTTTTGTCAAGTCTGTTCTCCGTTTGCTCTCTTATTAAGGCGCCAAAGCGTAGCAATGATAAGCGATCATCGGCTCTCCGCTCCCTTGGATGAATCACAAAAATCATTCGATGCTGCCGGGTATGGCCTTGACCTGCCGCGCGTTGGCCAGTGTTACGCCGAAGCCTCCACCCGTTAGCACCTAATTTTAATGCAGGCTCATCATGCCAATGCATACTAGATGGGTAGATGACACTTCGATCCACCGATGTAATGAGGTGAAGGAGTACCTCTACATGAACAGGCATGCGATGGAGGCCCACAGATTTACCGCATACGCCCCTGAGCTGAATCCCGACGAGTACGTCATCTCCCACCTCAAGTGCAGGGAGCTGGCGAACTTCTGCCCGGCATCGGAGGGCGAGATGAAGCTCGGACTTAAGAAGGCGATAGCGCGAATGATGAGGAAACCGCAGCTCATACAGCGCCTCATACTCGGCTCACCTCTGTTCATGGGAAGATTTTAATCCAAAACGGAATAATAAGCGCTCTCATTTCAAACACGCACATCACAGAGGCCCTTGGTAGAGCCGAGTTGTTGGGCAGCCAACACATGTCTTTCTTTGAAGGCTCTCGCATGTTCTGCAATCTACATTGCATGGGGCTGTTATCCTCCCCTGGTGCGCGAGATTCTGCCTCACTTGAAGGAACGGCGTGTAGTGGATACTTCCAATAGGATAGAACTCAGATCTGCGAATTCCCTGGGCGCTTCTCAATGAGCACTTCTCCATGGATATGCTTTCTAAAGTTTTGCGATCCTCTGCCACTACGAGCGCGATGAGGTTATACCCTCCCAAGGTAGAAAAGATCTGTACTACTCGTGGGCAGTCCTTAAAGCGCTGTGTGATCTGTCTCATGGCTTCGGCGTTCTCGATCTCAAGGAGAACCATGGCAGCTGACATGCTCATCTTCTCAACGTTCAGCAAAGCCGATACCTTGATAACCTCTTGCTCGACCAACTTTTTCACCCTCTTCTTCACGCCTACCCCTGTCAACCCAACCTTTTTGCTGAGATCTTCAAAGGTCGTCCGCCCGTTGATCAGCAGCTGTGAGATTATCTTACGATCTATCTGGTCCATTTTACGCGCATCTAGTTTGCTTTTCAAACGACAAGGATATATATTGTTTGCCTTCATAACCTGCCTAGGTGTATGTAATGAAGATTATCGTACCGATTGAGAAAGATGAGGGGTTCAAATCCATTGTCGCAGATCATTTCGGACGGGCGCCTTTCTTTGCCGCCGTTGAGCTCGGAAAGAACGGCAGCCTAGATACCATCAAAGTGATTGAGAATAAGGGTGAACACCTAGGCGGAAGCGTATCGGTGGAGGAACTCATCGGGAAACTCAAGCCGGACGCGTTATTGGTTAAAGGGATGGGGCCAAGGGGTCTGGACGCTTTCCAAAGCCTGGGAGTGGCTGTCTTCACCGGCGTCCTTGACACGGTTGAGGGAGCAGTACAAGCCTACGTCAGAGGCCAGTTGAAAGGGCTGACGGAGCCGTGTAGAGAGGCTCGCCATCACTTCTGACAAGCAGAAGCCAGATCGTGAAGCTAGGTCTTCAAAGCCTTGGGATCGAGGAAGATGTGAAGCCAGCATGTATAAGACCGAAGCTAAAGGCTATCGTGGCAAACCCTTCGCACCGCGAAAATATGTGCCCAAAGCCTGATTGGGGTAAAATGATGACCGAATCCTGCGATGGCGAATGCGCCTCATGCGGCAAAGCCGAAACATGTACGGACAGTAGGAGGCAGGACTACGAGCAGAAGAAGCTCCTCGATAAGCAGAAGGCGCTTCTCAAGGTTAGGATGGGCCAGATCAAGCACAAGATAGCGATCATAAGCGGTAAGGGAGGCGTGGGTAAGAGCACCGTTACGGCAAACCTGGCCGTGGCATTGGCCCAGCATGGCTACCGGGTTGGGGTTCTCGACGCTGATATCTACGGACCCTGCATCCCCAAGATGCTTGGCATGAGGGGAGAGCAGCTCACGGCAGGTCCACCCGGCGCCTTCCCGGCGGTAGGTCCTTTGGGGATCAGAGTCGTCTCAATGGACTTTCTGCTCTCAGATGACGATACACCGGTCATCTGGCGCGGTCCGCTCGTGACCGGGGCGATCAGGCAGTTCCTGTCCGAGTTCAACTGGGGCCAACTCGACTTTCTACTCATAGACTTACCACCTGGAACGGGTGACGCTCCGCTCAGCGTCATGCAGCTCATCCCAGAGATGGATGGTGCGCTCATCGTCACGATACCTTCCGAAATTTCTCAGATCGTCGTAAAGAAGGCCGTAACGTTCGCACGCCAGCTGAGAATCCCCGTCATCGGTATCGTCGAAAACATGAGCGGCTTCATTTGCCCGAAATGTGGTTTTCAGGTCGATATCTTCAGAAGTGGCGGAGGGCTTGCGATTTCCGGGGATATGTCGGTTCCTTTCCTTGGCACGATCCCTCTTGACCCTGCCGTGTGCGACGCTTCAGACGACGGCGTCTCCTTCGCCATGAAGGAACCAACCTCACTAGCTGCAAAGGCCTTCGCAGCGATCGTTGCTAAGATCGAGGAGTTCATAAGCTCAAAGGGTTCTGAGGTAACGCCCCAAGAAGGCTAATGGGATGGCTCCGAGAGAGGAAAAAATAGAGAATAAAACCGCATGCCCCGGGAAATGCGAAGGCATGGCTGAGGCAAGACCCGAACGCAAAACGTGCGTAGGTGGTTAAAGCGTGTTAATCTCCGTCGCTAGCGGCAAGGGTGGAACGGGAAAGACCACGGTAGCCGTCAACATGGTACTATCACTTGAAGGGCGCGTTCGACTTCTAGACTGCGATGTGGAAGAGCCGAACGCCCACATCTTCCTGAAGCCGCAGATCCACGAAGTCAGATCGGTCTACGTACCCGTACCCAAGATCGATAATGGATTGTGTGACTACTGCGGTAAATGTGCCGAGTTCTGCGAATTCCACGCCATAGCGGTCGTAGGGAAGCAAGTGATGGTCTTCCCGGAAATCTGTCACGGTTGTGGCGGGTGTTTACTTGTTTGCCCTAGGAAGGCCATAACCGAGCAGGACAAAATAGTGGGCGAGGTCAGAGCTGGTAAAGCCGAACATGTTGAATTTGTGTATGGAGTGTTGAACGTAGGGGAACCGATGCCAGGGCCGGTCATAAGGGAGGTCAAGAAAGAAACCAGAAAAAACGAGAACGCTATAATAGACTCTCCGCCAGGAACTTCGTGCCCTGTGGTAGAATCAGTATACGGCAGCGACTACTGCCTGCTTGTGACGGAACCGACGCCTTTCGGGATGCACGATCTGAAGCTCATGGTGCAGACCTTAAGGGAGTTAAGGATTCGGTATGGCGTCGTCGTAAACCGGGCCGGCATCGGGGATAAAAAGGTTTACGAGTACTGCGGAAGCGAGCGCATCCCCATACTCCTCGAGATCCCATTCGAAAGAAGGATAGCCGAGCTCTACTCGCGGGGAGTGCCCTTCGTGCGTGAGATGCCAGAGTGGAAGGAGAGTTTTCGTTCGCTTTTCGCAAGCGTGAAGGAAGCCATTGCAAAATGAATCAGATAGCCGTTGTCAGTGGGAAAGGCGGCACGGGGAAGACATCGCTCGCCGCTTCTTTCGCAGCATTGGCTGGGAAAGCCGTTGTAGCCGACTGCGATGTGGACGCGGCCACTCTTCACCTTCTCTTGGACCCAAAGATGATATCGCAACAGGAGTTCAAGGGCTCAAGACTCGCCGCGATCGACGAGGGTAAATGCACCAAGTGCCGGGCATGCGAAGAAGCTTGCAGATATCATGCGATCAGGGGCTTGGAGGTCGACCCGATCCTTTGCGAAGGGTGTGGAGTATGCGCTTACATTTGCCCAGAAGGCGCTATACAACTCGGAGAAAGGATCTCAGGCTACGCATTTATCTCCGAGACGAGATACGGACCGATGTCCCACGCAAGGCTGCGTGCGGCTCAGGCGAATTCCGGAAAGCTGGTAGCCCTTGTCAGGCGCAACGCGGATCTGTTGTCAAAAAGATGGGGTCTGAAAACCATACTCATAGACGGCCCACCTGGCATAGGGTGCCCTGTCATCGCCACACTGACAGGCATTGATCTAGCTGTGGCCGTCACGGAACCGACCTTCTCCGGCTTTCATGACTTAGATAGAGCGCTGGATCTGGCGCGTCATTTTGGCATCAAATCGTCGGTCGTAATCAACATGTATGACATCAATGTGGAGAACGCTGAGAGCATAATCGAATCCTGCAGAAAGGGCGGTGTTGAAGTTATTGCCAAGATCCCCTTCGACCCGACTGTCACGGAAGCGATGGTTGTGGGAAAACCCGTTGTCGAGTACTCGCCAGATTGCGCAGCGTCTATGGAGATCCGCCGGGCGTGGCAAGTGATCCGGAGCATTTTAAACGTCGATGTGGATTCTTAGGTGGCATTCCTCGCGATTGAGGCGCTACCATGAGCTTGTAATGTTATAGAGAAACGCTTCAATAACCTAAGAAGCGACATACGACAATGTTAGTGAAACATACTACTCCCAAACGCGATGGATATGTGGATAGATCGGGTCTTTTGGAACTGGCCGTCGAAGTCAAACACCTTAGCGGGACAAGCACGGGGCTCAAGATCATGGATTTCTCTCAGATCGTGATCGATACGATGCCCGAGTTCGGTGGCGGAGACGCGGGACCATGCCCCGTAGAGCTGATGCTCGCATACTTAGCAGGATGTATGATCGAAACGGCCATCTACATAGTCAAGAGGATTAGGCTTGTCAACGTAAGCTCAGAGGCGAGGGTCATCATGGTGAAGAAGGTTAAACCTACACATTAGCGAATGTAGAGACTACATCGAATGCGCAAGTGCTAAGCCCGAGTGATCCAGAAATGACAAAGGGCTTCCTAGGACTATTAATTACATAATTACGGACTCATTGACGAAACCCATCCCTATCACGGTGTCTCTAGACATCAAAGACTGAAGGATGAGGGTGTGAGCGCGAGGCAGTGCAAGGATCATGCAAGGGCCAATAAAGTCATATTGTTAAAAAAAGCAATACCGTTCCGCTTTTGAAGGATGTCGATCTAGAGATGCTTCGTTATCTTTGGTTCTAACACTTGTCTAGGCATCGCGCCGACGATCCTGTCTATGAGTTTCCCGTTTTTGAACACTAACAGCGTTGGGATGCTCATTATCTGGTACTGTGTAGCGACTTTTCGGTTCTCATCAACGTTCAATTTCCCAAATACAATTTTTCCAGCGTAGTCCCGCGCCATTTCCTCTATGAGAGGAGCAACCATGCGACATGGACCACACCACGACGCCCAACAGTCAACCACCATCAGAGGGTGATTCTGAATCATATCTTCGAACGTTGCATCGCTTACCTCAATGGGTTCATTTGAAGCTGGCATCTTTTTCTTCTCGGGTTCAGCAGCTTTTTTCAACAGTTGACTTAGTTTCTTTTGTTTTATCCTTTCCAGCTCTTCATCCTCTTTCATAAAAAGTCACTTCTAAATCCTTTGCGTTTACGTCACCTTCATATACGTGTTTCTAAACATCAGTTCTCGCTTCTGTCTCTACATATTCTTTCCAAACTCTGTTTTGAGGAGTACCCCCGCCTGGTCTCCACTACAGTGGCATGGAGCCACTTTTTCTACGCCCAACTCTCTAAACTATTCTATGATGGATAGAATCTTGTTTTCAGACGCTCCACCTAGGGGGAATCCTCCCAGAACAAGATGCACTTCCATGTTAGTCAGCTCCATGGTTTTCTTCACGATGTTCACAGCTCCCGGATGGGCACATCTAGTGACTATAACTAGCCCCTTCACCATAGCTACCATGAGCGATTGTTCCTTGATTATGGTGCTGAGCTCCCCTGTTATCGCCATTACAAATCCTTACAGCGTATGTAACCTCGATGACTTCACACCCATGCCCCCTCACCCTACACTTTTAATCACTAGGAAAAATGGCTGTCAAGTAGACCTTCAACAGACTGTTCAATTCAAGACCCCGAAAAATCCACCAACATGATCTCCATGGATGTGATCCCGATTTTTTACATAAATATCTAACTTAGCCATGTTGTCAAGTAGGATGTGAGAAATTTCTACGCACCACGTTTGAAGGATAGGATGTATGCCATCTGGCTGCGCGTTACATAAGATTCCAGTGAATCCAGATGGCGCCGCTTGCCCAGGATTTATAAATAAAAGTGCCAACGCCGCTAATAACGGTTCGATCCACGAGAAAGCCATTACTTCCACGTAAGAACGATGAAATGGAGATTGACCTTTCAGATTTGAAGAGAAGACAGTATGCGGTTGAACCGAGAATTAAGGAAATAAATGAGAAGCTAAGGCGTTAAAAATCTTAGATCCATTATTAAGATTAAATATTTATTTAAGTATAATATGTATTCTGTAAGTACACATTACAGCAAATATCCAATGATGTGGAAGTAGAATGACCATAGAAAGCTGATATTAAACCGTTGAAGGTTAAGAATAAATGTTCACTTTTGACATACTAAGAGGAAGGAAAGGCAATAATGGATGAAGTAACAATAATGCGCTTTCTTGATAAGAAGAACGTTTTACTGTTGTAGGAGCGAGTAGAAACGCTGAAAAGTACGGGTATCAGGTATACAAAGACCTGAAGGGAGCTGGTTACAGAGTTTATCCGGTGAACCCAAACGCTGATGAGATTTTAGGAGATAAATGTTATCCAAGCCTCGAAAAACTGCCAGTGATTCCGGATGTGGTTAATGTAGTTGTACCGCCTGAAATAACAGAACAGATAGTTAAGACATGTAAGAAACTTGGAGTCAAGAATGTGTGGATGCAACCCGGTTCAGAATCTGAAGAAGCCATCAGATTCTGCGAGGATAATGATATAGACATTGTCTACGGAGTATGCGTTATGGTTAAACGGAGAAACCAAAAGATGACAGAATCTCTGAAATAATCAGCATAGTGCCGTTAAAATTTGTTGGTGGACAAAGGAGAATCCCAGAGCTGGCGGGGTTTGTTACAAGGAGTTATGATATCCTCCTGTTCAGAGTCACAGATGCATGAAGACGACTCCTTGTATAGGATGTAACAATTACTAACTCTAATGCTGGAGACCTCATCCTGAAGACAGACAAGAGCTATCATGAAAGGAGTCCATTGAATATAATAGAACTTGATGAGCCTAGTGAGATCATGGGGGAGGCGATAGAGAGAAGAAAGGGGTTGCTGTTAGGGTTCGAAGGAAACTCTAAGCATTTTCGCTAGATTTCAATTCCGCCCAGAATTACCGCGAGTGCGAAGAGGAACGGGTTAACTATGGTGCCACCCGTCAACAGCATTGCACCTATTGCCGTTCCCAGTGAAAGAGCTGCGCCAAAAGCGGAACCGACTAGAGATTTTCCGAACACAATAGTCGTAGCGGTGACGGGGGCAATCTGGAGCAGCTCGTAGGTCCCTGTCTGCCTCTCGATGGGAATCGCTATCGCTTTTATGCGCTGAAGAGAGAGATCATGGCGACTAGCCCTGGTATCGGGAGGTCGGTCGGGATCTGCCGTCCAAGGGAGAAGGAGAGGTAGACAAAGGCGGGTATCAGTATTCCGAAGCCGAATATCTGGGGCTTGAAGTAGTATATCCTCGCATCCTTCTTCGCTATGCAGATGCCTCTTCCCATGCCCATTTCCAACTGCCCTGGACCTAAGGCGTTGGCTTGGTGACAGTCTTTGAGCATCCTAACCGCTTCCTTCCTACCTATAGCGCGTTTGCTTCAGCTACTGCTCTTGTTGGTAACCTCCTCATGTAATACTTGTTTCCCTCATATTCAAGCTCCATGAGTTTGCCTTCGAGCACCAACTTATCTATGACTCGCCAGTCCGCGCTTGCCTTTGCCAGAAGCTCCTTGACCGCTTCCCTGCGCATGGGATGCACGGCGGTTATACTCAGCAAGTCGTCTTCGATTTTCCCCGTGGAGGCGAAGGCGTTTCCCTCGTAACCTGTTAGGCATTCGACATTGCCATCAAGCTTCTCTGAGAAAACTTGGAAAGCGGCGTTTACGATTTCCTCACTAGCGGGCTTAACCCATTTTTCAGTTGGAGGCCTTGTTGGAACGGCAACGTAAGCCTTGCCCAACCTCTTTAAACTTGCAAGGAAATCTGCTATCTTTTCGAACTCGTTTCCGTAGTAAACGCCATCTATAAGCATCGTTTCGCTGATGATCGTTCCCTTAAAATCTTCCGCGAACTTCAACATGCCATCCAATATTGCTTTTAATCCTAACTTTTTATGAGGTCTGTCAATCCTCCTCCATAAATCTTGGCTTACAGCGTCCAGCTTCAAGGAGACCAAATCCGCACCCATTAAATCCTCCCTTACGTCGTCTTGCCAGACTAGAGAAGCATTTGTCAAAACGGCTATTGGAATCCCGATCCGTCTCAGGATGGAGATCTCCTCGCCCAGGTTAAGCTCTAAGGTTGGTTCTCCATCTGAAACAAAGGTTAGATAATCGATCCCCCATCCTCTTTGCAACGCTTCGTCAACTTTCCTTTTCACCTCCATGTATATGGTCTCCGGATCATAGAAAGCTTGCCTTTCTGTCTCATAGTTTGTGGTCTTACCCAATTGGCAGTAAACGCACGAATATGAACAATATTTCACCGGTATATTGTTTATTCCTAAGCTTTTCCCTAAACGCCTTGATGGAATTGGACCAAAAGCCAAGGTTCCCATGCCTTACACATCCTCCACCTACATATTAAAAGCACCTTATGCTCTGGAGCCTTACAGACTAGGTCGCCCAATTGTTTCCTTTACCCTTTTTACCCTGATGGTTGATGCAAGACCCCATGGTAGCTTAAGCTTACCTCCGTCCGTGGCTACGATAATTTGTTGGTGATTAGGGGCCACTGATCTGCGCTGAAAAGTAATCACTTTGCCTGGCTTGAGACCTGACTTTGCAAGATCTGTCATTTGTACAGACTCCTCCTCAACTATCCCCCTCACACTCGGTTGGAATTGTTTTTCCGTGCGGGCATGTCTTTGTGTGTATTAGGATCTTTTCAATTGGCTTGATTATCTCTGGTATCACAGGCCCTAACTTGGAAGCCGCATCATGAGCTTTGCTCCAATCCACATGCAGTATGTCCGTGAGTAAACGTTCGGCGAGGCGGTGTTTCCTTAATATGTCTATAGCGATTCTTCTCCCATCATCAATTAACCTTACACCTTTGTAAACTTCATGCGTGACCAAACCATTTCTTTCAAGTTTTCGAACCGTGTTAGTTATCGTTCCGAGGGCTACTTTCATCTGACTTGCCAACATACTCGTCCTCGCCAACCCAGAAGCTTCTTCCAGTCTGTAGATCGCTTCTAAATATGCGGCGGTCTTCTGTGAAACCCCACAGTCTGTCTTTCGACCTCGAGTGATCGCAAGATCAGAAGCCTTTGGGCGTGCATCAGTCAAACTGCGATTGGGCCACCTTTACGGCTGAATGGCCCTCTTCCAGGCCACGGGCCCATCCACCTCCCGAAGCCTCCGCCAAAACCCATTCCCCAATCCATCCTTTTCATCACCACCACATATTGTGCATATGCACAATATAAATATTTCGCAAATGCACAAAATTATGAGATCCTGTCGTTTTATTTTCTTGCAAGCTTGAAGAAGACTTGTTAAGCATTACCGTGCATCTAATACGTGAAGTGGAAGTTATGGAGTTTCTAAAGAAGGAAACTACCAGTAAAATAGAGCCTGTTGAGCTCACACGAAGCTTACGCAAGCGTGTAAGTTTTTATATGCGGATATCGTAGCTCCTTTGCAGAGATCCAAGTATGGCAGTAGATATCTTAAGAGTAAAAAACCTGAACGTGGAATTAGATGGGTTAGAAATAATCAAGGATTTGACATTCGAGGTAAAAGAAAAAGAAGTCCTAATAATTTTGGGTCCTAACGGAGCAGGGAAGACAACTTTGCTGCGGACTCTCTTGGGTTTTTTGCCATACCGAGGCGAAATTTGGTGGGGCACCAGAAACATTGGTTATCTGCCTCCCCAGGAGCTGATTCAGAGGAGGGACCTGCCCCCTCTGAGTATAGAGGAATTCTTCAAATTCAAACGCGTGCCTCTTGTTCAGATCCAGAAGACGATGGTTTTGGTGGGATTGGACTCATCTTTACTCAGGAGGAGATACGGAACCTTTTCTACTGGGCAATTCCAAAGGTTGTTGATTGCTTGGGCGTTGGTTGATGAGCCTTCAGTTCTACTTTTCGATGAGCCAACATCTGGGATAGACATAGGCGGTCAAGAAACGATCTACTCTTTATTGCACAAGCTGTGGAAGGAGAGAAGTCTGACCATCTTGCTTGTCACTCATGACTTGAACATTGTCTGGGAGCACGCCAACAACGTCCTGTGCCTGAACAAGCTGAATGTGTGCTATGGCAAACCAAAAGCCGTTCTCACTCCAGAGAATCTGGAAAAAATCTACGGCACTGGCCTGAAATACTATGAACACACTCATGAGTAGGTGACTAGCGTGCAATTCATCTTGTCTCTAATGATGGCAGCATCTGTGGGGGGAGTGTCCGGTTATCTGGGTTCTTTGATGCTTTCGAAAAGAATGGCTTTATCAGCAGGTCCCCTTGGACACTTAACTCTGCCAGGGATAGCCTTGGCCTTTCTGTATGGTTTTGATGTTTCATTGGGCGCCTTTCCCTTCGTCATCTTGGGCATAATCTTCATCTGGTTGTTTCATATGCGTACGAAATTGCCGATGGAGGCCTTAACAGCCATTGTCTTTGCCACGGGGGTAGCGATTACCTTCATGTTCCTTCCCGAGGAGAAAACCGTATCTGCCTTAATCGGGGACATTTCTCAAATATCCCCATCAGCCACAGCAATCACGGTAATCCTGTGCTTCATCATTTTCCTCTCGACTAGAAATATTTTCTCGAAAATGATTTTAGCCAGTATTTCTGAAGACTTAGCCAAAGTTGAAGGGATAGATGTGAGGAAGGATAACTTGGTCTACTTGGGTTGCATCGCTCTAACTGTGGCCTTTGGTGTGAGGATAGTGGGCGCATTGTTGACGGCTGCTCTAGTGGCAATTCCCGCCTGCGCCAGTAGAAATTTAAGCACGAATCTAAATCAATTCTCTTACGGAGCAATGGCGTTAGGGAGCCTAGCTTCCATCGTGGGGGTAGTAGTTTTTTGGTTAACTGGCATGGCACCAGGCCCAATGATCATCATGGCAAGCACTTCATTCTTTCTGATTTCTATGGCATTTGTTAGATAAACCAGTTGACTTCAGGACCAAAGGTCCGAAACGCCGACGCTGACTTCCAAAGGTTGGCAGGCGCCTGCCACGTCAGGACAAACGCCCCATGAAATGGCTTGGCATCTCCTACCAAGCTCAGAAAGGACTGCGTTCGTGTCTTCCTTCACCATAGCGCGCCAGCTTGTAAATAAAATATTTTCCTCTCTCGCTTCCTTTCTAGTGGCCATCGTATCTGGATGGGTTGAGGGAAGTTCTTCTCGGGCATCGATCGGGCTCCCTTCAAGGCAAAGGTCAAAGCTATACAGAATGGAGGGCAGGGGCAGGAGGCCCAAGTCTACTTCAGGGCCGTTATGGTGTTGATGCTCCACAGCATACCGAGCTTCTGCAAGCCCGTCTAGGGTTCGAGAACAACCCGATCTAGCCTCGCTTTGCGGCTTCACCCAACCCCTTCGAAGATAAGCTTCAGCGGGCTAATGCGTAAATTATCAGAGGCTGGATTTGAGCGGGCACTGTTCGATGAAGCTCTAAGACACCTCAAGAGCACCAAGCCGAGGAGGGAGGGAAGACCCACAAAAAAAAGGGGCATTAGTTGGTGGAACGACGCTTCATCCGCGCGTGTGTCAGCTCAACCCCTCAAGAGTGGGATAACGAATGGCAGCGCGTAAAGATTGCGTCAAACCCACGAGCATCTATAAATAAGCTAAGTGAGGCGCCAGTAGTTTGAAATGGAAGAAGATGCCGCTTCAAAAAGCGTTGAAGATGCGGACAGATCGAAACCTTTTGAACTGAAGGTAGAGGCAAAACTTCTCAACGATACGAGGACGGGGATCAAGATTAGGGATTTCCCTCAGATCGTGATCGATACGATGCCCGAGTTCGGTGGCGGAGACGCGGGACCATGCCCCGTAGAGCTGATGCTCGCGTCCTTGGCGGGCTGCGTCGTAGAAACGGCCATCTACATAGCCAAGAGGGCGCGGATTAGAATTGGCGATGTGAGGGCTGAAACGAGGGCCGTGGTCGCAAAGGATGGCCAAGTCTACGCCCTTAAGAACGTGGAGACCACCTTGAAGGTGCAAGTACTAAGCCCAAGTAATCAAGAACACGCAAAGGAATGCCTAGGATTGCTCGGTAAATACTGCATCGTCACCGAATCATTGATGAAACCTGTACCAGTCATCATATCTCTGGATGTAACGAATACAAGGGATTGATCGTCTTGTTGAAGTTTGTGAAAATGCAGAAGATTTTCAAGATTGGAGATGTCAGCGTTGGTGGACAACCAGGGGAATTACCTACCGTTCTCATTGGCAGTCTCTTTCACGTGGGACACAAAATAGTAGAGGATCGGATTTCGGGCATCTTTGATAGGCGCAGGGCCGAGCACCTGATAAATGTCCAGACAGAGATGTCTGAGAAAACCGGAGTTCCATGCATGTTGGATGTAGTGGCAGAGAATCCAAAGGCTCTCACCAGATATATCGATTTTGTATCAGAGGTTACGAACGTCCCGTTCCTGATAAACGGGCCAAACAAATCAATCCGGATCGCTGCTGCCAAGTACGCAGTGGAAGCAGGACTCGAAAAGAGAGTGGTCTATAATTCAATAAATTACACACTCGTGGGGGAGGAGATAGAGGCGATCGGAGAAATCGGATTAAAGGCAGCCGTCGTTCAGGCGTTCAACCCAAAGAAACCCTGGCCAGAAGGGATGATCTCCATGTTAAAAGATCTACTTGAGGGGGCATACAAGGCTGGTATAGAAAAGCCTTTGGGTTTCATGCCAGTTCTGGACGTTCCTAGCATAGGTCTTGGGGCTCAGGGAATACGCTTAGCGAAGGAAGAGTTTGGGATACCCACCGGAACGGCCCCGGTCGGCGTTGTTGGATTATGGAGCAAAGTCGATGAACTCGGACGATTTGCTAAGAGATTATGCAGAGTAGGCGCATCCACGCTTGCCCAAGCGATGGGAGCTGATTTCATAATATACGGTTCGGTGGCCAAAGCGAGAGACATCTTCCCAGTCTGCGCTATGGTCGACGCCATCATCGCGTACAATTCGAGAAACTTCGGAATAAGGCCGCTGACAAAAAACCATCCGTTGTATAAAATCTTTTAGGCTTGTTGTTCCAGCGCCGAACCGATTAGAACCTGGATTCGGAATTACCTTTATACCTTTCATTTGACCACCCACTACATGGACACATTACTAACTTCTTTTCTTATTGCCTGGCTGTCCACCGACCTCAACTAAGCCTATCCTGAAGATCTTCTGCTCCCTTTCAAATCTAAACAGAGCAAGTTCCCTTGTCAACCCCTATCTCTCAAGCTAGAGGTTGATAACATCACCCGTGTGAAGTGGTTTGCACCTTTCTCCAAAGGTTTCCACGAAACTGCACGTGGCTCTAGTACCCGAACAGTGACAAGGAGCTATTAACTTTGGGTTGCATCTTGATAACTCGTAAACGGTCTTTGCGATTCGCTCCTCGCTAGCCTTTGAGAGGTGGAAGCCACCGATGATCGCGTGTATCCTATGTTTTGAAGTTACCCTTTCCGCATGTCTTACCGTGTTCACGATCCCAGAGTGAGCGCAACCTGTTAAAACAACAAGCCCCTTCTCGAAGTCCAATATGAGTGCTTGATCGTCAAGCAACTTGTCTTCGACAAATCTTTCATTCTCAATGGTCCAGAAGCCTTCCGTCTTCTCGAAGCCCATTCTACGAACCACTTCCCCACTCGTAGTGATGCCTTCGGCTATCCGAACGGGGTTCGAGACGAGTACTGGTATGCCTCCATTCGCCTCTATCTCTGATATCCTGACCGACGAACCCACAGCCTTGATCCTAGGGCTAAGGACGAACTTTGGGCTGAATGCCTTTGGGTGAACTATAACTGGTACAGCTTTCCCAATGGTTTTAAGGGAATAGAGTAAACCGCCATTGTGGTCGTAGTGGCCATGGCTGAGGAATATAGCGTCCACTTTATGTAGGTCGATGTTCATGGCTCGTACGTTGTGTGCTATGGCCTCTGGTGCAGGTCCCGTATCCATGAGTACAGATGTTATGCTGTCATCGGATCTTGCCTCGACAAGGAGTGAAAGACCATGCTGCGACAGGAACCCTTCCAAACCTGCAGAGTCATTAACGAGAACCCTTATCCTTAGTTCTCTTACCATTTAGCAAAACACCAAAGACCTTTTCTCAAACTTTTATTGAAATTATTATACAAAGTCATTTGTCTTATGACATGAGCGTTGCGCCTCAACGAGTTCATAGATTGGCCATTGTCCGTTGATATCGCGAGTTCATGCCCCTCTTCGAGCATGACTCCAATCTTTCTCCTGGCGCTATCGAGACAACGCCACACAGTACCCCTGGAAACGCCCATGCGACGGGATGCTTCCTCCTGCAATACTCCCTCGCAATCTACAAGGCGGAGGGCTTCAATTTCGTCAGGTGTCATGATTACGGGCTCCTTCCTCTGTAGTTGCGGTCCTTCATTTGTGATCGTTACAAAGCGAATCGCAGGAAGTTCGGTTTTTATTGTCCTTGGCCTTATCGGCCTACCTAGCCTGTTCCCGCCATGCCAGCGCCATCGATAACCTGACATGCAAGCACCATTTTGTTAAATGCACAAAGGTTCATATACTTTTTGTTTGAACTCTTTTTTGATCTTCTTCCAGATGTCCAGGAGTTATTGTTGTCTAACTGTTAATTGATTTTTCTTATAAGATCTTCAAATTATACCCAAGTTGCTTTGAGGTTCGAAAAACAAACTAATGGTGCGACCGATTTAAAAAGGCGGTGGCTCCTAAACTATCTACTCTGTGTTGACTAACTGGGCAGCTCTTAAGGGATTATGGATCTTTTTTCGTCGGCCTAGATAGTCCCAAGGGGTAACGCCCATAAGTTCTACAGGCGTCAACCAGGGCTTCAACATGTTGAATCGGCATTCCGCGATGGAGCGAGCACGAACACATGAAGATATACCCGCCGCCTTGTCCGCAGATACCTACATACTCCTTCGTTTCCTGGACGATTCGCTCGATCGGTCCTGGCCAAAGTGAAGTGGCGATATCAACTCCGCCGAGAATGCACGTCTTGTTTCCCCACTTCCCTTTGGCGATCCTGAAGTCGTTCTTTTCAGCAAACTGGAAACCACTGATTCCTGTTTCAATGGTCTTGTCCACGAGTGGGTGGAACCGTTCTCTCGTGAAGATGCCATGGGGGTGGATAACTGTAGGAAAACCGCATTCTCGGTTGGCATCGACTATTAGCGAAAGGTAAGGCAGGGAAAATCGTTCGTAGTTCTCGGGCCCAATCAATGTTGGGTTGTCCGAGGCACCAGCTATGAACGCAGCCCAGTTCGCGCCTGCATCAAACAGGGCCCTAAGATACTCCTTGACCAACTCTGCTGAGAATCTCACTATCTTCTCCGCAAGCTCCGGGCTCTTTATGAAATCTAGAGAGAGTTTGTCCAGACCCCTGAGCAATCCTGCCTTTGTGACCGGGCCTTCAACGTTGGCCACGATCGCAACTTCTCTTCCTATCTTGTTCGAGACTATCTGGTAAGATCTTATGATGCCCTTGAATGGCTCTTCCCTGCAAAGGTCTGGAATGGTCGCTCTATCCACGTCCTCAGCCGTCTTGAAAGGGTATTCAATCACGCTTGGTATACCATAATCAGGAAATTTCATTTTGCCGCCAAGTGCTTCAACATCCATACCGGCGCACTGAATGCACCCTACAACGCCATCATGCCTGAGCCTCTCATACGTTGCGATGACGCACTTTGCAGACTTCTCGGCATCATAACGCCCTTCGCTTCCTCGAAATACCTCGGGTGTTTTGTAGCCCGCCACATCTAGACCTAACGTTAGTTCGCGGAGAAAAATGGGTACCGTATCCGGTATATTTCTATCTAGCGCTACGGTCATTCTCTGCAAGGATGTCAATTCAGTCAATTCTGTTCTCCTTTTCAGTCATCAGTACCTAGCTTCCGTACTCCTCCACAGCCTTTTCAAGGCATGTCCTATCGATGAAGCTCGCAATGTCTGGAATTTCGGTGATAGTTCCAAAGCCCTTCAGGAAATTCGCTGTCAAGGTCAGGCTCTCAACATCAGTTTGATTTAGGCCAACCTCCCAGAAAAGATCGCCCATGCACCTTTTTTCATCTTCCAATGATAATCCTGTATACCCCGACGCTATTGAAGCAGCGTCATCGGGGTGATCGCGTATATAGTCGCTCGCTCTCATTATGGCTTTAATTACCTTGACTATAGCTTCTGGCTTTTCCTGAATTAACTTGTCGGATGCGACCAATACCATTGGGAAGTTGCTTCCCAGCCCGCTTGAAGTCCCTAATTCGTATACATCCTGGCCACACATTTTCTCTACATTCGTCGGCCATGGCTCGCTACCGGCCATAGCATCGATCTGTCGTGTCTTCATGGCTTCAGGCATATCCGTGGGTTGTATATTCACCAGTTGAACCTTACTGATGTTTAGGCCATTCGTCTCTGCCCAGCGGATGAAGGCTCCCTGGGTGCTGGACCCAAACTGTATGCCGACCTTTTTCCCTTCAAGGTCCTTGGGGGAGGTGATGTCCGTCCAAGCTATTATTCTGTGCATTCGTTCTCCACCACTATAGCGGGCCACGATTTTTACGTGGTATCCCCTAGAGGCGACTATCACAGCAGGAGCATCTCCCATAGCTCCGATATCCGCTGCGCCAGTTGCGATTGCCTCCGCGGATTGTATTCCGCCTACGACTATTTTCGTTGTGACGTTCAATCCCTCATCCTTGAAGTAGCCCTGATCTATAGCTATTATCAGTGATTCATAATCGACTTTGTTGGAGTACGTTAGTGTGATTTGTATTGGCCTTGTCTCCTCATACCAATACCAAGCCGCAATACTCGCCACGACTACTATTGCCACAAGCACTATCGCTAGCGTTCTTCTATGCCTCTCAAACAATTCATTCAATATCCTCACCTCCTATTTTATGAACTATTCCTTCCGTCTTCCGCGATGGTCGACAGGCATTGAAAGGATGGTCGTATAGCTTTAGTCATGCAAACAAGCTCAGACATTAGCTTTCTCTTCATTCCCAGAATCTCTTCATTTAAAAGATCCCTTGGTCTGGGCGTTTGAATCTGAAATTCAGCCTTAACTTGAGCAGGTCTAGCTGTAAAAACGACAACTCTGTCGGCGAAGAAAAGTGCCTCATCTATGTCATGGGTCACGTAGATGATGCCCTTCTTCTCTTTTTCCCATATGCCCAACAACTCGGCTTGCAACCACTGCTTTGTACAGGCATCGATAGACTTCATCGGTTCATCCATCAACAGTATGCCGGGTTTTAATGCCAAGGCTCTTGCCAACTCCGCTTTTCTCCTCATGCCACCGGACAGTTCATGAGGCCTCATGTGGACGAAATCATCTAAGCCAACCAGATGGAGATACCGTTCTGCGATCTCGTTTGATTCATTCCTGGGTAGACGCTGCAACCTTAGACCGAACTCAATGTTCTGCATTACCGTCATCCAAGGAAACAACGCGTCGTCCTGAAAAACAACCCCTCTATCCGATCCTGGTCCTCTAATTTCCTTTCCACGAAAAATGATATTTCCTTCGGTAGGTTTTTCGAAACCCGCAATCATATCGATGAGAGTGGTCTTACCGCAACCTACAGGACCCACGATGCAAAGGAACTCCTTCTCGGCCACGCTGAGATTCAAGTGATTGACTGCCACTATGCTTGTGCTAGAAGAGTGGAAGACTTTTGTCACATCACAAACCTCGAGCAACATCCTATTCTCCCTCCCGAAGGCCTAGCCTCTCCATCGTTTTCCTTTCAATCATACCAAAGATAAGTTTCTCGACGATTAACCCGATCATGCATATTAAGATTAAGCAGACGAAGGCTGCCTCAAAGTCCAGCGACCACCTCGACTGGATTATGGAGTAGCCTAAGCCAGAGGCTACTCCTACGATCATTTCAGCTGCAACAAGAACCCTCCAACCATTTGCCAAACCGATCCTGAGACCATTTATGATCTGCAATAGCGCTCCGGGTAAAATGATTCGGAAAAATATTGTTGCATCTCGCGCGCCCATCATCTTGGCTGCCCTAATATACTTCCTGTCGATGCTCCTCGTTCCTCCAGCGGTGTTGATGACTATTGGAGTGAAAGCGGTTACAAAGATCATGAAAACCGCTGCCGTGTCTCCTAATCCGAACAGTAGAAGCGTGATGGGGATCCAGGCGAGACCCGGGATTAGCTGCAGTACGTGGATCGATGGCATTATGATCTCGGAGAGAACATGGAAATACCCCACTGCGATGCCAAGCAGCAAACCTACAACCGCAGCTAAGCTAAATCCTACTGTCCAGCGCACAAGGCTGTTCGAAAGATGGCCATAGATCGATACCCCGTACAGCTTACCACCACCTAAAAGGGAGAAAAGACGTAGGAAGGTCTCTACTGGAGCTGGAAATGGTACGCCCCTCACATAGTAGACCCCAAGCGAAACTATTTGCCATGCGATGAGGAAAGCTGTCATCGATATCAAATTGTAAGGTAGCTCGGCTAGCGTCTTGCTTCTGGGAAAGGGATTTTTCCACAGGTCCACAACATATCACCAGTTCATCTAATGTATACCCTAATAGCTATTTACTTTTAACTTCATTAATCGATAATATAATAAGTTATTCCCAAATCATGCCCAAATAAACATATGGGTTTGAAAAACAAACTAATCTATGCATGCTGCGCATTCGACAGGCATACAGAACCTTAGGTTGGTGCCCATCGGAACGCTCACAGATAGGACCTTTATGTCCACACCATATGTCTTACTAAGGTTCTCCTCGGTAATCACCTCTTCCGCACTCCCCACGGTAATATCTCCACCTTTACCCATTAGCACTACACGGCTCGAGTAATGGAGTGCATGGTTCGGAAGGTGCGTGGACATCACCACGGATAGCCCTTCCTTCGCGAACTTTCTCATGATTCCTAGGATGAAGATCTGGTTCTTCAGGTCCAGGTGGGATGTGGGCTCGTCCAGAACCAGCATCTTTGGCTGCTGAGCTAAGACGGCCGCGATGAGTGTCAGTTGCCTCTCTCCTCCGCTTATCTCTGTGTACGGACGATCCCTCAGATGGGAGATACCCATCATCTCGAGCGTCTTCTCAGCTATCCCGATGTCCTTGTCGGATGGAAGCGAAAACCAGCCAAGGTGGGGCGCCCTCCCCATTAGGGCTACTTCCAGTACGCTATACGGGAACACCTGACCGTGCTCTTGGGCGATATAGCCAATATTTCTCGCAATCTCAGCCCTTGTTAGCGAGTGGATAGCTTTGTCATTCAGTAGGATCTCTCCTCCTCCAAGCTTCAGCATCCCGCATAAGCACTTGATCAATGTGGTCTTACCGCATCCGTTGGGTCCCAATATGCTCAATAAGTCACCTTCACTGACGGAGAAGCTGATCCCCCTCAAGATCTCGTCGCCGCCTCTGTAAGCGAAGGTTGCATTCCTTACTTCTAACCTCATCGCCATCCCACCGCCTTTCTCCTCAGCAGATACGCGAAGAAGGGAGCTCCGACAATTGCTGTGAGGATTCCCAGCGGAACCTCGGAGGCCGTCAGCGTCCTCGCGAGATCATCGACGAGCATGAGGTAGGTGGCTCCTATTGCAATTGATGCGGGCACGAGAACCTTGTGATCTGGGCCGACGAGCATCCTGCCAAGGTGAGGGATTACGAGACCGACCCATCCTACTATTCCGCTTATGGAGACTGCGGCGGCAGTCATGAGGGTACTGCATGTCACTATGATAAGTCTATACCTTTCAACGTTCACTCCGAAGGCCAGTGCCTCCTCCTCTCCCATGGAGAGGACGTTTATCCTCCACCTAATGAGCATGAGAACTGTTATCCCAAAAAGAATGGGGGGGAGCATCCAGACCACATCATCGATCGATACCATAGATAGGCCTCCCATGAGCCAGAAGACTATGGAGGGCAATCGTTCATAGGGATCCGCGATATATTTTATGAGGGAGGTTAGAGCTGAGAAAAAAGCACCCACGATTATCCCTGCAAGTACTAGCATGAGGGATGAGGGTGATTTGTAGGTCCTGCTGATCAGATACGCTAACCCTACTGCCATAATACCGAAGGCAAAGGCCGAGGCTTGAACCAGCAATGGTTCCGCTGATAGGAGGATGGCGATGGCAGCTCCGAAGCCTGCCCCTGACGCTACCCCTAGGATCTGAGCGGACACGAGTGGGTTTCTGAAGAGCCCTTGAAAGGATGTGCCCGATAGAGCTAGACTAGCCCCCACAAGGACCCCAGCGAAAACCCTGGGCAGCCTCACCTGGAAAATCACCGTGTCTAACATTGTGGGGAAGTTGTTATGCGCGGAGAAAATCTTCGATACCAAGACAGCTATTACCGTTTGGAGCGGTATGGGATACCTGCCTACGCACAAAGATGCCAAGAAGACAAGTATCGGCGTTACTATCAAAACAATTCCTACACGCAGTTTTGGTATTTTTTTGTCCATTGGTATGCACCTACGCGAGAACGGCCTTATACTCCCCTTCCAAGACCTTGGAAAGCTCCTCGTCTGAGATCTCGTAGCCGAAGAACCTCGAATAAAACTCCTTCGCCTCCTTTTCCAAATCGAATGTGAATTTATCTGGATGCAACTTCTGTGCCAGCCACATTGTGCCCAGAATGGACTCTGATTCAGGAAGGATCCAAGATCTGCAGCCACTGGGTATAATGTAGATTCTATCATTTCTAACCGCATCTATGTCTCTAAATCTAGGATCCGATAAGACCGCATCTTTAGTGTACTTGTCAAATGCAAGTATTATGGAAGGATCCCACTTCAATAATGTCTCCATAGAAACATCGGTATAAGGAGGACCTGTACCTGCCACCCAAGAGAGGTTCTCGGCGACATTTTGAAGACCGACAATCCTCATCATCGAAAGTGTCAGCGGCGCTAGGTGCGTCGTTAGGCCTTCGTTTATTGCCAGAAAGACCTTCGGCTTTTCACCCATTTGCAGTTCGGATGTGATGTTAAGGATCATTTCCAGCTTCTCTTCGTAGTAGGATGCTAACGCCTCCGCCTCTTCCTCCTTCCCTATGACCTTTCCTATCAAGGAGATGACCTCTGGCAACTGTTCACACTCTACGGCAGGCATGTTTAAGCAGAAGACGGGGATCCCCAGGTCCTCCATTCTCTTAATGAGCTTAGTAGTTTGAGGTAGAGTTATAACGACATCAGGATTCAACTTGATAAGTTCCTCTTCGTTTATTATCCAAGGCGTTCCCACCACGGGTAACTCCTTAAGTGCAAGTTTGACTTTTAGTAAAAACTCGCTCCTAGATGAAGTTTCATCTATACCTACCAACTTTTCCTCCCCCTTCATCGAGCAGACGATGGCGGTGCTCATCGGAATGAGGGTAACGACCTTGTTGACCTGCTTAGGTAGGATAACCTCCCTCCCTACTTGATCCACTAAAACCCTCATTTCTTTGAATAAGGCCTTCAGTTCGTCCGGAATCTCACCAAAGCCTTGCGCTGGAACTATGGGAAAGATATCAAAGGCGCGAAACACGCCCAGACCATCTTCGCTTACGGCAAACTTTACAAATTCGATAGCTAGACCTAGGTGTTTCGTGTTGCGTGTTATCGTTAATCCTTGGATGACCGGATTTTCCATTCCCGTCTCATTGACGAACGCAAACTTAGCATACCAATTAACATACGCTTCCGTAGTACCGGGTATCTTGGCTTTATACAACATGCCCGGTATCAAGGAATAGTCTTCCACGATGATCACATCCGCTGCCCCATCGTCGACTGTAAGTTTTTCGACCAGCTCTTGTGCGCTGCATGCTTTCAACTGAACGTCCACGAAGGGATTCTCATTCCCAAATTTTTTAGCCAACTCCTTCAGAGGCGCGGTCAAGTTTTCCGTGTGATAAATCGTTAGCACAGTCATCCAAGGACGTGTGTAAATAACCGAGCAAACTATAATGATGCAAATGACTGCGACAATTAAGGCGAGCGTTCTACGTTTCAATCGCAATTGCCCTGTTAGTTTTAAAATGCACCTTATACTATAAATAGTTTTTTCTAATTTTTACCCAAATTAGATAATAAGTTTGAAAAACAAACTAATTCCCTTTGTCATGAAACAACTTGGGTTTTCTTACTTCGGCCCACATGCCAGGAGGGTCGGGTATGAGCTTGAAACACTTTATGTCGGCGGCTCTAAGCCATTTATTAAACCACTGAGGTGAGCGTTTGGCCCACCATTCCCTCTCTCGTTCAGGTCCGAGTCTTCCAACTTCCTCCTTGATGCTCGCGATCAAGGCCTCCCTTTCACGCTTAGGCATGTACCTTCCAATAGCCCCTCCTATGAAGGCTACTCCCCCCGGCTTTAAGATCCGGTACACTTCTTTGAACCCCTCTGCTGGTTTCTTCCAGAAGAATACCGAACCCCTGCAGACTATCAGGTCAGCGCAGTTGTCTTGGAATGGCATCCGCTCGGCATCCGCCCGCTCGATGTGGACCTTTGCCCTTACGTTCATCTCCGTCGCATTTTCAGCCGCTCTCCTCAACCTTTCGGGGACCACGTCTACTAGGTGAACTGCCATGTCAGTCAGCACCGCTAACTCTAGGCCAAGCCAGCCAACACCGCTTCCCACGTCGATGCAGTTTCCCTCGGTTACATTATAGTCGTCCAATATCTGCCTCGCGAGCAGTTTGCAAGCAAGCATATGCCCCCTCTCATGATGTCGCAAGGTTTTCCAATACGGCGCGTCCGAAATTTTACTGGATCCCATCTCCTTGTTCATGCTAATGCCTCCTACGAACCTGAACATTCATACGCTTCAAGACTGTCAAAACCCAACCAACTCATCAGTGAGTTATCCATCACTTCAACTTTCGAATCTCTATCCATTTGCCTGGATTCTCGGTTATTATCTTGAACGTTTTAATTTTGGCATCCGCCAACCATCTCAACACCGGCCACGAGTGAGGGGGTAGAACGGCCTTTGCGTCAGGGCTTTCGAACCACTCCCTAATAGCTTCCTTGAGCTTTTGCCTCTCCCATCTTGGTAGGGTCCTGTGCAAACCCCCGCCGATCAGAGCAACCGCGTTGGGTGCCAACACTCTATCGATGCACATAAGAGCTCTAACCGGATCCTTCCAGAACAACACAGAACCCCGGCTAGCGATCAGATTCGCGGATCCGTCCCTAAATGGTAAACTGTGAACGTCAGCTCGTAAGCCCGTTACTCTGTGCCTCACCCCGAAGTGTTTAGCGTTGATCAATGCACCCACCAGTTCCTGTCTATCGATGTCTATAAGGAATCCCCTTAACTGGGTCCTAGTCGCGATCCCTATGCCTAGGAGGCCGACTCCACTGCCGATGTCGAGGCAGATGCCTTGCCTTATGCCGTAGTCATCTACGATCTGTCTTGCCAGAGAAGAGTATACCGCGGGGGAATGGAGTGGTGGATAGGGAATCTGATCAGCTTTCATCGCCCTTCATCCTTTTTCCTGAGATACGCTGAGAAGTACATGCACCTCTCCTTGTGGCAGCGCTTGTTGAGGGCCGATACCTTGCACCTGCCGACCATTTCCCTAGGCATTGGACTGGGCACCTTGTATCCGAGTTCGCCCAGGACCGTGACAGCATACGGTATTGCGATATAGGCGCTTTTGGTGCAGCAGTGACCCTTCTCTCCCCCTCCTCCGACGGACACCCTCCTGATCGCTTCGGCCGCTGATGAGAGGGATTTCGACCTTTCTTTATAGTGAAGGGGTGTCGAACCCATGACTACGCTCACCGCCACGCCTACGCCTACGGCACAACCACACGTGCCTAAGAAGCCGCAAGCCGCCGCTGGGACCATGTGCCCCCTGTAAAGGGCCTCCTTCACGTCCTCATCATTGAAAGAGTAACCATTGTTTCTTAGAGCTGCAATCAAAATACCAGGTATTATGGTATGGTGCCATGGTCCATTTACTGGCATTCTTTCTGTGATATTCCACTGCTTCCTCAAATCTTGTACAGTGTTCTCAAACATGACGATTGGGTCTTTCTCAGTTCTTTCAAGGACTACTTTGAAGATTGTAGGCATGAACTTCTCATACAAGCCAGGCCTAGGTTGCGCCTTCAGCCTTGCTGATTCTTCCCTGTACTCAATGTATCTAGTGCACTTCTTCAGCCTCTCAAAGTCACTATCCATCTTATTTATAGAAACGGCCGTCTTCTTCATATTAATACACTAGCACATTAATCGCTATATTTCCGAATTCTTCTATATCCCTCCAAGAACTCACTACGCCAATGGGCGCAGCTCCGGCGGGTAAGCCAAACTTGTTCTTGAACGCAGGGATGGCGCCTGCTGCAAGGCCTATACTCGGCATGTCCAAGACGGGCGCGAGGATCAGAGGCTTGAGGCTCGATTCCCGACTTCGATGCAGTATGGAGCAACCTCCCTTCGCCTTTGGTCCCCATGAGCAGCTGGTACATCCATTTGATCCAGGGATTGCGCGAGTTGAAGGCCTGTATACCCGCCGTCCTCACGCCCAGCTCTTTTAAGGCTGCGCATTCCTTGGGTGTCGTGGTGTAATTTAGGGTGGTGTAGACAGCTCTATTCATGAACCCCGCCTCCGCTACGTGACATACTGCATCAACCCTGACGACCTTGTTTGAGCCGTTTATAAGAAAAGGGGCAACGTAGGCCTTGCCCAATCTTTTTAAACTTACAAGGCAATCCGCTATCTTTTCGAACTCCCTTCCGTATTCAACACCATCAACAAGCATCGTTTCGCTGATGATCGTTCCCTTAAAATCTTCCGCGAACTTCAACATGCCAATGGGACCAAAAGCCAAAGTTCCCATCTTACACGTCCTCACTTCCAAATATGTGGGGCCTTCTGTGGAGCCCTGCAGTTTGCTGCACAGCCTTGAGTGGTTACAACACTAGAAACATTTGGATGCTCATCAGCTAAACAGTGATTGAGCCACCCTTATGGCTTCATTCACCGGCGTCCCCGATTTCACGGTCACCTTGACTATCTTATGATCTTCGATTAGTGCTGAGGCACCCGGGCCAAGTTCACCCGCTATTACAACATCCACATTCATATCCGCTAAAGTCTTGACCAATATTGGCCCAGCTCCGAATCTATAGGACGCAGCTGGATTATGGAGCACCCGAACTTCCTTCACTTCCCCATCTAATGTGTCGATTATTGAGATGTTCTTCGCTCTGCCGAATACATCCGATACCAAATCCTCAAGGCCCTTCTCTTCTTTCGTCGGAATAGCTATTCTGAGTTTCTTCATCTATCGTCCTGCTCTCTTGCACGAATCCCTAATCTAGTGGTGGCCATCTCCACAGCTTGACTGGCCTTCTCAACTACTTCCTTTGAGGTCGTCAAGCCTCTTCTTTATCTGCTCTAGCTGCTGCTGCAGACCCTTCATGTGTGCCTCCAGCATTGAGATCTCCTGCTCTCTCGATGCAGGCATCGGTGGGCTCACGGTTTGAAAGGAAGGCGTGAAACCTCCCATACCCCGACCCATTCCGCGCCCCATGCCTCTACCCATTCCACCACCCATGCCGAGGTGTGCAGGTCCTGGGACTTTGGCTTCCTGCAATTTTCCGTTCTTGAACATTTCAACCGCCTCCTTGACCGTTCCCCCAGCTCCAATTATGAGCCTGATTCCAGCAGAGGACAACACTTGGAATGCGTTCGGACCTACACTCCCCGTTATCACCGCCTGGACGCCCTTCTCAACCACCATCTGCGCCGCTTGAATGCCGGCGCCGCTCATCGCGCCCGTGCTAACGTTTGGGATCGTTTCAGATACCATTGAATCTGTCTCGACGATGACGAAGCATTGGCACCTACCGAACCTGGGGTCGACTTGGACATCGAGACCTGGACCTACAGATGATACCGCGACTTTCATATTTACGACCTACCTCCCGAGCTCTTCTAACCGTTTCTTAATACGGGCTAGTTCCTGTTCCAACATCTTGGCCTCATTTTCCAGCATCGTTATCTCATCTTCTTTGGATACAGAGGTCGTCGAGTATGGCGTTATAAGTCCATACATGCCTGCCCACCACCATCTCGGTAACCATGGGAACCGCCTGCACCTACCCCAACCTGAATACGGGTACGCGTAAGGATCCATGTACCAGCCCAAAGGCCCCATGCCGTAAGGCATCTAATCTCGCCTCCTATGACTCAGCCTTCTTCTCAAAGAGCTTCTTCAACTCCTCGATCCGGGCCTCCACGCCCTTGACCTCTTCGTCCAGTTCTCCTCTGTACTCCTCGAGTGAAGTGAGTTCCTCTTCAGGTGAAGGCTCAGCGTAAGGTGTTGGCGGATAACCGTAGGGTGTAGGCGAGTACCCGTAGGGTGGGTAGTATGGTTGGGCCTGTTGCTGCGTGGCTGGCCTTTTCTGTACGGCCTCCAACCTCTTCCTCGTAGCCTCAAGTTGCACCTCGATCGCCTTCGCCTGCTGCTCCAGCATCTGCATCTCCTGTTCGCGCGTCAAGGGAGTCCTTGTAGGCGCCATAGGCGGAAGAAAGGGCGGCGCCACGCCCGTTGCCAAGTGTTGGCGGAATTGTGGCATTAGGCCGCTTGACATCAGCCATTCCGCCGTTGGCGGGAGACCAGTCGGCGACCTACCTACCCATCCGGGGGAATAGCCGAATCTCATCCATCCCGGGAGTCCAGTGAGGTAGTACATCCTTCGCCATCTGTAACCCATGCTGCATCACCACGCGTAGCTGTAAGGTGGATAGTTCCACCCTCTGTAGCTGTATGGAGTCTGATACGGGGATGGATAGCCACCATAACCAATCCACGGACCAGAGGTTGGTTGTCCATACGCTCCCGACAAGTACGGGTTGAAGAGCCTCCAGCAGGAACCTCTACCATACAGCCATCCTGGCCTCTGCCAAGGCGGCAGATAGCTGAATGGCCCTCTTCCAGGCCATGGCCCTGCCCATCGTCTTCCTTGTCGTCCGAAACCTCTTCCATAATCTCCAAACCAAGCCATTTTTATCACAGGACATTATGTGCATATGCACAATATAAATATTTCGCAAATGCACAAAATTTTTGCTACCCAATCCGGTCGTTTTACTGTCTGGCTAGCTCATCTGGAGAACGGACTTCGCTGGAGGCGATGATCAGCTCACGTCCCTCTGTAAGCATAGTAGCTCCTTTTTTCCTCGCTCTATCGAGGCACCTCCAGACTGTGCCTCGCGAGACGCCCATCATCTGAGCCGCCTCTTCCTGCAACAAGCCCTCGTAGTCGACTAGGCGGAGCGCTTCAAGCTCGTCAGGCGTCATTACAATGGGCTCCTTTCCCTTCCGAATTGGTCCGCTTTCCGAATATATTGGGACAAATCTTTTGACCTCTGGCAGGCGTTTTAGCATTCTAGGTTTCATTGGTCTCCCTGGGCCTCTCCCTTGTCTCCAACCCCATCGATAGCCTCGCATTGTTCTAATCTCATATTCGTTAGTAAGCAGATATTAGTCTATCATTCGATTGATGCTATAACGTGTTTGATCGAGACTCTCTTACTCGGCATAAGCGATGATCATGCCTAAGTTTTATAAAGAGGTGAGTTGATCTTTGAGATAAGTCCTCGATAATGTCTTTTACAGGGCATGGAATTGAATTTAGGGACGACCTAGCGCGCCCTTGGAACATATAATAATCTGGATGACATAGCTGAATCATCTTATGCTCCCGATATAGCGAAGGAAGTGATGAGGTTTTTTATCAAATTTCAAACTTGCCTTTATGCTCCTGGTTTTCTATACTGTTAGCTCCTCAATCTCTTTCTTCCCTTCGCCAAGTTCCCTCTCTTGCTCCGGATCCTCCCTAAGTAACAAAGCTTCGAATTCCCCAAGGTGTGTCTTTTCTTCCTTTGCTATATCTAAAAGAGCCCTCCTGATAGTCTCACTCTCGGTCATGGATGCCATTTGCTCATAAAGGTTTTTGGCATCCAATTCGGCAATCATCCCTGCTCTCAGAATTTCCTTATTTAAGCCCTCTTTTTTAATTTTGCTCAAGTCTACTGGTATTTTTGATAACACGATTTGGCTTCCTCCAAGTCCATGAACGGAATTACATTCTTTATAAGACTTGCCCGGTCTTTGCGAATGATTGTCGGTCATTCAGAAGAAATGGCATTTTACGAAATAAGCGATCGTCTATTTGACAGATAACTCGAAGTCTAATCGACGAATCATCTAGATGGCCTCAAATATCGCGTAGGATCCCCCACTGTTAGCTGCGACATCTGCTTACCATATCTCCACGCATGCTCGAAGTGTTCCTCCGAGTGCTTAAGACAGTTCCTGCATTTCGCCCACACAGCGCTCCAAGAATCAGGTCCCAGCTCAGGCTTACCTATGGCTATCAGCAATACGTTATCGTCGACTATTAGGTATCTACTCTCCACCCTGTCAACGAACTTAATCTCCGCCAAACCCCTATAGCGCTTGGCTTCTTCAATGTCCCTATGCGATGCAACGATTCTAACCGAAATCTGCTTCTCCTTCAATTTTTTGAATATGTGAATGAAGCTGCGTGTTCCCAGGTCACCTATGCCCGAAAACGCGATGAGAACCTTTCCCCTACTCTCTCTCAGAAGCTCCTTGGCTTTGTTAAGAACGTTCCTTCTACCAACAATGTTCCAGACACCTCGTTCCTCCCTCCTCCCAACAAGTGCATAGTGAGGTCTAAGCTCTCGTAACGCTTTCCTTAGCGAGGTATCGACGTTCTTGACGAAATCGTCCCTGAGAGAGGTGACTGCAGACGGTGTTGGCTTAGCCCTAAACCTTCTCGGTCTGCCGGGATTAACTTCTATGAGTCCCAGCCTCCTAAGGCTCTCGAGTACGGTATAGACCTTAGGATAAGGAACCTTAGTGACATAGCTAATCTGGTATGCCGTTGTGGGACCCAGAGAGATTAGGCCTGCGTAGACCTTCACTTGGTATTGTGTCAAGCCAATCTTTCGAAGGGGGAGAAGTTTCTCCTCAAGCTCCGATATCGTAACCATTCCTTGCTCCCTCACCCTATTTATAAATATAAATGTACCAGTAGATGCGAATATAGAGTTTTTCTGACTATCTACGCACTGTGACATGATAGCTTGGATGAATTCCTCGTCAAGTTCAGGAGCGCCATAGCTGAGCTCGTGGCTCCATTGTTCAGCTTCGAGAT
>Ga0315282_10002040_pt1 | contig 37641 bp, 28 predicted proteins | sample YL17G07_20_MG_FD_203693 | JGI IMG/M metagenome (GOLD analysis project Ga0315282, IMG submission 203693) | Sediment microbial communities from Yellowstone Lake, YNP, Wyoming, USA - YL17G07_20 | ecosystem: Environmental > Aquatic > Freshwater > Lake > Sediment | place: USA: Wyoming | collected... | reverse complement strand
TGATAAACTGATGAACACGCGTGAGGTCGCGGGAGACGATCGAGGCCGAGAGGCCAAACGGCACGCCATTGGCCAGGCGCATGGCGTCCTCAAAATCGTCGGCCACCATCAGGCCCAGCACCGGCCCAAAGACTTCTTCCTGCGCGATGCGCATTTCCGGTGTCACGCCGGCGAAGAGCGTCGGCTCTACGAAGTAACCCAGGTCGTAGATTCCTCCCGTCAAGCGCTTGCCGCCGCAGACCAGTTTAGCTCCCTCGTTCCGGGCAATTTCGATGTATTTCAGGTCGGTCGCAAGTTGGGCGGCATCCACAGCGGGACCGATCTCGACGCCCGGCTCGAGCCCGTTGCCGACTTTCAGTTTGCCGGTCTTGGCGACAAGCTTTTCCAGAAGGGGTTCATAGATGGACTTTTCAATAATCGCGCGGCTGCACGCGGTGCACTTTTGGCCGGTGGAGAAGAACGCGCCATTCACCAGAACGTCCACTGCGTAATCCAGGTCGGCGTCTTTCAGCACCACGGTAGGGTTCTTGCCGCCCATTTCCAGTTGCACGCGCACTTTACGCCGCGTAACCTTTTCGTAAAGCGCATTGCCGACTTCGCACGAGCCTGTGAAGGAGACGGCGCGAACGGCCGGGTGTTCGACCAGGGCGTTGCCGACAGCGCCGCCTGCCCCCGTCACATAATTCACCACACCGGTGGGGATTCCGGCTTCGTGCAGCGCCTCCACGATTCGATAAGCACTCAGCGGCGCCAGCGACGCCGGCTTGATTACCACGGTGTTCCCGGCCACCAGCGCGGGCGCCATTTTCCAGGTGGGAATGGCGCTGGGAAAGTTCCAGGGAGTGATGAGCCCGACCACTCCTAAGGGCTTACGCAGCGTGTAGCAGAACACGTTGTCGCGCTCCGAGGGAATCTGGTAGCAGAACTGCCGCGCGCCCTCGCCGCCGAAGTAGCGCAGAATGTTGATGGCGCGCTTCACCTCGCCTTTGGCTTCGGGCAGCGTTTTGCCTTCTTCGCGAGTCATCTCTTCACTGATCTTCGGGAGCCGGCTCTCCAGGAGCTCCGCCGCCTTGAAGAGATACTCTCCCCTTCGCGGCGCGGGCGTTGAAGCCCAGGCGGCCTGCGCCTTCGCGGCCGCTTCACACGCCGCCTGCGCGTCCTCCGCACCGGAAGCCTGAAAGTGCCCAACGATTTCCGTAGTGTTCGCGGGATTAGTGTTCGGGAAGGTCTTCCCAGATTGGGAATCCACCCACTGGCCGGCAATGTAATTGCGATAGACTTCCGTCATCGAGAGACTCCTCGCCATCGGCAATGGCAACAAGAAACGCCCCGGTGCAGCATGAGGCGCCTTTCACTCCGACTTGATCCGCAGCAAGCGGCGCATCTCTTCCTCCGCCTGGTTGATGGGATGCGCGTCCGCTTGCGCCCGTAGTTTCTTGAAGACCGGGTAGCCGGCGGCCTGCTCGCTGCGCCACTCAGCGTCAAACCGTCCGTCGCGAATTGCGGCTAGGGCTTTATCCATGAAGTCGCTTATATCCTTGGCAAAGGGAACAGCGCTCGCTCGCGAGAGCGTTCCGTACTGGCTCGTTTGCGAGTGGAATCGAGTCTGTTTGAAGAAGCCCACGCGAGCCATCTCGCGGAATATTTCCGCTGCCTCTCCGGACCCATACATCTCCAGAGCTACCATCTCGGGTGGAAAGCCGCTCTCGACGAGGAATTCAAACGCCATCGTCCAGGTCCGGAAGAGAAGGGGCCACACGGCCTGTTCTTGAAAGAGGTCGAGTTCAGTTTCTTGCGCAAACGTGGTCTTGAAGGCTCCCGCGCGCGTGGCGCCAATCCCCCGCGCCCAGGCGAGCGCCGTCTCCAGGGCGTGGCCGGAGGCGTCTTGTGCTACAGCGACGAAGGCAGGAGCGCCCCGGCCGTCCACAAAAGACTCGCGCACCTCGGTCCCAATCATGCGTGGCGCCACCATGATAACGTCCACGTCCGCGGGCGGTGCGATCAAACCAAAATGAATGTTGTACCCATGGGCAAAATCCAACGTCTGCCCGCCGCGGAGGCGGGTGCTCAGGATGTCGGTGTAAACCTCGCGCTGGACTTCGTCGGGGATCAGCAAGGCCAGGACGTCCCCGCGCTCGGCGACTTCCTCCACCGATCGGACCACGAAGCCATCCTTTTCTGCCTGGGTCGCTGACTCATCGCGAAGGCTACCGACGATGACGTCGAGGCCTGAGTCGCGCAGGTTCAGCGCTTGGGCGCGGCCCTGATTTCCATAGCCAATGATTCCGAGAGTTGTTTGACGGAGTATTTCCAGGCTGGCGTCGGGATCGTAGTAGGATTCCATCGGTTTGTCGAGGCCTTTCGCTGACGGGGATAACGCACGGGAAAATTCATTATCGGCGCGCGGTTGAGGGGTGTCAATCAAACGGGACCTCCACCGCGACGCCTTACTGCGGAACCACCGGCAGGATCAACGCCGAGGGATGCTCGCCATTGTGGTAAACGCTGTTGATGGCTTTTATCATCTGCGCCGCGTGGCCCTGGTCTTCGCCCGTGTTCAGATTCCGATCATAGTGGGGGAAATTGCTGCTGGAAATTTCCAGGCGCAACTTATGGCCCTTCAGGAAGACGTTGGAAGTGGCCACGAGGTCAAGGGTGAATTTATAGACTTCACCGGGGTTCATGAACTCGGCTTTTTCTGGCGATCGGCGGTAGCGAGCGCGCAGGATTCCGTCGGTCAGATTCTGCGCATAACCGTTCGGCCAAACATCCACCAGCTTACCCGTGAAGTCCGTATCGACAGCCGAGGAGCTGGCGTAGAGTTCCAGGGTGATCGGTCCCGTTACTTCCACATCCTCTTTGAACGCTGGGGTGGAGTAAACCAGCACGTCGCTGCGTGCTTCCACGGGCCGCTGGTCAAGGGCGCCGGACGGCTCATGATTGTTGTCGCAGCACAAGCCACCGCCGCGTGTGAGCGTAGGGTCCGCCGGGTCGTAGGTGTACTTGTCCGCAGGCTCGGCGGCGGGAGCGACGGTGCTCAAAACGCCATCGCCACTGAGGGTGTTGGCTTTGCCTTCCGAGTGCAGGTAAAAGCGCGTATTCTTGGCGCGCGCCAGCGGCCAATCATCCTCATCTCGCCAGGCATTGCGGCCCATCACAAAAATCTTCACGGGCTTCTCATTCTCAAGGCCGTTCGTGAGGCCCTTCAAGACGTAGTCGAACCATCGGATGCGCAGGTCTTCAATGTGGAACTCCCGGTCGCCGCTGCGCGCGCTGGGACCGAAATCAATATCGCCGGTCTTGCCGGTGAGAGGTCCATGAAACCAGGGCCCAACAATCAGGCGCTGTCCATGGCGTGCGGCGTCGCTTCCGCCCCGCGCTTTGATATGCATATAATTTCTAAGCGTTCCCCCCAGGAAGATGTCATACCAGCCGCCCAGGTGGTATGCGGGTACCAGGATATTCGCATCGTGATCGTCAATCGAGATTTGTTTCCAATAATCGTCGTAGTCGGGGTGAGTAAGCCAGTCTAGGTAATAGTCCGCAAGACCCGCGGGAGTGCCGATGCTCAGCAGGGGGTAAGCCGAAAGCGGCAGGTACTTGTTCCATTGGGAGGCATCGGAGTCCCTGCCCACGCGGCGGGCGAGGGTGTTCATGGCGAGCCCGCTCGTCCAGGAATGGCCAAACCAGAGCGCGAACGCTCCTCCCTGATAGGTCCACCCATCGTGATAGTTTGAGGCCGTGACCTGGGGAAAAATCGCCGCCAAGTGGGGTGGCGATGTGATGGCCGCGAGCATCTGGGTTGCCCCCACGTACGATCCGCTGAACATCCCAACCTTTCCATTCGAATAGGGCAGTGCGGCAGCCCACTCCACCGTGTCGTAGCCGTCCTGCGCTTCGTACTTGAAGGGGTACCATTCCCCTTCCGAGGCGGAGCGGCCACGCACATCCTGAACCACAACGACGTAGCCGTGCGCCGCAGCCATGGGCCCAAAGTCTATTTCGCTGTGCTTGTCGTAGGGGGTGCGAGTGAGTAGCACCGGAAATTTGCCTTCGGCTTTGGGCCGGTAAATATCCGCGCGCAGCACCACTCCGTCGCGCATTTTGGCAGGCACATTGCGATCCACCACAACCTCGTAGTGCTCCTCAGCACGGGCCAGCGCCCCTGCCCAGGACAGGGTTATGAGCATTGCGCAAATCACACGTCGGTTCATGGGATCCTTTCCCTCGGCGCCAGTTCGCGAAGCGCCTCGAGCAACTGGTCAATTTCCTCAACCGTATTGTAGTGCGCGAGGCCGACTCTGAGCATCCCACCGCTTGGCTCCACCCCCAGCCGTTCGCTGAGGTTCAGCGCGTAGTAGTTGCCGTCCCAGGTGATGTCAAATGTGGCCATGCGCGACTCCTGTGGGAACGCTCATCATGCGCAGGAAGCGGGGGAGCGATCAAGAAAAAAAGATGGGAAGGCGCGGGGCGGCAGAACCGCGAAGGAAAGTCACAGAGCAAAACCGTTTCGCTCAAAGGCGCAAATTAGCAGAAGCGCAATGAAAACCTGACAATTATTCTTTGCGGCCTTCGCGCCTTGGCGTCTTTGCGTGAGATTGTCTAATCTTTTAAGCCGGCGTTTATCTTGGTGCTGACCCCCTCACCCCCACCCGCAAAACGTGGGGCCCCCTCCGCTATGCGGTCCCTCCTCTCCCCCAAGGAGGCGAGGGGAGAATAATCCCTGCTTTTGGGGAACTCCCCACCGGCCAATTCGCTAATTCCCCTCCGGGCGCCCTTCGGAGACGCGGACGAGCTCGATAACCGTCATGTCCCCGCTACTCTTGAGGGCCACGACCCTAACTTGCTTGTCGTGCTTGATCTCGAAGACGGTTTTCCCCTCTTCGTCCCTTTCCTTGAATTTGGTCACTTGATCGCCCAAGCGGTCGTGATAGAAGGCCCGAACTTTATCAAAGGAGTCGGAAGTCTCGAACTTTCCGGCCAGCACGCGAACCTTCTCTTCATCCGCGATATCGATATTTACCGTGGCGGAGCCATGTTCCTTGATGCGGGTCGCGCCGGGATAAATGGGCAAGCCCAGACTTGCTTCATTCACATCCTCGTTGACCTCCAACGAGCCCAAGGGCGTTTTGATGGAGACCTCTTTGTTCCCGTTGCCCTTTTGGGCCACTTGGATGTGGACGGCGTTCGAAACGAGGCGCAGGCCGACCCACATGCCAATACCCCCGACCAGAACGATCAGCGCCAAGAGGAGGAGGGCGATCGCAACGAGGTTGCTACGGCTTCCGGGCGGCTGCGGGGGTGCGGGTGGACGCGGAAACTGAGGATTGGTGGCCATGGTAGGGATCTCCTTCCTTACTGGTTATACTTACGTTTTCCCGCCTTGCAAAGTTCCTAACTTTTGAATTGCTCCTGTACCCCGATGAACCAATCGGGTCATTTGGCCATCGGGCCATCGGGTCATTTACACTCGTGAGCCAACCATCGAGTTTCCAGCTTCGAGTTTCGGCCTTCGATGAACAGATGGTCCGATGACCCGATGGCCCGATGACCCGATTTCTCATTCTCCAGCAGTCTTGTTCAAGGGAATGCCAACGGAGCCTATGGCGCCGGAATTGGTATCACGCACCAGCACCTTCAACTGCACCGAGTGTGGGTCAAGGGTGACGGGGAAGGACAGCGATAAGCCTTGTTTCTGGAGCTGGGTGTATAAGTCCTCCTTGAGATTCAGCGTCACGGAATGCTTGCGCGCGCTCCCGCTCACGATGTTGCCATCAGGGCCGCGCTGGGCGATGACGATTTCCACTCCCCCCGTCCATTGGTGGTGGTCCTGCTTCATCTGCAGGTCGGTGATGTCCACGGTCAGGTTGAGAGTTAATTGCGGCGCCCCGCCCGCCCCCGACTTTTGCAGTTGCGCGCGGAAGCCAATCGCCGTGGAATCCAGAGGGCTCTGAAGAGCGCGCTCGATCGTTCTCTGCCGTTCATCGGCGGGCCGATTCTGCGGGTCGATGGCGAGGTAGCCCGTGCGGTAGAGCAGTTTCACGCCCGGCCGATTGACCCGCACCTTGAAGGTGTGGAATTGGGAATCCCATTTTTCGGCCGCAGGGTAGTATCCCAGAACGTAGGTCAGCCTGGCATCGTCAATGGCAGAGCGAATGGCCAGGGCAAAATCATTGTCACCATACACGGCGCGGCCCCCCGTCAATTCAGCCAACAGAATGCTGGTATCGCGCGCACTGAGCATCGCTTTGACCGGGCCGCTCATCGACAGGGCAGTGGGCTGGCTTCCTGGACCATACTCGCCCACCACCAGCCCTCGGGCGTCAATCGGATAGAGGGCCACGTTGTAATTGCTCAGCAGGCAGGAGGCTTTCCGGACCTGAGGGGTGAAGTCGGTTTCGTTGCCCTGAGCATCTTTGACGGTTAAGGGAATACCGTAGGAAATCCAAATCAGGGTTTTTCGCCCTGGTACATCGGTCAGGTGCTGGCCGATAGCTTCGAAGCCGCGCAGCGTCATACCCACAATCTGAGGCCACATGAGAGGCGTCAGCTTGGCGAGACTCACGTCCGGTGGAAAAAGGGAAGACAGTTGCGGTCCGGCGGGCGCATTGCGTTCGGCGTGCATGCCTTCCAAAGCTTTGAGTAGCACCGTCGAGTCACTCGTGAAGTCCTGCACAATCCATAGGTCTTTCCCCCTGCTGTACAAAGCCACCCGATCCCCAGGCTCCATGTGGCGGAGAAACTTCGCTATTTGGTTGCGCGCCATGGCCAGGGCGTCGACCCTTGTGTTTAGCCCGTCGAGAAGGATGACCGTCGATGCCGTGGGGATTTCTAACGGCTGAGCGGGGCGATTGGTAAGCGTGCCGGCAGGCACGGTGGCCAGCGGCGCCCTCCCGGGCGCGGGTAGGACCATGCTGCCCTCAATCGAAAACTCCCGGATCTCCTGCGGAATGCCGTCTTCCCACAGTTCAAAGTCATTCTTGGTCAATCCCGGAATAGGTTGGCCTTTCTTGTCCTGCGCCACCACGTCAATCGTTACCAGCCGCGTGGAGACCCTGATGGTCGTCGTGGGTGGCGCTGTTTGCGGCGAGGGCGCCTGCGCTGATGCGGCAGGAAGAATAAGAATAAGAAGCCCGGCAATTCCCGGAACCACGCGCGCGGGAACATTACCAATCCGGGGTGATTTCATCTGGGCTCCCCTCGCCCGCGAGTAGTATCTACCCGCCAGCCGGCGGGAAGTTGGGTCGGGTGAAAAGTGCGCTCTTTAGGCCGACCCCCAATCCTTCCGACGAGGGAGCAGCCATTAGGGTTACAGTAATAAGTAATGAGTCCATCCAAAAGGAGTACAATGAGTAAGAGAAGTTCGGTCGCCATTGTGAGGTTTTGCTCCGTGGCTGTTATCTCTCGCGGCATCATGCCCAAATGGACAGTTAGTCCCCTTCTAGTTATCCACTGGAGAATAACCTGTAGCATGGACGCACGGTGTTGTCAAAAGCTATTCTTTGGGGACTTTCCCCGCTTTTCAGTTCGGATTTCTCGCCCATCCGGGGAAGGGCGGGGCTTTGCAAGCGGCGCAAAAACTCGTAGGTACTGTCCATTCCTGATCCCTGCAGGGGATCTATAAAGTAGCCGGGGGCAACGCCCCCGGAAAACGCCCCCCCCCAACTGAGTCCGACCCTGAAAGGGTCGAATCCGGGTGGTGTCACCCCGGGCTTGCCCCCCCGGCCCAGACTAGTGCGACCCCTTCAGGGTCGGGGAACAAGTGTCGCGCTTTCCGGGGGCGCTGCCCCCGGCTACTTTCTGGTGCCCGTGCAGGGCACGGAAGAGTTAGCCTTTGCTTGTACGCCGTGGCGCCCCGTTTCTGACATCATGGAGAGCCACGCTACGGCCATCGATGTTCAGATTGACAGCCGTGAAGCGTTTTTCCGCTGTAAGAACGCCTACTCGAGCTGCTTGTGCCGGTTCTTCATCATCTGGTCGATTCCGGAGCGCCACCAATCGCCCAGGGGGCCGTTTAGTATTTTCATTTGCCATGGGGGCGTCCCAAGCGTCGGCTTGAGGATCGAAATCAGGGTTTCCTCACCAAAGAGCGAGGCCTCTTGCAGGATGTTTCCATCCCCGGCAATGATCCGACTCTGGCCATGAGAGCCCGTGAGGTTGTAATTGGCAGGTGCGTTCGCCGCCACGACATAAACCCCGTTTTCCACGGCTCTGGCCATCATCTGCGCACGGTAGGGAGCGAGCTTGGATTCCTCTTTCAGGGAAGATTCGGAACTGATGTAGTAGACCACCCGAGCGCCCGCCGCCGCCGGCAGACGAACGAGCTCCGGGTAACGTTCATCATGGCAAATGAGTACTGTGGAGGGGATGCCTTCCAGCTCAAAAAAGGCGATATGGTTGCCGGGCACAGCCCACTTTTCACCCGCGAGATAGATCTTCCCGTAACGCTCAACCATCTCGCCGCGCGAGTTGACCACCACGGCCGCATCATAAGCATGGCCATTGACTTTATACACGCTTCCGAACACCGCGCCGATTTTCTTATCGCGGCACGTTTGCCGTAATTCTTCTTCCGCCGTGGCAATCGCCGATTCCGGAGTCGGCATGTCAGCCGAGCTGTGGTAATAACCTGTCAGCGCGCACTCAGGAAACACCGCCACCTGGACATGTTCTGCGGAAAGCCGGCTCAAGGCCTCGCTCATTCGTTTACCATTGTCCTGAATGTCGAACGACGAGCGAAATTGAACCGCCGCAACTTTAAGTTCCACGGAGGCGGTCTGACCCGGGGCGGGTAAAACCACCAAAAGGCTGACGAAGACCCATTGCATCGCTCGGCTCATACGGCTTGCCTCCAGATAAACCGGAATTTCCGTTCTGACTTCCTGGCCGAGCGATAATCTACACCTGACCGCCTCTGCGTACAACGCTCTCTCGCACTTTTCGGTGCCGGGATGCTTCCCGTGCATGCCCTATGGGTGTCGCGGAGCGACAAAGCCGGCTGTTCGATTGCCCGCAGGGGCGAGCGGCGCTTGCCCGGGGCCGAACGCAGTGCGGCCCTACGCATGTTGCCCGGCAGGCGCCAAGCGTGGGTAGCCGCAGGTTTCAACCTGCGGACAGCAGAGCCCCCGCGGCGGTTGACGTACTGGGCATATATACCTAGTCCCGGTTTTCCCTCCCGCGTCCAGGAAAACGCGTGGCCGCGCCAAGCCCTTTGCGCCCGAAGTTCAGTAGCGCGGCTATCCCCCACCTTTTCATCAACATATTGGCCTCACGTTCGTCCCACACATATAAGTCATTCTTTGTCTATAAGATATTGGCCTAGCGGGATTTTGAGGCGTTTTTCGCGATTTCGAGGCCCTTGATCCTCATTATCTCTATCCTTTTCAACAACTTATTGCCATAGATATAAGCTGTTTGTTTTCAAAAACATATTGGCATACGACATTTTGTCTATTTCATGCGCCTTTATTTTCAGTAACATATTGGGAGCACCCTTCATTTTCGATGTTTTTTGGTGTGCGAGCTACCTTTTTGATATTCATCAATAAATGGGTGATCCGCAACACTTGGCGCAGGCTCGATTCTTCCCCCCGATTCATCAGCGCAGCTTTCTCCTGGCCGCGCGCCAGAATTTCGTCCCGATCGAATTGCGCCCGAGCTTCGTCAGGGTCTTCATCAGGCTCGAAGATGCGCTTTTCAAGGGCCTCAATTTCGAAGGCCAGCACGCGGCCAAGGTCCCGCCACGCGGCATTTCGCTCCTCCCCTTCCGCCGCCGGGATCTCGCCGTCCGGGTCCAGCCGCTTCGCCGCGGGGCCAAGGTCTTCGGCGGCGCCGGGTTTCCGCAGGCGGAGGAGAAGCTCCAGAATTTCTTTGGCCTTTTCCGCCGGCAGGTCGCCACGGCATTTCTCAAACACCTGCATTTCCTCGGGACCGACGATGGGATACTGGTCCAAGCACGTCGCGCGATACAGCTCTTCCAAGCGCTCCATTTTCTCGATGAGCGGCATGCAGAAAATCGCCTCTTTGATCTCTTTATTTTTCCGCGCTTGCTCCAAGTGCTTCACCGCCATGCTTTCCGCCATGCGGTGAAAGCGCTCCATCCGCCACAGGGTGCGAGCCAATTGCATCACCAGGCCCATTTCCAGGGCATTGGCGGGCTCATAAGTGTCGGCGAGCGATTCGAGGCGCCGCTTGAACTCAGCAGGGTCCTCGCCCAATGCGCTTAAAGCCACCTCCGCCGACTTCGAGTAGTACCCGTGCCGCAGGTTCGCCGCCGCCGCCCGCGCCTTGCCCTCGGGCGTCACTGCGCCCCGCGACTTGGGGCCGTTCAACCGATTCGCGGCCAGCTTCTTCTCCGTCATTTTGTGTTTCTTAACGAGTGACATGGAAGCCTCCAAGGGCAGTGGATAGTGGATAGTGGTCAGCTTTCAGCATTCAGCTATCAGCGTTCAGCCGTTAGGAGCTAGAAGTTAGAAGTCAGGAGTCAGGAGTCAGAATGCAGTAGACGGTAGACTGTATACGGGATACAGGATTGCGGCGCCGGTCTCTCAGCCCTGTCTCCCGTCTCCCGTATGCCGTCTACTGTCTCCTGCCCGCCGCCCTTCCCGGCTCGCCGGGACTCGCAGAGGGGGCTCGCTGCCTACTGCTTACTGCCTACTGCTTACTGCCTTCTGCCCGCCCCGAGCACCTAGCCCTGACACCTTGTACATGGCACCTGACACCCGACACCTCGCCGTTCTGCGCGATTTCACTCCAACGCTACCCTCCGGTTAATAGCACAGCATGAACCATGCCATAGTCTAGGGAGATGGTCACAGGATTCCTACGGGTAGGACAAAAATTTGCAAAAAGTTGTCACAATTTCCTACCGGTGGGAAGGGGTATCGGGGAATTTCCGCTCTCGCTAATTCCCCTCCTGGTTCAGGAGGGGGTCAGGGGGTGGTCAAGGTGGCTGCGGTGTCGCGCCAGTCTGATTAACGGACGAAAGGTTGTAGCCCACAGCGCAAGAAGCTGTAAAATAATTTCTGGACGTGCAAAAGCATTTCACGCCAAGGCGCAAAGTCGATAAGGCGCGAAAAAAACAGCAGTTGTGCTATGCGAGCCTTTGCGGCTCTGCGCCTTTGCGTGAGATTGTTGTATCTGTAAGGCTTTTTTTCACAGCTTCGCGAGCTGTGGGGAAATCGGCCCCTACCACCGTGCCCGGGCCCCGCAACGGGCGAAAGAAATTACGAGCAAGGCTGGTAGCGCCCCGATGCATCGGGGCGGCTTTTCCCTCCCTAAGGGGCAGACCCACAGAGTTGAAGACCAACTCTGCGCTGCTTGCTTGTGAGCTCGACGTATCGCAGAATTTGTTCCTGCATACCCTTGAGTAGGATAAACCCATATAATACTCAAAAAAAGCTCTTGACAATCAGCTAATTTGGAGTTAACTTTGTGCCGATCTAGAGGGTTATGACGGCCTTGCGGCTGACAGCAGGACTGGAGGGGAAGGATAAAAGAAAGGAGGGAGGCTGATGAGACTTCAACTTGAATTGTCGCCAGAAAGAGTGGACGAGCTAAAGGCTTTGATGGATGAGATTCGCGCTGAAAGCTATAAAGAGTTATTCAATAACGCCTTGAGCGTCTTTGAATGGGCTCTGAATGAAGTGAAAAGTGGGAACAGCATTGCGGCAGTTGACGAGGAGAACCAGGTTTATAGAGTGCTGGTGACCCCTGCTCTTGAAAGTATCGCGAAGCGGTACCCAAGACAAAAGACGAAGAAGGTACCTGCGGTGGCGGGAGCTTAACGCCCGACCTTCCCAGGCTGTGTCCATGGCATCACCGGATGAGCAACGCGCGTCTCAGAGCCGTACTACGGTGGAGGTGAAGAACTGGGTAACTAAAGTCATCACTGAACACAAGATTGCCCTTCAGCGGCTAATTATCCGATTCCTTCTTTGGGCGTACGCTTTCCTGTTAGTCGTTACCATGGGCATCTTTGTCCTGCAAGGCTTCAAACTGTGGGGATTCCAGCTTGATTCCGGACTTATGAAGTGGCTCGGTGGGGCTACGGTAGGTGAAATAGGTGGACTGCTTACTCTTACTTTCGGTGCAGTTTTCAAGAACCTTAAGGATTAGCGCCTCCCCGGTCGCTCTCTAAGGCTTCCCCCTGTACAAATTCCTTCTTGCCTACTTGCACATCTTCTTCTTTGCGAAAGCCTTTGAGGCTCTTTCCCGCGCCCACCCTTCTCGATAGCTCCTCCCCGTTTGCCAGTCCAGGTGCGGTTTCGGGTTCCTGTCCCATGATTGACCGCTAAGATACCACACACTCTCGCACATTAAAAGTGAGCCAAAATTCCGTATCTTGTGATGCGCGCGCAAGGTTGAAGTGCGGTGCGCAAACTATTGTGCGCGGGTTATTTCCCTTCTGGTAAAATCCCACCCAATATGGCCGACCCGGAAGAAGACAAACAAGCTGAGGGACTCGAGGCGGCAACCGAACAGAGCTGCCCGGTGGAGATGTACAACCGTAAGCGCTGTGGTCGGCCCATTCACACCACCCCGCCAGGCGTGGACAAGGAACCTGTCTGCTTGATGCATTCCAAAGACCCCAACAAAAGTGATGCGGCGTTCCAGGAAGAGTTCGAACGCATTCTCAGGGATGCAGGCGAGGGGTGTGCGGACTTTACTCGTTTTGTTTTCCCAAGCGCGAACTACGCGGAGCGAGAATTTAGGGCCGTCTGCATATTTGCCGATGCCACGTTCATGCAGAACGCCGACTTCTTCTTGGCCACCTTCACGCAGGGCGCCGAATTCAGTCTTGCTACGTTCACGCGGGGCGCCAACTTCGCCGAGGCCACGTTCATGCAGGACGCCAGATTCAGCTCGACCGAGTTCATGCAGGACGTCAGCTTCATGAAGGCCACGTTCACGCAGGAGGCCAACTTCACGGGTGCCATGTTCACCCAGAACGCCTACTTCAGCGGGGCCACGTTCACCCAGGACGCCAACTTCAAGATCGCCGCGTTCACGGAGAACGCCTTCTTCACCGGGGCCACGTTTAACCAGAACGCCTACTTCCGCAGGGCCACATTCACTACAGAGGCGTGTTTCGAGAACACGGTATTCAAACGGATGGCGAGGTTTGTCGGGGCCACCTTTAAGGAGAGAGTGGAGTTCCTGGAAACAGAATTCCGGGACGATGTTGAAATCCAGCCCGGCCCCATGCTCAACCTAGTACGCTTCGAGAAGCCGGAGCTTGTGCTCTTCTACAAAACCTACCTTGGCCATGCCCTCCTTCACAACTGCGACGTCTCCAGCTTTCTATTCTCGAGTGTTCGATGGCGTGGGCGGCCGGGAAACGGAAAGCGGATGGTATTTGAAGAGGTCATCGACACCAAACATAAGGCTGCAGCAGCTCTGCGTACCAAGGATGACAACCCCAATGACCGCAACTACGATCTGATTGCCGAACTCTACCAACAGCTCAAAAAGAATTACGACGACAAGCGGGACTACTGGACGGCGGGCGATTTCCATTACGGCGAGATGGAAATGAAGCGGCTCGCGACGCCACAGCCGAATCACCTCTCCCGGTGGTTTGCGGAGAAGATCAAGAAATCCCTTACAAATGAGAACCCGAGTATTTTGGCTCGCTGGGCCAAGAGGAAGGGTTATTCGGAACGCAGCTTTCACTTCTTCCGGCGCGAGTGGCACCGCAGCGTTGGTCTGGCAGCCTTGTACAAGTATGCGAGCGAATATGGAGAGAGCTACGGTAGGCCGGTCCTGTGGCTGGTCGGCTTCTTGTTTCTCTTCATGTTCCTCTATCCTATTTTGGGGCTGCGGCCCACGCTCAAGGTGGGGGCGGCACAGGCAGCGGCTCATGAATTCCTGTCCAGCGGGGCCGGGACGGCGGAACTGAGTTACCGCAACTATATCCACTACGGGAGCCTTCAGCCGGGTGGGGAAAAACTGAGTTTCCCTGCATTGTTGGGGCATAGCCTTATGACCAGCGTGGGCGTTGCCGCGCTGCAACGCGACCTCGCGTACGAACCGAGCTATCCCTGGGGGCGCGCTCTGTCCTGGTTCGAGCTGGCACTCACCTCCACCTTGATCGCCCTGTTCTTGCTGGCCGTGCGCCGCCAGTTCCGGCGATAGCAGGTGGATTGTTTGTGGCGCGATAGACACGCGGGATTGAACGGACTGGGAGAACCCTTATGTCTGATTTAACACCACCTACTCGGGCAGCCCTAGAGGAGGCTCTAACACTCTCCGCAGACATTCTGCAAGACGTGGAGTTGGGTCAGGTTCCGTTAATAAGTATTGCACTCAAGGCGAGCCGTTTGGCTCGGCTCCTGAACGACCTCGATTTCCATAAGATCATGCAATACGAGGCCAGCGGGTACCCTGCGAGCGCTGACAACATATCAGATCCCGAGGCTTGGAATCTCGCTGTCCGAGCTGGTCGAAGGTACGAGTCAATTGATTCTCAGACTAAGGAGAAAGGCGAGTTTGTCTATACAGAGTCAATCTCCGCGCTAGAGAAGGACATCGAGATCGCGGAGGCCTCACTAGCTGCGGCCATTGACCCATCCGGCACAAGGAGCAACACGTGGGCCTCTCAATCAAATGTCTTTGAACGAATGGGCATACGCAGTTCGGTCAGGACGTCATCCGAACGGCTCGCCAGCCGGCGCGCGTTCGTTTATGAATACGCAACGAGCAGGTATTACGAGCTCAGGTTCTCGGGTATTGCGGGCGACGTCTTCGCTCGCATTCGCGAGCGAGTAGATGCTCAAATCGGCCTCCACGTGCAGGATGCAACCAAGCGCTTTGCCGCCGTTTATGACAATCTCCAATCGGAGAACCCAGAAGACTGGTCAAACGCAGTTCACGGCTGTCGTCGAATCTTGCAGGACCTTGCTGACACAGTATTTCCCCCCACGGATCAGACCCGAATGAAAGTAATTGATGGACGGAGCCAGACAATCTATCTAGGGAAAGAGCACTTCATAAATCGGATACTGGCATTTGTAGAAGACTCAAGCTCTTCGCATAGATTCCAGGATATCGTCGGCTCTCATTTGGCTTTCTTGGGTGATCGACTTGACAGCGTATTCAGAGCAGCTCAAAAGGGGTCGCATGCGACGATAGTAATGAAAGAAGAGGCAGACAGGTACGTCGTGTACACCTACTTACTCGTAGGTGACATCCTCTCGCTCTGTCAGAATAAAGGGGAACAATCTCCCTCGGACGCGAAGTAGCGCGGCCCACAGAGCAGAAGGAAGAAGGGCGCTGACATCCGTCGGCTGACGGACTACGTCAACTTTTTCGACGACAAGAGCGGTCCTTCAGCTGACGGATCAGGCGGGTCGACCTATACAAGAGGTAGCCAGACCACAGGAGGCATCATGGCCGGAAATCATCTCGAAGCGCTCGTGGCCGAATGGTATGAAATTCGTGGCTACTTCGTTCGGAGGAATGTCCAGGTTGGGAAAAGGCCGAAGGGTGGCTATGAATGCGAACTGGACATCGTCGCGTTTCACCCTGAGCAGAGGTCACTCGTGCAAGTCGAACCGTCTCTTGACTCTGATAGCTGGGCCAAGCGGGAAGTGCGGTACAGAAAGAAGTTCGAGGCTGGCCGAAGATATATCCCAGCATTATTCCCCGGTATCCCGGTTCCCAAGCACATCGATCAGATCGCCTTGTTCGTTTACGGGGGCGGTGACGCGCGGGAGCAGGTAGCCGGCGGGAGGGTCATGTTCATCCGCGAATTTATGGCTGAGGTGCGGGCGGGCATCGCACATCGCCGTGTTAGCAGCGCGGCGATTCCAGAAGAGTATCCGTTGCTTCGCACTCTGCAGTTCGCGGCGCAGTACTGGGGCGACGACTCGCAAGCTGACTAACCTACGACTACAGCGGTCGGCCAATGGCCGCCGCTGAGCTGGTAGCCACGGCGAACGATCTTCTCATAGTGGCTTTTGGAGTGGAAAAGATTTGGACATTGGGGGACATTCGACCTCAACGAACCCACGGCAAGCCGGGTGGCGGGTTTGCCACGGCTACCAGCTTACGTTTTGGGTATCTCTGGGGATATAATCCAGGCCCATGAAGGAGATCCCCAGAGACGATTACCACTACATTTTTCGTCCACTGAGACTCTACCGCGAGGACATCGACGAAGTCCGCGGAATGCTCGAAAAACGATGCGGCCAAATCACTATCTCTGATGAGTCTTACATCTACAATTCCTTAGACGAGATGAAATCTCGACGGGGACCGAGAGTTCATTTATTGAAGCTGGGCGCCAAAAACCCGTACGTCTCGCTGTCCTTGGGTGCACGGAAGATAAGCCGTCTATATCGGGATGACTCGAATTCGCTCTACGTTTCTGACGGCAGCAACGAAAACGAGTACCTATTTTTGAAGGTACGAGATTATCTCAGAACGCGCGAAGCGCAGTTGCCGAGATTCGTGAACTTTTGGGGCATTCTGTTGGTAGGGCTTTTGGTCTTGCCCCTCAATCATTTGATTTCACACTCGCACATATCTGCCTTGAGTAGGAGTATAGGCGCAACTATTGTATTCTGCTCTCTGATTCTCTACGACCTGCTCTTTTTTGTATATGCGAGCAAGGGTTTTTCGATTGTTAGCTTGGAGCCACGAAAGGGCCACCCTTCTTTCTGGGCCAGAAATCGCGACGAGCTTGTGAGAACAATCATCGCAGCCATCATCGGGGGCGCTATCACCTTGCTTATCCAATGGATTATTTCCTCCCTTCGCTCCTCCAAGTAACCGATAGCCGGTAGCCACGACGAGCGTTCTTCGCGTCGTGGGCTTTTGGTATCTTCTCCCGCAAGTCAAGAGTTCATCAATTGCGCGTGGCGGATCGCAACCCTTCAACTGCCGCTCACACCGTTCACCGCTGCGGGTTAAGGATTGCCAGTTTGCCCACGGATTGGAAAGGGCGAATCTGAGGTAGCGCAGGGCCCGCGCTCCGGCCCTGCGGCTTTTCCAACGGCGCGGGCTCTCGCCGCGCCGCAAATACGGGAATCCGAATTTTCCTCGCATGCGTCCAAAACAGGCTCCCTCAAACATCTTGCCCGCGCCGCCCAGTGCACGTCGCGGTGGAAAGGCCGCAAGGCTGGACCGCGAGCCTTGCGCTACATGTTTCTTTGTGCGCAGGTCTTGCCGCGCCGATTCTCGTCGAGCGCCTTGGCGGCGAGTTTGCGCAGCTTGGCGGGATTCTTCCGAAGCGTCTTTTCCCAGGCTTCTTCATCCTCGAGCGACGCAAGAATCTGGGAGGCGATGGCGTTCTGTTCGTCCTCGGAGAGCTTGCCGACTTTCCGGAGCGCGTCTGCATTCCCCAGACGGTAGTGGTACAGTTTGATGTAGAGGCGGCTTTACGCCGCCATTTGGCGAGGTAAACTCGCCGCTACAACATCAAACTGAACCACTACCCCCCAAGACAGAAGACTTCATTCCGCGTCCGAGTTTGGGTTAAGCTTATAGCTGATCTCTTTGAGAGGGGGCTGGTCATGACAACTGAATTGAAGGACAAGGTCGCCGTGGTCACCGGCGCGTCGCGGGGGATCGGCTTCAGCATCGCGCAGGCGTTGCTGGCGGAAGGCGCGAATGTTTTCATCTGCGGGCGCGATCCGAATTCATTGCTGGCGGCACTGGAAAAGCTTCGCAGCGCAAGTCCGGCCAATGTGGATGGCTCGGTGGCGGACGTCCGCCGCTACGAAGACTGCCGCAAGCTGGTGCGTATGGCGGCGGAACGGTTCGGCGGCCTCGACATCCTGGTGAACAACGCCGGCGTGGGCGTCTTCAAACCCGTCGACCAGCTCAGCGTGGAAGATTGGGACACGACGATTCAGACGAACCTTTCCGGCGTCTTCTATTGCTGCCGCGAAGCCATTCCCCTCATGCGCAAGCGCGGCGGCGGGTACATCTTCAACATCTCGAGCCTCGCGGGCGTCAATCCCATGGCCACCGGCTCCGCTTACAACGCTTCCAAGTTCGGCCTGAACGGTTTTAGCGAGGCCATGATGCAGGACGTCCGCTACGACGGCATTCGCGTCAGCTACCTGATGCCGGGCAGCGTGGATACGGATTTTGCCGCCGCGCCGGGCTCCAAGTCCCGCGAAAGCTGGAAACTGACCGGCGAAGACGTCGCCAAGGCGGTGATCGATCTGTACAAATTCCCCCGCACGGCTTTGGCCAGCCGCATTGAGATGCGACCTTCACAGCCACCCCGGAAGAAATAGGGAACCGCCTTTGGTAGTGTCCTAATTTGACGGAGTGATTTCGAAATAGAGAGTAGGGCTTCCTAGCCCCGAAGGGGCGACCTAGCAAAGCCCAGGCCAACGGCCTATAGGCGTTAACCTAAGGGCACGAGGTACCCGAAAGCCCGCGTAGCGGGCGTTATCATTTAGCCCACGGCGCCAGCCGTGGGGTGTAGATGGCCAACGAATTTCCTTAGCCCCGTAGGGGCGGCATCCGGGGAACCCGTCACACAAAAACATAGCGCGGGTCATACTTAATCCCTTGTTTTTTTAGAAAGGCCAGCACTTCTTCTTGAAAAGTCACTTTGCGGTGGTGCTCTTTCTGGTTCTCAATGTATCGCCTTACTGATTCCACCTGCGACTTGCTTACGCTGAACGCGGCGTAGCTGGGCTGCCAGGCAAAGGGGCTGCGGCTCCGCCAGCGCTTCTTCACCCAGCCCGAGGAATTCGCCTTCGCCTTTTCCATGATGTCCGCAATCGAGAGGGAGGGCGGCTGAGCAAACAACATGTGAACGTGATCCGACGGACCATTGACCAGCAACGATTGACCTCCCAGTTCGTTGATCACCCCACCCAGGTACGAAAACAGTTCTGCCGCGACTTCCGCGTCCAGCCAAGGGTGGCGGTCCTTCGTACTGAAAAGCGCGTGAATCAAAATGTTCGTATAGGTATGAGCCATCGCTGACCTCGTCAGCCCCGGTATGGTCGACATCAGCACGAAAGGCCGAGCGGAATTCTGATGTCGCCACTACGTGGCTTATGCGCTACTCTGCGTCGCGTACTCCCACGGCTTACGCCGTGGGCTAAATGATGACGCCCGCTACGCGGGCTGATTTCATTAACGAAATTCTAACTCAGGAGACTAGCTCCTAATCCAGTGGCACCTCCTTCAGCACGTCGTCCCAGTGGCCGGTGGTCAACTCCCAGCGCCGCTTTTCCTGCCGGGCGTGGTCCTCCTGGTCGGGATAAAGCTCACGCTTGATCTGCGGATCGCGATGACGGGCTTCTTCCAGCGCCGCCCAGTCGCGCCAAACCATCACGATTTTGTAATCCCACGCCGGCGTCTCTGCATGGAAGCGCCGTTCATAGAGCTTTTCGCTCTGGAGGATTCCTTCTTTCATGAGTTGTTGCAGAACCGGATTGTGATTCTTCTTGTAAAGCGCCAGCCATTCGGCGCCACTGCCTGGCAAGATCTTATAGTAATACTCTACGACCAAACTGCTCATCTCTGTTTCCTCCTCAAAAGTTGATAGTGGCAAAATCACTCAATGACCCGATGGCTCGATGGCCCGATCATCCGATTCACCGGTGTAATTCCACCACGTCCTTATCTTCGAGCACATGATCGCGGTTCACCATCTGGCCCTCGAATCGTCCCTCTCTCCACAGTCGAGCATACTTGAGCTGGGCCAGAAAATCCTGGTGGACGTGGCCGGCGAGGTCGATCAGGCGCGAGCCTCGCTTCAGGACATACGGCGCGGTGCGTTCCAATTTCTTTCCCGGTGCCTTGGTGTAGACGCGAATGACTTCCAACAACTCGAACACCGCGTGACGAAGGGAGTCCAGGCCCTCGCCGGTTTCCGCGGACACTCGGGTCAAGACGAACCGCGCCCCGTACAGCTCACGCAGAATTTCCAAATCCTCCGGGGCGCCGCTCGCGTCAATCTTGTTGGCCACCAGCAGGGTGCGCTTGCGAAGCCAGCCGGGCACGTCCGGTAATTTGCCTTCCGCGAGCTGCACCTTGGCGCCGGCGAGCTGGCCGAGCGTAGTCTCGAGATCCTCCAGCAAGTCGGGGTCGCTCAGGTCGACCACCAGCAAGGCGGCGTCGGCGTTGCGGATGATCTGATAGAGCCACGACTCGGGGAAGTCCGGATGCACCGGAGGCAAATCCACCAGTTGGACTTGCACGTCTTCAAACGGCATCATCCCCGGCAGCGGCACGCGCGTGGTGAAGGGGTAGTCGGCGACTTCCGGCATCGCATGGGTAAGGCGCCGCACCAGCAGCGACTTGCCGCTGTTAGGCGGCCCCACCATCACTACTTGCCCGGCCCCTTCTTTCTCGACACGATGAATGATGCCGATGCGGCTGGCGGGCCGGCGGGCCTGCTCGGCGCGCAGCTTGGAGAGCCGCCGCTTCAGGTCCGCTTGCATCTTCTCCGTGCCCTTGTGGCGCGGAATCGTGGCCATCATTTCTTCCAGGGCCGCGATTTTATCCTCCGTCGTCTTGGCGCTCTTGAAGCGTCTTTCCGCTTCCAGGTAATCGGGGGTGAGGTTCGCAGGCATGGCAATCCGCCGCGCGGACGGTGCCTATTATGCGCCGAACCGCGGCCTCGAACCAAGGGGACAAACGGAAAAGGGTTGGGAAGCGCTGCGGGTGGGAGACATAAAATTCTAAGTCTTTGGCCCTTCCGGGCGACTGGCGGGAAAATCCTGTAGCGCGGGCGTCTCGCCCGCTGTGGCGGGAGCGTCCCGCTCCCGCCATGCAACATAACCCCAAGCGTGGAGTGACGCGAAACGAACCCAGGGTCAGATTGCCCCAACGCACGGGCAGGATGCCCGCGCCACAGCGGGCGAGACGCCCGCGTTACGTCTGAGAGACCTTGGCTTCCACTTGTGTGTCGCGCACCCAGCGGCTCCGGCCTGCTTGCGCTGGCAGGCGCAGCCCCGGCGTCACGCCACGCGCAAGGCCTCCACGCCGCGCTCATCAAGATCGATCCCCAAGCCCGGGGCGTCCGGGATGGTTAGGTAGCCCTCCCGCGCCCGCAGTTTCTGCTGGGTGATCTTTTCGCGCAGGTTTGTTCCTTCTTCCGTCACAAACTCCACGATCAGGGCATTGGGGATCGAGTTGAGGAAGTGCAGTGCCGCGGCCACATTGATGTAAGTAGTGAAGCCGTGATTGGCGACTACGAGGCCGCGATCACAGGCGAGGCTCGCGATCTTCATGGCTTCCGTGAAGCCCCCAACGCGCGACAGATCGATCTGCACCACGTCGATTTTGCCCCGGTCCATCAAGTCAAGGAAGGAGAGCCGGTTGCTTTCCTCTTCACCGGCGGCGATACGCACCGAGGTCGCTTCCGCGAGTTTCCGATAGCCTTCGTAGTCATCCGGACGGAGAGGTTCTTCCAGCCAGAAGATGTTGAACTCCTCGAAGGCGCGGGCGCGTTGCAGCGCCGTCTTCGCGTCCCACACGAGTCCGGCGTCGATGAGCAGATCGGCCTCGTCGCCCAAGCCCTTGCGTCCCTGGCGCACCAAGTCGATATCCGTTTTCGCGTCGCGCCCCATAGGGTCCCAGCCAAACTTCACGGCCTGGAAACCCTGGTCGCGAAAGCGCCGCGCCAGGTCATGAGTGGCGGCAGGCGTCGGGCCGAAGAGCGAACTCGCGTAGCAGCGCAGCTTTTTGTGGAAGCCGCCCCCGAGGAGTTTCCAGATGGGCAATCCCAGGGCTTTCCCTTTGATGTCCCATAGCGCCAAGTCGATCCCACTCATGGCGTGGATGCCGATGCCGCGCCTGCCGGAGTAAATGTTGGCACGGTACATCTTGTGCCAGAGGTATTCGGTCTCGAAGGGATCTTCCCCAATCAGCACGTGCTTCAGGCCGGTAGTCGTGGTGTGCGAAAACGGTCCCTCGATCGCGCCCTTTACCGCCAGCGGGGACGAGTCTACTTCGCCGATTCCGGTAACGCCGGCGTCGGTTGTGACATGAACGATCAGCGCATCCTGGCCGCTGTCGCACTGCACCTTCACATCCGGCTGGCGGAGATACAGAGTTTCCACATTCGTGATCTTCATGGTGAGCTCCCGCGAAGTTGGGGTTCAGGCTTTCGAAGACACCGATTCTAGCACGGGCCGCCGAGGCTTCATGATTCACAATTCTGTATTTCAGTCGTGCTATGATGCGCGGCAACAACGAATTCAACGGGGGAGGGCCGAGTTATGCGGCCACGGTATGTTCTGTTGGTTCTTATCGCGCTCCTGACTTTCATTGGCCAGGCGGGAATGCAGCAGGCGCGGGACGCGAAGCCGATCTCGAGCATCCCATTGTCGGCGCCAGCGGGAGACCGGCCGGCTCAGAAGAATCCCGATGGGGAAAGCATCCTGCCGAGCGGGCGGCTGATCACACCGCTCGGAACGCACATAAAAGTCTCCCCACATCCCTACGGGATGGCCCTCAGCCCCGACGGCAAAACGCTGGTGGTGGTCAGTTGCGGCAACAAGCCGTATCTGTTTTCGATCATCACGGACCTCGCGAGCCAACACCCGCAGGTGACGCAGATTCCGCACAATTCGAATTCCGTGGATGCCGACCCGGAAAGCATCTACCTCGCCGCCGCCATTGCGCCGGACAATCGCACGCTTTACATTTCCGAAGGCGACAACGGACGGATCGGCGTCTTCGACATGCAGACGCGCGAGCGGCTTTACGCGCTCAGCCTGGACGGGACAGATCACGGCGTGACCTACAAGAACAGCCTGACGGGGACGATTCGGCTTACGCGCGACGGGCGCCGCCTGCTGGCGCTGGACCTGGCGCATTATCGGCTCGTGATTCTGGATACGCAGTCGAAGCAGATTCTCTCGAGCGTACCGGTGGGGCGCATGCCGTTCGGACTGGCGCTTTCCCCGGATGAAAAGCACGCCTATGTTTCCAACGTGGGGATGTTCCAATACTCACTGGTTCCCGGATACGACCCGAAGAATCCGCGGAGGACGGGCCTGGAGTTTCCAGCTTTCGGCTTCCCCTCGCCCGAAGCGGAGAAGGGCACGGTGGTGGAGGGCAAGCAGATCGCGGGGTTGGGTGATCCCAATGTCCCCGAATCGAATTCGGTTTTCGTGATCGACGTTCGAGACCCGGGGCAGCCTAATGTTGTAGCAAAAGTCCGGACGGGGATTCCCGTGGGCGAGCGGTCCGTCGGCGGGTCGAGTCCCGGAGATGTAGTGGCGGGGAAGAAATATGTGTTCGTGTCAAACGCCGCCCAGGACAGCATCACCATCCTCGATGCCCGCACGAACCAGGTGAAGAAAACGGTTGTGCTCGAACCGGCAGAATCGGTGAAAGGCCTGAGGGGAGTGCTGCCTTTCGGCATGGCGCTCAGCCACGATGAAAAGCGTTTGTATGTGGCGGGCGCCGGCATCAATGCCGTGGCCGTGCTGGACGCGCGCAACGGAAAGGTCCTGGGATATATTCCGACGGCGTGGTTCCCGGCGCGCGTGGCCGTCGGCCCTGACAACAAAACCCTATATGTGGCCAACGCCAAAGGCTTCGGCGCAGGGCCCAACGGTGGGCCGAGTTTTCATGAGGGGCCGGAGGGGGCCTGGGTGGGGGACATCACGAAGGGGGTTGTCTCAATCGTGCAACTTCCATATCCCTACATCACCGTGGATGGTCCGGAAAACGGCAAACCTGCACCCGTACCCGTAAACCGGGGAAACCTTCGCGCGGGCACCAATCAAGTGCTCAAGAACAATGGCTTCTGTTACATGACTCCCACCTCCACCACAGGTAGGAAGGGGAGGACGGGAATGCCAATTGCCACACCCCTGCCGCCGGTCCTGGGCAACATTCGGCACGTCGTCTTCATTGTGAAGGAGAATCGCACTTTCGACGAAGTCTTCGGTGATCTGCATCCACAGGGCGCAGAGTTTGCGGGCGACACAGCGCTCGCCCGCTGGGGCGAGACCGCGCAGGTGAAGGACAAGAGTGAGCCCACCGTGGAAGATGGTCACGTCACGCCCAATCATCATGCCCTGGCGCGGCGGTTCGGCATCAGTGACAACTACTACGTGGAATCCGACGTCTCCGTGGACGGTCATCACTGGCTGGTGGGGAATTATCCCAACGAAGTCTTGGAGACGGCGTGGCCCTCGGCTTACGGCAGACACTCCGGCTTCCGGACTGACCCCGACACGCCCGGCCGCCTCGGCATCGGGTCCACCCACCCCTACCCGGAGTCCTTCCTTGAAGCAGGCTCTTTGTGGGAGCATCTGTCGCGCGGCCACATCAGCTTTCGCAACTACGGTGAGGGACTCGAAATTGCCGGTTACGAGGAAAAAGCCGGCATGCAGCCCACCGGCATCCGCGAGGCGGTGAATATGCCGATGCCGGAAGCGCTGTTTGAAAACACCTCGCGCGCTTATGCCACCTTCAACACCAGTATTTCCGACCAATACCGTTTTGGCCAGTTCGAGCGCGAGTTCGAGATTCGTTATGCCAGCGGAAAGGAACCGCTGCCGCAATTCATTTTCATCTGGCTGCCGAACGATCACACCGGCAGAGTGCGGCCGGAAGATGGTTATCCATACCGCGCCTCTTACGTGGCTGACAACGACTTGGCGCTGGGCAAATTGGTGGGACTGTTTTCGCACAGCCCGTTTTGGCAGGACATGGCGATTTTTGTGACGGAAGACGACGCGCAGGACGGACGCGACCACGTGGACGCGCATCGCAGCGTGCTGATGGTCGCGAGCCCCTACGCAAAGCGCGGCTACGTTTCCCACGCGCACACCAGCATCGCCAGCATCCTGAAGACTTTTGACTTGATCTTCGGCTTGCCTTACTTGAACCAGTTTGATGCAGCCGCCACCGACCTTACGGACTTCTTCACCTCTCAGCCGGACTTCACGCCTTACGACGCGCTGCCCAGCGACAAACGCATTTTCGCTCCCGCCAAAGTGCGCGAGCCGGGATTGGATCTGAAAGCGCATCCTGGCACACCGCTCGACGACCCCGCGACGATTCGCCGCGACCTGCGCGAGCACGTCCACGATTGAATTGGCCTGCCCCGAAGGCGTTGCAGAGCGAGATCCTTCGCTGTGCTCAGGATGACAGCATCGAGCCGTTTCGCGTCTGCCCAAAATTTGTTGGCGACTCCACGCATCGTGTACAATGAATTTTCGGGCGCCAGCGAAATGGTAGGGCCGCGCGGCGTCCGGCCTACGCCGAGCGCTGCTCGGCCCTACGCGAACCTGCATGTCGAATCTGCTAGACCAACTCAACACCCAGCAGCGCGCCGCGGTGGAACAAACCGAGGGGCCGTTGCTCATCCTGGCGGGGGCGGGCAGCGGCAAGACGCGCGTCATCACCTACCGGATTGCCTACCTGATTGAAGCCCAGGGAGTTCCACCAGAAAGCATCCTGGCGGTCACTTTCACCAACAAAGCGGCGCAGCAGATGAAGGAGCGCGTGGCCAAGCTGCTGGGCGGTCGCGTGGAGTTGCGCCCAGGTGCTCCGCACGTGTCAACGTTTCATTCCTTCTGTGTCAGCGTGTTGCGGCGGCACATCGACCACTTGGGGTATAGCCGCGATTTTTCGATTTACGACGAGGACGATCAGCAGCGGCTGATGAAGACCTGCATCCAAGAGCTGGGCCTGGGGGAACAGGTCACCTCGCCGCGCAGCGTGCTCGCGCGGATCAGTTACGCCAAGAATCATGGTCTGACGCCCGAGGTGATGTATCAACAGGCACAGAGCGGTCCGGTGGAAAAAATCGCCACGCTCTTTGGCCATTATGAGGCGAAGCTGCGGCAGGCGAACGCCCTGGACTTTGACGACCTGCTGCTGAAAACCGTGGAGCTGTTCTATAGAGCCGCGGAAGTCTGCGAAAAGTACAACCGGCGTTTTCAGTATGTCCTGGTGGATGAGTATCAGGACACCAATCGCACGCAATACCAATTGATCCGGCAACTCACGCTGCTGCACCAGAACCTGTGCGTGGTGGGCGACGAAGACCAGTCGATTTACCGCTGGCGCGGGGCTGACATTCAAAATATTTTGAGTTTTGAGAAGGATTACCCCAAGGCCAGGATTTTTCGCTTGGAGCAGAACTATCGTTCCACGCAGAAAATTCTCGACGCGGCCGGGGCGGTGGTCAGCCGCAATCTGGCGCGCAAAGGAAAGACCCTGTGGACGGACCGCTCCGGCGGCGACGCCATCGGTCTCTATGAAGCGTGGAATAACGACGAGGAAGCGCTGTATGTGGCGGGCGAGATTACCAAAGCTCTCGCCCAGGATGCTAACCGCAGTGTGGCCGTCCTTTATCGCACCAACGCCCAGTCGCGCGTGCTGGAAGAATCCCTGCGCCGCCACAGCATCGCCTACCGCCTGGTGGGCGGATTCAGTTTTTACGCGCGCGCGGAAATCCGCGACGTGCTGGCTTACGCGCGGCTGGCGAGCAATCCGCGCGATGTGACGGCGCTCCAGCGCATCATCAACACCCCGGCGCGAGGCATCGGCCCTTCCACGTTGGGTGCGATCGAGGCGACTGCCCGCGCGCAGAAGCTCACCTTGTGGGAAGCTTTGGAGGACGAACTGGCCGCGCGGCGGCTGCCGGCGCGCGCCCTCAAAGCACTCGCGGCTTTCCACGCGCTCATGAAGCAACTGATGGCCGACCATAAGCGCCTGCTGATGGGGCAATTCTTCAAAAGTATTCTCGACCGCACCGGTTACGTGGATATCCTGAAGCAGGAGAATCAGCCGGAATCACAGGACCGCATCGAGAATCTTCAGGAACTGGTGAACGCCGCGGTGGAGGCGGAGGAGCAGGGCATCACGCTGGCGGATTTTCTGGACCACGCCGCGCTGGTTTCCGACGCCGACGATTACGACGAGCGCGCGCGCGTCACGCTGATGACTCTGCACAGCGCCAAGGGGCTGGAATTCAACCTGGTTTTCCTGGTGGGGATGGAAGAGGGCTTGTTTCCCCACCAGCTTTCCCTGGATGACGACGCGGCTATCGAAGAGGAGCGGCGGCTCTGCTACGTGGGCATGACGCGCGCGCGTGACCGCCTGGTGCTTTCCTGGGCGCGGCAACGCCGCATGTACGGGCGGGACTCTATGGAGGGCAGCCAGCGGTCGCGCTTTCTGGACGAAGTGCCAGCCAATCTCCTGGAGCCTTTAAGCGCCCAGGCGTCAAAAGCTCGCACAACTTGGGAAAATGCCGTAAACTCAATCGCCGGCGCCGAACGTTTCTTGCGCGAGCGCGGCATCGACCGGCAACTGGGACGGGGCCGGGGAAAAAGCGTGCGGCAATCCCAGCGCTGGAAGCTGGGCAGCCAAGTGCGGCATGCGAAATACGGCATCGGCACGGTCCTGGAATGTCAAGAAGACGGCGAGGATAGCAAGCTGACTATCAGCTTTCCGGGCTATGGCCGGAAGAAAATGGTGGAGCGCTTTGCCGGACTGGAAAGGGTCTAATGAACACAAAAAACATCAAGGATAAAGAAGAACGCAAGAAGCTGAAGCGCGCGGCGCGCAAGAAGCAGGCGGCCAAACCGAAGCGGACGGAACCGCGCGGCTCTCGCAAGCCCAAGGTCAAGAAGAAGGGACCGGGCGCACCTCCACGAAGGAAATAGAAGTCCTGCCGAAAGCGAGACGATTGCCGATGGCCGATGGTCGGTTTTCGATGGAGTTCAATCGTCAATCGACAATCGAAAATCGGCAATCTGTCTGCTAATTCGTCAACGCATTCAAAAGAGGCACATTGGCGAGCCAACTTTTCCAGAAGAAGAGTATCGACAAGCTGATTGCCGACGCGGAATCGCCGGGGCACCGACTTCGCAAGTCGCTGGGACCCTGGTCGCTGACCGCGCTGGGGATCGGCGCGATCATTGGGACCGGCATTTTCATTCTCACCGGCACCGCGGCGGCGGGCGAAGTCCTGGAAGTGCATTCGCTCCTGAAAGCGCCGCTGCTGGATGTGGTGCTGCACGGGACAAAGGCGCTCGGCACCGCCGGACGGCCGGGTGCCGGGCCGGGCATTGCCCTGTCGTTTCTGCTGGTGGCCATTGCCTGCGCGCTGGCGGGACTGTGCTACGCGGAACTGGCCTCCATGATTCCCATCGCGGGCAGCGCTTACACCTATTCCTACGCCACGCTGGGCGAAATCGTGGCCTGGATCATCGGTTGGGACCTGATCCTGGAATATGCCGTCAGCAACATGGCGGTGGCGGTGGGCTTCTCCGCTTACATTGACAGCCTGCTGCGCGGATTTGGGATTGAGCTGCCGCGTAAGCTCATGCAGCCGATCTTTGTGGCGGGGAAATACACGGGCGCCTACTTCAACGTTCCTGGCTTCCTGATCGTGATGATCCTCACCGTGATCCTGGTGATCGGGATTCGCGAGAGCGCGGGCGCCAACAATTTCATGGTGTGCGTGAAAATTACTGCGATCCTGATTTTTATCGTCGCCGCCTCCCATTTCATCCACGTTTCCAATTGGAAACCCTTCATGCCTAACGGCTGGCAGGGAGTGCTGACCGGCGGAGCGATTGTCTTTTTCACTTACATCGGATTTGATTCCGTCTCGACCGCCGCCGAAGAGTGCAAAAATCCGCAGAAAGATGTGCCCTTTGGCATCATTGCCTCACTGGTGGTCTGCGCCACGCTTTACATAACGGTGGCGCTGGTGCTGACCGGGGTGCAGCATTGGCAGACCTTGCGTAACGCCGCGCCCGTGGCCAATGCGCTGATGGCGCTCGGATTGCCGAACGTAATGAAGTGGGTTTCCATCGGCGCGCTGACGGGAATGATCAGCTCCATGCTGGTTTTTCAATTAGGGCAGGCGCGCGTGTGGTTCGCCATGTCGCGCGACGGCCTGCTGCCGCAGGTTTTTTCCAAAGTCCATGCGCGCTTCCTCACGCCACACATCAGCACCTGGGTGGCGGGCTTTTTCGTCGCCATTCCGGCGGGAATGTTCGACATTGGTACCCTGGCGGATCTGTCCAACATCGGAACCCTGTTCGCGTTTGTGTTGGTTTCTCTCGGAGTGCTGGTGCTGCGCCGGAAGCAACCCGAGCGCCGGCGCTCGTTCCGCACGCCGTGGGTGCCTGTGGTCCCGATTCTCTCGATCCTCTCGTGCGTTATCTTAATGGCCAGCCTGCCTCTGGAGACCTGGAGACGATTCGTGGTGTGGTTGGTCATCGGTCTGTGCATCTACGTGACGTACAGCCGGCATCATTCGGAATTTGGCGGGGCGCCGCGCACGCTGGCGAAGGCAGGATCGCTTTCCCTGAACGCGCATCCAGCGCCCTGATCGGCTGCCGGCGGTGGGGCGGGGGACCACGGCCGGAATGTTTTCCCCAGCGCGTTTCCGCCTGGGAAAGACAGGCGGGGGGAATTGCGATAGAATCAAGTGAGCTTGACCAAAAGGGGAAGGACCTCGACCGATGGAGTCTGCCAGGAGCAGAGTTCGTCTGGGGCGTTGCAAAACGGGGATGAAACCCCGGCCGTTTGTCTTGCTGCTCACCATACTCGCGCTCTGCCTGACCAACCCGCACCCCGCGCCAGCCTGGGGTCCGACGGCGCACGATATCGTCAATACCTGGGCTATCCAAATCCTGCCTCCGGAAATCCGTTCCTTTTTTGAAAACAATCGCCAGTTCCTGGTTGAGCATGCCAATGACCCCGATGAGTTGGCCAACACAGATCGCTACGAGCGCATGCGGTCCTACCTTTACCTGGACAAGTACGGGGTCTTCCCTTACCCGAACCTGCCGCATCGTTACGAGCAGGCGAAGGAAAAATTCGGCTCCTGGCGCATCAATCGCGATGGCACTCTACCCTGGCAGATCGGCGAATTCAGTCTGCGCCTCACTAAGGCGATGAAGGCCGGGAATTGGGAAGAAGTGAAGTTGGATGCGGCCGCGCTGGCGCACTACGTGGCGGATGCCCATGACCCTCTGCACACCACGCAGAATTCCGATGGCCAGTTGACCCAGCAAAAGGGCCTCTCAGGCCGGTTTGATATCCACTTGTTTGATCGGTTCTCGAAGTTCTTCATCATGCATCCTGAAAAAGCCGAGAAGATCGACGATCCGACGGAATATGCTTTTCAAACCTGTCTGGCGTCCAACGTCTGGGTAAATCTCATCATCTGGTCCGACTTGCGCGCCCGGGAAAGCTTGACGGACTATAACGATGAATATTACGACCGCTTCTACAACCAGGTAGGGCCGACCGTGGTTCATGAGATCAATGCGGCGGCGCACGACGCCGGCTCCTATTGGTACACGGCGTGGCTGAACGCCGGCCGGCCTCAACTCCCTGGGCGATGACCCTTTAAATTTTAGATTTTGGATTTTAGATTTTGGATTGCGGGCTAACCCTGGCGATCTCCTTCTTCAATCCGAAATCACAAATCCAAAATCTAAAATCCAAAATGGAATAATCCCATTGCCTGATCCGGAATCCGCTCTTTCCTCTTTCATCGCTCGATTGCCCAAGGTCGAGCTGCACCTGCACCTGGAGGGGGCGGTGCGCCCGGAGACTCTGCTCGAACTCTCGCAGAACAAAAGCGGGCTGAGGCAGAAAGTGGACGAATGGATCACGGCACGGCGCGCGCAGCGTTTCCGCTACGGGAACTTTCCGGAGTTCCTGGTGGCATTCAAAATCGTGACCCTGCTGATCGAAACGCCAGAGGATTATGCGTTGGCGACCACGCGATTGATCGAGTGGCTGGCCGAGCAGAACGTGCAGTACGCAGAGATCATCTTTGCCGCCGGGGTGGTGCTGTGGAAGAAGCAACCCGTGGATGCGGTTTTTGAGGCGGTGGCCGCAGCCGCCGAAGAGGCGGAATCGCGCACGGGTGTACGGGTGAAGTGGATTTTCGACGCCATCCGGCATTTCGGGACAGACCACGTGCGTGAAGTGCTGCGCTGGGCGGCGCGCTACCGCACGCGAGGCGTCGTAGGCTTCGGCATTGGGGGCGACGAGGCGGGCGGTCCGGCAAGACTTTTTCCCGATATTTTTCGCGAGGCGCGCGACCTGGGGCTTCACGGCGTGGCGCATGCCGGCGAGGCTTGTGGGCCGGAAAGCATTCGCGACGCCGTCGAGCTGCTGGGCGCGGAGCGCATCGGCCATGGCCTAACCGCCCTTCACGATGCCAACGTAATAGCCTTGCTGCGTGAGCGGCGGATTCCGTTGGAAGTCTGCCCCAGCAGCAACGTGTCCACCGGCTTAATCGCGCGATTCGAAGATCATCCGCTGCCGAAGTTCCTGAAAGAAGGACTGGTGGTAACGCTCAATTCCGACGATCCGGCCATGTTCGGGACGAGCCTTCAGGAGGAATTTCTGCAAGCCGCCCGCTGTTTTGAGTTCAGCCGCGAGACGCTGGCCGGGTTATGCCGGAACGCGGTGCACGCTTCGTTCCTGAGCGAGGACGAGAAGCAGAAACTGGAAGAGCGGTTGAAACTGGAAGGTTAAAGGGTGAAGGTTAAGGGGTAAAGGCTAAAGGTACCTCCATCTACTGCCTACTGCTTACTGCCTACTGCTTACTGCCTACTGCCTACTGCCTACTGACTCCCGGAGCGCCTCGCGCAGGTGCTTGGTCAGTTCTTCGACGAAGCTTTCGGGGTTCACACCCTCCTCGCGATAGACGATCCGGCCCTGGCGATCGAAAATCACCAAGGTGGGGAGCTCTCTCACACTGAGCAGATGTTCCAGGCCTTGGGCGTAGGCCGCGGGCACGGTCCAGCCTTCCTGCCTGAGAAAGGCAAGCACGCCGCTGCGATCTTGATCCGTATTCAGCGACAGAAAAGCGGTGTTGGGATCCGAGCGAAAACGCTCGGCCACCTGCTCGACGAGTTTGCCTTGCAGGCGGCAAGGGCCGCACCAAGTCGCCCAGAAATCCATCACCATAACCTTGCCGCGGTAACCCGCCAGGGGCAGCGGGGTGCCATCCATCCGCTCCAGAACGAACTCGAACGGATCGTGGCGGCCGGCGTTCTGAGGCTGGTCGCCGGAAAGGCGTTCGGCGAGCTGGGGCATGAGGGCGTCGTAGCGTGACAGGACAAGGTCCCCCAAACCTTTCTCGGAATGGTGCTGCGCCACATACAAACTGCCGAGCTTGCGGCGAATCTCCTGGCGACGGGCGAGGTCGGGGCTCTTGTCAGGAAAGACGAAGGCGGTGAGGTAATAATCTGCGGCGCGAGCGGAATCACCTTTTTTCAACGCGGCGTCTCCCAGTTGTTCGGCGACGCGGGCGGTGGGGTAAGTCGCGTAACTCTTCTCATAGTCGGCTAAGGCCTTATCGAGGTCGCCGGAATCTCGATAAAACCCGGCGCGCTGGGCATAGATGGCGGCAATGCGCTCCGCCCATTGCTCCGGGGTATTATTGCTGACCCCCGTGGCAGCAGCCCGGTTGCGCTGATTTTCCGCGATCGCGACCAGACGCGAGGAGTAGTCAATGGCGCGGGTGCGGCTGGCCTGGTCGTTTTGCCGGGCCAGCGCTTCAAGGAGCAAAGTCAGCAGCTTCGGGTCGTCGGGCGTTATCTCCAGGAGCATCTGGCCGTATTGCGCGACCACGTCGGGCGCGTTGGCTTGCATGGCATAAGTGCAAATCGTGCGCAAGACCAGTTCACGCCGGGAAGATTGGGGGAAGCGCGTGAGGAAAGCTTCCAAATTCTTGATGAGGATTTGAGGATTGCCTTCCGCTGACCGAAACGCATCGTCCAGGGCGCTCTGTTCGTCCGTGTCCGATGAGGCTTGCGTGGCGGGGTCATTTTCCGCAGGTTTCGCTGTGGATTGCGCCGCGTGCAGAGGAAGCGGCCTAAAGGTCCCCAGCAGACAAAAGCCGAGGACAAACGGCAAAACGATTCCCAGCCACGATACCTTGCTTGCTTTCATCACACTCGATCCTTCGTGAACGGCGGATGAACCTAATCTAGTGGCAAGCCCGAGATGGGTCAAGGCCCTTTCCCCCCGCATGGGATGGCGTGCGGCTGCTATAATGCGGAATTTCCGGAGGATCAAGGAGAGGGAATGAAATCATCACACGTTCGCGCCATTTTCTTTGACGCGGGGAACACCCTGCTTCATCCACGGCTTGATGAACGAGCTCGCGACCTGACCGCGGCGGGCTTCCCGGCTCGCGTGGAGGATTTTCACTCCGCCGAACGGGCCGCCAAGCAGAAGCTCGACGTGTGGCTGTGGCCGCAAATTCGCAAGGGCGAGGTGCCACGCACCATCGACAATTACTACTGGGCTGAGTATCTCACGTCGTTGATGGGTTTGATCGGCGCGCCGGAAACCGAACACGCGCGCTTGATTCGCGTGGTGGCTGACGGGTTCCGCAACATCCGCACCTGGTCGGTGGTGATGCCGGAGACGCCGGGCTACTTGGCGTCGCTGAAGGAGCAGGGTTACTTTCTGGGAGTCATTTCCAATTCCATAGGCACCATCGAAGATCAGTTGCAACATGTGGGCTTGCGCAACCACTTCGAGGCCGTCTTTGATTCGGCGATTGTGGGGGTGGAGAAGCCGCATCCCGAGATCTTTCAGTTGGCCCTCGCCAGCGCCAAAGTGGCGGCGAACGAGGCCGTCTTTGTGGGCGACACAAATGCCACCGACGTGGGCGGCGCGCAACTGGCGGGCTGGCACGGTGTCCTGATCGACCGCATCGGCGCCTACCCAAACGCCGAATGCCCGCGCATCACGTCACTGCCGGAACTGGACCGCGTCCTCGCGGCCTGGTGAGGGGTGGCGACTGTCGCGGCGTGCTCCCTCACCCCACTCCCGAGCCTCCAATAATCGCTTCTCAACTTGTTCAAATTAGCTTCGTCATGGCAATCTTCAGGAACGGCTGGGAGACCAACGTGCCCCTGTTGAACTGCACGAACTTGCGCTAGACTGACAGGGCTGTTCGTCAGAGCCCATTGTGAGGTCAGGTTATGGAAACTGAGAAGCCAAACACTGCCGAAGCAAAAGCGGATACGAAGGGCAAGAAGATGACATCACGAGAACGTGTACTGGCTGCGTTCGAACACCGCGAGCCGGACCGGATTCCTATCGATTTTTCCGGGCATCGCTCCTCCGGGATCGCGGCGATTGCCTACGCGAAGCTGCGGAAGCATTTGGGGCTGCCACCCAAGCCGGTGCGCGTTTATGATCCCGTGCAGCAGCTCGCGATTGTTGACCCCGAGGTACTGGATTTGTTCGGCGTAGATGCGATCGAACTCGGCCGGGCGTTCGCGCTCGATGACATATGTTGGGCCGATTGGGTTTTGCCGGACGGAACTCCCTGCCAGATGCCTGCCTGGGCTCTCCCCGAGCGCGGAAACAACGAATGGCTGATGCCCTCGGCGAGCGGAAAAGTCATTGCGCGCATGCCCGACGGCGCGCTGTATTTCGAGCAATGCTATTTTCCTTTTGTGGAAGAAGGCGGCCCCCGAACCATTGCGGCAGCGATGGACGAGTGCATGTGGACCGCCGTCGCTAGCCCCCCGGGACCGCTCGCGGCCGGCGAGGAAGGCCGGCGCAGGCTGGCCGAGGGCGCCCGCGCGCTGCGGGCGAGCACCGATCGCGCCATCGTGGGCTTGTTCGGCGGCAATCTTTTCGAGATCGGCCAGTTCTTCTACCGCAACGACAACTTCCTGATGCTTCTGGCGGCCGAACCCCTCCAGGCTCACGCCTTTCTCGACGGGTTAGTGGAGTTTCACCTCACCAACCTCGACCGCTTTCTGGGGGCCGTGGGCGATTCCGTCGATGTCATCCTCTTCGGCGACGACCTGGGAATGCAAACCGGCCCCTTCATTTCCCGCAAGATGTACCGCGAGTTCTTCAAGTCGCGCCACAGCATCTTGTGGAAGCGCGCCAAACAACTGGCCAACGTCAAGGTGATGCTCCATACTTGCGGAGGAATCCGCGAGTTGCTCCCCGATCTCATCGAAGCGGGATTGGATGCGGTGAATCCCGTTCAGACCTCCTGCCAGGGAATGGACCCGGCAGGATTGAAAGCCGAATTTGGCCGCGAAATGGTCTTCTGGGGTGGGGGTTGCGACACGCAAACCACCCTTCCCTTTGGCACGCCCGAAGCGGTGAAGCAGCACGTCCGCGAACGGGTGCGAATTCTGGCGCCGGGTGGAGGCTTTGTCTTCCAGCAAGTCCACAACATCATGGCCAACGTGCCGCCGGAAAATGTCGTGGCCATGTTTGAAGCGGCGCGGGGAGAAACCAGGTAAGCACATCATCCGATCATCACGTAATCCCTCGATCGGGCCAGGGAAAAGGAAAGATGCGCGCGATGAAGCCTCCATCGCGACGCGATATGTTCGGCGGCTCCTTTCCCGGCATGCCTTGGTTAGGGACAACTCCAAGTTTAGCGGTCCTATGGAGCCGACGACATTCGGGAATCAATAAGGGGTCTGCGCTACTCGCTATTCCCATCGAAACCCTCCCACCCGTGAGGTGCAGGACGATCAAGAGCAACCTCCGGTCGTGGAAAGGCGCAACATCCTTTGTGTCGCGACTTCCTTCGGGGGAAAGCCTCGCGGGGGAACTGGAAAGGTCACCTCTTGGTTTCGGCGCAGGCGGCGCGGAGAGCCGACGTGTTGGCGCTTATGGCTTGCCAGGCTCGCGAGCGCGAATAGGCCCACGAGCGCCAGTCGGGGTTTTCGGGGGGCGGCCAACGCTTGAGTAAATCGGCGGCCAGCGTGCAGCGATCCTGGGTATTCAAAACCGATAACCCCGAGACGAGCTCCGGCACTGCGTCGGCGCTCAATCTCGACGCGTAGCGGGCGTCGAAGATGTGCCCGGCGCGGGCGCGCGCCAGGTTGGTGCGGGCAATCAGGGCGTCGGGGTTCAGCACGTGGAGCGTCGCGATCAGCAAGAAGCCCGCCACCATGGCGCCGTAGGCAAAGCGCTCGCGCTGCCCCCGCAGCACCGTGAGGGCAAACCAGACGAACACCACAGCCAGCCATCCCATGAAGGCCGTGGGGTAAAGACGCTGCTCGCTCAGCCCGTATTCCGCCTGGTACAACCTCATGCGCTGAAAGGCCGATGCCATGATGACGAATAGCAGCGCGATCTCGATTCCCGCCAGCCACTGGAACAGGCGTTGCCCGGGGGCGTCGTCAGGCCGCAACAACCAATGGACAAAAAGCAGAAAGGGCAGAACCAGGGCGGCCACCGCGACCAGTTCAAAGAATCCGCGCCGGGCGTACTCCGCGTAAGTCAGTCCCGTGGTGGCCTGCACCAGGGCCGAACCGCCGAAGAAATACCGGATCTGCACCGCCACGAAGGCCAGGAAAAGCACATCGAGCAGGCCCACCATCACTCCGGTTTCGATAGCGCCCAGGGAAAACGGCAGCAGGCGTTTCTCCGTGACCAAGTTCAGTTCCTTGCCAAAGAGCAAGCCGCGCAGGTACCCCCCGACGCACACGGTAATGAACGCAATCACCACAAGGTGGGTGAAGTCAAAATGCAAAATGCGGTGGACGAGGTTCTGGAAGACGGCGTCCGCTGCCATGAGGAGCGACCCGAAAATCAGCAAGGGCAGAAGGGAAAACGCCGCGCCGCGCAGCACCGCCGCGCCGCTTCGTGACCCACCACTGAGCGACTTCTTCCATTCGGCATTCCCAAAGAGTAAGGGAAACATTCCAAACGCCGTATTGACTCCCGCGATGAGGCTGCCGAGCGCATATTTCACCAGGCTGGAAGCCCGCAGCAGGCCGCCTTGGGCGCGCAACATGGCGAGAGACAGGGCCGTCAGCAGAGCCAGCAGGTTGAGCGCTTTCAGGGCCGGCGATTCGTGCCAGAGGAAGGCCAGGGGGGAGAGCGCGATCGGCAGCAGAAGCCACCCTCCGCCTTCGGCAAAAGCCTGGCGCCGCACGCGCCCCAGGATAATGATGGCCGCCGCGAGCAGGCCGGCCCAAAGCGCGAAGTTCACCCCCCACGGCAAGGTTCGCAGAAGGGCGTCGCCCAAAACTCCCAAAGTAAACGCGGCTCCCAGGACCGATATTTCCAATTTCACTGTGTCATTCATGGGTGGAACTCCTTACCTGCCTTCCTCTCCTTGCTGAAGCGCGACTGGCAGGCCAAGGAATTCACGAATCAGGACACCACGGCCGGGAGTCGTCCGAAACGGCGATGGCGTGTGCCGAACTCCTGCACGGCGGCATCGAGGTCGGCGGGGCCGAAGTCAGGCCAAAAGCAGGGCGTGAAGTACAACTCGGCGTAGGCAATCTCCCAGAGCGGGCAATTGCTCAGGCGCTGCTCGCCGCCGGTGCGGATCAGCAGATCGATGTCGGGCACGGGTTCGCCAGCAGGTTCCGTTTTCGCCAACAGGCGGGCAAAACTCTCGGCGGAGTCGTCGCCTGCTTGCTGGAATCGGCGTGCGGCGTTGAGGATCGCCTCCCGGCCGGAATAATCGATGGCGAGGCGGACGTGCAATTGGCCCGCCGCCGCGCTTGCCGCCTCAATCTTCTCGATCGCCTGGCGTAGGGAAACCGGCAGGTGGTCGCGCCGCCCTATGACCGTCACCCGGACGCCGTGAGCCGCCAGAGCCGGTGCATCCGCATCGAAGAAATCTTCGAAGGTGCGCATCAGTTCCGCGACTTCGTTTTCCGGCCGGCCCCAGTTGTCGGTGGAAAAGGTGAAAAGGGTCAG
>Ga0315282_10002039_pt1 | contig 37644 bp, 38 predicted proteins | sample YL17G07_20_MG_FD_203693 | JGI IMG/M metagenome (GOLD analysis project Ga0315282, IMG submission 203693) | Sediment microbial communities from Yellowstone Lake, YNP, Wyoming, USA - YL17G07_20 | ecosystem: Environmental > Aquatic > Freshwater > Lake > Sediment | place: USA: Wyoming | collected... | reverse complement strand
CTATCAAAGGGAATCGAAACCCCCGCCGTAAAATACGGTGAGACGGCCGCAAAGAGATTGGCTGCATTTTTCTATATCATGGCTGTAGTATGTACCTTCCTTCCTGCCATCGCCGGAATGACAAACAGGTACTACATATACGCAGTCACGATTCCAGACGCCCTGATATTGATCTCGACGGCCAAGACCTTGACGACAGACGATAAGAAGACTTTGATTAAGGAAAAGGATCTAATAAGGATAGCGATGATGCTCGGCATGTTGTCCTTCATACTAGGTTCGCTTTGAGGCTGATTGAGAGAAATGCATCGCGAGTTCTTGCCTGTCGAGCGCGCGCTCGAAGGCATTGGTGCGATTGTAAACCCGGTGATAGAGAAGTACCTTACGTCCGAGGTCAATCCTGCGTTCGCAGAAACCTTGATGTACCAAATCGAGACCAGAGGAAGGAGACTGGAGCCAATGCTCGTGATGCTTTCCGCAGAGGCCGCAGGGGACAAGGCAAAGGCGATTCCAGCCGCGGCAGCCTTCGAACTCGCACACGATATTATCCTCATAATCGATGACATAGTCGACAAGAGTGAGCTGAGGAGAGGTGCACCAAGCACTCGGAGAAGATTCGGCCAAGCTACAGCAATTCTCATAGCGCGTAAGTACAGAGAAGCCATAGTGAGAATTCTGAATCAATCCAAGCATTCTGATGAGCTTGAGAACTTGGTTTCGAAGGTCCTAGATAACGCGTTAGAAGACGAAATGCTTGATACATCATTGGAAAGGGCGGCTAGGGACGAGCCCCTTTTCAAGAGCTTTGTGAAGAAGAGCATTGTGACTGACAATCACCTACAAATGATCAAGACGAAGACCGCGGTACTATTCGAAGGCTGTTGCAGGGCTGGCGCCATAGCTGCTGACGCACCAAAGCAAATCGAGGAGACGTTGGCGAGTTACGGGCTCAATCTGGGTTATCTATTCCAAATCAGAGACGATGTCTTAGACATATTTGGAGTCGAGCAGGAGTTCGGGAAGAAGATTGGCAAGGACTCAATGGAGCATAAGGCTAGGAATGCCGTGATCCTCTTGGCTTTGCAAAGGTTGAGTGAGGAGAGGAAGGAAACCCTATTGGAAAGGCTCGCTAAGGAATCCACAACTCACGAAGAAATCACGGATACTATGAATATGCTGAGGTCGACGGGGCTTGAGGAAGAGAGCTTCGCGTTCGCCTCGAAGTATGAAGACGCGATGGAGGAAGCCTTATCGAAATTACCGGATTCTGAGGCCAAGTCCACGCTCGAAGCATTGCCTGAGATTCTGCTCAGAAGGACATAGCGATCTTTCTTCACGAGAACTGTTCTCGAATTGAACTTAGGTGAAGATGGACCGTTGCTTGTAGGGGCTCCTTCGGCATTCTACTTCCTCCTAGCAGCGACTATCTTCAACAGGGCTCTAATCCTCAGCATATGGCTTTCCGGTAGCCTCGCGCGGTGTCGAGCGGACGCGACTAAGATTTCTTCAAAACGAAGATTCTCTCGAAACCTGTCGAATGCGCGCGCGGGCAATTCCCGAGAATTTGACTTTCTCATCTCTAATGACTCTTTTTCTCTCTGAAGGGATCCTGTAGGTCTGGGTGATTAAGATCCATCGAAGGAGAACTCCGGAACCTCAAAGATCCGCCGATTCAGATCCTGACCACGGGAGGAATTGTATTCTGAAGGACCAATTCGTCTGGGGAAGTCTTGGCTTGGAGAGATGCAGCGTGAGGTTCAACGGGAGTAAGCCTTCCGGTAGTCATGCTCAATTAGGCCTCCATCAGAATACCCTCTTACCATGTCAGTCGCAGCATGCATAGCACCCTATCGTCTCTCCCGATCCTTGAGGCAGGAAGCTCGGGGAAATACGCTAAATCCCCAAGATCTGCACGATAGTACCTCCACGCTATTGCGGGATCGTTAATCTCGCCTGATCATAGATCTCCTTCAGCCTCTCAGGAGGGAAATCCGTGTAGTGCCTAGCGCGCGCTCAGGTGCGGACGCAGGTAGGAGTATATGGTATGAAAAGGTTATATTTCCAGTTCCTACTCAAAAGGGCGTCATGCGAATGAGCCGACCCGTGGGGGAGAAGGGCCAAGTAGTCATTCCCATGGACATAAGAAAGCATCTAGGGCTGAAGAAAGGGTCGGAGGTTGAATTTGAGGTCAGGGAGGGAGAGGTTGTGATAAGACCGAAGGAAGACCCGGGGGAATTCGTGAGGGATTTCTGCGACGTGCCCCGGAAGTTGAGAAGAAGAGTGAACGTGAAGCGCATTATCGAGGAACAGACGGGAGAAGAGCATGATGTACGTTGACTCCAACGTCTTCATCTACCCAGTGATCTACGACGATAGGGTCGTGAAGGAGGCCAAGGCAGCCAAGGCGATACTGCTTAGGATAGCCGAAGGGGAGCTGGAGGCCTCCACAGCATCGGTCACATGGGATGAACTCGTGTGGGTAGTGAGAAGAACCCTAGGAGCCGGGGTCGCAGCCAGAGAGGGAAGAAAATTCCTAGAGTTCCCAAACCTCAATGTGTTGAGTGTAGACGAAAAGGCTGTGGCGGAAGCGCAGAGAATCACGGAGAAGTACAGACTAAAGCCTAGAGACGCGATTCACATTGGATGTGCTGTGGAGAACAAGATAGACAAAATCATGAGCGATGACCCGGACTTTGATGTCGTGAAGGAGGTTAGCAGAATACGATTGGGTGCTGTCTGACGTTTGCTTCCTTCGCCAGCAGCTTGCGGGTCAGCTTAGCGACCTCGCGGGAGAACACTGGACTAGGATATCCGGGATCAACGACTCCTTGCGATAGCAATCATTCTCGATGTGTCGAACGTCAACGGGTTCAAGCTGAAGTCGCCGTAGACCTTGAGGTAGTCCCACCCCGCCGACCGGATCAAGGAAACCAGTTCATGCAGGCTGTACACCCTGTGATCCAGCAGGACCGTCACAGTATGTTTGAGATCCTTCCCCTCCTTTCTGTAGAAGGTCCACTTGTTGTTCATCCGGGAAGTCTCTAGGTTGAGCTGTCTTTCCTCGATCAGTACGAGCTGGGGCTCTCCCTGAAGGGCTAGCATGCCAAAGGGCTGGAAATGCCTCACCAGGTAGTCCTTGTTGGCCATATCCACCACAAGGAGACAGCCATTCTCTGCGAGTTGCGAGGCCTGCCTCAGTATAGACGCGTCCGTGGCGTCGTCCCAGTAGCCGAGCGATGTGAACATGTTGATGACCGCCCCGAACTTGCGCCCCTTAGGTGAAACATGCCCCAGGAGCCCTCTGATGTCTCCCACGAGGAACCCGGTCCGTGACTCCACCCCCTTCTCCTTTGCCATTGCCTCGGCCCGTCTGATGCTCGCCTCTGAGAGGTCAATGCCCGTCACCTGGAAGCCTCTCTGGGCGAGTGCGACTGAATGCCGACCGATGCCGCAACATAGATCCAGTACCCTCGCTCCCTCCTCGACGCCGAACTCCGAGAAGATTCTGAGCAGCCCTGCTACTTCCGCCTCCGTTTTGGGAAGCGACTGCTCTAGGAACCTGACGAAGATGTCTCCGTGACGTATGAACATTGAGTCAGTCCAGTGCTCTGCCATCACATCAACGCCCGTAGCTGGGCTTATAATGCTGGCATCAGATGCTCCTCTCATCATCCAAGGCTGCCCTTCCCAGTTCACTCCGTGACCTGTAGTCTAGACGATAGTTCGACCCGTTCGATCCTGCCCTTATCGTCCAACCCGAACCTGAGAAGCGCTCTGTCCGTCAGATTCTTCCTAGTGTTGAACGTCTTGTGGCACTTCCCGCAGTCCACATCCGACCCGATTTCCGAGGCGTACCAGGAAGCCTCAACGTAATGCGCGCGGCATTGCGGACAACTGAAGGCAGAAACATCGAGCCACGCCTCAGTGCTCATGCCAGTATCACCCAATATCGTATGACCTGAACTCCTTGTGCGGACATAGTCTCAACTCGATGCAATGCCGTCGAGGGCTTAAATCGCTTGAGGCAAGAGCGTGGCATTATGTTCAAGCGCGACTTTCTTTGGGGAGCTTCGGAGGCGGGCTTCCAGTTTGAGATGGGAGACCCCTCAGGGATGGCCTTGGATCCCAACACCGACTGGTACGCGTGGGTCCATGAACCGACCAATGTCAAGCGCAAAGTTGTCAGTGGCGACTTCCCCGAAGATGGAGTGGACTACTGGCATCTCTTCCGCCAAGACCACAATCTAGCGAAGAGCATAGGTATGAACGCCTACCGGATAGGCATCGAGTGGAGCAGGATCTTTCCTAGAAGCACCACTGGTCTCCAGGTTGGAGTCGAGACTTCTTCAGATGGCACGGTCTCGAAGGTTGACATCAGCCAGACCGACCTTGAAGCTCTGGAGAAAATGGCAGACAATGAAGCCATCAGGCATTACGGCGCCATGGTCGACGACCTGCGATCAAAAGGTTTCAAGGTCATAGTCTGCCTCAATCACTTCTCTCTTCCCATCTGGATTCACGATCCCATCGCTGTCAGGGATTCGAAACTCAGGCAAGGCCCCAAGGGGTGGTACGACATGAAAACAATCGCGGAGTTCGCTAAGTTTGCCGCGCTGGTCGCCTCGAAGCTGGGCGATAAGGTCGACATGTGGGCAACCTTCAACGAACCGATGGTCGTAGCTGAAGAGGGATATCTCGAGGCCGAGTCCGGCTTCCCGCCTGGCATCAAGATGAACATACCGGCAGCAAAGCGGGTCGCCCGCAACATGGTCAATGCGCATGCAAGGGCATACGATGCGATCAAGGAATTCGACACTCAAAGGGCGGACGGCGATAGCCCGAGCCCAGCTTGGGTCGGGGTGATTCACAACATGATCCCGGCTCAACCACTGAACCCGTCGAACCACATGGACCAAGAGGCCGCAAGCCTCATGGACCGAATTCACAATAGATTGTTTGTCGAGGCAACCGTGTCGGGCTGGTTCGACTCGAACCTGAACGGTGTGAAGGATGGCGGAGAAACGAGCCCCCACCTCGGAAACAGGTTGGATTGGCTCGGCGTCAACTACTACACGAGATACGTCGTCAGGGGCACATCTTCCATTCTCGCGAGAGTCTTCACGGGCCTGAGTGTCATGCCTGATCCTGCCAGGGGATACGGATACGCTTGCGAACCCAAGTCGGTTTCACTCGCCGGAAGACCCACCTCTGAGTTCAGACAAGAGCTGTACCCAGAGGGACTTGGCCAATCGCTGGTTGAGGCCTCACAGTTCGGGCGGCCAATGTACATAACCGAGAACGGCACCGCCGACTCCGACGACTCGTACAGACCGATGTACCTGCTGGAGCACCTAAGGGTTGCGGAAGAACTGGTGGATGAGAAGAAGATTGATCTCAGAGGATATCTGCATTGGTCACTCACTGACAACTACGAGTGGGCGGAAGGGTTCAACATGAGATTCGGCCTGATCGCAGTGGATATGAGGAGCAAGAAGAGAACAGTGTTGAAGAGCGGAAGGACATTCAAGCGAATCGTTGAGTCCGGCACAACCGAAGGGGTTAGCGCGTGATCACTGTCAAGGCTTAATTGCCCGAACGTCCTCCTCAATGCTGGGATTGTCTGACGATCGACTTCCTCCTGGCCAGAGATGGACCGATGAAATCATCGAATACGCTAAGCTCGGCATTCCCGAGATCGACATGGAAAAATGGAGACTGAGGGTTCACGGCCTTGTACAGAACCCACTGGAGCTGACCTACGACCGGCTCATTGAGCTGGGCACGATTGAGGTGACTGAAGACCTTCACTGCGTGGAAGGCTGGTCCGTGAAAGGCATCAGGTGGGAGGGAGTGCCGCTTAGAAAAATCATCGAACTCGCGCGGCCCATGCCGTCTGCCACTCACGCGATGTTCAGATGCTCCGATGGATACTCCACCGTGGCGTCCGCCGAAGACATGCAGAAGCACGACTTCCACCTTGCAGTGAGCATGAATGGGGTTCCACTTGCCCCCGAAGCTGGCTACCCGCTCAGGTTGATCACCCCGGGAATCTACGCCTGGAAGTACGCAAAGTGGCTGTCCGAGATTGAGTTCACTGACCGCTACGAACCGGGCTACTGGGAAGCCAGAGGCTATCATCCTCGAGGAGACATCTGGAAGGAGGAGCGACGTGGGGAGTAGACTCGCTGTCCGCCGCACCTACTCGACCTTCAGCTGATAGCCGCCCTTTGTCTTCTTCATGTCTATCCTGAGAAGCCCGCCCTTCATCGAGGCCTTGATGCTCTTCTCATCTATGCCGCGCGGGAGCGAGAGCTCAATGAAGTACTGGACTTCCCTTTCGCGTTTCTTCATCTCCACCGCAGACTTGCACGGAGCGGTGATTACGATGGAGTCACCCTTGAAAAGCAAGCTCACCTCTTCTTTTCTGACTCCCGGCATGTCAACGGTTATCGTGTAGCCGTCAGGAGTTGGCCTGAACTCAGAGAGGGGAACCATGCAACCCTCCACGTGCTCGAACTCCTTCAGCGCCCGGAGCGCCCGATCCTCCATTCTCCTCGCTTCCGCCATCATCTTCCTGAACCTGTCATCGAACTCGTCGGAAAGCCCAAAGTTCATCTTGCTCACCTCATACAAGGAGCGAGGGCGATTCCAGTTCCCTCGACTTCTGCGCCCTCTCCATCTCGCCTGCGGTCCTTCTCATGAGATCTCTGAACCTCAAGCGCATCTCCTCTCCTGACTTGACAAGCTCCGTCAGGTCCACCTTGAGCTCCTTCATGCTGCTGAGCGCGCCCAGAGCGGACGCCGATGCCCCGGGGTCCGGGTAGTTCGGGAAGGACTGAGCAAAGATCCCCAAGGTCGGTATTCGAGCCCTGAAGCACTCGAGCAGGAAGGCCGCCTTGGATCCGACCAAGAAGGCGGAGTCAAGAGGCTTGAGCTTGCCGAGGCCAACCTCGGATGAGAACACTTCGGCCGCGTTGGTCACGTACAGAACCTCAGGGTTGTCCGTATCAGGCCTGTTCGGGTCGGCTACTCCGCCCAGCGAGATCACGGCCCTGAACTTCTTGCTCGAGATCCAGCCCACCAACTCCTTCGCGAAGAGCTTGGCTATCTCGGTCGGGATCGGCACCTCCGAGGTGAGGACGGAAAGGTCTCCTGACCTGTAGACGGTCATTGGCTCAAGCAAGTTCTTTTCCCTGATCACGGCGACCGGCGGCAGAAGATACGAGTCTATCCTGACAGAGAGCGCCATGCTCTTCGTTGTCACGATGTGCTGGGCAGCAATGGTTCCCACAAGGCCTGTATCAGGCATGCCATCAAAGAACACCTGGCCCTCCGGAGTTTCCTCCAATTCGTAGAATTGAAAGTCAGGCAATTTGGCAGATGAACCGTTGTCAGAGTACAAAAGCGTTTCCGGCCCGCCAAAGTGCTTTATTCCCGGAAAGAGCACGACCGGACATGAAGGATGACCTAGTTCAAGCGTTTCGCGACCCGCCGAAGCAATACAGACCAGCTCCGTTCTGGTCGTGGAATGACGCGCTCAAGGAGGAGGAACTGAGATGGCAGATAAGGGAGATGAAGGAAAAGGGATTCGGAGGATACTTCATGCACTCGAGGGTAGGTTTGGCCACCGAATACTTGTCAGAGGAGTGGATGAGGATGATCGGAGCTTGCCTGGACGAGGGGAAGAGGGTTGGTATGGAATCGTGGCTCTACGACGAGGACAAGTGGCCGAGCGGCTTCGCAGGAGGTCTAGTGCCCGAGAAGTCTAAGGCCTTCCGCGCTAGGGGCATCGAGGTCAAGAGAGTCACAGAATCCGAACTCACTTCAACGAAAGGGGCCCCCGGTCTGCTAGCAGTATTCTCGATCAAGACTACGCCGGACGGAAAGATCGCAGAACTCGTCAAGGTTCACCCAAGAGGAAGCAAGCCCATCAGCGGAGGGCAACTCCTGGCGTTCTCGGTGGCCGAGGCAAAGGAGAGCACTTGGTACAACGGGGAAACCTATGTTGACCTGCTCAATTCGGACGTGACTGAGGAGTTCCTCCGGGTGACGCACGATGCGTACGCACGCGAATTCCGAAAGGACTTCGGTGAGTTCATGCCCGGGATATTCACGGATGAGCCAAACTACTCGGTAGGCGGTCAGCCTCCTTGGACCGGCGCCTTCAGGGAATACTTCAGAGAGAAGAACGGTTACGACATCGTCGACAAGCTGCCATATCTCTACTTCCAGGGGGATGAAGGAATCAGGTCCAGGCATGACTACTGGAAGACAGCTACCAGAAGGTTCGTGGAAGCCTGGACGATCCCCCTCGGAGCCCGCTGCGAGAAGCTGGGCCTCGCTCTGACTGGCCATTACCTTTCAGAGGATACGCTGCCAAACCAGATACGCGTCATCGGAGCGGCGATGCCACACTACGAGTACATGCACGTTCCAGGAATAGACCACCTGTGCAGGAACATCTCGAACCCGTTGACGCTGAAGCAGGTCTCCAGCGCGAGCCGCCAGTTCGGGCGGAAGAGGGTGATGTGTGAGATATTCGGGTGCAGCGGACACACAATGACGTTCGAAGACCAAAAGTGGATTTCCGACTTCCATTTCGCACTCGGGATAACCTTCCTTGTCCCTCACCTGACACTGTATTCGATGCCCGGAGACCGCAAGAGGGACTACCCTCCCTCCTTGAGCTACCATCAGCCATACTGGGCGCACTACAGGCTGATCAACGACTACCTCTCAAGATGCTCGATGATGATGAGCCAGGGGGAGCCGGTCGTTGAAGTCCTGGTCCTGCACAGCATTGCGTCCGCTTGGGCCACGTATCTGGTCAACATGGAGGGGGAGGACTGGAGCGGAAAGAACCTAGAGGCGAATCGGTACAACTCAGAACTTTGCCAAGTCCAGGACCATCTGCTCTCCGGACATCGCGACTTCGACTTCGGTGACGAGACCATCATGGAGAAGCACGCAGAAGTGGTCGGCAAGACCCTCAAGGTCGGAAGGATGGCTTACAGGATCATCATCGTCCCGCCCAGTCTCACCTGGTCCTCGAATACTCTGCGCCTGATGAAGAAGTTCATCTCTGCGGGTGGCAAGGTCATCTTCGTTGGCCAGATTCCTTCGATGGTTGATGCCAAGCCATCCGATGAGTTCACAGGCATGCTCGGCAATCCGAACGTCCAGTCTGTGCTGAACGAGAGGGATGCGCTCCTGTGTGCAATCAACTCATATCTGGAGAGGGACGTGAGCGTTCGGGATGTAGACGGCAACGAGATATCCGACGTCTACTGCCAGCACCGGCAGAGTGGCGCTCGACACATCCTCTTCTTGAGCAGCAAGAACAGGGACATCACAATACCGGCCACAGTGTCCGTAAGGGTGAAGGGCACCGTGACAGAGTGGGACGCGGCGACCGGCGAAGTAGCACCAATTGAGTTCTCGACCTCTGGAGACTGGACCAGCATTGAGACCACATTTCCGCCAGTAGGAAGCCGGATCTTCGTGCTGGGAGGACCGAGACCGAGTGGCCGGCCCAGGCGAGCCATCAAGGGCGAGGTGCTTTCGAAGATTACGCTCCACGATGGTTGGAAAATCAAGAGAGTCCACTCCAATGCTGTCACTCTTGACTACTGCAACTACAGCGTTGACGTATCTCCTTGGCTGGGCCCGGTTCCCGTCTGGAAGGTCAGACAAGCGGTAGTGAAGTCCGCTGGGCTTGAGCCCTATGTCGGGCTGCAGCCATGGGCGATGATCCGGAAACACGTTCAAGCAAAACCGATTCAGGTCAGAATGAGGTTCGGCTTCGACATTGAGGAGGTTCCGAAAAGGCTCGCCTTGGTAGTGGAGAAAGCGCACAAGTTCGCTCTCCTAGTGAACGGGAAACCCGTGTCAACTGAGACAAGCGACTGGTGTTGGGACAAGCAGTTCGGCAAGGTCGACATAACCGCAACCGTGAAGAAGGGAGCTAACGAGCTGGAGCTGAGCTGCAGGTACGATCTGGACGTCGAGATAGAGGACATCTTCTTGGTGGGAGACTTTGGCGTCGGGAGGATAGGCCCTAACAGGTTTGTCATTGCGCGGGAGCCGACACAGCTGAAGGACGGGAGTTGGGTGGACCAAGGCCTTCCCTTCTACAGTGGAACACTAAGGTATCAGAAGCAAGTGACGCTCCCGATGCGCAAGAAGGCCAGGTACATCCTGAGGCTAAACAACCCCAGAGGCACGCTGTTCTCGGTGTCGCTCAACGGTCGTGTCGTGGGCTTCCTCTGGAAGCAACCGTGGGAGCTGGACATGTCGGATGCAGTCATCAAGGGAAAGAACGTGCTTGAGGTCGAGGTCGTGAGTTCGCTGCGGAACACGTTCGGGCCTCTACATCACAGAGGAGGAGACAAGCTCCCCTGGACCGGTCCCGGGGAGTTCGTCAACGAGAGAAACTGGATCGATCAGTATCAGTTCGCGGCCTATGGACTAATCAACGGGGCGGAAATCATCATCAGCCAATAGAAGGACAGGCGCACGCATGGAAACTGAACTAGGAAGCGCCTCCACGCGGTGTGGGTCTAGGTTTCGATAAGAATCGAAACCATTAAATACTGGATATGGGTAGAATCGAAACATGAAGATCGAGAGAGTGTACAGGCACCTACTGTACAGTCTCATCGACAAGAAAGCCGAGAACAGGTTCACCCAGGCCGCACTATCAGTGGACTGCCACATGTCGTTGAGCACAGTCAACTACGCTCTGGCTCCTTTGGAGAGGCTTGGGTCGATTGAGAAAAGGCCTCTCTCATTCAGAGTCACCTCGCCCAAGAAGATACTGATGTATTGGGCTTCAATCAGGGATCTGGAAGCCGATGTGATCTTTAGGTCCAGCGACCCTATGCCGGTTGAGGAGGTGGAGATGAGCGTGCCCCCGGGGACAACACTCACGGCGTACAGTGCCTTCAAGCTTAGGTTCAAGGAGATACCTAGTGAGTACACAGATGTGATCGCATACGGCGATGTCCGGGAATTCGGAAGGAGGTTTCCCGGCAGAGCGGGCGGCACGAACATCGTCGTCCTGAGGGAGGACGAGGACCTTACAGGATTCGGACAGATAGTCCCGATCTGTCAGATGTTCGTTGACCTGTGGAATCTGGGCACTTGGTATGCAGCCCGTTATGTCGAGAGGCTGGAGGAGATCATCAATGGAATACTGGCATGACATAGCCATAGACAGGAGTTGGGCCATCCTGCAAAAGTTGAGATCATCGATAGATTTCGTCCTGATCGGAGGATGGGCCGTCTATCTGCTGACTGGAGGTCTGAAGTCGAAGGACATAGACATCATCACTCAGCCTGATGGCCTGACCAAGCTGAGGACTCTAGCTGGTCTGAGGAAGAACCCCAGACTGAGGAAGTACGAGTGCACTGTGGAAGGGATATCCGTTGATGTCTATGTGCCCTTCTACTCGAAGCTCGCGGTTCCAGTGGAGGAGGTGGAGCGAGAGGTCTTCTCCATTGAGGGATTCAGGATCCCAAGACCGGAGATACTGCTCATCCTGAAACAGCAGGCCGAACTCGAGAGAAAGGAGAGTCTAAAGGGGCTGAAGGACAGAATCGACATCGTTTCTCTTCTGATCAACGACCGCCTAGACCTCAATGTCTACTTGCGCTTCCTCGAAAAACATCATCTGGCAAACTACAGGGACAGGTTGACTGAGGTTGTGAGAGACGCCCGGCAGGAATTCGGCTATTTGGGGATTCGAGACCTCAGAAGAGTCAAGCTCATCAAGAGGTCCATCCTTGGGAAGTTGCTCCGCTGAAGGCGAAGCGATTCCGTGGAAACTGGGACATTCGATGCCGGCCTATGGGAGGTCAACGGTACTCATTGCTCCAGTTGCCGCCCGGGAAGGCGAATTGACCGGCGAGCCGTATTGACTCACACCTCACCGTTGCCGACTAAACTGGCATCATGGTTCCGCAATCCGGACAGAACTTGGCACTGCCTGCGTCCTTCCCGCAGGAGGGGCACAGTCTCTGCACCTTGGCTCCGCAGTTGGGACAGAACTTCGCGTTGCCTACGTCCTTTCCACATGAGGGACACAGTCTCTGCTGTGAAAGAGGTTGCGGAGTCGTAGGGATCCCGAGGCCCTGCGCTCCCACTCCGGCCATTGTGAGATATGAGGACACGCCGAGCATCGCCGTGGAAATCCCCATGGCTCTCAACTGAAGCTCGCTTTTCCGTCTCTGATATTCCTCCTCCGGCACCTGCTTCTCCCGATAGAGCCGCTCCAGTTCCTCGGTCTCCTTCTGGATTGCTGCGGCTTCCGCGGCAACGGAGGCGAATGGCGTCGCCGCCGGACCTCCAGCGCCGGCTTGAGTGCTCACTGCCGGAGGCTCTTCTTGGGGGATCCTCAATTCCACACTGAGATCCAGCATGTTGACTATCTGCTTCGCGGTGTCGAACGTCAGTACACTGGAATCGCCCTTGATCTCGATCATCAGCCTTCCCTGAGTCAGTATGAACCTTTGGCTCTTCTTGGCATGCGCGACATCACCGTAGTCTGGCTCACAGATCGCAAAGTACTTCCTTCCGCCGTCCTCCATTGTGTTCCTCTCGGCTTTTGGGAACCCCATCGATGCCATCTGCGCAGCTATCTGCTGCACCATCGGATTCTCCTGCATTTGCTCGTCGACGTAGTCCAGAGCATTGCTCGGAGTCTCCTTGTCCTCGATTCTGAGCTCCACCAATGGTCTGACCCTGCCACTGGGCAGCAGGTCATTTGACCTTCCGAGACTCACGACTAGCAGTCCTTCCCCAGATTCCGATTCCTTCATCTCGCCGGTCCATCCCTCCATCCAGGCGGAGGGCAGAACCTTGGCCAATTCACTTGTGGGGTAACTGCCGCTCATCCCAATCTCACCCCGCGGCAGGAAGCAATCATGGCTACGTCAACCATGGACCATTTGGGCACGCACAATTATTAAGCTTGGTGACTCCGCTTTGATTAACGTCTATTGGAGGGGCACTTCCGATGGAACTCTGTTATCTCCCTCAGTGGGCGAGATCGTCTGTCATATCTCCCCAGATTTGGCGCTAAGCCGTGTGGATCTTGGCTGTGGCGCGAGAACTTCTGCCATATCTTTGGTCTATGACGACGGATTTCTAGGATGAAGATTGTGCGATTAACCCCGCTGAGCCTATTGGGCTGAGGGCAGAGATCCGCTGACTCTAAAGGTCCTACGATCTTGGATCGCACGAATTGGGGCCAAGCTCTTTAGGTTTGGCGAGAAAAAGAGGGGGAGAGGCACGCGCGCAATTCTTCTCCACCGAGGATAATGCAGATAACGCTCTGCACGGCCCGAGTGTCTCCCAACTTGCTTTTCGTGAGGGTTGCCGGCTCTCATTCGCCTCATCTCGAACACATACCCTTGAGCTGGACTGCAAGGCAGAGCCCTGCCAATCCATCCCAAGAGTCTTCCCATGTGCTTTCCGTGAGGCTTGAGGGCCGTCGCCATCTCTGTCGTGCTGGATTAAAATCTTCATGTCGCGCGCGACGCCTTCGCCGATGGCTCGTATGCCACGGCGAACTCCCGGAACGAGACGAATGCCACCGGCAAGCCTTGAACATGACACCGTTCGAGACAAGTTGGTTCGTGTATGTGTCGATAAGGATTCTACGGTATTCAAGACTCCATTCTGATGCTAGTTTCACGTTTGACTCCGAGGATAGGTCCTGGTTTGATTATGAGTGATGAGTCCATATCCTTGTGGTTCGTCCTACAATCCCTCCTTTCAGGCAGTTTGGCCCGTCATATCTCTCGGCTATGACCACTGAAATGGGCGAGTCTCTGCTGTGGCGCAAGTTCTGTCGTCATATCTTGAGAGTTTGACGATAAGAGTAGTGTTGGCAAGTCTTAATAGCACTCTCGAGAGAAATCCAAGTAGCAGTATGCCACCTGGTTCCGTGAGCCCCAAACCGACCAAGGGCGAGTGCCTAAGGACCCTCCGTACCTCAACGCTACTTCGCTAGCAGCAAGAGATGGCGGCGTTCAGGAGAGGCAACGGGGTTCGGTGGTGTATATTCCACGGCTCGTTCCAGTACAGGGAGGAGAACAACGGAAATGGGAAAACGAAGGGCTAGGGCAAAGCGAAAGATGTGGTGGGTCTGGAAGTGTTATTCTCACATAGGCTACTGCCCTCACTATCTGAACAGGAAGGAAAGAAAGGAACGGAAGACCGAGGATGAGTGTCTGAAATCTTGCCCCAGCAGGAGACTTGTCGAGGTGAAACCCAGAAACTTGGCGAAACAAGCGCACGCCAATGCGATAGGCGCGAACCGTCGCCCTAGATCCTGACCGCCTCAGCACCCTGGTAGCCATGATCCCGACGGGATCCGCTGCCAGCTGCAATCTGGGGAGATCCTAGCCCCAGTCTATCAATCACTTTCGCATGAAAGCGCCACTCAAACGCCTATTAACGCAGGCAGGTGGACCGACCGGGTGAACACACGCGGGCATTCGGCCCTGAAGCCCATCTTCTTTCCCAAGTTGCCCGTTCATGACACTTGCTGGTCCATAACTACCGGTAAGGACGGGCACGTCTACGTCGGAGTGTGCGGGGAGATGACCGGTGGCCTTGGCGTCTTCCTCGTATCCTATGATCCCCAAGCAGACCGCGTGAACTATCTTCTAGACGTGGCCCAAGCGCTGCATGAACCGCCGGATAACGGCCATGCGACTCACAGCAAGATCCACTATTGTCTGATACCGTCTGATGACGGCACACTGTACGGGGCGACCCACTGCACCGGAGCTCCGATTGGCGAATTCGTCTGGAGACCATGGAATTGCTGGGACGACCCACAAAGGATGTTCACGGGATTCCACATCTTCAACTACAATCCCGCCACAGGAAACGTAGAAGACTTCGGCAGCATGTCTCCGAACGAAGGATCCAGGGCCATGGCGCTGTGCGAGAACCACAGAAAGCTGGTCGGCGTCACATATCCGCGGGATCACTTCTACGTTTTCGACCTCGAGTCGAACGAGTGCATGGATTTGGGGCGCATCGGTGACATCAATCCCCAGAGCGTTTTCCTAGATAAGGACGAGAATGCATATACTGTGGACGACTTGGGCTACTTGGTGAAGTACGACCCTGGGAACGATCACTTGGCGCATCTCGATGTCAGGCTTCCCTACGCCACTTATCGCGACGGGGCCTACAACTTGATCTACGACTCGGCTCCTTCGCCCGATGGCGAGAGCATCTACGGAGTGCATTGGAACGTGGACATCAGGCTCTTGGAGAATCGCCTGTTCAGGTACGATCCCTCAGACGGACCCGAAGGGAAGATCCACGACCTGGGATGGGCGTACAGGCCAGATGAGGCTGGACCAGCCTGGGCTGACTTCCAGAACCATCACACGGGCGGTTTGGTGTTCGGGCCCGACGGCTTTCTGTACTTCGCCACTTACGTGCACTGGAAGGAGCCCAAGGGGATGTACTTGATCAGGATGAACACCGAGACGCTCGAGCGAGAGGAGCTGGGGCCAATCTTGGATTCCAAGGGAGTCATTGCCGAATACATCGCGAAAGCTACGCCCGACTTCGGCGGGAACTTGTACTTCGCGTCGTGCGCGAGCAGACCTACCGGGATCTTCGCCTACAGCCCCGAAGTCAGCAGGAAGGAGACGTGGACATTGGCCAATGTGCGGAGGTGGGGATGATGTCGCTAGAGGACGACCTGGGCAGGAGGAAGTGGCCGGAGCCTCCGTTTGAGATTCGTCCGCCGTCAACTGCCAAGCCTGACGAGAAAGAAGCCATGCTGGGCTGGGCCATGAGCGAGTACGATAGATCCGCGTACGTGAGAGAAGGCAGAATCGTGATGCGGCACTTGGGCTGGAAGGGAGTCGTCAAGCCTATTCCACCCGGCGAATCCGCTGTGACTTCGCTGGCGGTTGACCCCACAGGCAGGATCGTTGGCGCGACCTCGGGTGCGCGGTCGCATCTGTTCATCTACGATCCCGACGTTGACAGAGTAGTCGATCTATGCAACTTTGATGGAGGTTCAGTCGCCAAGAACTCCGTCGTCGTCTGCAGAGATGGGACAGTGCTGGCAGCCACACGAAAGCAAGCCGGAGGGCGAGGGCCGGGGAAGCTCGTCAGTTTCAGGACGGACTACCAAGAGACCCTCACATGGCAACCGTCCAGGCCAGTACTCGAATCACTTGATCTACCCAAGAGAGATGAGGGCGTAGCGTGCCTGACTTACGACGAAGCAAGGAACACGGCATACGGCATCACATCGACCACGGGAACGTTCTTCACCATGGACGTTGAGACCCGTTCGTCCAAGTTGATCGGGCCTGTGGACGAGCTGGGCGAGTTTTCGGACTGCTTGGTCGTCGGATGCGACGGGCTCGTCTACGGCGGAAAGAGGTGGGGGGGACTGTTCGAGTTTGATCCCACAAAAGGAACGATCAGACAGCTTGATCTCGCCATACCTTCAATGGCAGGGCGTCAACTCTACAACAAGGTTGATGCTCTTGCCCTCGACCGATCCTCTGGGAAGATATACGGCGGGGGAACAGCAGACGGCGTGCTGTTCTCGTTCGACCCCGTGACGCGGCAGGTCATTTCTCTGGGCAAACCAACATCACAGCCCCGAACGAGAGCGATAGCTGTTGAGCGGGACCGCAGGGTCTACGGCATATCAGGAAGAGCAGGCGGAGTTGCTCACCTGTTCAGATACGATCCAACGTCCGGTGACCTTCGCGACCTCGGCATCCCTCTGGCGCATTCAGATCAGGAATGGCACGGCTATGAATTCGACTGCATGACCATCGGCTCGTCGGGGGAAATCTACATGGGAGAAAGCGACAGGATAGGTCACTTGTTCATCTACTATCCTGCAGTAGGCCCATGACTGCGTGGCCTCGGTTGGGTGTCATTCACCTTCGACTGCAGCGCGTCGCCTGTTGATCTCGCGGATCACTCCGGTTTCGAACTTGGCCTTTCGGTCGTACGTGTAGAGGCCGTTCACCTCTTGCTCAACATCGTACAACTGAGTGTACGCGAAGCCTGAGACCCTCGGGTTCGAGAGGAGGACACCCGTTAAGGCGCGGTACCTTTCAATGAACTCGCTCCGCGACCCCGGTCTGCTCCCGTATCCCCATCGCGTCTCATCTTCCTGCGCATCGGGACTCCACCAAGTCCCCCCGTACTCGCTGACCATGAACGGTTGACCTCGGTAAGGGTCGCCCTGCTCCTTGTAGTGCTGCTGGAGGTCCGAATAGGAGCCTGTCTTGCCGAACTTGTCGAAGTGAGCCCCGAACTCCTTCGGATCTTGCTCGTAGTCGTGAACGTCGTGAATGTCGGATTGAACGTGAATGTAGCCACTAGTGTCAATCACAGGCCGGGTCGGATCCAATGCGTGGGTCAGCTCAGCCATTTGTCTCAGGAACCCCGGCACTACCGCGTCACCTTCCTCGAACGCTCTCTCATTCAAAGGAGTCCAGAGTATCAGCGACGGGTGGTTCAAGTCCCTCCGTACCACAGCGGGCCATTCGCTGATAATTGCCTCCCTAGCCGTAGAGTTCCCTAGGTCAGCACCCCAGTCCCCGTACTCTCCCGCAACCAAGTATCCAAGCATGTCACACCAGTACAGGAAGCGCGGCTCGAAGACCTTCTGGTGCAATCTAGCACCGTCGAAGCCCATTTCCTTGGAGATCTTAATGTCTCGCCTCAGCGCCTCATCAGAAGGCGCGGTGTAGATTCCGTCGGGGTAGTATCCCTGATCCAAGACCATACGAAGGAAGCGTTGGTCGCCGTTCAGGAAGATCCTGTCGCCTCTGATCCCTACGGTTCTGATGCCGAAGTGTGACTGGACCACATCCTTTTCTCCATCGTGCAACTCCAGCTCCAGGCGCAGACCATAGAGTTGCGGATCTTCCGGGTTCCATGTCCTCGGTCCAGGGATCTCCAAGCGCAGGCTCGTGGAAGGGAATGTGGCCGGGCCCTGTGAGCTGGCTACTTCCTTGCCGTCCGCTAGCACAAACGCATGTATCTGGCCACCGGCGACATTGCCTGCGAACTCCACTTCGAGGCGAGCGTGGTCAGTACCAGCATTCGAGATTATTCGGAAGTGGTTGATGTAGGTCTTCGGAACCTCCTCTATCCACACAGTCTGCCATATGCCCGTCACTCTGGTATAGTGGCAACCCCACGATTCGTACTTGGTGCTTTGCTTTCCGCACGGCTGCAGACCGGTCCTGTTGTCGTCCAACGCGTGAACCACAATCTCGGCTTCATCCTCGTTGCCGATGACCTCGGTGATGTCGAACGCGAAGGGCGTGTAACCTCCCTTGTGGTGTCCGACCTGGTGCCCGTTCACCCAGACGTCGGCCTCATAGTCAACTGCACCGAACCGCAGAAGACACCTCCCCGCATTACGGGAACCCGACAGCCTCACTCGTCTCCGGTACCAGACCGATCTCATGAAATCGAGTTCGTGGATTCCCGAGAGTATGCTCTCCGGCGGGAACGGGACGATAATCTCCTTCGAGAACTCCCTCCCAGATGTGAATCCGCGCTCAGCTCCGCTACATGCTTGATCTATCTCGAATTGCCAAGGACCGTTCAGGTTCAGCCAGTTCGAGCGCTGGAAATCAGGGCGGGGATGCTCGGGTCTCGGGATTTCCATGCAGAGCTGGTGCCGGAATCGTAGTTAAGGCCTTCGCGTTGTCCCTGCCTCTAAGTGTTATATTTTCCGAATCCAGTTCGAACAACCGAACGAGGATGAAGATTGGCATATTCTCAGTGTTGTACAACGAGAGGCCTCTGGAAGATGTCCTGAACTATGTCTCCGGTCTGGGCTACGAGGCAGTTGAGATCGCTGCATGGAAGGGGAGTAACCACATAGACCTTGACAAGGTGTTGAGCGGTGGAGCCGCGGAGCTGAAGAAGATGGTCGAGAAGCATGGGATGACGATCTCCGCCTTAAGCAACCACCTAGAAGGGCAATTGGTGCTCGGGCCCCAAGACTCATCGACCGACGACTGGTTCAAGGGAACGCCGGAACAGAAGACGAAGTACGGTGTCGAGAGGATGAAGAAGACCGCCATGGCCGCAGCAGCCCTCGATGTCCCGGTTGTGAACGGGTTCATAGGTGTCCCGAACTGGGGAGCCTGGTACGTCTTCCCGCCAGCTCATGAGAAGATGTACGAGAGCTACTTCAACCTGTTCGCTCAGAGATGGGGCGAGATCCTCGACACCTTCAGGGAGCATGGTGTGAAGTTCGCTCACGAGGTCCACCCCCAGGAGCTGGCGTACAACATAGAAACCGCAGAAATGGCACTCAAGGCGGTCAACAGGCGGAAGGAGTTCGGCTTCAATTTCGACCCATCTCATTTCGTCTGGCAACTGATAGACCCGGTGATCTTCATCAAGCGCTTCGGCGACAGGATATACCACGCCCACGCCAAGGATGCGGAACTCCCAAAGGAGAACCTTCCAACATCGGGGGTCATTCCCACAGGTGGCTGGATGAGGTCGGACAGAGGGTTCAGGTTCCGGGTCGTCGGGTGGGGCCAGGTAGAATGGAAACGAGTGATGACCGCGCTTCTAGAGGTGGGGTACGACTACGTCCTGTCCTACGAACACGAGGATCCTGTGATGAGCAGGGAAGACGGTTGCGAGAAGACGATAGCCTTCCTCAAGCCGCTGGTCATCAAGGCGCCACTCGAGAAGGTCTGGTGGTAGAATACACAATCCGTCTAACCAGCGTTCGCAGACCTCAGAGAAGCATAGCCTTAATAAGGACTCAGAGCGACCCTATGCGCACCGGAGGTTCACATTCGAGGCATAACTTCGGAAGTGCGCTTTCGCGTGACATAAAACACAAGGAGGTGAAATAGTATGAGTGGTGAAAGATATGGCAGGCCCAGAGAGATGCACAAGGTAACTTGCTCAGATTGCGGTAAGGAAACTGAAGTCCCGTTCAAGCCAACAGAGGGCAGGCCAGTGTATTGTAAGGATTGCTATCAGAAGCATAGAAGGTTCTAAGAGCATCTAGCTTCATAGCGAGACGAAGCAATTTTTTTGTTTTTTCTTGTTTTCATCGCAGGTATTAGCTTGGCTCAGATTGAGTCAGGAGGCCTTCCGAAGTCTTATCAGCTTTGACGCGACCAACAACACGAAATGTCACAGCAAGAGAAGAAAGTTGGTTTCGTGACCATGGGTCAGACCACGGGCGGGGCAAAGCCCATCAGGGACATAGGCGTGGGAATGCTGGGCTATGCTTTCATGGGGAAGGCCCACAGCAACGCTTACCTTAGGATGCCGATCTTCTTCTATCCGCCTCCCGCCAAGCCACGTCTGGTTGCGATCTGTGGCAGAAACAAGCAAGCTGTCGAGGAGGCTGCACGGAGATACGGATACGCGAAGGCCGTGACCGACTGGAAGGAGGTTGCTGTGGATCCCGAAGTGGAACTGCTGGACAACGGTCTACCGAACAACCTTCACTCGGACCCCTGCATCGAGGCAGCAGAGAATGGGAAGAACGTCCTGTGCGAGAAGCCGCTGGCCATGAACTACGAGGAAGCCAAGAAGATGTACGAGGTGGCAGAGAGGTCAAAGGTCAAGCACATGACTGCCTTCAACTACAGGTTCATCCCCGCCGTTCAGTTTGCGAGGGACTTGATCCTACGGGGCGAGATAGGCAAGGTCCTTCAGTTCAGGGCGGTCTACCTACAGGAGTGGATCATGGATCCTAAGTTCCCGCTGGTGTGGAGGTTGAGGAAGGACATCGCGGGAGCAGGTACTCTCGGCGACCTTGGAGCGCACATCCTTGACTTGGCTAGATTTCTTGTAGGAGAGGTATCACAGGTGTGCGGACTGACGAAGACCTTCATCAGCGAAAGGCCCTTGCCTGACGATCCCAGGAGGACAGGGAAGGTTGATGTCGACGACGCGTTCATTTCCATGTTGAAGTTCTCGAGCGGCGCAATTGGAAGCGTGGAAGCGTCCAGGTTCTGTGCTGGAAGGAAGAACTTCCAGAGGATAGAAGTCCACGGCACCGAAGGCACGATCAACTTCAACCTTGAGAGGCTGAACGAGCTCGAGGTATACAAGACATCGGACCCAGCGGATGAGAGGGGATTCAAGACGGTCCTAGTGACGGAGAGTGTCCACCCGTACTATGATAAGTGGTGGCCGCACGGGCACACCATTGGCTGGGAACATGCGATGGTACACGAGGTCTATCACCTCATCAAGTGCATTGTCGATGACGAAAGCGTTGGACCGCTGGGCGCCACCTTCCATGATGGCATGAAGAACAACCAGATAATGGATGCGATCATCAGGTCTTCTGAGCGGGGAACTTGGGTGGGAACAGAGTAGCGGGGTAGACAGGAATTGCAGGTCCTCACTGCGGGTTTTCTCGTGGCGGACGTAATAGCCGCTGACCTTCCAAAGGTGTCTGATCCGGGCGAACTCACGTTCGCGCCCATTGGCATACGTCTAGCCATCGGTGGGCATCCGGCCAACGTATCGGTTGACTTGCTTCAGCTGGGGATCGCGCGGGGCGAGGTCGGCCTAGTCGGGGCCGTCGGGACTGATGTGTTCGGTGACTTCATGGAGAAGACCCTCAGGGAAAGAGGAGTCATCACCCACCTCAAGAGAGTCTCGGGTGTCGGAACCACTTCCGATGCCATACTCGTCGTGAAGGGCGAGGACAGAAGATTCCATGTCGACCTCGGGGCCAGTTGGTACTTCGATCCAGATGAGCTGTTGCCAGTTCTTCGGAGGGAGAAACCGAGCCTGTTGTACGTTGCCGTTGGGATCTGCGGGAGACTCGATGAGAGGCTCGCTGAAGTGCTAGAGGAGGGGAAACGGCTCGGATGCGTCACCTTCGTGGACTTGGCCGCGCCCTATGGGAAGGGCTGGGACTTCATCCGCGGACCTCTGAGGTGGACTGACATCTTTCACTGCAACGACGAAGAGGCGATGAACATCAGCGGGACAAAGGGGCTGGATGAGGCGAAGAACGGATTGATCAATATGGGCGCAAAGATGGTCTTTGTTACTCTTGGAACTAAAGGCGCCACGCTGCAGGATTCTCGCGGGGTTTCCATGGAACAGATTCCGTTCAAGGTGGACGCTGTCGACCCAACTGGAGCTGGAGACGCTTTCTGTGCTGGCATCATCACAGAGATGATAAAAGGCAACCTTCTAGGAAAGATAGCAGTGGGTCTCGACTTGGAGAGCATGAAGCACTTGCTGACTGTAGGCCAAGCGACGGGAGCTGTCTGCACGATGGGTGTGGGGGCTACCACAACGGTCACAAGGGAGAACTTGGACCGCCTACTAACTGACCAAGGCAAAGGAGTCGAAGCAGGAACGCGAATCCAAAGAGGACGAGAGGCATGACGCACCTCTTGGGTCTTGACCTGGGAACGACCGGAGCCAAGGCCGTGGTGATCGATGAAACAGGCAAGGTAGTCTCGAGAGCGACTGAGGAGTATCCGCTTATCGTGCCAAGACCCGGCTGGTCAGAGCAGGACGCGGGCGACTGGTGGAGGGCGAGCGCAACCGCGATTCGAAGGGCCATAGCATCAGCGGAGGTCGACCCGGGCGAGATAGAGGGTATCGGTCTGACTGGCCAAATGCACGGGCTCGTGCTCCTCGACGGTGAGGGGAAGGTTCTCAGGAATCCTATCCTCTGGAACGACCAGAGAACGGCTGAGCAGTGCGCGTGGATGACTGAGAAGCTCGGCGGCGAGCGTGAGACCATCAGGCTTACCTGCAATCCGGTGCTGGCAGGCTTCACAGCACCGAAGCTGATGTGGGTGAGGCAGAATGAACCAGGCATCTACTCGCACGCGAGGAAGATGCTGCTGCCCAAGGACTTCATCCGGTTCAAGCTGACCGGCACATGCGCGACCGAGGTTTCCGACGCATCGGGGACTTCACTCTTCGATGTGAGGAAAAGGAAGTGGTCAGAGGAGGTCTTGGAAAGACTGGATATACCATTCGCAATGGTCCCGGATGTCCATGAGTCCACGGCAACCACGGGCGAGGTCAGTCGAGGCGCTTCCGATGAGACCGGGTTGAGAGTAGGCACGCCCGTTGTGGGCGGAGGGGGAGACCAAGCGGCTGGAGCGGTCGGAAACGGCATCGTGAGGCCCGGAGTGATATCCGCCACGATCGGGACATCAGGGGTTGTATTCGCTCACACCGACGAAGTGAAGGTCGACCCAGAGGGCAGACTGCATACATTCTGCCACGCTGTGCCGGGCAAGTGGCACGTGATGGGGGTGATGCTGTCAGCTGGGGGATCGATGAGGTGGTTCAGGGACAAGCTTGGCTCGCCAGAGACCGAGATCGCGAGGTCACGATCCGCAGACCCGTACGACCTGCTAGTCGCAGAGGCCGAGGGCGTCCCGTGCGGGAGCGAGGGGCTCGTGTTCCTGCCGTACCTGAGCGGCGAGAGGACGCCGCACAAGGATCCGGACGCGAGGGGCGTGTTCTTTGGGCTCAGTCTCAGAACTGGGAAAGGTCACCTGGTCAGGGCCATAATGGAGGGCGTGGCCTTCGGCATGAGGGACTCACTGGAGATCATGAAGGAGACGGGCATCTCGGTGACTCAGGTAAGAGCATCCGGAGGAGGAGCTAGGAGCGAGCTGTGGCGGCAGATCCAAGCGGACATCTATGGCGTGGAACTTCACAGGATGGAGGCAGAGGAGGGCCCGGCCTTTGGCGCAGCTTTGTTGGCGGGAGTCGGCGTGGGCGCCTACCGCAGCGTCGAAGAGGCCTGCGACATAACGGTGAAGACCGCCGGACTTGTGCAACCCAGACCGGAGAACATGGCCGTGTACGAGAGATGCTACTCGATCTACAAGGACCTTTATCACTCGCTGAAGCCAAGTTTCAAGGGATTGGCGAAGTTCTCTTGACGAGAAGACCGGTCAAGATAGCTGCCTCGGTACTCTCCGCCGACTTCCTGAGGTTGGGAGAGGAAGTCAGGAAGGCCGAGTGCGGAGGAGCCGACGTCATACACGTGGACGTGATGGATGGGCGCTTCGTCCCCAACATGACTGTTGGACCCATGGTGGTGAAAGCGGTGAGGCAGGCGACAAGTCTGCCGGTTGATGTCCACCTCATGGTTGAGAACCCGGATTGGTTCGTGCGGGAACTTGAGGGTTCGAACGTGAACATGATATCCGTGCACGCAGAGGCGGCCCGTCATCTCAGCCGTACGCTTCGGAAGATCAGGGAAGCAGGGGCGAGAGCGGGGGTAGCCCTTAACCCTCCGACGCCCCTTGAGGCGCTGGAGTGCTCGCCTGAGGAAATGGACTACTTGTTGATCACGGCGGTAAACCCCGGTTTCGGAGGACAGGCTTTCCTTCTGGCCGTTCTGCCCAAGATTGAGGGCGCAAGGAAAAGGCTTGAGAAAGCGGGACTCGACATTGACATAGAGGTTGACGGCGGGATAAACACTGAGACCGCTGCAAAGGTGGTGAGGGCCGGCGCGACCGTCTTGGTATCTGGGAGCGCCATCTATGGGACCGGCGATGTCTCCGGAGCGATCGCAAGGCTTCGAGAGTCAGTTCGGGTCTTTCCAGACTAGAGCCCGTATGGCTCTCCTGTCGATCACTCCCCTCCAGCGTTGTTGCTCGGTCCGTTCCTGACAGCAGGGGGCAAGCGCACAGCTTTCGAAGTCTCCTTGCTAGCGCGACGCAAGTTGGGGAAGGCGCAACAATGAGAAGTATGGGATCGCATACCTGTCCACGACTCCTCTCCACTTATCCCCCACTGAGACGATGGCGAAAATCCCGACCGCCCTAGCCCTAGCCGCTTCCGTCAACCTGATGAGCGAGGCGATCGTGGCTCCGGTTCGGACCACATCGTCGACTATCAGTACCCGGTCGTTCCTCTTCATCGCCCTCTTGGGCACGTAAAGCGTCCTGACGATGGCAACGTCGGCGGGGGTGTATGAGTCCTCCACGAACTCCTCCAGACCAACCTCCCTTCTCTCCTTTGCCACGACCAAACCCGCCCCCAGCTCGTCCCCTACTAATGAGGCTAACGGTACGCCATCCGCAGCGGCAGTCAGTATCTTTGACACGGTGTACTTCGAGAAACTCTCAGAGATCCTGACGGCTATCAGCCTGAGGAGCGCCATGTCCCAGATAAGTTCCGTGACGTCGTAGTATCCGTCCTTGGTCGTTTTGACCCTTTCTCTTGCGAGGTCCTCTATCCCAACGCTCTTCGTGAGTGATCTGACGATCTCGTCAGTCCTTTCATCCGAGGGCAACATCCTGCCCCTCGCGTATCTTGATAGTACTGAGGGGGGAAGCCCTGTGATGTCAGAAAGCTCACTGTATCTATACTTCTTCCTCAGCAAAGCCAGCAGGTTCTTGATCATCATTCTCTTCCTCAGATTCTGGACTTTGTCGACTGGCCCGTCATCTGAACGCGAGGGATCTCGCATGGAATCCTCGACCCCGAGGGATTGACGGCTTAAAAATGATTCCTTTGGACGAATCGGCCCCTTTGCGCTTCACCTCACGTCGACAATCCTCGTGTCGTGTTGAAACCTTTCTGGCGACCTCCCTAGTATACGCCCCTTCGCCAGCGGGAAGGACGACCGATGAATGCACCTCGGCGAATCACGTCGAGACACATATGACGGAGTTGTCTAGAGCGAAATCGCAGTCTCTCCTGCGCTGGAGTGATCACACATGATCATGTGGGGTTCGCAGGCGATGTACCGCCGTTTGTGGCCGTCAGCGCGCCATATGAGTCACGAGTTCCGGCCTTCTTGGGTTGAACGCCCTCTCTCTTGTACGGTCCTACCGTTCAGTTGCGACCACGGGTCAAACCTCAGCGACCAACGGCGGGGCTTCTGATCCCGTCGTTGGGCCGGTTTCAGTAGATGATCTCGTGGAGCCTGCCCATCCTCCTGGCTTTTCTCACATCAAGAGCAATCCTGCGGCCTGTTGACATAGGCTGTTCGAACACGTAGCACGAATAGGGTGAACCTAGGGGGTAGAGGTTGGTCCCGGCCACTATCCTAGCGGACACCTCGAAGACCTTGAAACCCTTGTCCGGGTGGTAGATCGTCTCCAAGCAGAAAGGGCCAATCAGCCCAGGTTCGAAGAGCTTCCGGGAGACCTCCACTACTCTTCTGCCCATATCCATCACCTCAGGGAGCAGACTCTCCCTGAGGATCACGGGCTGGTTTCCCGTGACTGTGTAGTCAAAGAATTCGCTCGGAACGTCTGGAAGCCCCCTGTAGGATTCGTCGATGGGCTCCACCCTCTTGTCTATCCCCAGGAGTTCTAGCCTGCCTTCCCCCACGTTGAGTCCGATGTCTTCGGTGATGGAGAGGAAGAAATGGAGATAGTACCTGACCCCTACAACGAACTCCTGGATGGAGAAATCCTCGGCATCCTTCGCCTGTATCTTCCCCCGTTTCAGCATCTCCTTCATCCGTCGGCGAAACTCCTGAGGGGATCTCGCCGTTAGGAATCCCTTTCCGCCCCTTGCGCCGTGGAACTTGACGAACACCTTACCAGCTATTTTGGAAGGGCTTGGGATTTCCTTGGGCACGACCAGCTTTGAGGATTCGAGCCACTCCCTCTGTTTCCTCCTGTCTGTCTCCCACACTAGGCTCATCCTGTTTCCATACATCGGAACCCGCAGGTTATTGATGATCTTGCCAGCCCCAACATACTCCACGAACGAGCCATGGGGGATTATGATGGCGTTCTTGCTTCTCAGCTCATCCTGTGGTCCCGGGTTCAGAATGCTAGAGAATCTGTCAACCACTATGAACTCATCAGGTCTAGCTAGGGGAAAGGCGCTGTAGGTCTCGACCCTGTCCTGAGTGCATATTCCGATCGTCCTGAACCCCTCCAGTCTTGCGCCATGAAAGATCTGAAGTGCCGAATGAGAACACATCGTGGCCAAGCTTATCCTCTGGCGGTCGTACCCTCGCAAGATCTCCCACACGTCCTCTCGTGGGATCATGTCACTACCTCTGCCAGTCTTGACTCCTGAATCGCCCGTCTTACCTCCATGGCTATTCTCCTTCCGAAACTAATCGATCGCCTCCAAAGATACTCTGAGTAAGGGGTGAACTTGGTGCCGGGGGAACCGGGCATGCGCAAGCTCGCGTCGAACACGACTATCTCTTCGTGCGGAGGTCCTGGGGTTATCATACATTGGAGGGCGAAGGGACCTATGATGCCCGGAGGGTATTCGCTCCTTGCGACTCGAACGAACCTCTCGCCCAGCTCGAACGCCTGCTCGAGTAGCGACTCCCTGACCGTGCACGCGAAATGTCCTATTTCTATTCTCTTCACGTCTTCGCGATCCATTATCGCAAGTTGTTCACTCGCAGGCAATCTGAGTATCCCATCTAGGTTGGTCTGCCTCCGCGTGTCCACCCCCAGTAGCTCGAGCTCTCCGGTGAGGGGTGAGTAGAAGAAGTTGAAGTTGAAATGAGCGCCGAGAAGGAACTCCTCTATCGTGGCCCTTCCTAGGGAATCAGCCGAAATCAGCCCCTTGTCCGCCAGCTTTGCCGACTTCCTCTCGAAATCAGAAGGTGACGACGCGAGGAAAAAGCCCCTCTCATACTGCCTTTGAGCCTCCGGGACTTTCACTATGCACAACCTGTCTATCTCGTCATGCCGCGAGAACCTCCTCGGGGTCCTTATGGCCGCCTTCTCGAGGAGCGAGTACTGGTTTCTCTCTGTGTACCGTTCCTCTGCCCTGAGGAGGTATCTGTTTCCGAAGATGGGGACAAGGAAGTCCTGTTCAATGCCATCGTAAGGCACATATACTGCGAATGATCTGTTGGGAACGAACACTGTCCTCATGTCTCTCAGTCTACTCTGAACATCCTCCCGCAACACGTCTGAGAACCTGTCGAGTAGCACCACATGGTCAACGATTCCGACCTCCAGGTCCGAGACCTTTCTGCTTCTGTAGTGGTGAGCGTACGTCATCTCCCTCCCTCTCTGACACACAACTACGTTTGCCAAGCTCTCCTCTTTCGCTCCGAGACAGATGTCCAGTGCTGAGTGACTTCCTATGACCCCTATCGTGACTTTCCCTTCCTCGTACGGGCCGAGGATCTCCTTGAGCCTCTTCTCCAACTTCATCGTTGACCCGCCTCGTACCGACTTAACATTTCCCGGTATAGGTCCACTCGAACGAAAAGGGGCAATGTACCGAGGCAGGTCAGATCAGTCAACGGGTGCGAGGCTCCCTCCAGCCAGACCGCTGCCTTGCATGCTATTCTTCCATTGGCCCTTCTCGTCAGGTTCTCAAGCGCTCGGATGGTGGCGCCAGTTGAGATCGCATCGTCGATGAGGGCCACATTCTTGCCACTGATCCGTTTGACAGCGATCTCATCTAGGACTAGTCTCTGAGGTTCCTTTGTTGTTATGGATTCCACGATCTCCTCCATCGGGGAGTCCATGTATGCCTTGCTCCCCTTCCTGGCCACTGCGTATACCTCATGTGAGAGGTTCTTCGCCACCTCATGCGCTATGGCCAGGGACTTAGCTTCCGGCACGACCACCAGCTCGGGATCAAATCCGGATATGGCCTCAGCCAGTTTCTCGCCGACCCTCACGATGAACTCAACATCGCCGAAGACCAGTTGGGCGTTTGAGGCTATCCAGATGCCGTCAGTCACCCTAACCACCGGAAGCTTCCTGCTCAGACCGCATATCCGTATCTCGTGATATTGTTGTCCTTCGTAGATCCTCACGAGATCCTCGAACCGTGGTTTCATGCTATTACCCCCAACCCGTTGGCTCTGAGTATGACGGCCCCAGCCATGATCAAGAGGGACAGCACGACTGTCAGATAGTCAACCCCTCTCATCCTGATGTCCCGATAGAAGGTTCTCCGGTCGCCGTAGCCCATCCCCCTGATCGCCATGGCCATACCGAGCTTGTCCGAGAGATCCATGATCTTGACAATGAAAGGAACCAACACGGGTCCGTTCGCTCTGATCCTGCGCACCAGCCATCCTCTCTCTGTCTCCAGGCCACGTGCTGCTTGAGCCTGCCTTATCGTGGTGAACGCCTCTCCCAATACCGAAACCAGCTTCATCGACAGACCGAAGGTGAACGCCCACCTGTAGTCCATCCCGACCTTCGTGATGAAAAGCACTATGTCATGGACCTTGGTCATCATGAAATACATCATGGGGACCAGGATTAGTATCAACACCCTGATCGGCATGGCTAGGCCGTACAGGAGTCCCTTCTTGACAATGGCTATTGGGCCGAAGGAGAAGAGCACTTCCGACAACTCGCTTCCGCCGAAGAGAGAGGATTCGTAGAATAGCGTCCAGAGGACGAAGGACATGATGACGACAGGGGCCAACGGCCTTGCCTTGGACATTAGTTCGTCTGCCAATCCGGCCGCGTGTCCAACCAACACGACTACAACTAGTACGAACAGTAGGTAGATCGGGTCGCTGAAAGCGAACGACGTAAGCATGAGAGATGAGCACAGACAGAACTTGGACCTGGGGTCCAACCTGTGCAGGAACGAGGCTCCTGGAACGTACCTCACCAGCTTCATCTGATCAACGCCTCGACGATCTCTCTTACGGTCAAGGGCGTCGGACTGATACCCAACGACCTGCCTATCTCGACCGCCTTCGGAGGCGACAGGTGGACTTCCCTCAGAAACTCAATGTCGCAGAGTACCTCCTGGGGGGGACCAACCCTCTTGATGTCTCCGTCATGCATCACGACCACCCTCTCGGACCATTCCGCCACTAGCTCCATATCGTGAGTGATGACTATCACGGTGCTCCCTTTCTGCCTAAGGGTTTCCGCTATGGTCATTATCTTGTTGGTGGTTACCTCGTCCTGTCCAATGGTTGGCTCGTCCAATATCAGGACCTTTGGCTGCATCGCAATCACCGACGCTATGGCAAGTCTCTCTTTCTCGCCGGTGCTCAGGCCGAAGGGCGAGTCGAAGACTCTGTCCTCTAGGCCGACCTCTCTCAAGCTAGACCTGACCACTGAGTCATGGTCGGTCAATCCCGAGTTCCTGAGACCGAAGGCCACCTCGTCGTACACTGTGGGAGCGAACAGCTGGTTGTCCGGATTCTGAAACACATAGCCAACTAGCCTCGATAGCTCAGCCGTGGTACATAGAGACGCATCCTGACCTCCAACGAGCACCCTTCCTTCAGTTGGCTTCAGGAGACCGTTGAAGTGCTTAGCCAGCGTCGTCTTTCCGCAACCGTTCTGTCCGATTATCAGAAGGAGTTCTCCCTCGAATATCTGCAGGTCTACGCCGTTGAGGATCCAGTTGCGGCCCTCGTAGGCGAACCACAGATCGCGGACATCAATGATGGGCCTCATGGATGGGCCTCATGCCACCTCGCGATGAACTCTGAAGCGGAGACAGGCATGTCGTCAGGCACTAGGCCACGGGCGGCCAGCTCGTACGAGAGCCTGATCACCTGAGGGACGCTTATCCTCAGCCTCCTCACCAACTCTCTGTCCTTGAAGAGCTCCCTCGGTGAGCAGTCAGCGACCTTCTTGCCCCCCTCGATAGCGATCACCCTATCCAAGAACTGGAGTATGTCCTCAGTTTTCCTCTCCACCAGAATCACAGTCTTGCCTGAGTCCTTCAGCTTCTTGAGGGTGGAGATCACCAGCTCCGAGCCGTGCGGATCCAAGTTTGACAAGGGCTCGTCGAACAGGATCACATCAGGCTCCAAGGCCAGCACGGATCCCAGTGCAAGCCTTTGTTTTTGCCCTCCCGAAAGCGACTCAGGAGGACTTTCCCTGAGTTCGTCCAGCTCAAGGAACCGCAACGTTTCGTCCAGTCTTCGTGCGATCACGTCGGTCGGCAGACAGAGGTTCTCAAGTCCGAACGCGACATCCTCTTCCACCGTCATCCCGAATATCTGCGATTCGGGGTTCTGGAGGACTACAACGACGCGCTTAGTGAGTTCACACAGTTCTGTCTCCCTACTGTTGATGCCGTGTACAAAAACGTCTCCGCTCATCTCTCCCCCAAGGATGTAGTGAGGTACTATTCCGCTGAGACAATAGATCAGGGTTGATTTCCCGGCACCTGAAGGGCCCACGACTAAGACGAGCTCTCCTCTCCTGATCTCGAGGTCGATGTTCTCTATCGCGAGTCTGGAAGCGTTGCGATACCTGTACGACAGTCTCCTCGTTCTGATGCTGAACTCCTCTCCATCCATAGGGCCCTTTACCATCGCCCTTCCAACAGACCGGCGGATCTCAGGACCGGTGCTACTAGGGCGAGGGCTATGGGAGTTCCCACGATTATTGGAGGCATGTCGCTGACGGCCAAGAAGTACACCGCGGGGCCGAACGGGCTGACCCCCGCCCACTGAAAGCCAACGGCGACTATTGGTATCATAATAATGCCTGACAATGTGGCGAAGAACGTTGCCTTTGCCAGTCCCTTCAAGTTGTGAGTCTCCTCAGGTCTCACGAAGAGTCCCGGGATAAGCCCAGTAAGTCCGACGCCGATTAGGTCGAAAATGGGAGTGGCGATGTTGAAGTAACCGCCAAGCACGGCCCATATCGTGTTACCGATCGCCCCAGAGATGAAGCCGATCCTAGGGCCAAACAGAATGCCGAAAATGCATGGAAGAAACGCTAGCACTCTCCAGTGGATCGCTCCCGGGATCAAGGGGATCGGTGCGGTCAGCAGGAATCCAACCCCTGTGGCGGCAGAAGCTACGGCGGCCCATGCGATTTTCTTCGTGAGAGGCACCTCTTTTGCGGAATCTGTCTGCGGGGCCATACCTCACGCCGAGGTTGGAAGCGACTTAAGGGTTTGATGCGAAAGTGTGCCCGTTTTAAGCAAACGCGAAAAAACCGCCGAGTATCGTATGCATATATCACTCTCTGCGAGTCGGCCCCTTCCCAAGCACCGCCGGAGTCGGGAAGATCACTGGTCGGTGTGGTCACATAGGGCCCCCAAGCGAAGGTTGTTTTCCTCCTCGGGAATAGCGATTCCTAGCATATGGTGCGTGATGAGCCCCTGGTATGAGGAGGAAAGCGATAGGGGGCGATTCGTGTCATCGCGAACCGGTCCTCTCGTTGATGGGTTGGATGGGCGTATGCCAATCCAGATGGTTGAATGCCGGCACGGCAGGTTCGGCACCGTGGAGAAGGCGTGTGACATCGCGGTGAGGGCCTCCGGGCTCGTGAAACCTAGACTGCTCCACAGGCCGTACGAGCTGGTGCAAACATACTGGTTGCAGGGACTGCCATATACTGCACTGGGAACATCACCGTCGCAATCTCCGAACTCCGGGAATCGATTACACGCGCGTCTGCCTAGACGGAAGAAGCCCCTAACTCCCACAGGCTCAGCGTGAGCTTAATCATCGGACTGGCGACGCTGCCATTCTCCTGTAGGTGTGATACCTTCCCTTCAGGGCGACGGAGTATGCCATCACGTTCTCCGGGAACAGATTGAACCCGGCGTCTCCGATGTGACAAAGGTCTGCTCCTGCCATCTTCGAGTACAGAGCTATTCTCCTTATTGTATCCAGGTCCGAACCCTCGATCGCAAGATCCAAGCACGACATGGCAAGCATTCCGTTATCGTGTGCGTTGTTCACCCAACTCCTCAGGACGGCTTGGTCGATTCCCGACACAGACCCCGGAGCCGGGAACATGGCAACATCACATCCTGCTTCGGCGAACCCGGCGATGTCGCTTCCTGAGACGATGCGGGCACCGGCCTCGATTGCCACGCCCGCTGAGTGCATCTTGCCTCCCATCAAGATCAGCTCGCCGCCAACGGCCTTTCTAAGCTCGGCCAATGATCGCCTGATGGTGGCATTTGTCACCCCTGTGCGCGGGTTCCCCGTCAGACATATGAAAGAGGCACCCTGTTCCATTGCCCTGAGGGCGTTCTGGACTGAGGCTGTCCTGCCTTCAGGTATGCTCAGCTTCTCTTGGACAGCGGCGGATGTGTCGACAGGCTCCAAGTTCAGACCAATCGGAACGCCGGCCAGATCTCTGACTTTGGTCAGGGTGGGCTTGTCACGTTGAGACGTGGCTGGGGGAAGGCCTGTGAGACTTGGATTAATCGTATCGTAGGTGTTCAGGACGACCATGTCGGCTCCGAATGCGACCGCGATCTCCGCTGAGGTCACGCCCACCAGGTTCCTCTGCTCTGGCCCCACTTCGGCCATGACCGCCCTACCCTCGGCCAGAGAGATGGACTCAAGCAGTTCGCGGCCACTCATTTTCTCGAAGTCTGATCTGAATGCGTCGATGAGCCTCTTGACCATTGAAGTGCAGCGAGCCTGCATCGAATATAAGGAGTTGCAGGGCTGAGTAATCGAAGGGTCTCCGTCTGCTATCTTCTCACGCCAATGGAACTCCTGATGCTCGCGGACCTTGAGTTCAGGCGCAGCAACTCCCTCTGGATGCGATCGACGTTCATCCTGAGTTCGCCTGCGGTCAATCCGTCATTGGCGTACTCCTTCTTGAGCCCTGACAAAGCACGGATCAGCTGAACGCGTTGGGCGTACGTCTCCCTGAGCCGTACCAGACTGTCTCCTTCTCCATTGCCCCTCATGCCGAGTCTAGACCAGAATCCAAGAAGTGAGACGCCGTCAAACGCCGCCCCGCGCAGCCCAAGGTGCGCTGCCACTGTGGGGACGACATCCACGGTTTCAGCAAAGGGAAGTTTGAGATGAGGTACTGATTGGCCATAGAAGATCAGCGGGACCCTTGTCTCCAAGTCCTCGAGCCCACCGTGATATCCGGGTAGCTTAGGTTGCAGACGTGGGAAGGAGGAAAAGCCCGCGTTGAGCGACACAATAACGCCTTGTGAGCTTCCGTCGCCAGTGTTCAAAGCCCTGAGCTCGCAATCCTCCAAGACAGCATCCACTCCCTCCACTCGTGCGACTGATCGGACGACTTCTTTGTGCTGAGTTCCCTCGTGAGGGAAGATCTGTACGAATCTGCCGAACGACCTGAACGGTATGTCTCTGCCAACCTCAACGATCGCAGCCTCAAGACGACTGGAGAGATCTCTCGCAACTGGAACCATCCCGTGGTCACTCGCTAGAACATACAGCAGTTCGTCCGATCCACCTGACCTCTCGATCGACTTGGTCAGCTGACCGAGCGCATCGTCAACCTCCTTGATGGTTCTATCCACACCGCGGCTGCTTGGCCCGTTCAGATGACCCGCATCGTCGACGGCGAAGAACACGACGTACAAAACCTGAGGACGCTTGGTCTCGATGACTGTCTTGGCGAACCGAGTCACATCCCCGATGCTGTGCGATGGAGCGTTTACGTAGACGTCAGCCCCCCTTGTGAAGAGTGTGAACTCCTCAACTGACCCAACGACGGCTCCTCGGTCCTTCGACAACTCAGCTATGGACTTGCCCCCATAGCTAGTGAACCAAGTCTCACGTAGTTGCCTAGACCGGCGGTCAAGACTGAAGCCGCTAGTGATACCGTGGTTCTTTGGGTACAATCCCGTTGTCAGTGTCGTGTGTGACGTGCCCGTGAGACTAGGAAAAACTGTTCTGCAGTCGTCAACCACTACACCCTCGTTCATCATGCGCCCAATCGTCCTTGTCTTCGTTCTGGTCAGGTAGTCTGGACGACACCCATCAAGGATGAAGACCACGGCTCTGCGTTTCAAGTGCTCGGGTGGACTCCCGCGTTGCCTATTTGTCTTTCCCGCTCGCAGGCCAATTGCCGCTTCGGGTGCCGTTCTGACGGTTTCGCCCGTAGGGAGACAACCGATATATACAGTGGAGGACTTTGCTAGTTTGTGAGATAGTTCAAGGTCGTTGCTATCTCGGGTAGCTTGAGACAGGAATCATACAACCGCAAGATTCTGCAGGTCGTGAAAAAGCTCGCATCCGAACTCGGTGCATCTGCCGAAGAAGTCGACCTCAAGCAGCTCGCACTGTCCATCTATGACGGCGACGTCGAAGCACAGGGACTTCCGGTCTCTGTTCAGCAGCTCAAGGCGACTATTGAGAAGGCCGATGTCTTGTTGATCGCGACCCCTGAGTACAACTACTCGATCACAGGAGCCCTGAAGAACGCGATCGATTGACTTTCGAGGGGGAAGAACTCTTTGGACGGCAAAGTGGCAGCTATCTTTGGGGCTTCCACGAGCATCCTCGGCACGGTCCGCAGTCAGACGCACCTGCATGTCATTCTGGAGGCTCTGAACGTTATCGTCGTCCCGCAACCGCAGATCTTCATCAGGTCCGCTGCCCAGGCCCTTGCTCCCGACGGGTCACTGAAGAATGAGATGGCATCGCAGCTCCTGAAGGACCTGATCAGAAATACCCTTGAGCTAGCTGGCAAGCTCAAGGAGTAGACTCACCCATTCTGTGGGATCAGTGTTAAGAACTTAGGCCGCACCTTCACTAGCGAAACGGCATGCTCAGGGATCTCAGGGGCCAGTCCAAGATAAGGGCCCGAGAAGAGCTGGTCGAGCAGCTTTCAACATTCAAGCTCAATCCCAAGTTCTCGGTGGGGGTGTGGTATTTCTTCCCGGGAGGGGGTAGGTTCCACGAACGTTACGTAGAAGCGGGCACAATGGAGGAAGTCCTGGACAAGGTCCGCCGCATGAAGGACAAAGGATGGGTGGATGCGAGCCTCAAGCTGGAGGCCCATTTCCCGAACGAGGTGAACTGGGACAACGTGGATTTGTTCAGAGAGTTCGAGAAGGAGACCGGGATAGGCTTGGTGACGACAATTCCCAACCTGTTCTACGAGAAGCGGTTTGAGTTCGGGTCTCTGTCGAACCCGATCCCCGAGGTGAGATCGTACGCAACAGCCAGAACCGTGGAGACTCTCAAGCTCGGGAAGGAACTCGGCGTCCCGTTTTCGGTTGTCTGGCCAGGGATAGACGGGTATGAGAACCCGTTCGGCGCAGACTTCTACGGGATGTGGAACAGGTTCGAGTCAGGCCTGGCCCAAGCCATGGACGAAGTACCGGGGACAAGGATCGCTATTGAACCGAAGCCATACGAGCCGAGAGGGAACAACATCTACAGGAACACGGCCAACGGGCTGCTCATGGCAAGAAACGTTGAATCGCTGTTGAAGCATGAAGAGAACAGAAGTCTCCTCGAACAAGGTCACGCCATGGTCTGCCTGAACCCTGAAGTGGGTCACGTGATGATGGGGCACGAGGAACTCGCCTATGCCTTTGCATCGGCGATGAGGGAAGGAAGGCTCGCACACACGCACTGGAACAGCCAACCACTGGGCAACTACGATCAGGATCTGAACGTGGGCGTGCTGGGGATTGACCAGATGTATGCTGCCCTCCTTGTCATGAAGATGCATGGGTATTCAGAGTACTTCGGGATAGACATCAATCCCGAGAGAATGCCTGTCGAGAGAGCCATAGCCCTCAATGTCAACGCTATCAGAGCGGCATGCGACCGGCTCAACCAGATAGACACGACGGACTGGTCCAAGATCGTGGACGCGATCACTAACCCTCAAGAGAACAGGGGAGTGATCGAGGATGTCATGACGAGGTCATTGGCCCCCACAGGCAGTCGTTTCGTCCCCATCTGAAGAAGCTTCGGACATGTCAAGTAGAGATTCCAGAATTGCCTAGCTGAGTAGGAACATTCTTAAATAGGAGCGACCAGAAGTAGGATATCAAGCGAAATGACTGAAGGGGTAGTCACGCGTCGCGGGCAGACCACTATTCCTGCCGAAATGAGGCGCAAGCACCGGATCAGCGAAGGAACCCGGCTGGAATTCACAGATGCCGGTGACGCGATTGTCATCAGGAAGAAACCCTCCACGGCCGATCTGATAGGATCCGGAGCGTCGGACCTTAGGAGGATATATCGGATGTTGGACAAGATGAGAGAGGAGGATGACCGCCAGAGGAAAAGCGGTGTATGACACAACCTTCCTCGCCGCTCTGTACTACTCCAAGGATCAGGAGGAACGATCCAGAATAGGGCGGGAGTTGGCTGGCAGGCACAGCAAGTACATCTCGGCAGTCACTATCTACGAGGTCTACAAGCTTTCGATCCAAGCCGACGGCAAGGAGGTCGCTGATCTCAGAGTCAGTCTGCTTGAGAAGGATTTCAGAGTTGTAAGTGTGGGAAGCAAGATATCAAGAGAGGCGGCGCTGATCTGGCACAAACATCGAGTGCCGATGGCCGATGCAATGATTGCTGCCACGGCAAAGACGCTGAGCGCTGAATGCGTCACGAACGACGAACACCTCACTTCGATGAAAGAACTGAAAACGCGTTGGGTGCAGCCTACCTGAAGAGGAAGCCTGTCCACGGTGCCGTTCGGAAAGGCAAGTCGTTGAAGTTCAGCACCTAACCCGTTCTGCATGAGCGGCGGGCGAACCAACTGGACCAATCCGAGAAGCGCATCCGTATTCACCTCGGACAGGAACATCGACCAGCAAACACATTTAACTCGACCAATTGGCCAAGCTGGATCGATAGTCATGGTAGTTGGCATTGGCATAGTCGGCGCAGGCTTCATGGGAAACACCCACGCGAATGCATATCGCCTGATCCCCAGTTCAAAGGTCGTCGCAGTCGCAGACGTAGAACCAGACAGAGCGTCAGACTTCGCTGAGAAACA
>Ga0315282_10002038_pt1 | contig 37659 bp, 36 predicted proteins | sample YL17G07_20_MG_FD_203693 | JGI IMG/M metagenome (GOLD analysis project Ga0315282, IMG submission 203693) | Sediment microbial communities from Yellowstone Lake, YNP, Wyoming, USA - YL17G07_20 | ecosystem: Environmental > Aquatic > Freshwater > Lake > Sediment | place: USA: Wyoming | collected... | reverse complement strand
CGGTCCCGCCCTGCAACTACTGGCTCATCCACATGAACTCCGTGAGCTTCAACGCTCTGCCGACCACGATCTCCGTCTTCTACCATGTCGTGTTTGTGATCCTCATCATAAGCATCGCGAACCTCGGCCTCAAGCAGCTCGTGCCGCGGTACGCGCTTGGGCAGGGCGAGCTCATTCTGATTTACTCGATGCTGTGCGTGGCCGCGGCGCCGGCGGGCCTCGACTGCATCCTCATTGTGGCGGCGATCGTCGGGATGCCGGCGCGCGCGGCCACCCCGGAGAACCGCTGGGGCGAGCTTGTCATCGACCGGGTGCCGAACTGGCTCGTGATGAAGGACAATGTTGCGGTCACGGGCTTCCTCGAGGGCGGGACCAGCCTGTTCCGTCACGAGTACTGGGGCCACTGGGTGGGGCCGTTCGTGGCCTGGGGAACCTTCCTGTTCGTGTTGTGGATGGGCACCCTTGCCCTTTCCTGCATCTTCAGGCGGCGCTGGACGGAGTCCGAGCGCCTCACGTTCCCGGTCATCCAGTTGCCCATCGAGCTCGCGGCAAGCTCGACGGAGTTCTACAAGCAGCCGGCCCTCTGGTGGACCTTTGGGCTGGCGCTCGCGATCGACCTCTCGAACGGGCTGCACACGGTCGTGCCGGCGTTCCCGGCGATCCCGGTACGCGCTGCACACCCGCCCTTCAACCTGGGGGCGCTGATGACCGACCCCCCCTGGAACGCCGTCGGCTACTTCCCACTGAGCTTCTACCCGCTCGTCATCGGCCTGTCGCTGCTGTTGCCGACAGAGCTCGTATTCTCCTGTGTCGCGTTCTTCTTCTACTGGAAGGGACTGAAGGTCCTCTCCTCCGCGCTGGGCCTGCTGACGGTCCAGCGCGCGCCTTGGGTCGAGGAGCAGAACTTCGGGGGCTACGTCGGGCTCGCGCTATTCTCGGTGTGGACCGCGCGGAGACACCTCCGGGCCGTCCTCAAGGCCGTGTTCCGGCCCCAACCCGACGAGGCTCGCGAGCCGATCAGCTACCGCTCGGCCGTGGTCATCTTCGTGTTGTGCCTCACGTTCCTCGTGGGGTTCTCCCGGGCCGCGGGAATGACGATCGGGATGGCGGTCTACTTCTTCATCGCGTACTACGCGATCTCGCTCGCTATCGGCCGGATCCGTGCGGAGCTGGGCCTTCCGGTGCATGACCTCCATTTCGCCGGGCCGGGCACGATGGCCCAGAACGTGCTGGGATCGCGCATCCTGGGTCCCGGGAACACCATCATCTCGGGCATCTACTGGGGCTTCAACCGCGCGTACCGGAACCACCCGATGCCCCACCAGGCCGAGGCGCTCTACGGCGCGGCCCGGACGGGCTCGAGCCAGCGCCGGATGTTCGCCGGGCTCGTGATCGCCCTGTTCCTCGGCTGTATGAGCGCCCTACCTATCTATGCCTGGGCCGGCTATCACTATGGCACGGCGTCGCATCTGAGCGACCACCTGTACTGGCGGGCCAACGAGGCGTACGGACCCATCGCGACGATGATCGACTCACCGACCCGCTTCGATGGGAGACCGCTAACGGCGATCGTCGTGGGTGTAGTCACCATCATCGCGGGGATGCTGCTGAAGACGCGCGTGCTGTGGTGGCCGCTGCATCCCATCGGCTTCGCGGTGTCCGGCACCTGGTCGATGCAGCTCCTGTGGTGCCCGATGTCGATTGCGTGGACCGTGAAGGCCTGCATGACGCGCTACGGCGGGCACCACATGATGAAGAAGCTGGCGCCCATCGCGTTCGGGCTGATGCTCGGGGACCTGTCGGGCGGGTGCTTCTGGGCGATCCTGGGGATGCTGAAGAACAAAGAGTACTACATGATCTGGGAGTAGGGCCGTGCGGCAATGCGCCCTGTGCTTCGTCGTCGGGGGATGGGGGGGCGCGGGCGCAGGATGCTCACTCGAGAGCCCTGGCGACACGCAAGCCCACGCCGGAGCCCCCGTTGGACGGATTCCCGCTGACGCGAAGGGTGGAACGGCAGCTCACCATGGAACAGACCCAGCACCCGCCGCGCAAGACACGGTACGTGCCGCTCGTCGGTGGGTCCAGGTCACCCTTCGCGTAGCGCTCGTAGGCATCCGAACTGTACCAGTCGGCGCACCACTCCCACACATTCCCGGCCATGTCGAGGATCCCGTACGGGCTCTTCCCGGAGGGGTAGCTCCCCACCCGCGCCGTGCGCTCTGCTCCGCAGTTACCCATGTTCCTGCACAGTGTCCGATCAGGCTGGCTGCCCCAAGGGTAGGCCCGGCCGTCCGTTCCTCGCGCCGCCTTCTCCCACTCAAGCTCCGAGGGCAGCCGCAGACCGGCCCACTCGCAGTAGGCGTCCGCGTCGCTCCAGCTCACAGAGGCCACCGGGTGGTTCTCCTGACCCGTGGGGATCGTCCCGCCGATCCATAGGGAGGAGGCGCTGGTCTGCGTCTCGTCCACGAAGCGGCTGAACTGCGCGTTCGTAACCTCGAACAGCCCGATGTAGTACCCCGGCAGTGTGGCGCGGAACCGGGGCTTCTCATCGTACTGAGCGCCCTTGTCGCGGTTCGACGCTCCGAAGACCGCCTTGCCTGCCGGGATCGGCACGAGGATCGAGCCATCCTTCACACTGACAACCGCGCCCTCCGGGATCAGGCTCGCGTCCGGCGGGCGGTACGCGGCCTTCGAGAGATCGAACGTGAGGCCCGATGCCGAGGAGCCGTCACCTCGGCCCGAGCTCGGATCGGACTCCCCCGCTTGGGCGAGGGCGACTCGCCGGTTCGCGGCGGCTCTCTCCGTTAGCGCGGCTCGTCGGGCGTTCGCGCCGCCGAGCCGGTACGCCACGGGAACGGCGGCGAGTAGGAGGGCGCACAGAACAGCGAGTGCCACGACCAGCCGCCCAGGTCCTGAGCCGCCCCGGCGCCTGCCGGGCGTACCATCTCCGTCAGGCAGAATGTCGACCACGTAGTCGCCTTTCTCATGGCCCATGTCAACGGTCACCCGCGATCCTCCAGCGTGGGACGCCCGCCGACACACGGCGAGGGCCTCACCGCGCCGACGTCATCCTCGCCTTGAGGAACTCCGCGAGTGCCTCCCGCCAGTCGCGAAGCGGCTCGACGCCGGCCTCGTCCAGCCTGCGACGCCCGAGCACCGAGTACGCCGGGCGGCGGGCGGGCGACGGATACTCGGCGGAGGTAATGCGCCTGACACGAGTCTCGGACCCGATCAGCCGGAACAACTCCTCCCCGAACTCCGCCCACGAGCACTGCCCGGAATTCGTGATGTGGAATGTGCCCCTCGCGCCGGTGCGCAGCAACTTGGCGAACGCATTGGCGAGGTCGGCCGTGTTGGTGGGGGTGCACACCTGGTCGTAGACGACCTGCACCTCTCTGCGCCCGCTCCGCGACAGCCGGACCATTGTGTCGGCGAAGTTCACCCGTTCAATGACGGGGATGTGAACGCCGTAGAGCCCGCTCGTGCGGATTATCAGGTGGTCGTCCGTCGTGAGCCGGATGAGCTCCTCGCCGGCGTGTTTGGAGACCCCGTAGACACACAACGGGCGCACGGGCGCGTCCTCGTCGTAAGGAGCGTCGGCCTCGCCGCCGAACACGTAGTCGGTCGAGACCCACGCGAGCGTGGCGCCGACTTCTCGGGCGGCGACGGCGAGATTGCGGGTGGCGACGGCGTTCATCTGGAAGGCGACATCGGGATGGACCTCGCTGTCGTCCACTCGATGGAACGCCGCGGTGCTGACGACCAAGTCGGGCTTCACGCGGCGGCACTCCGTGAGGATCGACTCGGCGTCGCGGACGTCCACCTCCGCTGACCCCGGGGTCGAGAGGTCGTCGTCCGTGAGTTCGGCCGCGATGTCGCTACCCAACATGCCGTGGCCGCCGATGAGCAGCACCCTCATGTGTGGCCTCCCCAAACGAGAGTGAGAGCGGTCAGCACAGGAGTCGCTTCATTCGGGCTGGCGGGGAACCGGCCCTTCCGGGCCATGGACTGCCCGTGATCGGGTCACGCCTCGTAGGAACCCCTGCCCTCGGGGCTTTCGGGCAGTTGCCCGGGCGCGGTCCTCTCAGACTCGCCCGACGGCGGCGCGGCGCCCTGGTATCTGACATCGGAGACCAGCCAGTCGTCGGACGTGCCGTCGATCACCACGGTGCACGCGACGCTCCCACGGTCGCCGCGGATGGAGTAGACGATCTCGGCGTGCCCGGCGCCGTTCTCGAAGCTGATCTTGCTGGACCCGCCGAGGAGTGTCGCGTGGAAGGCCTGGATGGTGCCCACGCGGCCGCGCAGATCGGCCCCGAGCGCCTTCGCGCGTGGCTCGCCGCCCTGTGTGACAGCTCCCGCGGCAGCCCAGTTCTCCGCCTTGACGGCCCTGATCCAGGCATTCGCGGCGGCAACCGGCTTCTCCGTCGTGCGCCTGCCGACGTAGAAGCACCCGCCGCACACCCCGAAGCCTGCCAGGACAGCGAAGGCCATAAGGCCGCAGCCCAGCCACCAGCAGGCTCGGTTCGGCCGCTGTGGGGGCAGGTGGCTCGGCTCGTAGTAGGGGCTACTCACGATCATCCCTTTGTCTCGCGTAGAAGCTCCGGCCGAGCGTCCGGTCGTAGGCGGTAAAGTCCGCGCCCTCGTCGCGCGCGACCGCCACCGCCGACAGGGCTCTATTGGCCTGGGCGTCAGTGTTCTCGATGAAGTGCACCGCGACGGCCTCGGGGGTGAGTGGCAGCACGGGCGCGCCGTACTCATGCTGGCCGTGGTGGCTGAGGATGATGTGACCGAGCTGTCGCTTGGTCTCCTCGGGGAAGCCCTCGATGGCGTCGGCCTCGCGCATGACCCACTCGTACCCGAGCACCACGTGCCCCACAAGCTGTCCGGGCACCGTATACGCGATGTGCGTGGTGGCCTCGAGCTCGAGCACCTTGCCGATGTCGTGCAGGACGATGCCCGCGAACAGGAGATCGCTGTCGAGCGACTTGTGCACCTTGCAGACGTTGACGGCGATGTACAGGCAACCGACGATGTGCTCGATAAGCCCGCCCAGGTACGCGTGGTGCAGTGCCTTCGCCGCGGGGCATCGGATCAGGCGTGGGGTTATGTCGTCGCTCGCCAGGTAGCGGTCGACGAGCTGCCTCAGATACGGAGACTTCAGGTTGTCGCCGACCACACGCCGCGCGGCAGCCAGCATCGTCTCGGGATTGTGAGGGCTTGCGGGCAGGAAGTCGGCAGGGTCGTAGTCGCCCTCCGCAATCGGCTCGATGCTGCGGAGGATGGCCTGCAGGGAGCCGCGGTAGACCTCCACCTGCCCCTCGACGTAGATGACGTCCCCCTCGCGGAAGCCCTTGGCTATCACGTCCGCGGAGTCCCACACGCGCGCCGGAACGCTCCCCGTGCGATCGCCCAGGTTGAGCGCCAGGTAGCCACCCTTCTTGCTGGCATCACGGAACGGCCTCAGCTGCACGTCAAGGGCCACGAACCGGGCGGACAACGCGTCCCCCTCGCTGAGTTCTGAGACGAATGGATGGGCCATGATCGGGCCTAGAGGTCCTTTACCGCGCGCCCGGTCGGTCCGGCTGAGCCGCCGCTGTCCCCGGAGGAAGAGCCGCCGGATGCCGCGCCGGCGTTGCCGGTCGATCCTCCGGTAGGAGGCGGAGTCGTCCCGCCGCCGTTCCCGCCCTGGTTGTCACCGGGCCCCGTTGTCGGCCCTCCTCCGCCGGTAGCCGGCGGGGTCGTCCCGCCGCCCGCGGGTGCCGCGCCTCCCGCGTTGCTCGAGCCTCCGGCCGGTGGGGTGGACGAGCCCATAAGGCCCTGGCTCTCGAGCTCGTGCTGGTAGGCGGCCGCCTCCTCCTGCGAGCCGAAGGCGCCCGACTCTAGACGGTACGTTGTCTTGCCTGATGAGTCCTTGATCGCGGTCACCGAGGCCGGCCTACCGCTGTCCCGCAAGCGCGCGGCGGCGACGCGGGCTTCCTCCTCGGAGCCGAAGACCCCCACAGTGACGGAGTTGCCGAGGCGTCCCGCTTCCTCCGCGCCGCTTACCATTCCGGTGTCCTTCAGGTTCTTGATCAGCTCCGCCCGCGAGATGCCGGTCGTTTCCGTCTTGGCCTCGGACTCGGTCTTCTCCTCGTCCTTGGCAAGCTCCCACGCCTGGCCCGATGAGTACCCGGCGCTGCTGACGTCGACCGACATGAGGTCGTCCATGACGACCTCAGCGCTGAACGAGTCGGGACCCGGATGGAAGATACGGCGCTCGATGCCGCTGCCGTCCGTGATGTACTTGAACTGCCCGACCCAAGACGACCCGGCCTTGAGCTCCTGAACAGGAACGGCGTCGAGCACGAGCACCCCGGCGTACCAGGCGCCATAGCTATAGGCGACGCCGGCAACAACCAGCAGGAACAGCCCGGCGCCCGCCCAGAACCGGGTCGGGCCCGCGAGCACTTCCGACACGCCCCTGATGCTCGTCACCTAGGTCCTCCTCATCGTGGGGCCGGTCGGCACAGGCCTCCCGGGCGCGTCGGGGGGCGCGCCCTGAGGCTCGGGGACATCGGCCGGCAGCATGTCGCCCCGCACCTGGTATCGCTCCAGGTACATCGTCGCCACGGCGTCGTCCGGGTGGTGCCTGAGGAGGGTCCTGTAGACCTCAGCGGCGCCTTCCCAGTCGAGCCTCCTGCGGAGCTGTGCCGCCAGCTCCGCGCATGTGTTCCGATCCTCGGGCGCAAGCTCATACGCCCTGCGCAGGAAGGCCTGGGCGCGTTCCGGCTCTCCCCACATGCGGGCGAGAGTCCCGCCTTCCTGCCACAGGTCCGCGTTGCTCGGGAAGCGCGCGACCGCGAGGTCGAGCAACGCCGCACCCGCGTCTCGACAGCCCCAGTTCCAGGCAAGCCAGGCCGCGTCGACGTATCCCCGCGCGAAGTTGCCGGCAAGCTCAGAGGCCAGAGCCGTCGCCGCCGCGGCGCGGCAGTAGTCACCTCGGTGCCAATGCAGATCGCTCTCGGAGATGAGCGCATCCACCAGGCCGTCCTGCAGCACCGCCTCGAGCGGCGATTGGGACTCGATCGGCGCGGCAAACATCAAGGCGAAGACCAGCGTCGCTCCCACGGTCAGCCCTCCTGAACCAGACGCAGATGCCCGTGCGAGGCGTAGACGGCCACCCCCCGGCACGCGGAAGCCACCTCGCGCGCCACCCGCCAGTCGGCCTCATACCAGATGCTCAGACTGCCGGCCTCGATCGCGTCAAGCGCGCGCGCGACTCGCGAGGCGCGCTCGACGAGGATGATCGGCTGCGGCTCGCGGAGCATCGACGAGCCGTTCTCGTCACCCCTCAGGGGATCCGAATGCGGCACTCGGCGTCATCTTCCTTCTTCGGCCGGCGTCGCGGGAAGGGCCACCGCGGACGAGGTCGCTTCGGGGCCTTCGACAGCCAGTAGAGATGATCCATCACGACGCGCTTCGGCGCAAGGAGTAGAAACACCCGCAATGCGATCAGCAGTACCGCCGCATCGTCGAGGTAGCCGATGCCCGGCAGCGCTATCTCCGACACAAGGTCGACAGGTGATATAACATAAAGCAGTGCCGCGAAGGGCACGAGCTTGGCGAAGATCGAGACCCTCGGGTCCCGGAGCAAACGCCAGGAAAGCAGTATGTGGCCCAGCGCGGCTCGCATGAACCCATTGTACCAGGACTACCGTCCAACAGAAAGCGGCGCCCATGCGCCGCGCAGCACGGCGGGCCGCGGCCCGCGCCGCCGCTCGGCGGCATCGCGTGGAGGTGGCTTCAGTTGCGAATAGGATCGTGCGTGTTGCCGGCAAGCATGCTGATAGCGCTGTTCGCGAGCGCGGCACTCGCGCAGCCTGAGTCCGGCCCGAACATCATCAAGGACGAAGACCTCTCGGCGAAGATCCCGTGGTACCTGGCTTACTCGGTCGACACGCGGGAAGAGGGCCGAGTCATCTACTGCGCGGGACCGACCGTCGACAAGCCCTACCCGATGAGCGGGAAGTACACCGTGGGCCCGCTCGGCCCCGATGGGCAGCCGGCATTCGTGTGGCGCCCGCCCGACGGGAGCGCGCTGGCCTTTGTTGCCGAGACCGGGGCCGGCAACTCCGTCGTTTTGGCCAACGGCGACAACGGCAGCACGACGGAGCTCGCCACGGGCATACCGGGTCAGGCCTATGGGCCTGCCTGGTCGGCCACGGGGAACTACGTGTCAGTCACGACGCGCGGCGGCGCGGGCGTGTCGGTCTACGTGATCGACGCGGGCTCCGGGGAGGCGACCGAGGTCGCGTCCGGCGGCGTCGCCCGCTCGGTCTGGGCGCCGACCGGGGACAAGCTCGCGGTGGAGGCCGTCAACGGAGTGCTCGTGTGGAGTCCGGGAGATGCGAGGGCCTCGGTGGCGCCCGGCACGGGGTCAGTGCAGGGGTCGCTGATGTGGTCGCACGACGGCGAGCTGCTCGCGTTCTCGGGCCTCCGCGCGGCCGGCTCGAGGGGCGTCATCGTCGCGAGGCCGGCCACCGGGACAAGCGCCGAGGTGGGCAGCATCGCAGACCTGCAGCTCGCCGCGATGAGCCCGAGCGCGGACGAGCTCCTCGCGGTCGCGCCCGGTGCCGACGGCGCGCTGCGGCTGTACCGCTTCGCGGCGCCCTGGCGCGACGGACAAGACCTGACCGGCCTGATCGGCGCGGGCTACTCCGTGCCTGCGCCGGAGCCGCCCTATGGCGTCCTGGCGAGCTACTCACCGGACGGATCGCAGGTCTGCTTCGCTGCCCGTCCCGCCGACTCTGAGCTGGCGCGCTATCTCTACGTCGTGGCCGACGGGGGCACGCCGCGGTGCGTCAGTGAGCCTGTGGCGGTCCAGGGCTTCAAGTGGGCGCGCCACAGCGGGGATCTGGCGTTCAACGGCCGCAGGGGCTCGATCGGGAAGCTGTCGCAGTCTCTCTTCAAGGTGGTCGCTGGGGCGGACCAGTACCAGCGCCTGACGACCAACGTGCAGGCGTACGAGTGGGAGCCGTCGGGCTCGTCGATCGCGATCACCGCCACGATGAGCCGCAGCCTGCTGTCCGCTCTCGGCGTGGTCGACGCGGCTGCGGGCACAACCCAGTGGGTCGATACGGGCGTGACCGCCTTCGAGTGGTGCCCGAGGTAGTCGCGGGCCGGTCGCTCTCCTCCTCACCCGACCCCCGTGGGCGTGGGGAGGGAACGGGAACGGAGGCGGTCGCGGTGCGCGTTCTGCTGGTGGGATTGGTCGTCGTTGTGGGCCCGGCGTGGGGTGAGGGGTGGGTCCAGCGAGGCGGGGCGTTCGCCTGCTCGGCCGCCGGGGAAGAGATCCTCTTCCCCGCGCCGGGGACGGTCGAGATCGGCCCGACCGGCGGGCCGTATTTGTCGGTCGCCTTCTTCATGTGGCACGACGACTGGGTCTACGAGCGGCTGGAGCGCGGGACCGTCACCGAAGGCCCGGCGGTCGACGCACGCGGCCGGCTGGTGCAGACCGGCACGTGGGGCACCACCGAGGGCGCGCCGGCGCTGCGCTACACCCTCGTCCTGGAGCCCCAGGCCGATGTCGTGCTGGCGCATCTCGAGATCGAGAAGACTGCGGACCTCAAGATCACCAACGGCCTCTGGTGCAACGTCTCCTACGACAACGTGCTCACCGAGGGCAAGGAAGTCTACCTCCGCCCGACCACGCATGGGCCTCTCGGCAAGCCGATCACCGGCGAGTGCGACGCACTGCTGATCGGCCTCGGCGACGGGCAGGCGGCCTCCTTCTCGACCGCCGGGTTCCTCAGCGTCCGCGGCGGCGACTGGCCGGCCTTCGAGGTGTGCCTGCGACCCGGTGACTTCCCGACCGGCGAGCGCGTGAGACTTGACCTGAATGTGGGCGTGGAGAAGATGCCAACCGAGTTCCCTGGCGAGATCGTTCCCAGCCGCGAGCCGCTCGCGATCCGCGGCGTGCGAGCGTCCGCAGAGACGGTGCCGCTGCACGGGCTCTTGGAGCTCGACGTCGACCTCGGCGCGACTTGGGACAACCCATTCGACCCCGACGACGTCGCGCTCGATGCGGAGATCATGACCGCGTCGGAGAGGATCTACCAGCTGCCGGGGTTCTACAGGGTCGAGAGCAAGCGTGAGGTGCGCGGGGGCTCGGAGATGATGATCCCAACCGGCAAGGCCGGTTGGCTCGTTCGCATCGCCGCGACCGAGGTAGGTCCCCTGAGGTGCAAGCTCACGGCGCGTGATCGGACCGGCGCCGTCACGCGAGAGGCCGGGGAGTTCACGGTCACGCCGAGCACAGCCAAGGGCTTCCTGCGGCAGAGCCCGGTCGATGCGCACTACCTCGCTTTCGAGTCGGGCGCGCCGTTCTTCCCCATCGGCCATAACCTGCCCGTCTACCACACGTCCGGGCAGACCGGCGAGGACGCGATCCGCAAGATGGCCGCCGCCGGGGAGAACTACAACCGCTGGTGGATGTCGAACGCGGGCTTCGGGATCGAGTGGGGAAACAAGATCGGCTGGTACCGGCAGCCCACGGCCTCGCGCGTCGACGCGATGCTGGACCTCGCGGCAGAGCTTAACTTCTGCTACATGATGTGCTTCGACACCCACCAGGACTTCCTCGAGGGCGGATGGGCCGGCAATCCCTACAACAAAGCGAACGGCGGCCCCTGCGCGACGCCGGGCGACTGGTTCAGGAGCGGCGCCGCGAGGCTGTTCTACACGAAGCGGCTGCGCTACATCGTTGCGCGCTGGGCCTGGTCGCCGAACGTGCTCTGCTGGGAGTTCGGCAACGAGTTCGAAGGGTGGCCGGACGCTCCGCAGGACTGGAAGATCGAGTGGCACCGGGTGATGACGAAGGCGCTGGCCGACCTCGACCCGTACGATCACCCGATCACGACAAGCTGGTGGAGCCAGACCGGCCCGGAGGAGTGCTGGCGCATCCTCGGCATGGACATCGTGCAGACTCACTGCTACACCAACAACGACGCGAACGTTGCCGACCAGATCCGCGGCTACTGCCTGCACCAGTGGGAGGCTTTCGAGAAGCCGCACATCTTCGGCGAGTTCGGCATTCGCAGCCACACCACAACCGAAGACAAGGACCCGAAGGGCTGGGCGCTCCACAACGCCTACTGGGCCGCCATGTGCAGCGGCGCGTGCGGCATCGCGATGCCCTGGTGGCACGAGAACTACATCGACCCGCTCGACCTCTACTTCCACTTCACTGCTGTAAGGAACTTCGTCGCGGACCTTCCCTTCGGGACCGCGCGGTGGGAGCAGACGCCGGTGGAGTCGGTCGAGTATGTGAGCCCACCCAACCCGCCGATCGTGAGCGACATCGTGGTCGCGCCGGTGAGCACGTGGGGCAAGGCGCCGGCGAGCGAGATCACCGTGGGCCCGGACGGGAGCGTGTCGCCGCAGGGCGCCGTGTTCGAGCTGCTGCACGGGTCGGGGCACGAGGATCTTCGCAACCCGCCGACATTCACTGTGGACTACCCGCGGGACGGCAAGTTCATCATCACGGTCGGCCGGGTCTCCAACTCGGGGCTCCTCAGAGTGTGGATCGACGACAAGCCGGCTCTGGAGCGCGACTTCCCGTGCGGCGAGAACCACGGCAAGGAGTGGGTCTACCAGCAGCAGTGGAACCTGTGGGAGTCGCAGTACGATGAGGACGTCTCGGTGGACGTTCCCGCGGGCAAGCACAGGATCAAGGTCGACAACCTCGGCAAGGACTGGATGCGCATCGCGAAGTACGTGTTCACGGGCTGCCGCGTGGCTGGCAAGCCGAACCTGCTCGTCGCGGCGCTCTCGTCGCCTGATGTCACAATCGTGTGGATGCAGAACCGGGAGAGCGACTGGTACAACCACGGTCGTGGCCCGGTGGCCGCTGTTCCGGCGTCGCGCATCACGCTCTCCGGGTTCGCCGATGGCGAGTATGACCTCGAATGGTGGAGCACCTGGAAGGGCGAGCCCGGCCACAGGGAGCGCGTCCGCGCCGAAGCCGGCCGCCTCACTCTGGACGCCGGCGAGGTGGCCACCGATGTGGCGGTGAAGGTGCGGAAGGCGGGGTAAGGGGGGGTGCTGCGAGTGCAGACCGGGGAAGGTGGGGACATCATTGACGGCAGGCCACGTGACGATCGAACAGGTCCAGCAGTGGATGGCGGCAGAGTCTGAGGACGAACACCTCGAGTTCAAAGAGGCGAAGCAGGGCCTTCACCTGGCGCAGCTCTGCCGCTACTGCGTTGCCCTCGCGAACGAAGGCGGCGGGGTCCTCGTTCTTGGAGTCACCGACAAGAGGCCCAGGCGGATCGCCGGGACCATGGCCGTGGGCGACCCTGGCAAGACGAAGATGCAGATCCTCGACCGGGTCCGGATGCGGGTGGAGATAGACCAGATCCAGACGTCGGACGGCCGTGTGGTCGTCGTGCGCGTGCCGCCCCGGCCGCTCGGAACCCCGCTGGAGCATGACGGGGCATACCTGATGAGGGTGGGCGAGTCCCTAAGACCCATGACCCCGGCCATGCTCCGGCAGATCTTCGCGGAGACCGGTCCTGACTACTCCGCGGAAGTGTGTGCCGATGCGACGATCACGTCGCTTAGCCCGGAAGCGATCGATCGCTTCCGGGCCACATGGGCTCGGAAGTCCGGGCAGCCACGGCTCGAAGACATGCCGCCCGAGCAGCTTCTCGCCGATGCGGAGCTGCTGGTTCACGGGCGCCCGACCTACGCGGCCCTTGTGCTCCTCGGTACCAGGGAAGCGCTGGGGCGGTACCTCGCTCAAGCTGAGGTGGTCTTCGAGTACCGATCCACGGACACCAGCATTGAGTACCAGGCTCGCGACGAGCACCGCAAGGGCCTGCTCCTCTTCCACGACGACCTGTGGCAGGCCATCGACAACCGGAACGACATCCAGCACTACCAGGAAGGCCTGTTCAAATGGGACATCCCGACGTTCAATGAGCGCTCGGTTCGCGAGGCCATTCTAAACGCGGTTGCGCACCGTGACTATCGCTTACCCGGCTCGGTCTTCGTCTGTCAGTATCCCCGATGGCTGTCAGTGACGAGCCCGGGTGGCTTTCCTCCCGGGGTCACGGAGGAGAACATCCTATGGCAGCGCGCCTGGAGGAATCGACGGCTCGCCGAGGCTCTTGCCAAGTGTGGCCTCGTCGAGAGGTCAGGCCAGGGCATCGACCTCATGTTCGAGAACTGCCTCCGCGAGGGCAAACCACGGCCTGACTTTGCGGGGACGCACGGCTACCAGGTATGCGTGACGTTGCGAGGGACCGTCAGTGCGTCGTTCGTTCGCTTCCTCGAGAGTGTCAGTCGCGAGACGCAGACCAGCTTCTCCGTCGAGGACATGCTGGTCTTGGACCTGGTCCACCGCGAGGAACGTGTCCCCGATCATCTTTGGGGCAACCTTCACAGGCTTCTCGAGGCTGGAGCGGTCGAGCGACGAGGTCAGGGAAGGGGAGCACGCCACCACCTCGCGCGGCGCTACTACCGTGCGATCGGGAAGCTCGGGACGTACACTCGCAAGGCGGGGCTCGACCGGGAAACCAACAAGCAGCTCCTACTCAAACACATTCGCGAGAACGCCGCGGACGGCAGCAGGCTCAACGAGCTTTGGCAAGTACTGCCTGAGCTCTCCCGCGTCCAGGTGCAACGGCTACTTCGCGAACTCAAGGATAGGGAGGACATACACTGCGTAGGCCGCACTAATGCAGGCCGGTGGTACCCGGGCCCCCGGGGCGGGATCGGAGCGTAGCTGCCCCCTGTGGCTCTGACGGATGCCACCGGGCCCGGGAGCCCGGCTCATGCGGGCCTACAGGGGCGGCTGGCACTCTCCCGGTACTGCTGCTACTCGCTTCAATTCGCTGCAATCTCGCTACTATTTCCGCGGCAATCCTGTGGCCGAATCCCGCTCTGGCGCGGCTTTGCGGCCGTCCCCATTGCGGCATAATCCCGCAATCCGCCGCAATACCGGGGCAATTGCGACCCATAGCCGGCGGCGGAGGACACCATGAAACCGGCAAGTGACCAGCATCCCCTACAGACTCGTTTCCCCCTCGTCGACCAGTACATGGGCATTCGGCTGGGCGTCGACCTGGGCAGCGTCGAGCCGGGCGCGGCGGTCATCGTCGAGTCTCCGCGGCGGCTCAGGGCGGAGATGAGCTACGGGTTCGTGCACGCTCTTTGGTGGCTGTGGCTCGAGGACGGGCGGTCTGTGATCAGCGTGCCACCCGGAGTCGCCGACGCGGTGCGGGACATCGCCGAGGCCGCACACTCGCGCGAGGACCTACTGAATCCGGTCGCCGTGGAGCGGTTGCGTGAGCGCGTCGACCCGGCTCTCGCCCGGCTCGGCTTGCCCCCGACGAGCCGCGTCTTCCGCGACCTAACGTTCACCTTCGCTTGCGATGCGGGCATCTTCCAGCGGCACGCGGCGGGTGAGTGTGTCCGCCTGACCGACTCGTCCATTCCGCCGGCCGACGGGCTTACGCTGCCGACGCACTGCTTCCCCGACGGGGTCGCGTACGGGGTCATCGTCGACGGCCGCGTTGCCTCAGTGGCCTACGCGCATCGCGCGGGTGTGCTCGAGGACTGTGTGGCCGACCTTGGGGTAGAGACCGCGCCCCAGTACCGAGGGCGCGGGTACGCGAAGACGGTCGTCTCCGCCGTCGTGGCCGACTTCGCCGCGAGCGGCGGCGAAGCCCGCTACGCGTGCGACCCCGCGAACACGGCCTCGATCCGGACGGCTGCGGCCGTCGGCTTCGTCCCGTACGGCACGAGCCTGGTGCTGGCGGCGACGGCAGGCTGAGCCCGGCTTCCGGTCGGGCAGGGAGAGGGCCTGCCCCGGGTGAACCCGGGCGACGACAGCCAGGCGACCAGGGAGGCATCACATGATGTGGCTAACAGCCATGACGCTCGCGACGGCGAGCGTGCTACAGACCCCCGACGACCACGCAGCCGCGCGCGCGGATAGCATGGCGCGCTTCCAGGCGGCATTCGACCGGCTCGGCATCGACAGCCCCGACATGCTCATCGGCTTCGCTACCGCCGCGGAGAAGATCCCGCCGCGCGCGGAGCCCTTCGACATCCGCGCGAGCCGCGGGATCAGCGCAGAGCTGGCGCGCAATGAGAAGGAGAGCGTCCAGGTTCTCGTGACGCCTCGGCACAAGGCTCTCAAGAGAGTCACGGTCACCGTGAGCGACCTGCGCTCCGAAGGTGGCGATGTCTTCGCCGCGCGGCACGTCGATTGCGATGTGATGGGCTACGTCGAGACGAAGACGGCCCCGCCCTACGACGTGTCGTACGTCGGCTGGTGGCCTGACCCGATCCTCGACTTCCTCGGCCCGGTTGACATCGCGAAGGGCGACCTGCAGTCGTTCTGGCTGCGTTTCCGCTCGCCTAAGGAGCAGGCCCCCGGGATCTATCGAGGCAAGGTGACCGTCTCCGCTGAGGGCGTTCACCCGGTCGCCTTCGACCTGTCGGTGAGAGTGTTCAACTTCACGCTCCCCGACCACTCGCCGCTGCCGACCGCTATCACGTTCTTCGAGCACCCGAGCCAGATGGGCGGCGAGGACCAGTGGCAGAGGATGAAGTACCGCTACGCGGACTTCCTCGCCGACTACTACATCGACTATGACAGCCTGTACCGCCAGGGGCCGCCTGACTTTGACGTCCTGAAGCACCTCCACAACCGAGGGGAGCTCGTGGCGTTCAACCTTGGCAACGTCCTCAACGGTGGCACGAGCGAGGCCGAGCTCGACGCCGCTATCGCGAAGGTGATCGACGAGATCAGGCCGGGTTACGAGAAGGCGAAGGAGCTCGGGCTCCTCAACCACGCGTACACCTACGGGTTCGATGAGCGGCCCGAGGACCAGTTCCCGCTGCTGGAGCGCTCGGCGGAGGCCCTGCGCAAGGCCTTCCCCGGCGTCATCCTGATGACCACCAGCTACGACCACAGCTATGGCCTTAACTCGGTGGTGAAGACGATCGACGCGTGGACGCCGCTGACGCCGAGCTTCGACCCGGCCCGGGCGGACGAGGCCCGCGCACAGGGGAAGCGCGTGTGGTGGTACATCTGCTGCGGGCCGCACCACCCGTTCGCGAACTGGTTCGTCGAGTACCCCGCGATCGACGCGCGGCTGCTCATGGGCGCGATGACGGCCAAGCAGAGGCCCGACGGGTTCCTCTACTACTCGCTCACGATCTGGAATGAGAACAAGCCGATCGAGAGCGGGCCCTTCACGCAGTGGAACCCGGTGAGCTGGACCGTCTACCACGGCGACGGGTCGCTGTTCTGCTCCGGCCCCGGCGGCGTGCCTGTGCCGACTATCAGGCTCGAGAACTTCCGCGACGGACTCGAGGACTACGCCTATGCGCTGATCCTCCAGGACATCATCCGGAAGTACGAGGCGCGCCGGTCGCTTGCGCCCGATGAGGCGGCGTGGCTGGCAGAGGCAAAGGAAGCTGTGGACGTGCCCACCGACCTGATGCAGTCGATGACGGAGTTCTCGCGCGACCCGGCGGTCCTCTACGCCTGGCGCAACAAGATCGGCGACCTCATCGACCGCTCAAAGGTCCACAACGCGAATCCGTGGGGCAAGGACTTCGACGTGCGCGGCGTCCGCCATGTGAGGTGATGGCCGCTCCCTCCCCGCTCGCGGGGAGGGCCGGGGAGGGGGCCACGCATGGAGTACCGCTACCGAGTGCACCTGTGGTCGGCGGCCTGGCGAGCCATGTGGATTGGGTCGGGCGGCGCGTCGATCCTCGGAATGGGCTACATCCTGACGATGGCGGCCATGGAACGTGGGGTGACGGGTCCCGGGATGCTGGCGGCTCTGTACGGGGCGGTTGCTGTCGGGGTGTGCGTGAGTGCAGCCATGGAGTATGCGGTGGCAACGAGGGGGTGGATCCGGCTGACGGATGAAAGCCTTAGCCGCCACAGCCCTCTGAGGAACTGGCACGTTCTTTGGTCGGACATCAGGGCCTGGGCGCTGGTGCCGCCGTCCAGCCGGATGCGCCATAGGCTGATCGGCCTGTTCATCCGCGGCAACCAGCGTGCGGTCGACAGCATGCTGAAGTCACCGCAGATGATCCTGGTGACTGCGTCCCGCGTCTTCGATCTTGGCCTTGTGGCGCGGATCCGCGAGAGCGAGTCGCTGATCCACGACCTTGAGGAGCGTCTGGGGTCGCCAAGTGCGACCGGGACCCGCGCGACGGGGACCCGGATCTAGTTGTCGTTGGGGCTCTGCCGCCTACGTTGCGCGACGCGGTAGACGATCGCCGTCACCACGCCGAGCGCGAGGCACACGGGCACGTAGAGCTCGACGTGGAGCGCCGGACCATCCTGTCGGACGCTGTCGACCACTCCGAAGACCCCGGTGTAGAGGGGCACGCCTAGAGCCAACCCAGTGGCAGCTCCGCACAGCGTGTCGGCGGCCTTGGCGCCACGGTGGCGAGCAGCACCCGCCTCCCGTGGCAAGCGGGCAAGCGCCATCGCGGCAAACACGGCAGTCGCGAGGAAGTGAACGACCGCCCAGAACAGGGGCCCGGCCACGGGCCAGGTCGGCCGGGACACGCGGTGCCCGGGCCCCCGTGCGAAGGCCGCAAGCGGCGGACCGCAGAGCCCTGCGGCCACTGCCAGGCAGATCAGTGCTTGCTCCGCACGGCCCGCGCGCTCTTCGCGGGACGGCTCGCGCCGGATCGCCGCGAGGTGAGCCAGACCGTATCCGGCGAAAGCCGCTGCTCCGGGAAGCAGCAGAAACGCCGACAGCCCCCGATATGGGTCTGGGGGCCATGTGAACGGGATATCGAAGGGTCTGCACGGCCCGGTCAGGGTGAGCGCCAGGCCGGCGGCGGCGCCAATGAACACACAGGCCATCGCCCCCGTCGGGGCTGGCTGCGGATCGGGCGGCTCCCCCGGACGCGTCGCTCCCGACAGCAGGTAGCCTGCGCCTACCCCCGCGGCGAATGCGCACAGGAATGTGCTCAGGGGGCCGAGGCCGCCGTAGGCGTGGTTGGGGAAGAGCGGGGCCACCAAGCCGATCAGCCCACCGATCCCCCTCAGCCAACGGGCCCGAAGCCGGTCCATGTCAGAGCCGGCGGGCGTGCGTCGCCATGTCCTGATAGCACGGCCCAACCAACATCCGGCGAGAACGCTAGGGCCGAACGTGGTGGACTGCGCGGCGGCCACTCCTGCGCGTGTCGCCAGGTACCCCAAGGCCGCCATCGCGTACAACAGCGGCGGCCCAAGCACGATGCCGAGCGGCAGACCGAGTAGCCAGCAACGTGCGATCTCGCGGGGAGTGAGATCAGTCGGCTCCGCACCCACCGCATGGCCAGGGCGCGACTCGGTCCGAGACGATGTGGTTTGAGTCGGGTCCGTCGGCTTGTCCGACATGGGACACCCCCAGACCGCGTTGCAGCGCATGGACCGGACCAGTAAGCTGCATTGGCACGTTCGACCCGCCGTGCGGAGGGCCCTGCACGGACCACGGGCTCCCCTGCAAGCCGCATCCCCGAGGTCCCTTCGCCTCTCGCCCGAAGAAAGGACAGTGGGGATGGCAATTCGCCGGCAGAGACGCCGGCGCTACGGGGTGATGCGTCATGTGGCGGCTGATAAGCCTGCTGTGCGCGTTGCTGCTGGTCGCCTCGGTGTCAGGCTGCGGCTGCAAGAAGAAGGCCGCCAAGGAAGGCGGCGGCAATGAGGCTGCTGCCGGCGAGAAGAGCGCCAAGGGAGAAGAAGGGGCCACGGCCGAGGGTGGCGAGGGCGGAGGCCAGGAAGCGACCGAGATACCGGCCGGCACCGGCGACATCTTCTCTGAGAGCGGCCTCCACACCGAGCTTGCCCTCATCGTCCTCGGACGCCCCGGCGACAAGCCCGAGGCGCGGTGGAGGAAGCTCGGAAACACACCTGGCAACATCACCGCCGAGCCGGGTTCCATCCTCCGTGTCGAGGTGAAGGGCGACCAGTTCGGCGACGCCGAGGCCGAGCGGCTCGCGAGCGACTTCGCCGCGGCGACCGATCTCCAGGAGCTGGACCTGACGGACTCCGCCATCACTGACGAGGGCCTCAAGGAGATCGTCAAGCTGAAGTGGCTCCTCCACCTCGACCTCACCGGTTGCGTGCGCGTAACGGACGCCGGGATGGACACGCTCAGGGGGTACTACCAGCTCGAGTCGCTCAGGCTCACCCGCTGCGGGCAGATAACGGATGACGGCATCGCGATTGTCTTCCGTATGGACAAGCTCCGACTGCTGGACCTGTCCAGGTGTCCCGCGATCACCGACGTCTCGATGGAGTACATCGTCCGCATGATGGACCTGCAGGATCTTCGGCTGCAGGCCCTCCCGATCACGGATGCGGCGTTCGCGGATGTGAGGAAGCTGCAGAGCCTTCGCCGACTCGATCTGACGCTCTGCAAGGACATCACGGACGCGGGCATCGAGCGCCTCGCCGAGGTGCCGAGCCTGCGCAAGCTCGACGTTGCCGGCTGCTCGGGCGTCACGGACGCGGGAATTGCGGCCCTCAAGCGGTCTCTGCCCAAGCTCGAGGTGAAGGAGTGACCCGGGGATGGGCGGGCAGGCTTCGCAGCTTCCTGCGCCGTGCCCCGATGTCCGACCTGCTCGATAGGGAGGCGCGCGCTGCCAGAACGGGCTTTCTCGTACTCGTCGTCGTACTCGTGCCCCTGGCCGCATTTGTGGGTATCTTCTGGCGCATGCAGGCGGGCATCAGGCCGACCGCGGAGCGGCTGCGCCTGTACGTCACGTCGACAGGAGGCTGGTCTGTAGAGCGGTTCGCGGCCGAGAACGGGCTCATGCTCGAGACAACGCCCGGCGGTTGGGTGGTGCCGGTGGACTGGACACTGTGTAGGGCCGACGCGCCATATGGGCCGTCGGCCGTGCTTCCGTCAGTCACGAAGACCGGGGGGGAGGGCCAAGTGGTCGCCCAGTACATGATCCTGCGGCCTCGGATGTGGCTCAAGCTGGAGTACCTATTCGTGGCGGTCGACCCGTCCGGCCCCACGGTGACAGCGCTGGATGCCTCGGACTACATGAAGGGCTGGTTGGGGCTGATCGCCGCCGGGATGTGCTCGACAGGTGCGGCCGCCGTGCTAGCCCTGGCGTGCATCATCTTCCGCCGGTCGTGGACGCGGACGTTCCGGGAAGACGACGATAGATGACAGGCGCGGAATGGGGGGCCTGTACACGCTTCCTCCCCCACTCCCAACAAGGTGCCCGCGCGCCCGGGCCGTATGATGACTGGGGCGGCCTGGAGGTTGCGAGGAGCTGCTCGATGACCCTGCGCGGGCGTTGCGCGAGCCTGGCCGTCGTGTCAGGCATTCTGGTGTCATGTGTTCTGTGTGTCTGGGGCGTACCCGCAAGCGGAGCGGCAAACGCACCGGTCTCGTCGCCGAGGAACATGATCATCTTCATCGGCGACGGATGCGGGTTCAACCACATTGCCGCAGCCGATCTGTACCAGTACGGGGTCACAGGCCGGCAAGTCTACGAGGGCTTCCCGGTTCGGCTGGGCGTCACCACCTACTCGACCTCCGGCAGGGCGGGGTACAACCGGCAGAGAGCTTGGCGGAACCTCGACTACCTCAAGGAAGGCGCGACAGACTCCGCCGCCGCCGCTACGGCGCTCGCGTGCGGCGTGAAGACCTACAACGGTGCCATCGGCGTCGTTCTCCCCGAAGGGGGCACAGCTCCGGCGGATGTGCGGCCGGTCGAGAACATCCTCGAGCGCGCCGAGAAGCAGGGCAAGGCGACCGGCGTCGTCACCAGCGTGGAGCTCAGCCACGCGACCCCCGCCGGCTTCGTCGCGCACACCGCGGCCAGGGGCGACTACGTCGAGATCGCCAGACAGATGATCGCGCGGAGCGCGTGCGAGGTCGTCATGGGATGCGGGCACCCGCTGTACGGCGCGGGCGGCGTGCCGCGTCCCGAGGGGGAGCTGGCGGACGCGGCCTATCAGTTCGTCGGCGGCAAGGAGCTCTGGGGTCAGGTTGTCGCCGGCACGGCCGGCGCGGACGCGGACGGCGACGGCACGCCCGACCCGTGGGCCCTCGCGCAGAGCCGCTCGGACTTCGAGCGCCTGTGCTACGTCGCGCCGCCGAAGCGGCTGCTCGGCATCCCGTTCTCCGGCACCACGCTCAACCAGGACCGACCCGGCAGTGCCCTCGCCGGGCCGTACGGAGTCCCGCGCAATCAGAACGTGCCGACCCTGGCGGAGATGAGCCGCGCCGCTCTGAACACGCTGTCGGCCGATCCCGACGGGTTCGTCGTGATGGTCGAGGGCGGAGCGATCGACTGGGCCGCGCACGGCGGGCAGCTTGGCCGCATGATCGAGGAGGTCGTTGACCTCAACCGGGCAGTCGAGGCCGCCAGCGACTGGGTGAGCCATCACGGAGGCTGGGACGACACGCTGCTGATCGTCACCGCCGACCATGAGACAGGCTGCCTCACCGGCCCCGACTCTACCGAGGCGGGCCCCTGGCCTGAGCTTGTCAGCAACGGCCCCGGTCTGCCGCCCTCGGCCGTGTGGCATAGCGGCGGCCACACGAACAGCCTGGTGCCCGCATTCGCGAACGGAGCCGGCTCCGAACTGCTCGCCCGGTGGGCCAAGCGCACCGATCCCCGGCGCGGGCCGTACATCGACAACACGGACATCGCGAGGGCGGTGTTCGAGCTACTGGGGTCGTGACGGGCGACCTGCCGGTCGCCGCTACGGGGCGCGGGCCGTGCCGTGGAGGCGGAGCACGCTTCCGTTCGCCTCGGGTGGCAGTAGCTCGATGCCCAGCCCCGCCTCGACTAGCGGCCTAAGGGTCAGCAGGGGGTTCACCTCGCGCAGCTTGCCGGCGACGATACCGTCGGGGACGTGCTGCCCGGCAACGGTGACGGACACGTCCTCAATGAGCAGGTCGGTCCGATCCTGCACCCTAAGCGTTCCTGAGAGTAGCCCGCTCACGGGGAGGAACCCGAGCCGGATCCTCCCGTCGGCGACGAGCCGCGCGCCATTCACGAAGCTCACGGTGCCGCCGATGATCCACGGCGACTGGCCTACGAGGTAATCCCTCACATCGGTGGCGTGGATCTCTCCGCTCGTGTCGAAACTGGCGGCCTGGTGCAGCTTGAGCTGGGCGCCGTCGCCGGTCGGCTCAAGCTCGCCCCGGACGTCCTCGGCCGTCATCTCGATGCGCCGGCACCGCAGGCCGGCAAGCCGGACGTCGTCGAACAGCACCTCGAGGCGATGGATCAGCACCTGCCGGTGCCTGCCTGGTCCACCGTGCTTCGAGTTCTCCGACAGGGCGCTGACGTGCTGCGGATGCGGCAGCCTCCGTAGTGCCCAACCGCGTACGGTGAGCATCGCCTCGTCGATCGCCACCTCGCCCGAAGGGCCGGTCCGCAGACGCTCAAAGGCTGCGTCGGCAGTCGCCCCCGCGCCCATCAGTTGCTCCAACGCACGCGCGCAGGCCGCCGACAGTGCGTGGGGGTCGGCCTCTGAGACGGCCAGGCCCGGCAGTTCCAGACACGCCCACGCCGGCAGGCGGACGGCGCTATCCGCCAAGATACGCTCGCTTGACATCCTCGTCCGTCCTGAGGCGCTCCGCGGTCCCGGTCAGTCGCACCTGCCCGGTCTCGAGCACACAACCGTAGTGCGCTGAGCGCAGCGCCATGTTAGCGTTCTGTTCCACAAGGAGAATCGTGACACCGTTCTCTCGGTTGATCCTCTCGATGGTGCCGAAGATCAGACTAACCAGCGTCGGCGCGAGCCCGAGAGACGGCTCGTCCAGCAGCAGCAGCCTCGGCTCACCCATGAGCGCCCGGCCGATCGCGAGCATCTGCTGCTCCCCGCCCGACAGCGTGCCGGCGAGCTGCCGCGCCCGCTCGGCCAGGATCGGGAAGAGCGAGTAGACGTGCTCCCTCGTCACCGCGACGGCCTTCCGCCCGCGCCGGAGGAACGCGCCCATGTCCAGGTTCTCCGACACGGTTAGGTCGGGGAAGACGCGTCTGCCTTCCGGCACCTGACAGACGCCCCGCGCGACGATCCTGTGCGCCTGCAGGCGGGTGATGTCCTGTTCCTCAAACAAGACGCGCCCGGACGCCGGCCGTTGCAGGCCCGAAATCGCCCTGAGCAGGGTCGACTTGCCCGCGCCGTTCGCGCCGATTAGGGCAAGGACCGTGCCGCGCTCGACCGAGAGGCTGACCCCGTGGAGCGCCTCGATCGTTCCGTACCTGACGACCAGGTCCTCAACTCGGAGCATGTTCCGGCTCCTGTTGCCCCAGGTAGGCCGCGATCACCTGCGGGTCGCCCCGCACGTCGGCGGGGCCGCCCTCGCTGATCTTGATGCCGTGATCGAGCACGGCGATCTGCTCGCAGATGCCCATTACGAGCCTCATGTCGTGCTCGATGAGCAGGATCGTGACCCCTCGCTCGTCCCTGATCCGATGGACGAGCTGCATCAGCTCGTTCGTCTCGGTCGCGTTCAGACCCGCGGCCGGCTCGTCGAGGAGCAGGAGCCTGGGGCGCGTCGCGAGCGCCCTCACGATCTCGAGCCGCCGCTGTTCACCGTACGGCAGCGATTGCGCCTGCTCGCGAGCCTTGTCGGCCAGGTCGAAGGCCTCCAGCAGCGCCATCACGGTGGCGTTCAGGTCGGCCTCGCGGCGCGCGTAGACGAGCCCCTGGAGCACGCCGTGCAGCCAGCCATACCCGGCTTGCCAGGAAGCGGCCGTGCGCACGTTGTCAGCCACAGAGACAGTCTTGAAGAGGCGAGTGTTCTGGAACGTCCTGGCGACCCCGAGACGGTTGATTGCGTACGCGGGCTGGGTGGTGATGTCGTGGTCGCCGAACAGGACGTGGCCGCTGGTGGCCGGGTTGGCGCCGGTGATCAGGTTGAAGACGGTCGTCTTGCCCGCTCCGTTCGGCCCTATCAGCCCGAAGATAGACCCGGCCGGTACCGCCAAGTCAAGATCCTTCACCGCCGCAAGGCCGCCGAACATCCGCGTCACCTCGCGAAGCTGCAGCAGAGCCCCGTCTCCATCTCGTTCCGGAGGGGCCGCATGGGACAGCGGCCCCATCCGGCCCGCTCCACGGGTATCACCCACGCGCCCCACCCCCAAGCAGCGCCGCGAGCTTGCCCCCGAGCCCTCGCAGCCAGTCGAGCGACAGCTCCCACCTTCCCGCGATCCCCTGCCGCCGCACGAGCATCAGCACGATGAGCAGCAGAGAGTAGAGCACCATCTTGTTGCCGGTGACCTTCGTCAGCAGCGGGAACTGGGAGAGCATGAGCATCTCTCCGGGCAGCATCCCGAGGAAGACGGCCGCGACGGTGGTCCCCGTGATCGAGCCCGATCCGCCGAGGACGACCATCAGCACGAACTCGACCGACTTGATCCAACTGCAGTCGACCGGGTTGTAGGTTCCCAGGTGATGCGCGAGCAGACCACCGCCCAGGCCCGCGATGCCGGCCGAGAGGGTCATCGCGCTGACCTTCGCCCTGGTGGTCGAGATGCCCAGCGACTCGGCCGCGATCTCGTCTTCCCGCACGGCGACCAGGCAGCGGCCGGGCACGCTGGTGGCGATGTTGCGACAGACGAGTATCACGAGCACGACCGCGGTTGCGATGACCGGGAAGGAGGCGACCCTCGGGATGCCGTGCATCCCGAGCGCTCCGCCCAGAGCGGGCGTATTCGTGATGACGACGCGCACGATCTCGCCGAAGCCCAGGGTGGCGATCGCCAGGTAGTCCCCGCGGAGCCTGAGGGTCGGCATCCCCACGAGCAATCCCGACAACCCCGCGGTCAGCCCGCCGGTAAGAAGCGCTGCGCACAGAAGCAGCGTGGGCCCGCAGCCCGAGAGGCTGACAGTCTGGTCCGACCACTCGAAGAGCCTGGGCCCAAAGGCGGTGGTGATCGCTCCGGCAGTGTAGCCGCCGATGCCGGCGAATGCGGCGTGCCCGATCGAGAACTGCCCGGCCTGGCCGTTGACGATGTTGAGTCCGAGCGCGATCACGACGTAGATCAGGCCAAGCGCGAGGGGCTCCTGGTGGAAGGCCGGCAGCACCCGCGGCAGCGCGACGCCAAGCAGGACGACAGCCGCGGCGAGCCCGAGCAGGCCGAGGATCTTCGCCTTCAGCACTCGCGCCGGGCTCGGCACCGACCCTCCCCTCCCTCAGACTTTGTCCGGCTGCCGCCGACCGAACAGGCCGGATGGGCGAAGCAGCAGGACGAGGATCAGGATGAGGAAGCCGAGCGCCTGTCGGTAGTCGCTGCCTTTCAGGATGTAGTCGCTGCCCCACAGCGTCCCGAGGGGAACGTTTATGCCCACGACGAGCGTCTCCGCGATGCCCATGAGGAATCCGCCGGCCATCGCGCCGGGAATGTTGCCGATCCCGCCCACGACAGCCGCGACGAAGGCCTTCAGGCCGGGCTCGAGCCCCATTATCGGGTCAATGGCGCCGTACTTCATCCCCCACATGACCCCGCCCGCGGCAGCCAGCGCGCTGCCGAGCGCGAATGTGCCCATGATGACCCGGTCAACCGCCACTCCCATCAGCCTCGCCGCGGCCTGGTCTTGGGAGACGGCCCGCATAGCCTTGCCGAAGCGGGTATACCGCACGATGAGCTGCAGCCCGATGAGAAGAGCCACAGTCGACCCTATGATGACCACGTCGCACACCATCAGGTGGACGCCTGTCGAGTGCTTCAGCCACGCGAGCTGGTGGTTCGCGATCAGCTCGGGGAACCCGTAGGGCTCTGCGCCGAGCCGCCACTGTCCCGCGCTCTCAAGAAACAACGAGACACCGATGGCCGTGATGAGTGCCGCGAGCCTGGGCGCGCTCCGCAGAGGACGGTAAGCCACTCGCTCAATGACGACCCCGACGAGAGCGCAGACACCCATCGCGATCGGCGTGATGAGCACGAAGTAGGGGGGGACACCGAAGTGGTCCGCCCAGAGCGCGGCGTACATCGCCACGAACGCGCCCACCATGAGCACGTCGCCGTGAGCAAAGTTGATGAGCTTCAGCACGCCGTACACCATCGTATAGCCCAGCGCGATCAAGGCGAACATCGCGCCAAGGGTGAGGCCGTTGGCGAGCTGTTGAAGCCAGAAGATCACTGCTTGTCCGGCGCCGGGATGGTCGTCACGTAGGTCTGGACGCCCTCCTTGAGCTCCAGCACCACGGCGTCCTTCACGGCGTTGCGCTGCGCGTTGATGGTGATCGTGCCGGTGACGCCCTTGAAGTCCTTCGTCTTGGCTATCGCGTCCCGGAGTGCCGCGCGATCCGCCGGGTCGGGGGCCAGGGCCATCGCCTCCGCGAGGATCCGCATCGCATCGTAGGCGGTCGCGGCCATCGCGGTCGGAGCGGTGCCCCAGCGGTCGGTGAAGCGCTTCACGAAGTCCTGCACTACCTGCGACTTGTCGTCCTTCGCGTAGTGGTTGCTGAAGAAGCAGTTGTTGGTCGCGTCGCCGCCCACCTCGTAGACGGTGTCCGAGTCCCACCCGTCCCCGCCCAGGATCGGCATGTCGAGGCCCCGCTCGCGGGCCTGCTTCGCGATCGTGCCCGCGTCCTGGTAGTAGCAGGGGACGAAAAGCACATCAGGATTGGTGCTCGCGACGTGGTCGAGCTCGGCGCTGAAGTCCTTCTGGTCCTTGCCGTAGGCCTCCTCGGCGGCGATCTGCCCGCCGGCCTTCTCGAAGGCCTCCTTGAAGAACTTCGCGAGGCCCACGCTGTAGTCGTTCGCCTGCGGATAGAGGATCGCGGCCGTTCTCGCCTGGAACCTGTCGACGGCGAACTTAGCCATCACGTATCCCTGGTACGGGTCGATGAAGCAGGTCCTGAAGATGTAGTCGCCCTTCTCCGTGACCGCCGGGTTGGTGGAGGACGGCGAGATCATGGGGACCTTGGCCAACTGGCAGAACGGAGCGCCCTGCAGGCTCCGCGTGCTGGCGACCTCCCCGACCACGGCGACCACCTTGTCCTCGTTGATAAGCTTGTTGAGGACTGCGGGGACGTCCGCCGCGGTGCAGCGGTCGTCATGGACGATCAGCTTGATGGACGGCCCGCCGGACGCCTTGATCTCGTCCAAGGCCATGGCCATCGCCTTGACCGACTCCTGGCCGAACGATGCGTCCGCACCCGTCAGGCCGAAGTAAGCTCCCACCGGTATCCCGTCCTTGTCGCCGTAGGTGCCCTCTTCAACCGCCTTGGCCGCAGGGGCGGCTCGGCCCGCGTTCCCCGGGCCGGTTGGGGCGGAGGAGGTGGAGACGGCCGTCGCGCCACCAGTCGTGGGCCGTGGCGGAGGGGCGCATCCCGAGGCAACGAGTGCGGCGATGAGGGCGGTGACAGCGACAGCGGGCAGCAACCTGGCTATCATTGCGCTTCTCCCTTTATGTGCGTCTCCGCGCAGTCGGGTCCTCTGTCAACACACGGTGGCGGCGGGCTAGGGCGTCAGCGCCTTGGCCATCGCGCGTATGTGGGCCGGCGTGCTCCCGCAGCAGCCCCCGATCCAGCGCGCGCCGGCGTCGCGGAAGTGGAGCGCCTGTGCGGCCATTACCTCCGGGGTCTCGCTGAAGACGGCCTTCCCGTTCACCAGCTCCGGGAGGCCGGCGTTGGGCTGTACTATGATGGGGACGCTCGCAAGCTCGCAGAAGCGCTCCACCATCGGTAGGGCTTGCTCGGAGCCGGTCCCGCAGTTGAGGCCGACACCGGCGGCGCCGGCGTCCTCGAGAGCGGCCACCGCCCGGTCCACCGCGACGCCGAAGCTGGTGCGCCCCTCGGGCTGGAAGGTCATGGTGCAGAACCGAGGCAGGTCAGGGGCTGCCTCAGCCGCGGCCGCGAGAGCCGCGAGGGCCTCCTCGAGGGAGAACATGGTCTCGACGAGCACGCCGTCGATGCCGCCGGCCCTGAGGCCGCGCACCTGCCGCGCGAAGCTCTCGCGGGCCTCCACATCAGTAGTGTCGCCGAACGGCTCAATGATCGTGCCGCTCGGGCCTACGCTTCCCACAACGAATGCGCGGCCGTGCGCCGCCTGTCCGGCGAGGGTAGCGGCCCGCTCGTTCAGCTCCTCGCAACGATTCGCGAGCCCGTGTGCAGCCAGCTTGAGGGCGCTTCCGCCGCAGGTGTTGGTTGTGACGATGTTCGCCCCCGCGCTCACATACGCGGCGGTCACGGCCAGGACGGCGTCGGGTCTGGAGGCGTTCCACTCCTCGGCGCAGGCGCCCGGCCCCAGCCCGGCGGCGTGGAGCTGCGTGCCGAACGCGCCATCACCGATGAGCACGCTTTCGGCAAGCGCTTGCCGGATGTCCCGCCAATCGCGATTCATGCGCGCCATTATACACACTCGGCTACGGGGGTCACACGCGAATCCAGGACTGGCGCGGGCATCCGCCGAACCTAGTGTGCGCGGCCGGTTCAGGGCCGCGCGCTGTTGGAGGTAGGGGCATGAAGCGCGCCCTAGTGCCGATCGTCGTTGGCTTGACCGCCGCGCTCCCGTTTCCCGGCTGCGTCGGCGGCGGCAACGACTCGATCCCGGCGCTCGGCACGGTGACAGGCACCGTCCGGGACGCCACGGCGCTGACGCCTATAGGGTCGGCGACCGTGACAGCCGCGGGCGTCTCGGCGACGACCGACGCGCAGGGCGCCTTCTCCGTTCGGGCACCCGCCGGACAGAGGACCTACTCCGTGGCCGCGGAGGGTTACCAGTCGGTCCGCGACGTGCCAGTGGCCGTGCCGGCGAACACGACCGTCACTCTCGACATCCGGCTGCAACCCGGGGCGTCCGACGCGGGGACCGTCCACGGCACGGTGACAGAGGTCGGCACGGGCGCCGCTGTGGGTGGGGCCACGGTCACCGTCGGCACCGTCACCACGACAACGGACAGCACGGGCACATACACACTGGCCGGCATGCCGGTCGGCGACCAGACCGTCACATTCTCGAAGACCGGCTACCAGACGCTCGTGAGGACGCTGAACGTGGTCGCGGGCGGAAGCTACACGCTCGATGTCGAGCTCACCCTTGCCACGACGGGCACCGTATCCGGCACCGTCACCGACGCCGCGAGCGGGCTGGGGCTTGCGGGCGTAACAGTGTCGATCGAGGCGGTGGCCTCTACAACTACTGCCACGGACGGAGCCTACACGCTGGCCGATGTGCCTGCCGGCACATGGACCCTCCAGTTCGCCATGACCGGCTACCGAACGGTGGAGCGAACCGTATCGGTCACCGCGACGAACACCACCATCGAGGACGTGCCGATGATGTCGCCGTCGCAGGGCATCATCGAAGGCCGGGTGCGCAACAGGACCAGTGGCGCGTTGCTTGGCGGGGTCAGCGTGACCGTTGTCGAGCTGGAGCGCTCGGCGAGCACCTCCTCGGACGCGGGCACGCTGGGCGAGTACCAGATCATGGGCGTGGCGACGGGCACGTACTCGCTGACGTTCTCGCACCCCGACTACGTAACGCAGACGACTACGGGAGTCGCGGTTGAGGGCGGCCAGACGGAGGTCGTCGACGTCGAGCTCGACCCCGCGGTCGGCGGGGTGGTCGGCTGGGTGTTCGAGCGCGATGCCTTGACCGGCCAGCGCGGGGACCCCATCAGCGGCGCCACGGTGCGGATCGGCAACGAGGGCGCGGAGTTCACCACCGCGGCTGACGGACACTGGGCGGCGCATGACCTACCGGCCGATGCCGGCGGAACCGAGTACAGCGTCTACGCCTGGGACGCGACGCATCGCCTGGGCAGCGTTCAGGTGACAGTAACGCGCGGTCAGATCGTGCAAGCGCCGGATCTGATCCTCGACCTGGTCCAGTAGCGGAGAGGAGTCGAGTCTGCTGTCACAGCGGGCACCGGGCAGCAGGCTGGGCAATGGGCTAGACAATGGGCTTAAGCCCATTGTCCATACTTGGCGGCTGCTGTTCGCGAGTCTGCTGCTGGCACCAGCACTGGCGATGGGCTGCGAAGGCGTACCCCAGCCGACCGAGACGGTGCTGGCCGGTCGCGTCTACCGTGCCGACACCCACGCTCCTATCGCGGGCGCGCTTGTGACTCTCCTGCCATCGCTGTACGGGGCGTCTACCGACTCCGAGGGTCGCTACGAGTTCACCTCGTTCCGGGACCAAGCGGTCAGTGCAGTGCGCATCTCCGCCACGGGGTACATCACCCGAGAACTGGGCTACACTCCAGGGCGAAGCGTCCTCAACGTCGCGCTCGTGTACGTCGGGGCAGGGACCGTGCACGGCATCGTGACCGACGCGGAAGGCAGGCCGGTGGTGGGCGCGACAGTGAGCGTCTCCGGACAGGGACTGCTCGCCACGACCGACGCCGCCGGCCTCTACATACTGCAGGACGTGCCCGGCGGGCTCAGAACCCTCGTCGCGGAGCATGCCGGCTACCGCACGCTCGAGATGACCGCCGATGTCCCCGACGGCGGAGAGACGGTCGTGAACTTCCACCTCGACCGCGAGCCGACAACACCGGCGGCGCGCTGACATCCTCTCCCGCGCCCCGGGAGAGAGGGAAGCGTGAGGGGCACCGATGTGACCGTCGGTCCTGCGAAGGCCGCTCTCTCCCGCCGCGAGTTCCTCGCGACCGCGGCCGGCGTCGCTCTGGGCGCCACGGCGGCCCGGGCACAGGAGGCCAAGATGCCGGATAGGCCGTGCTTCGTCATCCTCTATACCGATGACCAGGGCTACGGTGACCTGGGCTGCATGGGCGCCAAGGACCTGCTCACGCCCAGCATCGACGCCCTCGCCGCGAGCGGGGCGCTGCTCACGAGCTGGTACTCGAACTCGCCGGTTTGCTCCCCATCGCGCGCGTCTGTCCTGACGGGGCTCTATCCGGGGCACGCCGGGGTGCGCTCGATCCTGGGCGGGCACCGCCAGGCGACAGGCCTGCCCACCTCGGTGCGGACGATCGCGAGCGAGCTGCGGCCGCTCGGCTACCGCACGGGGATGTTCGGCAAGTGGCACCTCGGTGTGGCCGAGGACTACCGTCCCGACCGGCACGGCTTTGACGAATGGTACGGCTTCCTGGCCGGCTGCATCGACTACTACAGCCACATCTTCTACTGGGGCGGCCAGGACCCCGTCCATGACCTCTGGGACAACAGCGCCGAGGTGTGGGAGAATGGGCGCTACTTCACCGAGATCGTCGCCGAGCGTGCGGTGGGGTTCATCGATCGGTGCGCGGCCGCGGGCGAGCCGTTCCTCCTCTACGTGCCCTTCAACGCGCCACACTATCCGATGCACGCGCCGGCCAAGTACCTCGACAGGTTCCCGGGCCTTCCGTGGGAGCGGCGCATCATGGCTGCGATGCTGGCAGCCGTGGACGACGCGGTCGGGCGCGTGCTCAGCGCGCTCGACCGCCACGGCCTACGCCGGAACACCCTCGTCTACTACCAGAGCGACAACGGCCCGTCGCGTGAGACGCGCAACTGGCTCGACGGGACGACGACTCCGTACCACGGGGGCACAGCCGGCCCGCTCAAGGGTCACAAGTTCAGCCTGTTCGAGGGCGGCATCCGCGTGCCGGCCATCATGAGTTGGCCGGAGCGCATTCCGGCAGGGCGCGTCGTGACCGAAGCCGGCGCCGCGATGGACATCATGCCGACTATCCTGACAGCGGTCGGCATCGACCCATTGGAGCGCGAACTCGACGGAGTAGACGCGATGCCCATGATCGCTGACGACACCGCGACGCCGCACGAGGCGCTGTACTGGGAGCAGGGCGATCAGACGGCGGTCCGCCGAGGGGGCTGGAAGCTCGTCCTTAACGGTCAGCTCGTTGAGGGCGCCGCGCCGGGCGACAAGGTGTTTCTCACTGATCTGGAGACCGACCCGGGAGAGCGCACGAACCTTGCCGGCGCCCACCCGGACGTCGCAGCCGAGCTCGAGGCGGATGCGAGGGCGTGGCGGGACTCCATCGAGCTCCACTGGGCTGAGCACCACGCTTCGGCGCGAGCAGCGACGGCGATCACCTCCCGCCCGTGACCCGGGTGCGGCCCCACTCAGTGATGCGCGGGCGCGAAGCGCGAGATGCACAGTTGCGCCACGGCGAAGGACGCGAGCGAGAAGGCGAGCATGACGATCGAGAGGCCGACCGATGACGTGATGTCGTACTGCATCGTCGTGAAGATCGCGAGCGGGACCGTCTGCGTGCGGCCGGGGAAATTGCCGGCGAACATGATGGTCGCCCCGAACTCGCTCATCGCGCGCGCCCAGCAGGTGAGGAGCGCGGTCAGTATGCCGCCGCGAGCGAGCGGGAGGGTGACGCGGAGATAGGTTCTCAGCGTGCCCACCCCGAGGGTGTGTGAAGCCTCTTCCAGAGCCAGGGGAACCTGCTCGATAGCCGCCTTCGCGATCCGCACGAAGTAGGGCGACGCGACGACGAACTGCGCGATCACGACCGCGGCCGATGTGAAGCTCAGAGGATAGCCCGCGTCATCAAGGTACTCGCCCAGAACCCCGCGCCTGCCCCAGACGAGCAGCAGAGCGACACCGATCACGAGTGGGGGAAGCGAGATGGGAAGCTCGACCAGCGCGTTGACGATCGGTTTGCCACGAAAGGGGATACGCCCGAGGCACAGAGCGGCCGGAATGCCGAAGGCCACCGAGAGGGCCGTGGCTATCAGGCTTGTGCGGAGGGTCAGCGAGAGGGTCCGCTTCACGATCTCCAGCGTCGCCGGGCAGATCATCATCGAGCACGGGGCGAACGTGAAGAGCTGGAAGAGCGGCCCCACCACGAGCACCACGTAGACGAGCGTAGTCGCGATAACAAGTACTGCGGCCGGGTGGGGACGGCGGATCCTCCTGGACTTGTGGCCGGGCCGCGCCATCAACTCTTGCCGGACACCTCCGGGCTGTCGACAGTGTAGCCGTACTTCGTCCAGATGTCCTTCGCCTCGGTCGAGCGGAGGAACTCGATCAGGTCCTTCGCCTTCTCCGGCTGCTTGGACCACTTGATGACCGCGGCCGGAATGTTGCGCGCCCGCGCGCTCTTCTGCGTGAGCCGCAGGCTCTCGACCTTATCGGGGTTCTGCTTGGCGAAGACGTCCCAGCCAATGATAGCGTCGGCCTCACCCATGACGAGCCGGCTGAGGGTGTCCTCACAACTCGAGGCGTAGGTCGCGATGCGCGGCTGCACCTTCTCCCACAGGCCGGCCTCCGTGAGCACGTCCTTCGCGATCGCGCCGAGGCAGACGGAGTCGATGTCCCCGATCACCATGCGCACGTCCGCGCGCGACAGGTCCTCCAGCGACTTGATGCCCTTCGGGTCGCCCTTCGGCACGCAGATCACGGGAACGAGGTAGACCAGGATCTCGCGCGTGTCTCTGAGCACGGCGTCCTTCTTCTCGGCCCTGTCCATGAAGTCGTCCGAGCCGGGAATGTAGAGGTCGCCGAAGTGGTCTTGCGAGAGCTGGGTCAGCACCGAGCCGGAGCCACCGGATGTTATCTCCACCTTGACGCCGGTCTTCTGCTCATACGCCGGGCCGAGGTCGCGGAGCGCCGGCATTGATGCCGACCCGGCGAACACCGTTAGCGTGCCGGGGCTCGCCGGCGCCACGGACTCGGGCGCGGGCGCGCCGGGCTTGTGGGGCCCGAGCTTGGTGGGCGCCGGCGGGGCGGGCGAACCGGCCTCCTGCCTCGAGCAGCCAAGAAGCACCATAGGCACCAGCAATGCGATGACTGCCAGGGTGGAACGTCTCATCGATCAGCCTCCAACAGCCCCGGTGCGGCGTCTAGCGAGCGCTCTCCGTCTGCTTGTCGGCCGCGGACCCCACGGGACTCACGCGGCTCCGGTCCAGCACCTGCCGCCCCTGTGGGCCTCGCAGGAACTCCAGCAGCTTCGCGGCCGAGTCGGGGTGCGGGGCCGCCTTCTCCACCGCGACGATGAGCGGCACGGCGGGCGCCAGCTCGGGACCGAGCTCCTGAGCGACGTGGACCAGGCGGCTTCCGTGCGCGACACAAGCGTCCAGCACGATCGCGGCGTTGTAGCTCGTACCCATGGACAGGTTCTTGAGCGTCTCGCAGCCGGTGCTGGCTTTGACCATTTTGCCCTGCACCACGGTCCAAAGCCCGCAAGATTCGAGGGCTTTTTGCGCATAGTTCCCGACCGCCACAGAAGAGGGATCCCCGAGACCGACTCCTGTTACGGCGGGATCGCTAAGGTCGCAAAGGCCCGTCACCTTCTCGGCGAGCTCGGGGACCGTCACGAGCACCAGGCGTGTCTCGCCGACTTCGTCCATACTGGCGAACTCGGCGGCGCCGCTGGCCGTCACCTGATCGAGCTCGAAGCGGCCCCAGACGAGCCACACGTCGAACGGCTCCGGAGAGTGCTTGTCGGGCACCGCGCAAGGCGGACAGAGGCAGTCGGCGGTAACCTCGATCTCGGGGTGCGCCTGCCTTAGGCCGGCGATGATGTCTGCCACGAGAGGATCGAGCGAGGGCACACCCCGGACGCGGAGCTGCTCGGAGCGATCCGCATGCCGGCACGAGCCGACGCTCAGAGCAAGGCCGATCGCCAGGCCCGCGAGCGCCGCTTGGAAGGCCCGGTTGTCCCGCATTCGTGCCACCTCCTTCGATACCCGTCACGTTCCGATGGGCACGATGCCGCTCAGTGCGAGCGAGATGAGACCGCACGCCACGACTACCAGCCCCGCATCGACCTTCGTCCCCAGAAGCGCCGCCAGAGCGCCGGCCGCGAAGAGCACGGTGTCTATGGACGTACAGGAGCTCCTCGCGATCGAGAAGGCGGCGCCCACGATCATCCCGACGACCGCCGCGCGCACGCCCCAGAGGAACCTGTTCACCCACGCGCTCTTCCGCAGCCGCTGGAGCTGACGCGAGGCGACCAGGGTCATCAGGAAGGACGGCAGGAAGATGCAGACTGTCGCCAGCGTCGCCGTCGCGAAGCCTCCCACCTTGTAGCCCACTAGAGTCGCTGTGACAAGCAGCGGGCCGGGAGTGAGCTGGCCGAGAGCCACGGCATCCACGAACTCCTGCTTGTCAAGCCATCCACGGCCGTCCACGCGCGGGACGTCGACGACATCGTGCTCCATCAGTGGGATCATGACCATCCCGCCGCCGAAGACAACGGCGCCTATCCGAAGGCACACGAGCGCGAGGCGGAGGGAGTCCATCAGCTCGCCCCCTCCGTCTTCGCTTCGGCCTCGGGTTCGGGTCTCTTCCTGGCGCCTCCGACAAGCAAACCGACGAGGCCGGCGCCCAGAATGATGAGCACGGGATTGGCGCGGAACACGATCCCCGCGCACGCGAGCCCGGCCACGATCCCCGCGCGGATGTCGCCGACGAACTTCTTCGACAGTCGCCACGCGGCGACGACGATGACGGCGACAACCGCCGGGCCCACGCCACGGAAGAACGCCTTGGCTTCGGGAACCGAACCGTAGTCGAAGTACAGCGGACTCAGCGCCAACAGCAGGAGGAACGCGGGCAGGATAAGGCACGAAACGCTCACGAGGGCGCCCGGCACTCCCCGTACCCGGTATCCCAGGTAACACGCGCAGCCGACCGCCACGGGACCGGGCAGCGTTTGCCCGAGGGCAATCCCGTCGGCCAGGTCCTCAGGCGTCAGCTCGCCGGACTCCTTGATCAGGTGCTGTTCCATCAGGCCGATGAGCGCCATCGGGCCGCCGAAGCCCGTCGCGCCGATGCGTAGGAACTTCGCGCCGAGTGTCGTGAGCCTCATTCGGCGCCACCGCCGTACTCCCCGCAGATGCGGCAGCCCTCGCGGCGCGGCCACGGCACAACCGAGAAGTCGCCGTCCCAGATATCGATCCGGGCCAGCCCTTCGATCACCTCGCCGCGCGCGCCGATGAGCAGCTTGATCGCGTTGGCTACCTGGAGCGCCACGACAGCGGCGACCGTGGGCGCGATGACTCCCGCGGTGCTCGCGGTCTCGCTCGACGCCTCGTCCGGCTCCTCTCGGTAGACACATCCCAGGCAGGCGGTCTCTCCGGGGATGATAGGCATCGACAGAGCGTACGTGCCGGAGAGCGCGCCGTAGATCATGGGGATGCCGAGCTTCACGGTGGCGCGGTTGAGGGCGAACTTGGCGCGGAAGTTGTCGACCCCGTCGATCACCAGATCAGCGACCCCGATTAGGTCCTCGGCGTTCTCCTCGGTGATCTTCTCCGTAACGGGCACGAGGTGGACCGAGGAGTTGACCCTCCGCAGCCGCCGGGCGGCGAGCTCGGCCTTCGACCGGCTGCTGTTGACGTCGGCCTCGTCGTAGAGCATCTGCCGTTGGAGATTCGAGATCTCGAGGACGTCATGGTCGATCAGCCTGAGCCGACCTATTCCCGCGCGCGCGAGCATGTCGGCGGCAAGCGCCCCGAGCGCCCCGACTCCGGCAACGGTGACGCAGGACTCATGCAGTGCCTCCTGGCCGCGCTCACCCAGCGGCCCGAACAGAACCTGTCTCTCGTACCGCTTCCTCTGCTCAGCGGTGAGCACGTCGCTCGCCCCTTCCCGGGCCCCGCCTACGCCCCAGCAATGGGCGGGATGATCGAGATCACGTCCCCGTCGGCGATGGGCGTCTCGACGCCCCGCTGGTCGTCTATGTCGCGCTCGCCAAGGAACACGCGCACCCATTGCTTCACGCGGCCTTCGCTGTCGAACAGGCTGTCGCGCATCGCCGGGTGCGCCTCGACGAGCTTGCCGAGCGCCTCCCCAACCGTCGCGGCCTCAACCTCAAGGACCTTCGCCTGCCCCGCGTGCCTGCGCAAGGGGGTAGGGAGCTTAATGGTGACGGACATGTATGAGCCTCCAGTGTCGCACACGCATGAGCAGCGCATCGTAGGGGCGCATCGCGATGCGCCCGCTTCCTCTAGCCGCAGACCTCGCAGCCCGGCCTCTTGTGAAGGCCGTAGACGTTGAACGTCATGTCCTCCGCGTCGTAGCTTAGCAGCCGGCCGACCAGCGGCTCCCCGTAGCCGGTGATGAGCTTGACCACCTCCACCGCCGCCAGCGCGCCGAGCGAGCCCGCGACCGCTCCCAACACGCCGAAGCCGAGCGGATGCCACCACTCGGGCACCTCCGGCACCCGGCAGGCCAGGCAGGGCGAGTCGGGTGGAAGGATGGTCGTGAGCTGCGCCTCCATGCCGTTCATGCCCGCATCCACCATCGGCTTGCCCTGGCGCCAGCACTCGCTGTTCAGGAGGATACGCTCGCCGAAATGAGGCGTCGTGTCGCAGACAACGTCCACCTGGCCGACTAGCTCCCCAACGTTCTCCTGCGTCGCGTTGGCGTCGACCGCCACGACCTTGACGTCCGGGTTGAAGCGGCGCAGCGTCTCTTCCATCTGCGGCGCTCGCGGCTTCCCGACGCCGTCGCCCCTGACTAGGATCATGCGGTTCAGGTTCGAGGGCGTCACCACCCCGTCGTGGGCGATGACGATCTTCCCGACCCCGGCCGCCGCGAGCCATAGGGCTGTCGGGCCGCCCAGTCCCCCGACGCGGGTGACGAGGACGCTGGCGGCCTTGAGCTTCTCCTGCCCCTCCTCGCCGAGCCCCGGGATCTGGATCTGGCGCCTGAACTTCTCGAGGTCCCACTCACTGAGCATCGGTGGTCGGCACACCCCTCTCGCCTTCCGGCGCTCCGGCGCTCGTCGCGTCCCCCGTA
>Ga0315282_10002037_pt1 | contig 37667 bp, 37 predicted proteins | sample YL17G07_20_MG_FD_203693 | JGI IMG/M metagenome (GOLD analysis project Ga0315282, IMG submission 203693) | Sediment microbial communities from Yellowstone Lake, YNP, Wyoming, USA - YL17G07_20 | ecosystem: Environmental > Aquatic > Freshwater > Lake > Sediment | place: USA: Wyoming | collected... | reverse complement strand
AGCATATGACGTAACTTGGTATGTCTTGAATATCCGACAGATCAAATTCGTTGTCCGAAGCTGGAGTCTCGATCATTGAACTCATCTGAGCCAGTGGGGCCGCCCATCGAGAAACTTCGTAATAAACTCCCCGAACTCTCTGTTGGTCAAGAGCTTCCCAAGTTGCTGGTCGGCAAGTATCCTGTACCTCTTCCTTATGCTTTCCGCGACCAAGCCTGATACACCAATATTTCTGCCTCCGTCTATGAGGAACTCATCCCACAGATTCTTCGCATTGGTGTATCTTCTGAGTTTCTGGACTGCCCACCTGTCTCCTTCAATCCAAGGTCCTGAGACTGTGTCATGTGCCACAAGATGAGCAGAGAGAAATCTCTCAGAATCGGATATTTTCTCCACTGGTGGTCCCAGGCGTTTTATAGTCTTCGGCAATTTTTGCTTTTCTACCTCTAGTACTATCATGTTGAGGTCTCTTTCGTCACTGAATGATGATGACCTTAGTACTGAGAATCCTTTGCTGTGCATCAGGTTAACTATGCTTTTCTCGGTTTTGTAGATCTGACTCCACAGGACGTCTACGGGGGCTCTTATGTCACCGAACCATAAGCCCAAGAGACTTGTCTGTCTTTGTGTGAGAGCGACAGAGAATTGGCTGCGGCTGATCTTCTTTTTCTTTGAGGGGTAGAAAAACTCGATGGTGGGTTTCTTAAGGAAAGCCCTTGCGGAAGATACGAATTCCCAAAGTCGCTCAGGTCTGACAGCTGCTGCGACGTTTCGAGCCTTATCGATTGGGTCGATTACTATCAGAGGCTGTTCAAAAAGGTCGTGCACCTCTTCATAGTCTCCACCGAATTGATTCTCCACGTCTATGATGGTGCCATTTCTCCAACTGGCAGCCCCTCTGAGTGTTTCCTCAAAAGAGCGATAGGCAAGGGTCAGGGTTTCACACAACATGCCGCTGAATCCGCCGACCTTGATCTCAGCACCGTAGGTTCCAGATCCCATCATGAAACGCTTGAGCAGTCTGATTTCATTTCTCAATTCCTTAGTGAGGTTGTCGTTCATGTATTTGGTGTGGTATGGAGTCCTGTCGGTAGCGCTTTTCCACATTCCACGTTCCACGTTGTAGCATGGAACGATGTTGACTGTTGATCTGCCGATCTTTGTTTCAATATAAGGGTGTTCTGAGAATCTCTCGATTGCTTTGTTACCTTTTATTGCATCCTTCGCGACGGCAAGGCAAGTTGTTTCAAGTTCTCGTCTACTGAGGTCTGCGTCTACCCTGATGAATATGTCAATGTCAGCGTCTCCCGAAAGCCACGTATCCTTGGCTACAGACCCCTCAAGGTTGATGTCTGATTTCAGTGAGGCCTTGCGTGCTGCTTTGGAAACACTCTGCAGAAGGCTCTCTGAAAGGGCGTATACCTCTTTTCTTTCGTCCTCTTTAGGAACTATTCTTTCCAGAACTTGCTGCCGTATTCCGGAGCTATCGAAATTCAAGGCTTAACCTCAAAGGCGTCGTAATTCGCGCGTTCGTACCCAAGATAAAGCATCAGGAAAGATAAAAAGAAGAGTCAGCGGGCGCTCTTCAGTCATCTGTTCTCCGCGAGCAGAACTGACTTCTTGAGTTGTTGAATGAATCTATCGACCTCATTCGGGCTGACGAGGATCTTTTTTCCTTTCTCGTCCACAAGAAGAACCATGCTGTGCCTATTCGTTGCATACATACGGACACTTCCAATTCGCTTCATGTAGAAGTAGCCGAAGTATCCATACAACCCGCCGCTGCCGAATAGTCTCAATCCCCACCATGTCCATTTCCAACGTTCTGGCTCTCTGCTGACTAGAATGCGCATATCGCCTACTCGTCTCTGAACTGTGACAAGGTTGCCTTTGACAAGGTAGCGCTGAGGCGCCCAAAGGAGCGGAATAATGATAACGCAGAAGAGGGACAATACTATGACGATTTTAAGCCAGAGGTTTTCAAGAACAAGTCCCAAGATCGCCGCAAGCGTGAAGACCAAGACAACCACGCAAGCAGTCATTCCTCTGATAAGGTTGTCCCACGATAAAGAGAAGCTTTCCTCTACACTCATTCTCATCGCGGAGTTTCTGCCTGAAGGTTCATAAAAAGCAGCCGGCCTCTTCTCTTCTCAATGGTTCAATTCTGATCCTCCGCACCATCTGTGCCCAACACCACACCAAGAATGACTGCTCGCTACGCTCCCAACACTAGCAGATACCAGTCGCCGTTTCAGATTTATTACCAAAACCTGAAATTCCTCATCACCCATATTTTGAGTGATCGATCGAAAAATGACAAAACCAAGACTTGAGAGCCGAAAAGCAGCGAACATAGCCTATATTGAGCATTTTGGACCTTATGACGGAGTCCCTTGGGAGAATTACATTCAACGACTTTATGGATGGGCCAAGAAACAGAAGGTGATGCCAGGATTCTATCCAATGGGCATATATCATGATGATTCCCAGAAGATCTCGGCAGAGAAATGTAGGTCAGAGATAGCAATCACTTTCAAGGGTAAGGGAAAAGAGGAGAATGGAATAAGAACCAGACGATTGTTAGCCATGAAGGTAGCGGCAATTTCCCAGAAGGCTCCTGGAAACGAATTCAAGAACACCTATACTAAGCTCATGCAATGGATCACAGAGAAGGGATACAGAGTATCTGGACCACCTATGGAAGTATACACGAAAAAGCCGAAAGTCGTTGGCGATGTTACGGTTCTCTACGCCAAGGTAATGATGCCAGTCAAGAAGAAATAGAGAGCACGCAGATAGATCTATGCCTGACTTGAGTTCAATGCATGGTGGCCGCGCGCGCTATACTCAGCAAGAAGTCAGCCTTAGTTGTGGTTATCTTAACGTTTATTGGAATTGGTGTTCCTGGATGGTTCCTTCTAACACATCAGTTGATGCCTTTTCCTGCTTAGCCTGCTTCATTATTCGTCCCCTAGCTTCTCTGTGAGCAGAGGTTCGTGAAGGGCGTAGTTGAGCTCTGTGTCATCTTGATGCGCCTGTGAAGGTCTTTGTTCTATCTTTGATCCTCGATGAGGATGATCGAGAAGGAGGTTATTCGCCACAGATGGGTGACGCGCGCATACATTCAAGCGCCTGATATGATTTATACCCTAGCGTGCTTCAATAACTTTGGATTTTGGATTTTTCTAGGATTCCATGATTGATAATCTTGTCCGTTATTGTTAGCATTGCTTTGCCTTTTATATTTCCGACTTCTTTCGAATCTATTCTCGAGGTTGTATTTGTCCATTCTTCACCATTTCTTAGAGTGATGGATAGTCCTCTGTAACTTATGTGTGCTGTCCCATCAATATCAATTCTCAAGATTTGAAGGTCATCTTTTTTGTAAGGGAGATCATAGACTCCATCGAGACCAGTAGAAGCGCCGCCACCTGCAGCTCCGCTCAGTCCTAGACCGCTTCCGTAAATGGCTACTAGACTATCGTTCATCTCGAAGTTTATCCTACCTCTTAAGGTGCCGTTTTTGCTTTCGAAGGAGTACGTGGGGAAATCGATCATAAGGCCACGATAGTTTCCTTCGAGAGGTTCTCCATGAATATGTGTGTGCTGTTCAATGAAGATGTAGGTGCCAGCGGTCGTCGGGGTTTGTGTACCTGTCTTCAGGTTCAGTCCATAGATAAGAATTGATGAAGCGATAATGAGAACTAGAACTACTGCGACCGCGATGGTCCTTCGAAGATATGATTTCTTAGACTGCTCATCTGATTCGGGTTGGATTGCGGAGATTCTTGCCCCGCATGATATGCAGAATTTAGCCTCAGGCATAACCTCTCTTTTACACTTTGGACATAAGACCATGACAAAGCACTAAGGATTGCCTATGTTTGTTCTCCTATACTCTTTCTCCACACTTCATACAGTAGGTAGATCCTTCAGGAATCTCTAAGCCACATTTGGTACAGTGCCTCCTTGAGATCTGTGTTATGCTCGTCTTCCTTACTGCAGGTCTGCCGAGCTTTCTTATGACGAGAGCTGCGATGACTATTACAAGTGCGACGATAATCACAGCAATAAGAAGAGGCCAGGGACTCTGCTGCGGGGCCTGGACAAAGAAGTTGGCTGCTGAGCTTTCGGTTGGGAAGTATTTTTCGTCGCCTTGCCACCTTGACTTCACAGACCACATGCCAGGCATCTCAGGTTTGACAGTGTCTGTATAGGTCCCTGTGCTTGTCGTTGTGAGGTGTTTGGTCATCTCGAAGCCGTCTGGTCTCTGGTAGATCAATTCGACCGTTGTGGCCTGAGAGGGTGTGAGTGTTCCGCTTACTGAGACAGACTCTTCAGGACTCAGAGTTGAGGGTGTAGCAGTTGTTGTCAGGGTGCTTGCTGTCTTAGAGACACCGATCGCCAACGTTGCTGTGGCAGAATGTATTTTGCCTCCACCGGCTCCTGTTACAGTGAGCGGGTAGGTTCCGGCTGAAGCAGAGGTCTCTGTTGAGACCGTCAAGCTTGAAGTGAAGGTGGGATTGCCTGACTGAGTTGTAAAGGTCTGGGTTGACCCGCCAGGCAAACCGTTTATGCTCAGTGCGACTGGCTGGCTGCTGCCGGAGACGAGCTCAATTGTCACAGTGTACGTGGCTGACTGGCCTGCCTTTATCGACTGAGTGTTGGGTGCAACCTCTATCGTGAAGTCAAAGGGCTGCTGGACTATCCAGGGCCAGCGCCATCCCCACCAATCCCAAGGCCAGCGCCAACGCCACCAGTCGTATGGTGGTGTTGGCGTGTATGTCGTTGTGTATGTCGTTGTAGGCGGCGGTGTAGGCGTAGTTGTCGGTGTCGGCGTTCCCTCTATGCACCGCTCTGCACCAGTTTTATCAACGACTACACTGATGACAACTAGCTTATGATGTTCGTCAGGATTTGGATATGCAAATCCCCAAGGGCCTTCCTCAAGAGCCCACACCTCGAGCTCACGCTCCTGTCCTTCTAGTGTCCACGGCGCTTCGAGAAACACAGTTGTGCGGTAGGATGCTGGCAGTCCCGGCTTCTCCCCGACTTTCTTGTCTATATAGACGTTGCCAAGAGAGATCCCTCTATATTGAATGAAAATTATGATATTGTTACCACAGGAATCTCCGACGACATCTACATCAATAGCGGCCCAACAATCAGGAGGTCGAATATGTACCTCCTGTGGAGACACGGACAGCTTCCAGTTACATGGTTGCAGCGGCGATATAGCCTGTCCGACCACAGGAAGGATTGTGCCAGTTGATCCGAGAAAGGTTAGTAGAAGAAGCGTAATACATGATAGAGCTTTCTGTATTTTGTTCAACTCGACACCTTCAACTCATTATCAGAAGACGCTGAAAGGGCCCTGCTCGAAGAAGATCGATAGCTAGATCCCTTTGGTAAGAACATGAAGAACATTTCTCGGAGGCACAATGCCCCGATTATTATTTCTGTGCTCTATCTTCTATAAAAGACTTGAGCGCGCGCGTCGTAGCCGTTAGAAGAAGTAAGGACTAAGCAAAACCACTTTTCACTGTTCTTCGAGACTTAGGATGCTTTTTCTTTCATAGCGCGAAGTCAAGAAAAGGGTCTGGATAGACTAGCTTTTGCTCCTTTTTTTCACCGCTAAACGAGTAGACAATAATGTGGCAAGTCCAATTAGTGTGAGGTATGGTGTCGGCACGGCAGGCTTGTTTACAGACAGCGAATGCAGCGCGCGCTACTAACACCTGACAGAATTGCCCGCCTTAACCTCAAAAAGAGTGGAATAGACTGGGCCGCCGGGTGTAAGAATACTCTTCTTCAGCCTGATTTGTTCGACTCTCATAGAACCAAAGTCTTTGTCGCTCAAATCTTCCAGCAGTCTCGCAGTCTGTTGTTTGTTTCTACCTGTTCTAACCCTTGCCACGGTGATGTGGGGGTTGAACCCTTTCCTGTCTTTGGGGATGCCCATCCTCTGAAGGCCAGGGTCTATTGTTTCCACAATCCTGTTCAGCTCTTCTTCTCCCTTCTTCATGGCAACCCATATGACATTCATGTGACTGATACTGGGAAATGCTCCGACCCCTCTTAACTCGAGATCGAAGGGTTGAAAGGTTAATTCTTTCATCAGGTCAATCACCTTTTGGACAGCGTCTTCCTCGATTTCACCAAGGAAGCGCAGTGTAATGTGTATGTTCACCGGAGCAACAAGTTTGACATCTGCTCCAATGCTTAGAAGCTTATCCTGAAAATCCCTCAACTCGGATTTGAGTCTCTCTTCATCCAAATCCACCGCAATGAATGTCCTGGCTTTCCCCAATTCGTATCAGTACACTAGATAGCAGCTAAACAATTTAAGGGTGAACATTCTATCGACTCATGGTTCACCTCAGAAAACAGAGTGATCCGAATTTGCCCTCATCAAGATTAGTTATTGCGGTGACGGGGCTGCCAGGAGCCGGTAAAGCCATTGCTTCAAGCTTGGCAAAGGATCGCAGTATTCCTGTTTTCTCATGTGGTGACGTTGTACGTGAAGAGGCTTCTGACAGGAGACTTCTTCCAACCCCTGAGAACCTGGGGAGACTGATGCTGGAAATGAGAAGAGAGTACGGTTCCGATATCATGGCAAAGAGATTAGTGCCTAAGATCAAGATGGTTCAACCAGATTTGGTGGTAGTTGAGGGTTTAAGGAGTCTAGATGAGGTTGAGGCCTTTAAGAGAGTCTTCAATGTTGCAGTCTTGGCGGTTCATTCTCCTCCTGAACAGCGTTTTCAACGTCTTCTAAAGAGAAAGAGGAGTGATGATCCAAGGAACATGGAGGAATTCCGTGAAAGAGATTATCGTGAACTCGCCGTAGGTGTTGGATCCGTTATCGCATTAGCGGACAATATGATAGTCAACGACTCTACGATTGAGGCTTTCAGGTTGAAGTTGAATAGCTTCTATGAGGAAGTTCGCTAGTGGACCACATAAGAGTCAGCATAGAGGCAGAGGTCTATCCCACCGAAGATGAGGCAAAACTAGAGTGCGCAATCAGAAACATATTTCCGCTTATCACACTGAATCTCCACAAGGAAACCGAAGCTTCAATGAAGATCTTGGGGGCAAGTGAGGGGTTAGATGTACTTCGAAAGCTAAGAGAACTGTTGAGACAAGACAGGATTAGATCTGCTGCCAAGTCAATAATGTTCTCATCAATTACGGGTACTAGTCTCAACGTGGATCTGAATAAGCAGTCTGCGTATGTTGGGCATGCCTCCTTTGTAACAGATACCGGCGAGCCACCTCTTGGTTCTATAAGATTGCACTTGGAGTGTGAAGCACCGCACACCGTTGTAGAATGGCTTGTCCAAGCAGATTCTGGCAGAGTCTAAGAATGGCAATGGAAAGCGACAGCCTGAGTGATAGGTCTATCTGATTCTTGGCGACAACCATTCCTTATCCTTGGCGCGTGCCTAACCGAGTGCGAGCCGGTTTGGGGCGTTGGAGGTGCCATCCAAGAGAGCGCGCTAGTCTGGCAGCCAAAGATCATCCAACTTTGAGCCTAATCAGGTCGGATGCTAGGATTGTGTTCGGGAAAATCATCTTTGCTTCTTCAAGGAGAGAGCTCGCGTCTTCATACATCGCGCTTATGTGAATGAGAACAAGCTTGTCGACGTTTGCATCCCTGGCCAGTGTTGCAGCTTCTTCTGCGGTTGAATGCCCGTATTCCTTTGCCTGCTCGCTCCTTGTGCTGTCAAATGTGCAGTCGTGCATAAGTACCGTGGCCTTTCTTGAGATCTCTATTGAGGAGTTGCACGGTCTTGTGTCAGTTATGTAAGCAATTTTTAGGCCTCTTCTGGGCGGTCCCATGATTTGGGAGGGTTCGATTACGCCCCTTGGGCAAGCTGCAGCCTCTCCAGATTGCAGCTTCTTCCAAAGTGGACCTTCGGGAACGCCCAGCGCTCTTGCTTTCGTGGGATCGAATCGTCCTGGCTTGTTCTTCTCTATGAGCGCGAACCCCAGACATGGAGCACCATGTTCGAGTTTGGTTGCTTCAATGGTGTACTCATCATCGTCAATTATGGTCCCAGATTGCACCTCATGGATCTCCGTAGGGAATCTTTGATTGAATCTCACAGTTCTATTCATTGCGTCAACAAAATCTGCTATGCCTTCAGGGCCATAGATGTCAAGTTTCTTCTCTCTTCCAAGAAATGACATTGACTGAAGCAGGCCGGGCAGACCGAATACATGATCACCATGCATATGACTGATGAGAATCTTCATCCTTCTGTTGAAACCGAGCTTGGCGGCGCCCATCTGTCTCTGGGTGCACTCGCCACAGTCAAACATGAACATCTCTGACTCTCTGCGCACAACTATGCTAGGGAGGCTCCTATCCCGGGTTGGCATGGCGCCGCCAGTTCCTAGGAATACGATTTCCAAGGCACCTTTTCCTCGTATTTTCTTCTTCTTCGACTGAATACCGCCACCTCTCGCACAAGGCTCCTATGGACCCTCGCAACATGGTCCTCAACAACATTCAAGCCCGCATCTAGGCCAAGCTCTTTGACCTTGATCTTGAGAGGGGCGGCAATACACAGGAAACCGTCATGTTGCATGACTGAGCGAGCCTCGGCCATAAACTCTGCCAACAGGTCTGCAAGCTCAGACCCCTGAGTCGAAGCTCCGCGACCGTAAGGAGGATCGGTTGCTATAGACGGAGCTTCCAAGTAGGGGGCTTTTCTTGAATCCGCAACGGCCAAACCCACGTGTTCGAGGTTGAAATGGCGCAGATTCTTGGAGGCTTTGAGGATCATTTTGGGATCCAAATCAAGGCCAACTGCTCGGCAACCCATGACTCCCGCCTCGATCAGTATGCCTCCAGTACCACAAAACGGGTCTATCAACAGGCCTCCTTTTCTAGCCCTAGATAGATTTACGAAACATCTGGCTAATCGAGGCTTGATGGTTGAAGGATGGGTTACAGGTCTCCTTTGGGGCCTACGGAGGGTTGCACCTTGATCTTGTCGTTTCGCAGTCACATGTCCCAGTACAAAGGATCCTTGGCTAATAACGCCGACAAACTCCTTTTCAGGGTTCTCAAGATCAACCTTGGATCCTCCGGCCAAACGAGAGATCACCTCTCCGATTCTTGACTGCAACTCCATCTTATGTAGGTGTCTTGAAGATCCAGAGACTCTGTGAACCCTAACTGAAAACGTGTCTCCTGGCTGCAAAAAATCACAGAATGGTAAAGCTGCAGTCGTCTCTATTATCTCTCTTTCGTTGTCTCGGCATTCTAGAGCTAGTCGGCCCGCGACCTCACACATTCCGGCCCTGCTAACAACTGTTGGTAAGCAGTCCTGTTTTGCCTCAAGGATCAGAACCTTAGGAGACAGTCGCACATTCTTGTAGTTAATTCCTTCAGACTCCAATACTGCCATTACTTCGGCAGGCGGAAGCGTCTCATGTTCCCCAGAGAGAATGAAGAATAGCGTTGGACTCACAGGAATTGCCTCAGCGACTCAGCGATCGCTGGCGCTACAGAGATTCTGCTAGCAAAGCTGTCCACGGTGTCGGTTCCCACTATGTCAGTAACGCCTCCCTCTTTCATCTTCACCTCGGCATCGCCAACAAGTAGTGCGTGAGTACAAGCCGCTATGATTCTTCCTGCCCCACTCTTCGCTGCTATTCTGGAGACATTGACTATTGTCTTCCCAGTAGAAATCACGTCATCGAGAATTACTACGTCTCGTCCTACTAGGTCAAGGCATCTTTCAGACGTTTCTATTTGGCCGGTCACCGTGTCCCTGCGCTTTTCGAAACAGTCGTAGTCGGTCTCTAAGATTGACGCTACTCGTCGAGCATTGGCGGCGGCTCCCTTGTCAGGTGCCAAAATGAAGGGGTGAGACAATTTCAGCTTCTTCAAATAATCAGCTATAAGAGGCATCGCAGTCACATTGATCGTGTGCATCGCGTAGGAATTCAGCGATTCCTTCTGGTGCACATCGACAGTTACGAGTAAGTCTGCAGATGCCGACTTCAACAATTTTCCGACAGTTGTATTGCTAAGAACCTCTCCAACTCGAAAGCGCTTGTCCTGCCTTGAGTACGGAAGATATGGAATGACCGCTATGATTGTCTTCGCTCCAAGTTCCTTTGCGGTATCTAACGTGAAGAACAACTCAATAAGACGTTTGTCTTGCAATGGATAACAAGATTGAACCACGATTAGATCTTGGCCTGTTACCTGTTCAGTGAATCTGAGATATGATTCGCCATCAGGAAACGTTTTAGACTCAATAGTCATTCTCTTGATTTTGAGCTCTTCAGCGAGCCTGGTGCCCAGTTTCTCGGACTCACGGCTGTAAAGTACGACAACCAATTTGCATCACTCTTGAATTGTGCCAAATCTTCGGGAAATCAGTTTTCTTAGTCTGCTTTTATGATGATTGTCTTGGCAGCAATATCACCGAGACGTTTTCTGCCTTTTGTGAGCATTATTGAAGACAGGCCCAGTATGTAGAAGGCTGGCAGGAAGTCAATGATTCGAACGACGTTTCTGACAAAGATTTGTATCGCTCTGCACTTGGAGCCGTCTTCATTCACAACCCTAATCTTCATCGCTGCCTTTCCCGGGGTTTGGCCTCTGGCCAGTTCAAAGCATGAATAGTAAAAGAGCGAAATCACTGCAAGTATGCCTGAGATTGCAAGGACAAGAGGTACGCCTAGCAGAGACCAGAGTGTGGATATGGATCGGAACTCCATCGACGTGACAAGAAGGAAGATCTCAAAAGTGATGGCTAGCGTAATGACGAAGTCCATTATGCCCGCAATAATTCTACTCTCGAATCTGGCATAGATCACCATGAAAATTCCCCTGACACGTTAAGAATTTATGTGACGGCGGTGCTATAAACCCCTAACCTATGTTTCACAATTGGGTTCACGGACCGATTTGCAGACATGTCACCACTCAGTCGTCCAGACTTCCGAGCCACCCTTTCTAAAGGTTCTCCAATACGGGGTCTGGGCAGGTATCTTGATGTGACGGAAAACAGGAAGACTGCGAAGTTCCTGATTAGCAAAAAGTTGAGAGCAGACTTCGATCCCTCCGAGCCGGAGAGCGTGCTTTGGGAGCTTCATAGAGAACTGGCCGAGAAATACAGATCATTAGAGTACGCCTTGGACAAAACGGAGCTATCACTGGCGGATCTTTCATCTCCGCCTAAGTCATATCTTGATCTGAAAGTCGACATTTCGAAAAGGCTGCTCACCAATTGCCGACTTTGCGAGAGAATGGAGAGGGTAGACAGAACCGCTGGAAAGACCGGGTTCTGCAAATGTGGACGGGATATTGCAGTATCTAGCTTCTTCGCTCACAATGGGGAAGAACCAGAGCTAGTTCCATCTGGCACTATATTCACATTAGGCTGCACACTCAGATGCCTGTACTGCCAAAACTGGAGCATCTCACAGATGTTCGAGCCGGGAAAGAAGTATTCCTCGGCAGAGCTCGCAAAGATCGTTGAAACGCTGAGAGTTGAAGGCTGCCGAAATGTCAATCTTGTCGGAGGGGAGCCCACGCCATGGCTCAGGGATTGGCTCGAGGTTTTCAGACTTGTCTTTGTGAACGTCCCAGTCATATGGAATAGCAATGCTTACTACAGCCCACTGACAGCAGACCTGTTAGGAGGTTTTGTTGATCTATTCCTCCTAGATTTCAAATATGGTCCTGGAGATTGCGCTGAGAGGCTGTCGAACGCGCCAGGATATTGGAAAGCTTGCACAAGAAATCATCTTCAAGCGATGAGATCTGGCGAGTTGATCGTGAGAGTCTTGGTCTTACCAGGACACTCGGAATGTTGCACTGAGAAGATACTTGAGTGGATAAACAGGAACCTTGGTCCGGATACTAGAATCAATCTGATGTTCCAGTTCCGACCGGAGTGGCGAGCGACAGAAGTTCCTGAACTGGGTAGAAGACTAACTCGGGCTGAAATGAAACGAGCTTTAGAGATGGCCACAGAAATCGGCCTTAGAAACCTTGTAGCTTGATTTCTAGCCCTCAACATATGTAATCCTAGGATGTGAAGATATTAACAGCAGTATAGTTCATGGGATTATTTGTAAATGAAATCTCCAAACCAGAAGCTAGCCTTATATTTGTATAGCTACAATTGGAAAAGAAGAGTGCAGGAGTGTCTCCTGTTCCGGTTTGAGTTTCTACCTGACCCACCATATCTTAAAATAGCCAGTGAAAGTGTCTAAACGGATAATTCGTTTTGGTAATGCGTGAGATCAAAAATGTCTGCATCACCAGAGAAGATCGGGGATTGGAAGAAATACTTCACTCAACTTCCACTTAAGGTCAACCCAATTATAGATGACTCAACACTTCGAGATGGCGTCCAAATGCCAGGAATTGCCGCGTCTCCAGAACACACGGCAGAGATAGCTCGACTGTTAGATGAGCTTGGTGCAGAGCGCATTGAGGTTCACCACTTTCAAGAGTCCGATCAGAGGGCAGTTAAGCTGATACATCAAATGAGTCTAAAATCTAGAGTCGCCGGTTGGTGCAGAGCTGTAAGAGACGATGTCGACAACGCTTTGAAGTGTGACTTCAAGGAGATCGGGATATCCCACCCTGTATCATTCATACACATTAACTCAAAATGGCCAAACGTGTCGCAGTCAGAAATTCTCAGTAGAGTGACTGATGTGGTGGAGTATGCGGCAAGAGACCACGGCCTTAGAGTATTCGTGCACGGAGAGGACAGCACAAGAGCCGACTGGGATTTCGAGAAACGATTGATCAACACTGTAGCTGATGCCGGTGCTGACACATACAGGATCTGTGACACAGTTGGCATTGCATTATCAGACCCGGCTGCCTCATTGCCCAATGGTATTCCCGCTAAGATAAGGGCAATCCGTAAAGAGACCAAGATCGAATGCGTTGAAATTCACGCTCATGACGATCTCGGAAATGCTGTTGAAAACACTCTGGCCGCAATAAGGGCCGCCTCAGGATTGTATGATAAGATCTACGGCAGCACGACCTTTCTCGGCATAGGAGAGAGAGCTGGAAACGCAGAGACGGAAAAAGTAATGATGAATCTCTACCTCCATCACGGCGTGAAGAAGTACGAGAAGAACATGCATCGATTCAAGTATGTGGCTGATTTCATAAGTAAGGCAACAGGCCTGACTATCCCTCCAAACAAAGCCATAGTGGGAGACTACGCATTTGCTCATGAATCCGGGATTCACGCGCATGGGGTCCTAAGCAACCCGCTGACTTATGAGCTGTATCCGCCAGAGCTCGTGGGCAACCGCAGATTACTGACCGTTGGAAAGCAGTCGGGGCGCGCGGCAATAAAACACAAGATGGAAGAGATACTGGGGAGTTCATTGGCTGTAGATGAATCCCTGTTGGAGACTATTGTCGTCAAAGTCAAGAAAATATATGAAGAAGGAAGGAAAGCCTCGTTAAGCGATGCTGAGTTCAAACAAATCCTATCAGAGACTATGCCTTCAAAAGGTAGGGCTTGAAGCCTCCCCAAGCAACCTGAAGTCTTCTTTTACAGTAGTCAGGACCACATGAGTGACTGTCATCTCGACATTGGGCATCGCTAGCAACGACTTAACGAATTGACTAAGTTCGCTTCTAGTCTTAAATTTACAGACAGCTACGGCGTCGGTCTCGCCGGTGACATCGTAAACTTGGTGGACCATTGGATTTCTGGCAACTTCTCTCTCCACATCGAGAAGCTTGCCTTTTGAGACCACAAGTTCAAGAATTGCAGTCTCGTAACCCAATTTCTTAGGATCAACTAACGCTGAATAGCCTCTGATTATGCCTTTCTCTTCAAGTGCCTTGACCCTATTTATCGCCGTTGCCACCGAAGTTTTTACTTCGCTGGCTATCTCCCTGAAGGATCTTCTGGCGTTCCTCTGAAGTTCCAAGAGGAGTCTTGAGTCGAGTTCATCTGGCATTTCGGCCATTTGCCGTCTTTACATGACTGGATCGACTTGTGAATAAATGTCTATCCGGACCTAAAACAATCATGTCATCCAAAGCCTTGATATTCTCAAGTGAGTATCTCAGGGGCCACAAGAAACCTGCCGACATCAAGAGGCGACGACTGGACTGAGATCCGGCAGATGTAAAAGTAAACTACATAACACCATCAAATGTCAGGCCAAGCTTATGAATGAGCAAAGAGAAGGGCCAGACACTATACTTGTCTTGGACTTTGGCGGACAGTACGCACATTTAATCGCTCGAAGAATAAGAGAACAAAAGGTATACTCTGAAGTCGTCCCATGTGACCTGAGAATTGAAGAGCTCTCTTCAATTTTGCCTCATACTAATGTGAAGGGGCTCATCCTTTCTGGGGGACCTTCAAGCGTCTATAGAGAGGATGCTCCAAATTTCGACCCAGGGATACTTGAAACCAGTCTGCCAATTCTGGGGATCTGCTATGGCCATCAATTGATAGCTAAAGAGGCCAATGGGCATGTCAAGCCTGGAGAGAAGAGCGAGTACGGAATTACGTATGTGACAATCGACAACCCAATCGCCATTCTGAAAGGTCAGGGCAAGACTGAGAAAGTCTGGATGAGCCACGGCGATGCGGTATTCTCACTTCCAAAAGAATATGAAGTGCTCGCTCACTCAGAGAGTACACCTGTTGCAGCTTTCAGACACAGGGCGCTTCCAATATTTGGACTACAGTGGCATCCAGAAGTTGTTCACACCGATAAAGGGACACTCACGCTGAGATCTTTCATATTTGACATATGTAGATGCAAGCCCAACTGGCTGGTCGAAGACTATGTTGAGAAAGCTGTCAGAGAGGTGAAGGGAATTGTCGGCCAAGATAGGGCAATAGTGGCGCTAAGTGGGGGTGTAGATTCGAGCGTTGCCGCAGCCATTGCCTCACAGGCCATCGGCAAGAAACTGAATGCCGTGCTAATAGATCACGGCTTTCTAAGAACGGATGAACCCGAAGCCGTTAAGTCTATTTTTGGCAAGTTCGAAATGAACCTCCTCATACTGGACGAGAAGGACAGATTTCTGAATCGACTCCGGAGTGTAACAGACCCCGAAGAAAAACGAAAGATAATCGGAGAGGAATTCATACGTTCATTTGAACGCGTAGCCAAGGAGATCAAAGCTGACTATCTTATACAAGGTACAATATATCCTGACAGAATAGAATCAGGATTCAAGAAGCACTCTGACAAGATCAAAACTCACCACAACGTGGCAGGCCTGCCAGATGTTACAAGCTTCAGGGCAATAGTTGAGCCGATAAGAGACCTCTACAAAGATGAGGTTAGAATGATCGCCAAGAGACTTGGCCTACCCAGTGAGATTTGGGCCAGACAGCCCTTTCCAGGACCTGGACTTGCAGTAAGAGTGATTGGCGAAGTAACTGAAGAGAAGTTGTCGATGCTCAAGAGAGCGGACAGAATAGTTACCGAAGAGATTGAGAAGGCTGGTCTCAAACGCAGTCTCTGGCAATACTTCGCTGTTCTGACTGACACAAAAAGTACCGGCGTAAAAGGTGACGCAAGAGTCTATGGATACACCATGGCCATCAGGGCAGTCGAGAGTATTGATGGTATGACCGCGAGCTTCGCCTATCTTTCACATCAACTCATGGAGAGGATTTCCTCCCGGTTGACGAATGAGATTCCGGAGGTGGTACGTGTCGTCTACGACATAACCCACAAACCTCCAGCCACAATCGAGTGGGAATGAGACTAGTGATGAAATAGGGATTCAGTGCATTCCATCTGATATTTGATTGCAGTTTGACAGAATCTCAGTTCATAAATGTTCATGATGATCCGAAGCTTACAGTCTTGCCACTGACACGGAAGAGAATAAATACAACTTCAATATTCACTTGCCAACATTCCCAGATACCAAAAGCGAGCGTTGTCTATGATGTGGCGAGAACTCTTCACGTCACTTCCGTTTGTGCTCATCATTTCCCTAGCAACTTCACTCTTGCTCTACTTCTACGGAGGCAGGATTTCTGCTAAAGGAACCAAGACGCAGGGCAAGCTGGCTCAATATTCTTGCGGTGAAGAATTGCCTGTAGGAAAGCTTCAAGTAAATGTTGAGCGGTTTTTCATTTACGCCGTCTTTTTCCTTGTCTTTGACATATTGGCATTCATGCTAGCAACTAGTTTGGGAAGCCCTGGTTTGATGCCTGCCTTGTATGCAACAATAACTCTGCTGGCAGTGATACTCCTTCTTCCAATGCTCAAGAGTCGTATAGGTTGATGCAGATGAACCTTGTCAAATGGTCAAGAATAAGATCCCCTTGGGTCTTTCACTTCAACGCTGGAGGATGTAACGGATGCGACATCGAGATCTTGGCTTCTCTCATGCCGAGGTATGACATAGAGAGATTCGGAATGATTCTTCGCGGAAGTCCAAGACACGCCGATGTTATGCTAGTGACAGGAACCGTAACAAGACAGATCATCCCCCGACTGAAGCGAATATACGAGCAAATTCCAGATCCCAAGTTTACGCTGGCGATCGGCAATTGTGCCTGTTCTGGTGGGGTCTTCCAGCAATGCTACAATGTCCATGAGGGAGCGGACAAGGCCATTCCAGTGGATGTGTATATCCCCGGATGCCCACCAAGGCCTCAAGCAATCATAGATGGTGCTGTAAAACTACTCCAGAAGATCTCGAAAAGCTGATGCACAAATGTCTGAGAACAAGAAAGAACAAGAGATAGTCGAGGCTCTAAAGACGAAGCTGGGTCAAAGTCTTCTGGCCGCTAGAATCCAGAGACCCCGTCGCATCTTCGCAACAGTCTCGCCTTCGGCTCTCCTGGATTCTGTCAAGTTCCTTATGGAGAGTCACGGCCTGAGACACTTGGCAACCATCACGGCAGTTGATCTCGGAAAAGATATTGCCGTTTATTACCACCTCATAGGCGGGGAGATTACTATGAATCTCAGGGCCGACACGCCAAAGACCGAACCCAAACTTCCTACAATTGTACCGATGATTCCTGGAGCGGAGCTATATGAGCGCGAAGTCTACGAGATGTTTGGAGTGATTTTTGAAGGCCACCCGGACCTCACACACCTGATTCTCCCTGACGGCTGGCCAGAAAATGTATACCCCATGAGAAAGGAATGGAAGACTGACGCGATAAAGAATGAAATCGCCAAGGCACTTGGTGAAAAACTTGAGTGAGACTACATTCACTGTACCGTTTGGTCCGCAACATCCAGCTCTGAAGGAACCAGAGAACTTCATGTTCACCGTCGACGGTGAACGAGTCGTTGACGTAAAGATCAGGCTTGGATATGTCCATAGAGGGGGAGAAAAAGCCTTCGAGGCCAGAACGTACACTCAAGGGCTCTACTTGGTCGAGAGGATCTGTGGGATTTGCGCGATGGCACATCAGTTATGTTACGTCAACAATGTTGAAGCGCTGATGGGCGTCGAGATCCCTAGAAGGGCGGATTACATTCGAACCATAATTGCCGAGCTTGAAAGGATACATAGCCACCTCCTGTGGGTCGGAGTAGCAGGTCATGAGATAGGGTGGGACACGCTTTTCATGTATGCGTGGCGAGACCGCGAAGTTGTCTTAGATCTAATGGAGCTTATAACAGGCAACAGGGTTCTTCATGCCTCAAACACGATAGGCGGTGTAAGGCGCGACTTAACCTCTGAGATGATCAGTCGCATACGTAAGGGCATGAAACTTCTGGATGAGCGCACCAACTACTACAAAGCAATGGTACCGAAGGAAAGGACCTTGATGAAGCGAGCCGTAGGGGTTGGCATACTGAAGCCCAAGGATGCAGTGGCCTTATGCGCTGTCGGGCCGACTCTCAGGGCAAGCGGAATAAAAAGGGATGTCAGAAGAGACGATCCGTATTCGGCATATGACGAGACTCCTTTTGACGTTATTACATATGATGGCTGCGACGTGGCATCAAGAGTTCTCGTAAGGGTAGATGAAATACTGGAGTCAATAAAGATCTTGGACTACGCTCTGGAACATCTTCCATCCGGGCCCGTCGCTGTGCGTCTCCCAAGAGGTGTTCCAGCAGGTGAGAATGTCAGCGTGGTAGAGGCCCCCAGGGGTGAAGACATACATTACTTGAAATCCAATGGCACCGACAAGCCAGAGAGATACAAAGTAAGAGCCCCTACTCTAGCGAACTGGCCTGCTGTTGGCGCAATGATCAAGGGAGGTTTTGTCGCAGACATACCAATTGTCATCGCGGCAATAGACCCGTGCATGAGTTGCACAGACAGGATGACTTTCACGGACATAAGGGCCGCGAAAAGCTGGCAATGGTCGCGAGACGAGCTCAGGAGGTATTCTCTGAAATGGCGTGGGAAGTAGGCCTGCTGAGTCTGCTTAGTGTGCTGATATATCCGGGTATATTCTTTCTCGTTGCCGTAGCGTTATTCTACCAATGGGTCGACAGAAGATTCTTCGCCAGACTCCAGAACAGGTACGGCCCAATATACACGGGTCCAAAGGGAATCCTCCAACCTGTAGCCGATCTGATAAAACTCCTTGCCAAAGAGGACATAGAACCTTCAGCAGTGGACAGACAGATCTTCAGAGCTGCACCAGTACTGATATTGACCATGCCTTTGGCGGCACTCTTCATGATACCGATAACCGGCAACTGGGCTCTCGTCTCTTTTGAGGGAGATCTAATCTTCATAATATTTCTGATGACATTGATTGCCATTCTTGCCTTCTTGGGAGGATGGAGCTCAACAAATACTTTCAGCACCCTAGGAGGCATGAGGGCTGCTCTCCAGGCGCTAGGATACGAAGTTCCTTTGGCCGTGTCATTCATGGGCCCAGCAATCCTCGCAGGATCACTTTCAGTAAGCAAGATCGTCCAATGGCAAGCCTCACACGGGTTATGGGCGATTCTCCTGAATCCTCTAGGTTTTGGAATAGTGATAGTTGCCTTTCTGGCAGAACTCGAGCGAATCCCATTCGACATACCTGAAGCTGAGACCGAGATCGTGGCTGGTTGGCAAACAGAATTCAGCGGAAGGAAACTTGCCCTTATCAGACTTGCTCTGGACCTTGAACTGGTTCTCGCCTCGGGTCTTGCGACAGCCCTATTCTTGGGCGGTCCGACAGGTCCAATCCCAATAATACCAGGGATAGTTTGGTTCATGGCAAAGACCCTGGTGCTTGTCCTAATTTTCGCTAACCTGAGAGCGCTTTTTGCGCGATTCAGAATCGATCAGATGGTCAGTGGATCCTGGAAATACCTAGTTCCACTGTCGATCTTTCAAATAGTGATGCTTGAGCTTCTGTTAGGATGGCTGAGTTTTTGATAGGGTGAATCAAGATTGGCAATGCAAAATGAACTCTTGAAAAGTCTGGCGAAGAAACCTGCAACCCTGCTATACCCCTTTGAGAAATATGATTCCATCCCCGGTTCAAGAGGGAAAGTAGTTATTGACATGACAAAATGCATAGGATGCGGCCTATGCATCCGTGACTGCCCAGCGTTCGCACTAGAGATGGTGGGCAAGGGACCTACATGTGATATGAAATGGTACATCACAAGATGCGTATTCTGTGGTCAATGTGTCGAGACATGTCCAAGATCCGCAATAATTCAAGAGACGACATACGACCTAGCGGGTGCAGAAAAAGCCGCCCTGATGATTGAATACAAGCGGCCGAAGTCTTCGTGAAGGGGAGTCTTGATGCTAGAAGAAATTGTCCAACTCAGTCTCATGATCGCCTCGTGCATTTTCGCGATTCTGACCGTAGAACTCAAGGATCTGCTTCACACCGTCCTGTCCTTAGCGGCTATGGCAATTTCGCTCGGAGCTCTCTTCTGGATTCTCAACGCTCCCTACGTAGCCGTGTTCCAGATTCTTGTCTATGCAGGTGCCGTGGTAGTTCTCTTCGTTGCAGCGGTTATGTTGACAAGGAGGAAGTAGATTTGGCCATCAAGGAAGGATACAAAGACAAGATCAGTTTCTGTGGATTGGTGGTATCGATCTTACTCTTGATAGCCTTCTTATGGGTTGTACCCAGGAATTTGTTTGAACTCAACACTTTTTCGCGATTCAGCTCTGAATTGGTTGAGGTCACCTCAAATATGGGCCAATCAACATCCAGATACCTCTGGACTAATAGAACTCTGGATCTTATCGTTCAAGCCGCCTTGGTTTTCGGAGCCGCAGCTGGCTGCATCGCGATGTTACGACCTGGGAAGGAGGAACACTAAACATGATTCCGGTTGCATACTATCTGACAACTTCATTTGTACTCTTCGTTGTAGGAATGTATTGCCTGGCTGTAAAACGCAACATGATAAAACTGATAATCGGAATAGAAATTCTCACGAGTGCAGCAAATCTGAACTTCATCACACTTTCAGCGTATGGAAAACCTGGACAGGTAGACCCCCTAGGTCATACATTTGTCATAATGTCAATAGTAATCGGTGCATGTGTTGTGGCTGTTGCTTTGACAATCACAGTTAATGCGTACAGACACTACAAGACGCTGGACGTTAGAGAACTAAAGAGGTTAAGGTGGTAAGAGCAGATGCTTCCCTATGATGAGTACGCACCTCTGCTTGTCTGGATAATCCCCCTTGTGGGTGCAATCCTGGTGCCAGTAATCGGTGCGCTAAATGGAAGACTGAGGAACTGGTTTGCTGTTCTAGTGGCTTTCGTGAGCGCCGCCTACGCTGTATCTATGATCCCACAAGTACTCAGCATTCACGGCGAGGCTAAAGATCTTGTTTTTCCTTGGATTCCGCAAATTGGTTTGAAGGCAGGTGTCTTACTAGATCCACTAAGCGTCTTCATGTCTAATATCGCCTCTTGCATTGGCTCCCTGATAGTTCTGTACTCGCTCGGTTACATGGCTCACGAAAAAGGATTGAACAGGTACTACTTTTTCATCCTCTTTTTCATTGGTGGCATGAATGGTCTTGTAATGGCTGACAATTTTCTCCAACTATTCATGTTCTGGGAGATAGTCGGCCTCTGCTCCTACGCTTTGATAGGTTTCTGGTACAAGAAAGAGAGCGCCTCCAGAGCAGGGATCAAAGCATTCATTGTGACGAAAGCCGGAGACATAATGATGCTTGTAGGAATTCTTGTACTCTTTAGTCAGACGGGGTCATTCAGTTTTCTGGATTCGAAGGCGGCTGTGGAGGCCGGACGTGTAGCCATGTCTGTGATGGTGCCAGTATCAATATTGATCTTCGGCGGCGCCATAGGCAAGTCGGCTCAGTTTCCATTACAGATCTGGCTTCCTGACGCGATGGAAGGGCCGACAACTGTTAGTGCCCTTATCCACGCTGCCACAATGGTCAAAGCAGGAGTGTACCTAACGGCTAGAACCTTCACCCTGTTCGTAGGAATGCAAGAGTGGTTGACAACAGTGGTCTATATTGGCGCTATAACCGCCCTTCTGACAGCGACAATGGCGATAGTCGCCGTGGACATAAAAAGGGTCCTTGCATATTCCACAATCAGTCAACTTGGCCTTATGATCACAGCCCTAGGAATTGGGTCTGAGACAGGATGGTTCGCAAGCCAGTTCCATGTAATGAGTCACGCACTGTTCAAAGCCCTTCTCTTTCTCTGCGCTGGTTCAGTAATGCACGCAGTGGGGACGACTGACATGAGAGAAATGGGCGGGTTGAGAAGGTATATGCCAATAACATTCGTTACGAGCTTGGTCGGAATACTATCGCTCTCAGGAGTACCTCCTTTCAATGGTTTCTGGAGCAAGGATCTGATCGTGGCGGCAGTTTTTGAACAGCATTTGTACATCCCGCTCGTTCTTGTCTTCCTTGCAAGCCTCTGCACAGCAGCATACAGCTTCAGATGGCTCTACCTGGTTTTCTTCGGAAAAACCTCGGAGCATAAGGAAGGTCACCACCTGCACGAGTCTCCATATTTAATGACCGTTCCACTAGTCATCTTGGCAATAGCGGCAGCCGTTTCCGGGTTCCTAGAAGAGCCTTTCTTAAGATACTTGGGAATCGAACACGAAATTGGGCTGCAACTGATCCCCTTGAGCCTATCGCTAACGGCTCTGTTGCTGGGCGCAATTCCAGCCTATTTGGTCTACTTCAGAAAGAACGTTTCTCCACTTCGCTTCACGACTGGTCCCTTGAGTCCAATACATAAGCTACTCTCAGAAGGCTACTATTTCGACAGAATATATTATGCCGTATTCCTCGGGGCATTCCCGAGACTCTGCAGCTGGATCTATGGTGCCATAGAAAACGGGATAATTGACCGTTTGAATTACGTAGTCTCCGACGGAGCCCAACGATTAAGTCAAAACTTCCGGCCTTCCCACACTGGAGTCCTAAGCTACAACATGTCGGCGCTCCTGTTTGGCTTGGTAGGATTCTTCATAATCGCAATGGTCTTGATTGGATGGTGATATGACTTGGCAGGAATTACTGGTCTCGACATGCTGCTGGCAATCCTTGTACCGATGGGAACGGCTCCGTTGTGCTTCGTAGCTGGAAAAAGAATTGGTAGAGTTGGGAGTGGCCTGCTCGCGACTGCTGCCCTTGCTATATCAACAGGCTTGCTCGCGTTCTCTTGGGAAACCGTGTCAACAGGACGTAAACTGATTGAGAACTATGGTGTTTGGATAGGGCTATTCAAGCTTGACGTAATCTTCATGCAAGACTATCTTAGTTTGGCTATTTCCGTCCTTATCTCAGGCATCTCGATGTTGGCGGCAATCTACTCGATAGCCTACATGGGTCATGAACACAACCAGGAGATGTACTTCAGTGCCTTGTTGATGTTTGTAGCAGGGATGATCGGGGTTGTTCTATCTGCTAATTTGATCCTGTTCTATCTGTTCTGGGAACTCATGTTGATACCATCCTATTTCCTGATAGCCTACTGGGGAACGGGAAGGGCGAGGATAGTGGGTTTCAAGTACTTCATGTTCACGCATGCAGGTGCAGCTTGTCTCTTATTCGGGATACTGCTGACTTACTCAGTCACCGGGACTTTCAATCTGATTGATTTGCCGCAAAAATTAAGTGAAGTTGCTGCTGGGACTCTAAGAGTAATAATGACTCTGATGTTCATCGGATTCGCGGTGAAATTTGCTGTTTTTCCGTTGCATACCTGGCTTCCGGACGCCCATGCGGAAGCTCCCACGCCGATAAGTGTACTGCTTAGTGGCGTGATGATCAAAACCGGGGCTTATGCAATAATCCGGATCACCTTAACCCTCTTTCCCTCAGAGTTGGTCAAGGTAGCCTATGCTCTCAGCGTACTTGCAGTTGCAACAATGCTTTGGGGTGGACTGATGGCCTTCGCACAGACGGACATAAAACGAATGCTGGCGTACAGCAGTGTGAGTCAGGTTGGCTACATCCTCTTCGGGATAATGAGCCTGACGGTCCTCGGCCTCAGCGGAGGGCTATTCAACATAATCACTCACGGCGTAGCAAAGTCACTCCTCTTCATGAGTGCAGGGGCGATAATATACCGCACCGGAATCCGGGACATAACCAAGCTAGGAGGTCTAGCTGAGAAAATGCCCATTACCGCCATAGCCACCTTGTGCGGCGGGCTGTCCATAGCGGGAACCCCGCCTTTCGCCGGATTCGCCAGCGAGTGGATGATCTTCGCGGGAGGATTCAAGGCGGGCTACACGATTCTTGCAGCACTTGCCATTGTAGCAACGATAGTGACTGCAGGTTACTATCTTAGAATGGTAAAACGTGTATTCTTCGGAGAGTGCCCCGAGAATCTGACCCACACAAAAGAGGCCCCATTAAGTATGCTTCTACCGATGTCAATATTGACGTTCCTCACGGTTGCCTTTGGGATATTTGCCTTTGCACCACTGCAAATCGTATACCCGGCAGCGGAGGCCATAGCCAAGATTATTGCGGGGGCTTAAGAAATGATCCTAACATGGCCAATAGATATTCTGGTTCTGTTTGCAGTAACCACTCCGATTGCCTATCTTGCAGGCGCTAAGCTTAGAGTGGCGAAACTAGCCGACGCATGGAGCGTAGTCGGGTTCATCTTCTCGATAATCTCACTATATTTCCTTTACCAGGAAGTTTCCCTCGGGAAAATAATCACCCACTATTGGGCCGGACAACAGCTTCGCGGTGTGGCAATGCTCGAAATAGATATGCTGGGGGTTTTCATGGCGGGGATATTCCTCTTCATAGGGCTACTTACGGCCATTTATTCCGCTAGATACATGGAACATGACAGCGGGCACGCTGAATACTACACACTTCTACTGCTAATGGTATCAGGGATGGTTGGCGTGGCCTTCGCTGGGGACTTCTTCACATTCTTCATGTTTTGGGAGTTGATGTGCATAACCTCATACGTACTAGTTGCTTTCAGAAAGGAGAAGTGGGAGCCCATAGAAGCTGGATTCAAGTACTTCGTCATGAGCTCTGCTGGAAGCGCAACAGTGCTCTTCGCAATGTCGATACTCTATGGCATGACGGGCTCACTCAATTTCGCCTATCTTAGCACCACCCTCTCAACTAGTGCGTCTCCTTGGTCGGTGCTTGCTATGGCGATGATAGTTACAGGGTTGGGCGTCAAAGCGGCAATTGTGCCTTTCCACAGTTGGCTACCTGATGCTCACCCAGCAGCCCCAAGTTCAATAAGTGCCATGCTTTCTGGTGTTGTAATAAAAACTGGCGTTTACGGGCTTATCCGTATAATGATCCTGGTATTTGCACCCGGCGCCTACCATTGGCAATTTGCTCTAGCAATGCTGGCCGTGCTTACAATGACTGTCGGCAACCTCATGGCGCTTCTACAGTCTGACCTAAAACGGCTACTAGCATTCAGCAGTATCGGCCAAATAGGATACATCTTGTTTGGCCTCTCAACAGCAACCATTTACGGCTTGACCGGTGGCCTGTTTCATATTATGAATCACGCAATGAGCAAAGCACTCCTCTTCCTCTGCTCAGGCGCGTTCCTTCTCACTATTGAGAGCAGAAATCTCGATGATTTGGCGGGAATTGGCAGAAAGATGAAAATCACGGGCCTAGTCTTCATCATAGGAGCGTTAGCACTGGCCGGCGTACCTCCTCTCAATGGTTTTCAGAGCGAATTCATGATACTCCTTGCCGGGATACAGAACGGCGCTGGCAACGGTGCATGGTACTGGCTATCCGCAATAATGCTAATCAACATACTATTCTCTGTAGCCTACTACCTACGCATTGTCCAGATACTCATTCTAAAAGAACCGTCAAATCTCGCTTCAAAAGCCAAGGAAGCCCCAATGTCAATGCTCTTTCCAATGGTAATCTTGGCTATCATGTGCATAATAGTGGGTGTCTATCCGGGGCCTTTCGTCGACCTCGCCAACAAAGCAGCGCAGGCAGCCTTCAATCTCGACGTTTACGTGAAGTCAGTAATGGGATAGAGTAGTCTAGCGCGCTAGGCCCGACCGGCAAGAATCGCTTTTGGCTCGTTCTCGTGAGGCTCGTCCCGAGAGGTTCACACATATGCTCAGCCAAAGTCCCGTGTGGTCATATCGAAAATGAGCGGGAACTTGGCTGCCGCATTGAGTAGATGGTTGCATGGATACCGTCGCCTGGTGGTCGCAGGTGTTGGTAATATCCTCAAAACTGATGACGGTTTGGGCGTGGAAATCATCAGGCGACTGGGACCACTGTCCAAGAACGTCCTGACTGTCGACTGCGGGACAGTCCCAGAATCCTACCTTGGGCCTATCGTAAAGTTCGGGCCATCCCATGTCCTGATAGTTGACGCTGCAGATATTGCTTCAACCCCTGGAGAGACGAGATTGGTCCAGCCTGAGGAAATCTCAGGCCTCGGCCTATCGACACACGCGTTGCCACTAAGCGTCTTTGCGGAGTACCTGAAGAACCGGATTGGCGCTGATGTAGCCCTTCTCGCGATCCAGCCAAAAACAATAGACTTCGGAGACGCTCTCTCACCGGAGGTACAAGAAGCAATCGATTGGCTATGCAGTCTCATTAGGAATCTGTTGAAGTGATTCGCTGCAGCATCCGACTATGCTGTCTCACAACATTCTGAAGACTTCCCATCCTAAGCAGAATTTGGCAGCCGGTTCCTGATTCTGGCATAGTCGTCTTCTCGATCTATGTCCAAGAGAATCTCTGGGGTGTCGACCTCTACCAGGAATGCATCCTCTTGGTGACCCTTCAGCAGCTGTCTTGCACCAACGTCGCCACGGAGCGCAATAAGTTCGTTGTAATACTTCTTCGCCATGATGACAGGGTGGCCGTTTACCCCCTTGTAGGTGGGCACTACGATTCCCATGCCTGACGACCGGTATGACCTTATCAGCAGATCGATAATCTCGCTTTTTATAAGAGGCTGATCTGCCAGTGCTATCAAGAAGGCGGTTGAATCTGACCTAGCAGATAGAACGCCGCACCTTATCGAAGAACCTATCCCTGAGCGATAGTCCCTGTTGACTGAAAATCTGACTCTTTTGTCATCCGTGTCAATTGAAGCCTTCAGCTTGTCAGCATCATGTCCCAAGACAACCACAAGTTCCTCAACACTTGACCCAAGCAATTCTCTTACGGTCTCCTCCACAATCGTGGATTTGCCGAATTTGAGAAGTTGCTTGGTTCTACCCATTCTCTTTGATTGTCCTGCTGCAAGCAGGATTGCAGAGATCAAATCTGCTCCCAGGTCAGGCCTGAACTTCAAGTCATACGCTCGGTTTTCTGCCTCAATGCTCTAATTGCTTCTAGAACTCCTTCACCTATGATAGCAGATCGCTCGGCAATCATAAAGCAGCGCTCTCTTTGATCTCTTGGGTCTATGTCCCCAAGTTTGCAGTTCTTACCTACTCTGAGACCGTCCCTCATAATTCCTCTAAGAACGCCGCTGACGCCAGCCCTGACATCGGTCTTGTCAACTCGGGCCACCGTCTGACCTGCTTCGATGTGCGCTCCGATTGGAACAAGAACCTCCAGTACACCGTCATGCGGCGCCAAGATGACCCTCTCGTGGGTCTTGCCGCTTATGCTGCACGGTGTACCATGGAATGATTTGGGACTCCCTTGATAGTATGGCTTGCCTAGTTCTGGTCCCTCACTTGTTTCTATAGCGGCGTGAACGTCCTCTCCGGCTTGAAAACCCGGCCCTAGACCTACAGTTATGGGCGCATCGTCTATTTTCGTCCCGGTGTTTCTTTTTGCCATGATCGCGTCGATCAGTACATCTGGCTTGAGTTGTCGAAGGATCTCTGCTTTCGGATCAACAACGACTGGAATTTTCCCCGATGTGATTGTGGCCTCGACATCGGCAGGCTCCGTCAGTTTTGCGCTCAAACCTTCGACAGTCCACTCTTTTTCGTAGACGGCTTCGGAGAATGCTACCGCCCTTCTTTCTGTGATAGGCTGCGGGATCTCCGTCATTACGACTTTGAATCCGTCTTTGGCAAGGGTATGAGCGACGCCAGTAGCTACATCTCCTGCTCCCTTGATGAGAACCGTCAAAGTTCTCTTCATCTCGGTTTCACCCTCGTCCGAATGGACAGATGGGATAGCTGCATTCCTCACATTTCAGGCAAAGCCCACCGTGACCAAGTTTTATGATGTCCCTTCGGGTCAGTCTTTCTTCAGCCAGAATTCTGGGGAGCACCAGATCGAGAATTGTGGTGTCGTAGTACATCGCACAAGCCGGGATGCCTAGCAGGGGAGTATTGTCTAGGTAAGATATCATGAACATAAATCCGGGCTGAACTGGAGCACCATACTTCTCAACCGACGCTTTAGCCTTTAAGGCACTTCTTAGGGTCACGTCGTCAGGGTCGACCGCCATCCCTCCGGTGGCGATTATGAGGTCCATGCTCTCCTGCTTCATCTTCAGAATCTCATTGACTATCCTTTCCGTGTTATCAGGGGCATAGACAACCCTCTCAATTGTTGAGCCCAACTTCTTGATTTTCTTCCTCATCACTGGGGCGAATTCGTCCTTTATTATGCCATGGTACACCTCATTTCCAGTGATGATCAGTCCGACTCTGTTTCTCCTAAGAGGTATCAGGTTAACGATAGGCCCTCCGGAGCGACAGATCTCTGATGCACGTTCCACTTTTTCCTCTTCAATCACAAGTGGAAATATCTTCGCTACCGCAATCCTCTCTCCAGACCTGACGTAACGATTGGTGTGCTGGGTGGCTACACCAAGACCATCAATCTGGTTTATCCTCTCTAGTCTGTTGACGTCAATCTTGAGGATGCCATTCTTCCTAGCGAGGATCACCGCACTTCCTTCATTCGGTTTGAGAATCTTCACGTTAGGACCTGAAATGGCTAAGGCGAGTCTCCGTGCCCCTTCCTCTTCGTGGAGCTCCCCTGCCTCAACCTCAAGGGTGTACAAATGCTCTCTTCCAATCTTGCGGAGCTCCTTTAGATCTCTCCAGCGTACAACATGGCCCTTCTTGAAGAGTGTACCCTTGAACTTCCCAAGCCTAGTTATCTTAGTCACATCGTGACTTAGAACCTTGCCAACGGCATCTTCGAGTTTGACGGTGTTTCTTTTCACCTAAATCACAATCTCCAAGTTCTCAGCGGTTTTGCACGTGGTTGTCAGATTAGGTACTTAGTCCAGCACGCGCCAGGCCCTTGATCATCCACTGCCCTCTTTCATCCTCTGGCTAGCTAGGAGCTAGATGTTGGTTCATCTTTGTAACCTTTTTGCTGGCGCTAGAGACAAATCATGCGCGGACTAGCGAGTTTGTGGCAAGCAGAGTTATACTTCATGATAGGAGCCCCACATTGGGGCTTCGGGCGTCTCATATCGGTCATGTCTATTAAGACTTGATCAATCGACCGGGATACGACAGTTCAAGATGGAATGTAGTTCAAACATCGTAGAGAATAGTTGAAAGATGCGAGAAGGATAGTGACCGCCAGCAAAACATTACAGAACTTCACAGAAGTGCATTGCGATGTTGCAATCCTGTTTGAGATAGCATAAAATCCGAAGACCGCGAGAATGTGATATGGGATATCATATAGCAGCCTCCACTGCCACCAGGAGCCGACGAAGAGTAACGGAACAGAAGTAATGAGTAGCATCGAAGCAAGTATGCTACTGAACTGAGCATTCAGACGTCTTGCCGTCACTGCTCCTATTATCGAAAGCAAGATCAGGATAGAGTTCGCGAAAAATCCTCCGACATAGTATTGGAATGTAAATGACAGGGAAACAGGAGAAGTTGAGATATTGCTAGCACTTATCGATGCCATGCCTTCTGTTGATATGCGAACGATTTCTTCCGTTAGCGCACGCGCGCTAACTAGCAACAGCAACACTAGCGCGAGGTTGGCTCCAACAACAGCCAAGGAAGATCGCAGTGCATTGTCCGGGAGTTTGCGACGAGTCAAAAGACGATTTGCCAGGCCGAGTAGAGCAGAAATCCCTAGAGATGCCAATGTTACAGCCCCCGTCCAAGCATGTGTAACTAGGATGGCTAGGCCGCAAAGGATCGACGAGAGTGAACGGATTGGAGTGGGATGTAGCCACATTCGTATCATAAGAGTGAAGAAGAATGTGGTCAAGCCAAGTGCAAGCCAGTTCGCAAAGACCCCCGCGTAGATGCCGACGGTTGTTGCCATGGAAAACAAGGCAAGAAATCCGGAGAAAACTGCCAAGATGTCATCACGTGTAACGGTCCTAATAAACAGGAATGAAGTCGCCCCCAGCAAAGAAGCCGGGATCGCCGGCCCAATCCTCACGACAAATTCTGGTGAGAATGATGTCACTTTCATAATCGCATAGAGCAACAACAGATAGGGCATTCTAGTTGCCGCGCCATAACCTGACAGCAAGTGGCTAAGCCATCCTGATCTTGACATTGCAACCAGATTCTGATAGTACCACGGCGTATCCACTCCGATGAGTCGCGTAGCGTAGAAGTAAGGGTAGTATACTAGCAGTAAGGAGCAGCATACTATCGCCGGCATTGTAAGGTAAAGCAGATATCTGGATCTCTGACGTGACATGGGCCTTATGTAGTTGCGATAGGCTGACCTGGAGGGATTGTAGGAGCTCTCCTTCAGACTTGGGTTGTCCACTTGGGATTCGGCCGGAGCAGAGGTCCGAGCAATAATGGTCATGAATCTCCTTGATAACGAAAAAGGAAACTGCATCAAAACCCATGAGAACATGAGAATGACCAAAGCAGGCAACGTCACGGGGTACAGTACTCCGAAGAGGTTGGCCTCGATCGAGGGAATTAGCCACCTAATCTCACCGTCGAATGGTACGTGAGGATCCAGGACGTTGTAAACCCAGCCAACGGCCGATCCCGCTTCTATGACAAACAGCACGGTCAGAATGGAAGCCATGAATCTGAGCGCAATCTCCTCTGGCCTCCATGCTTTGCAGCATGCATCATGCAACAAAGGAAGGCAGGGAATCATTGCGGCAGAGATCATCGCGAGGACCGCTGAAGTGGAATTCATGCCCTGAATTCGAAAAAGAAGTGAGATGACTATTGAAAGAACAGGGACAAGAACAACCCTATCGTTAGAAACCCTCCGAATTTGGAACAAAACCCAAGCCCCCGCCAATGTCACCAGTGACAGGATCCAAATTGTCTCGTCGATTTGTGTTCCCAGAAACTGAACCTTGACAGTTCGTGGAGTGTACCCAATAAATGCCTTCAATTCAATTGCATTCGTAAGAACTGACAGGCTGAAAAGAAAGATGATTGAGCTGAGTACGGGAAGGAGGATCATGAAGACTCTGCTAAATCCATATTTGCGGCCTAACAGAATAGCGGCTACTAAACCAAAGGCATAAGCCGAGATGATGAACTCTGTATTTCCAAAACTCAGATTCGTCTGGGTTGTTACGTTCACCGTAAACGGTAAGCTTGTTGCTTCTGTGAAACGGAAGTCGCCAGGGTAACGTGCTCGAATCAAAATTGCTCCTCGGAAATCTGAGGGAATCCTCCAAGACGACTTTGCGGTTCCGTTGTCGAGTGTTCTTGTCTCAACCATTCTCGACCATTGATCTCCCGATTGATACTCAAAGGCAACCGAACTGTTGCCTATGCCGCCGAGACCGCTATCGAGCAGATGGGCCTGCAGGAGTAGAGTGTTACCTGAAGATACTGACCTTTGTGGAGAACTTGCCTCGAGCGATGCGTACTTGAAGGGGTCTATTATGTGCAATAGCGTATTCTGAGTCTTCTTGATCTCGTAGCTCCCCAAGCCGGAACTGAAGTTTTCTGAGAATTTGACATCTTGATCGGTGGCCAGCTGAATATCCGCTAGGAACCCCTCAACGCTCAACTTCTGTTTATCAGTCTTGCCAAACACGATGCGGGATAGGATGAACCCTGCAGATCTTGCGGGGTGTTCGCGGTCGTTCTGCATCATCAGCTCGCCATTTAGGTAGAACCTTGAAGAATTTCCACTGACGACTGTCGATACACTGACCCATTCTCTTGCGCCCCAAGCTCTTCGCACGGTCACGGCGGCTGACGAATTCATGAATGGGTAATAGAATATCACGCTTCCGTCATTGCCAAATCTGAACGAGAATCTGAGCTCCTCGTTCTGGGAGCCTTCACTACGCCCATAGAAATCTATCTGAAGGGGAATTCCTACAGGGCTTGACTGAAATCTTAGTATGTTGACTCGTGCCTTGAACTCAATAACACTGTTGTTGACTAGGATGCTTTGGATTGTCCGACTCGCATAGCCGTATTCGCTAGCCTCTGACATCCAGACATGAAGAGCATTTTCTCCTGGGGACGGCGATTGAGAATCTCCAACTACGATCAAATTTAGTGATATCGGAATCAATATGACTGCGAGGATCATCAGAACTCTTCTTTCTGGCATCTAGAACACGGACCCATTTACTTGACGCTTGTCAGGCAACTCGTATCAAACTAGTCATTTAATAAAGATAACAATCGGAAGGACACAAGGCGATTTCCGTTTAGCGCGCGCTCTTGAAGGGACTATTCGGCTTTCCACCTGTATACGATTGTTGCTGTCAATTGCATAGGGCAATCCTGAAAATCTTTAATTGACTTGCGGACAGAGTATTCAGGGGATTTGGACGTAGATGCAGCCAATACAAACAGGGACTAAGGGTCTAGATGATCTGCTTGGAGGGGGATTCCCCAAAGGCAAGTGTATTCTGGTTGTTGGAAGCCCTGGGGCGGGCAAGACCATCCTCTTGATGCAATTTCTCAAAAGCGGTGCACTTGTAGATGAACGTGGACTGTATGTTACAATGGATGAGACCCCGGAGCAGGTCAAGAACAATCTCTCCTCCTTCGGATGGAATCTTGACAAGCTCGAAGAGGAAGGCAAACTACTGTTTCTAGATGCTTCAATGATGAGGCATAGTAGTCTGAGGCGGCAGTCCGGCCTTATGCTGGGGGGCGAAGAGATCACATCTGAACCCAGGATGACTGTGCGCTTTCTTATTGAGACTTTGAGCAGAATAATAAAGGAAGAGGACATTCAAAGAATTGCTATTGACCCCATTACTTCTATAATGTTGCGATACGATCAGCCCTCTAGAAGAAGGCATGCGATGCTAATGTTCTTTGAATCACTAACGCAGTCAGGATGTACATCTCTAGTTAGTACGGAGTTGAGGACGAGTATGCTAAGAAGGGCATTTCAGCTTGAGGAATTTCTTTCTCAAGGAGTGGTTCTTATGCATATGTTTGTCCATTCGGGAAATGTGATCAGAGCCATTCAGGTGGAGAAGATGCGCGGAACTGCTCACGACGCACAACTTAGGCCATATCAGATAACCTCGACCGGGATTGAAGTATATCCGAAGGATCGCGTCTTCTAGGCAATCCTGCTACTACTTCTCACTCCTCGATCCCATCGCTCTTTTGAAGATTATCCCCCTATCGGCGTCAACCCTGAATTCTATCCATCTTTCGACATGCTTCTTCTTCAATTTCTTGATGCGCAGTCTCCTCCGTAAGTCGCCAGATTCTTCAGTTGATGCTATCTCTATTACGCAATCCGAGGCCGCTTCTATAGTGTTCAGACCAGTCTTACCTATCCCTGTACCCAGCGTGTAGAAGAAGTGGCCGTTTACACCCTTAGTCTTTGCGCCAACAGAGTGAACGAAATTAGCTATGTATTCATCTCTGAGCATAATGAAGAGCGGAGTCAAAGAATCCAGAAACACATCGGTATTCTGACCAAGTTTCTCAAGGCATACGGAAACCTGCATTCCCAATCCGGTAAGATCTCCGACTGCTGAAATCTTGTGCTGCTCACTGGATTCCTGTCCTCCAGAGCCGGAATAGCAGTCGATGAAGAGGAGTTTTGAGGATTTCTCGTACTCTTCTAGATTGGGAGCAAAGGCCATCAATTCTCTTCTTATGTTTGAAGGGAAATCCAAGTTGGTGATGAAGATACACGAGTTGCCACTCCTTAGACTCTTGATGAGAAGGCTGATAACAAGTATGGTTTTTCCTGAACCTGGGAGTCCAGTTATCATGACTGACGAGGACGGAGGTATCCCGCCACCCGCCAAGACGTCAAAGTAGTCAAAGTCATATTCCCGAATCGATCTTCTTCGCCTCCTGAGAAGCGTAACTGTCGTGCTTGCCGCTGCGAGTATGATCAGGGCCGATGACGCGAAGCTTATTATCGAAGGTTTCAGAAGGTGCAGCTGGATTTCCTGGCTTACATCAGAGGTCAGTTGTATAGGTGCGTTCTGTGAAATCGTCACGGGAACTACAAGAACAGTTAGGTCATGTTTTGTTTCGATATCATACATCGAGGCCGGGAGTTGAGGGAACTCAACTCTTCCTTCGCCTGAGGTTCTTCCTTCAGTTATGACAGACCCGTTTCTACGTACGATTACTGCAGATCCCTCAACTGGAAAGCCCAGCAGATCCCGCGTGAATAGCTCGAGATTGTATACCTCACACTTGAGACGAATCATACTGTCTTCGGTTGTTCGATACGAAGTCTTGTTCACGATAACGTCTTTCCATCTCACAACGATATCTTGTAGGGGCTCGCCAGACCTCGGTAGGAAGGCTCTGACCCACCCTGAAGTGTCAGTACGTCCAGTCCAGACGCGGGCGTCGTCAACTATTACTGTGATATTTGCGCCAACTATTGGGTATTCGGTTGAGTCAATTGCCTGAAGATCGAGGGCTCTAAAACCGCTCCTAATTGGCAAAGCAACATAGGTGTCTGTGCTTTCTTCATCCCAGAAGATAGTTAGTGCAGACACGTCCTCCCTTGCGATGATTGAGAATATGATGGTCGAATCCTTGCTGAATGTGTACTTGAGTGGGATTCCGAGCACATACGGATTGATCTGATTCTCTACAGGCAGCGCTATCAACGCACTAGAAACGCGTTTTGTATTATCTGTAGCATCAGCTTCATAGAGCGTGATATTAAGATGGGTGGTTCTTTTGACAGATGATCGCAAATATACTTTGTAATTGACTGAACCCTCTATACTTAACTCCTGAGCTAACGAAGGGTACATAATGAAACTCATTTCCCTGTCAAGTACAGAGAAACGTGTTTGGCCATAAGGTGGTGCAGTGCTTAGAATCCTTCCACCTTTGACTCCGACTGTGTAATCTGTATGAGCGTAAAGGATCACCATTTCTGTTGGCTGGGTCTTCTGTTGTGCTAGGGAAACATCGTAGAGAATTATGTTGACCGATGTAAAACACAGAAGTAAAGTGATGAGAATCTTGCTGATCAACAATTAGCTACCAACATCAGACCATTAGTCATATAGGATCATAGTCTATCTCTTAGAGTCTATCATCTTGATGTAGTCGATAATAAAGCAAGACAATACGAAGATTAGCACGACTAGTTTGGTTGCAAAGACTATATTTATTGGAGTCATGTTGCGAAAAGGCCATGGATTCACTATTATGTCCGGGTTCTGGAGCCCCTGAACTGACAGTGCTGCCGACCAAACAACTATGTGATATATTATTTCGAAACCGCTTGCCAGGACTCCTAACCATGCTAAAGAGTACAGCATTCTTCTAATATCCGGAAGCATTTGCTCGAAACGTCTTATCGATGAAGGCGTATAGAGACCGAAGATGAACCATAGAAAGAATGAGAACATGAAGATCGTTATTGGTTTCATGAACAGCCCCGGAAGGACCTCGACCTGGGTAAGCACCAGGTTATCTCCCACGATGTATGGAGGTGTCGCTTTGACTGCGTAGACTATCATCACCAATACCGCAGTGGCTCCGAATATCCATGATAAAAGGGAATATACATAGCCAGTTATCCGTTTGATTTTTGGCAAGATGAAGATCGAAACCATAATGCTGCCACCAACAAAGATGATGTAGGGTGGCGCGGGTGTTAGGGCCAATATTATTGCACAGACTGCTAGGACGACCGCAACATGCCACAGATCTGAGTATAGATCCTTGCTTCCCAGATCTGATTTTCTAAGTCGTCTAAACACTCTCAGTTTCTTCACCTTAGGTCCCCTTTACTCGCGCGCTATATTACTCGGTCTGATGTTGGTACCACTGCAAGCTCCTTATAAAAGCCGGCATATTGCCCCGGCGTCATTTTTGTTGCTCCGCATATGAGTATCAGGGAGAGATCACTTGGCTTCTCCCAGCCGGCCTGCAAGTACTGGTAACCCGCATCAACTTGTACATGGGACCACTGATTAAGCGGCGTAGTTATGAGCACTATTCTGTGGTTACGAAGCTGATAAACCCCACTTTTTCCCTCTGAGAAGATGAACCATATCATATGCGTTCCGTCATTTATTTCCAACCCAAATACGTTCCAAGGTTCCTCTGAAGATGGATCTTGAACGAAGTTGAATGTCGGGTAAACCAGCATATCAATTCTTGATTCTAGGAGCCTTGATGCTGCTTCTCCCCTGATTGCCTGCTTCACGTGAATAGTTGCCCAGGTGTAGGTGTCATTGGCGCCGTCCTGATAGATGTGAAGTCCAAGGCATTCTTTTCCGTCGACAAGATCGCGACGTATGAAGGCCATGTCATTCGGGCCTGTAGTATAGGTGGTTTCCCACAAAAAGGGCCTGTGTTGACCCGTTGAAGCATCCTTTGTGAAGTATTTGAACTTGGGATTGAGGATCAAAGGATAGTGATCTGTGCTACCATAGTCACGGTAGAAGGATGCCGTCACTACCAACAGGAGGATAAGAAGAGACAGTGGTCCTATGGCAGATCTTGATATCGTTGTCACGTCTTTTCCCCCATTTGGCTTTCTTTGTACAACTTAACCGATGCAGCCAGACATAGTGGAATCATATAGATGAAGTAGTTTTGGAGCCCCCGCGGCGTAAACCACATTATGACTGCAGGAAAAGCCCATAACGTGTTCTTAAGTTCTTCAAAATACAGGCTGTAATTGATCAGAAGAAAGAGGAATACTGATGCTGCAAGGGTAAAATAGAATGATCTAGAAAGTGGCAGGAGCCCTGTCTGGGATAGAGTAGATATTCCTTGGCTCACAACTATGAGGTCCCCTGATAACGGTGTGGTCACGTCACTTAGCCAGGCGTTGGGGTTTTTGATTATGAAAGGAACATTAGGAATGAGGAATGCCGTGGCGGCTGCTGCCAAGAAGATCGTCGTGGTTCGAAACTTCTTTGTCTGAGTGTCTCTGGTTGACTTCCACGTCCACGTTAGAAGAAATGGAAGAAGGATCCAAGGTTCCTGTTTGACTGCACTGGCCAGTCCATAAGAGAGTCCGGAAATCAAAGGGCTTTCGATATACAAAGCAGTAATCATCAGAGGCAAAACCCATAGGATGTCGCCTAAGCATCCTGCTGTGAAGTTAATCGAAAGATCGGCGCCGGCGAAGAAAGGGATTAGAACCAGGGGTCTGATTTCCTCCGGAGACCAGTAGTAAAGAATGAGAATTGCGGCTACCTCAAAGGCAAATGTTACCCAACGCATGTCCTGAAGTCCAAGAAAGACGAACGGCGTAAAGAAAAGTAAATGGAGTGCCGGGTAGTTGAGATTGGTGATAAAATCTCCGTCAGGTTTCAGTGTGACGTAGTCTATGTCAACTGAGAACATCTCTAGGGCCTTTTTGAGGTCCGACCCATACGGGTTCCATGATGGGAAGATCCACAGCTGCGATGCATAGTGAGTAAATGCCATCGAATCTGTCCTGTAGACCCCTCTGTACTGAACCTCTGCGACTACGTATATGCTGAATGCTGTAACAAAGAGCAGCGCTGCTAGAGGAAGAAATCGAAGTCTCCTAAGCACTCTGGGAGTTGACATGGAAAAAGTAAGAAGGGCTAGTGCCAGTACATACGTAATAACGCATAGAATAACGACTTCTTGGTGGGTCTCTAGTCTACCTCTAAGCCAGTTCTGGAAACCCTCGTAGAAGAGGAAACCCGAAGAGAAAACATAGAGAATCCTTAGGGAGAATTCCCTGTGTTTGGCAAAACTGAAAGCAGTCAGTCTCTTGTAACCTCCCCATCTAAGGCTTGTCTCTAACGAACTTCTTAGCGATTTCCCTAGGAACTAGCACAATAAGCATCAAAAGCACTATGGTTGCCAAGGATAGAAAGACATAGGGATTGCTCGGATTACTGTGCGAAATTATGATTCTGCACGGTGCTTGGCTGACGTGAACCGAAA
>Ga0315282_10002036_pt1 | contig 37684 bp, 34 predicted proteins | sample YL17G07_20_MG_FD_203693 | JGI IMG/M metagenome (GOLD analysis project Ga0315282, IMG submission 203693) | Sediment microbial communities from Yellowstone Lake, YNP, Wyoming, USA - YL17G07_20 | ecosystem: Environmental > Aquatic > Freshwater > Lake > Sediment | place: USA: Wyoming | collected... | reverse complement strand
CCTTCGTGACTACGCCGTTCCCGCCACGTTCTTTGTTTGCGGCCAGAACGCGGAGCGCCACCCCGAGCTGGTGCGCCGGATCCACGCCGAGGGACACACGCTCGGCAACCACATGTACTCCCATCCGCATCTGTATTTTCAGAGTCGCCGGAAAATTGCGGAAGAGATCGATCGGACTCAGGAAGTGATCGGGAGAATTACCGGCTGTCGCCCGCGACTTTTCAGGCCGCCCTACGGTGTCCGGTGGTTTGGGCTGTACCCTGTGCTGCGGGAACGCGGGATGCACGTAGTCCAGTGGTCAGACACGGGCTACGACTGGGAGAACGATGCAGAGGCCATCGTTAGCTCGACGCTCCGGCATCTGCGTCCAGGCTCGGTGATCCTCCTGCATGACGGCTTTAACGTGCACACGCCGGGCGGCCAGATCGAGCGGTCCGACACGGTCAAAGCGTTGCCGGCCATCCTCGATGGCGGTCTGAAAGCCGGATTCACCTTTGTCTCTGTTCGGGATTTCCTGCCGGGAACTTAGCTGCTGTCCCAATTTGCCACAGTCGCGTGAGTTGTTGAGCAGACGTCATTACTGCAATCGCAAAAACCGACGCAACTTAGCCAACAGATCAGGCCCCGCCCCATTTTGGCCGGCACTATGTGATTGAAGTTGACAATTATGAGACGAAGTGTGGCATTATGCCACACTAGCTCTACGTTTTTTGAGAATCTCTCTGGCCTGACTGCACACGCGAGCGGTAACTGTCCATAAAATCAAGGGGTTAGACTGAGGGGCCTTGGCTGGCAGTTGGCGTGCCTATAGGAACTGTGGCTAGCGCGGGAGGGTGCTTGTGGGGACGCCGAAGATTCTCATCGTGGATGACGACCAGGAAAGCCGGAGCCTCCTGAGCGAAGTCTTACAGGCTAATGGCTACATGGTGGGCGCCGTGGCGGATGGTGCGGCAGCTCGCGAGGAGTTGCGCCGCGACGACGGGTACGTTATTGTCATCGCGGATCTTTGCATGCCCAAGGAGACTGGCCTAGAGCTGCTCAGAAATCTGCGCCAACAGAAATGCAAGCAGGCTATCATACTCATGTCGTCCTTCATCAGCGGCGCGGAGAGGAAGCTGGCACGGGAATTAGGTGCCCACGCCCTGCTCGATAAGCCGTTCCGCTTGGCGGAGTTGCTGCGGGTAGTTGACAATCTGGCCCATCAGAACGCGATCCCGATATCGCCCTGAGTAGAAGAGATTTCCCTGGCTGGGTGCCAAATGGATGGCGAGGAGTGGAGATGAACATAGCGGACAAGGTGATAGAAATCATCACTCGGGAGCAGCACCTCCAGCCCGGTGTTGTCAAACTGGAGTCAACCTTTGGCGAACTGGGCATTGATTCCCTGGACGGGGTCAATATTCTGTTTGCGCTGGAAGAGGAGTTTAAGATTGCTATCCCTGACTCAGTAGCCCAGAACATGAGAAGCGTCACTCAGGTGGTGGACGCGCTCACCCGGGTGATTGAAGGCAAGGACGTGTCGGACTTGGTGGCCATGGCCAAGGGCGAAGGTTCCGCGCCGAGCAGCTAATCCTCTTACATCACGGTGTCGGGCGTGCGCAGAGTCGTCATCACAGGATTGGGGGTGTTTGCCTCCACGGGCAAGGATGTGGAGAGTTTTTTCTCGAACTTGGCAAACGCCCGGTCGGGGGTTCGCCGGATAAGGCAATGGGATCCCTCCTCGTTAAGCGTCCAGATTGCGGCTGAAGTCCCCGATTACTTGCCCGCCGACTACTTCTCGCCGAAACGGCTCGATTTGCTGGACCGGTTCACTCAGTTTGGCTTGCTGGCGGCCGGCCAAGCCATGCGGTCGAGCGGAATTGAGGTTTCAGAAGCGGAAAAGCCGCGCTTCGGGGTGGTGATGGGCTCGGGGATGGGGGGCGCCGAGACGTTTGATAGCGCGTACTTCAATCTGTATGCGAAAAAGGAAACCCGCCTGCACCCTTTCACCATTCCCAAGATCATGCACAATGCGGCGACTTCGCAGATCTGCATGGAGTATGGCGCCCAGGGACCGTCGCTGGCCATTTCCACCGCCTGCTCCTCTGCGGGGCACGCGATTGGGGAAGCCTTTCATCTCATCAAGTTCGGCATCGCCGACGTGATGCTGGCCGGAGGCAGTGACGCTCCCATTACCTACGGGATGATCCGTTCCTGGGAATCTGTGCGCGTCCTGGCTCCGGGCGATGGCGACCCCAGTCGGGCCTGCCGGCCGTTTTCCCGAGACCGCGAAGGGATGGTCATGGGGGAAGGGGCCGGCGTCTTCCTGCTGGAGGAATTCGAGCATGCTCGGCGGCGGGGCGCGAAGGTGTACGCGGAAGTTGCCGGCTACGGCATGTCCTCCGACGCCAGCCACATCACCCAACCTTCGGTTAGCGGCCCGGCGCGCGCCATCAGGATGTCTCTGGAGGAAGCCGGTTTGAATCCCGAGCAGGTGGATTACATCAACGCTCATGGGACCGGCACGCGCCTGAACGACGCGGTTGAGACGCAGGTGATCAAGGAGGTGTTCAAGCACCATGCGCGGCAGGTGGCGATCAGTTCGACTAAGTCCATGCATGGCCATGTGATGGGTGCAACGGGCGCCGTTGAGCTGGCGGCCGCCGTGATGGCAATCGAACGGGGTGTGATTCCGCCTACGGCCAACTACACCCAGCCTGATCCCGAATGTGATTTGGACTACGTGCCCAACCAGGCGCGCGAGAAACCGGTTCGTGTGGCAATTTCCAATTCGTTTGCTTTTGGGGGACTAAACGCGGTCCTCTTGGTGCGCCGGCTGGCCTGAGGCTGGATTCCCTCTGGCGGCGCGTGAGGAGTTCTGAGGCGGGCATGACGGGACCCAAAAGGATTGGCATCCTGACGCTCAGTGTGGGCTCGGGGCATGTGCGCGCCGCCGAGGTCATCCAGCGCGCCCTGCTGGACGGCGGGGACAACGTCGAGGTTCGTACCCTGGACGCCGTCGCGTTGGCGCGGCCCTGGTTTCGCTGGGTTTATGTGGAGTCTTACTGGTGGATGCTGCGCTACGCGCCCGGACTGTGGCGTCGCCTGTTTGAGCGCCGCCAGCGGAAGGCGCACCGCGCGACGGCCCCGCACTGGGTTTTTCGCCGTGGCTGTGTGGAGGTCCTGCGTCAACTCAAAGCCTTTGCGCCGCATTTGGTCATCGCCACGGAGATTGGAGCGGCGGAAATCGCCGCGCTGGGCAAGCGCGAAGGTTGCTTCAACTCGCCCATCCTGGCGGTCCAGACCGATTTCCAGACGGAACCCCCCTGGGTGCAACGCGAGATTGATGTGTACGGCGTAGGAAGCGAAGAGGCGAAGGCGCAGCTTATCGGTTGGGGCGTCTCTCCGCACCGCATAGTGTTTTGTGGTATTCCCATCGATCCGGCCTTTGGCTTGGTTTTTGACCAGGCTGAAGTCCGCCGGGCCTTGGGCCTCGACCCGCGCCGTCCCGTTATCCTGGTCATGGGTGGCGGCATGGGGCCGGCGCCGCTGGACGAGATCATTCAAAGCCTGGAAGGTTGCGGATTGCCGCTCCAGGTGCTCGCGGTCAGCGGGCGCGATCGGGCCGTGAAGGCGCGCCTCGAGGGCCTGCGCGCCAGGATTGCGCTGGACCTCCATATCTTCGGCTGGAGCAACAACATTCCGGAACTGATGAGCGCGGCGGACCTGCTTATCACCAAGCCAGGCGGGGTCACGATCGCAGAGGCACTTGCGGTCGGCGTCCCCCTGCTCCTGACTCACCCCATCCCGGGACCGGAGGAGAGGCACGTGCGATATCTGGAGCGGAATGGCGTGGCGGTGCAAGCGCGGAGTCTCGCGGAAATCCCGCAGCTTGCCTATCAGCTCTTGAGCAGTCCGGAGAAGTTGGCGGAAAGAGCGCGGCGCGCCCACGAGCTGGCTCGCCCCGATGCCGCGCACGCCATCGCTCAGGTGGGTCGGGCCTTGCTCGAAACGGCTACCTACATCGATTTCCTGGCCCCTCCGCCCGCGCGCTCCGGTGAGTCCGCCCACCTGATGTGAGACGGGGCGCGCCACAAGCGGCGCAGGAGTCCTCGACGTGTTAGGTTTCTAATGTTGGGCAGTCTTCGAAAAGTCGTAGAGCGCGTGGCGGTGGGTGACTCAATCCCAGCGCTGGTCCGCTGGGGGAAGCCCGTGCCGCGTTCCCTCATCCGCAGGATTCAGGCAGACGGCTTCCGCGAGATAGTTCGCTATGCGGCGGGGCGGCAGAAGTTCTTTGCCCGCCGACTGCGCGAGGCTGGCGTGGATCCGGCACGCGTCCGCCAGCCCGAGGATCTCGGCGATATTTTCACCACCCCCGAAGACCTGCTCAGCCTTCCGCCGGAGGATTTCCTCTGCCGTGACCCGCAGGCAGTTTTTGAAACCACCGGGACCTCCGGCGCGCCCAAGCGGATCTATTTCAGTTACGACGAGTTGGAGTTTGCCGGACGCTACGAGGCGGCGGCCTTCTATGAGAATGGCGTGCGTCCGGGCGATCGCGTGGTCTGCGCCTTCGACGCCGCGTACTGGATCAGCAGTTGGGTTACTTTTCTGGCTTGCCAGCAGATGGGGGTCTTCTGTTCGGCCATCGGCAAGCCGCACCCCCGCGAGGTGTACTCCCGTCTCCGGCTTTATCATTACAACGTTATCGTGGCGGACCCCACGTGGTTGGTGAGCCTGAGCGAGATGGCGGAGAAAGAGGGAACCCCGCCGGTCAAATTGATTTTCGCGGCTGGCGATCGGATGACGGAGGTCTATCGGAAGTACGTCCAGGACGTCTGGAAAGCCCCTGTGTTCCTGGGCTACGGTTCGACCGAGATGGGCGGCGGACTGGGGATGGAATGCCGGCGCCAGAAAGGGCTCCACATCGACGAATACAACTTCCTCGCCGAGATTCTTGATACGGATCCCGACGGTTACGGGGAGCTGGTGGTCACCACCCTTTCCCGGCGAACGATGCCGCTTATCCGCTACCGCGTGCGCGATGTCACCCGGTTCATGGAGGAACCGTGTCCTTGCGGCGCCACGCTCCAGCGGATTGCGGGGATCAAAGGCCGCCGCGACGAGATGGTAGTGATGGGTGCAGGAAACATGCACCCGGAGATTTTTGAGAACGTTCTCGACGACGTCGGCGGAGTCCGTGATAACTGGCAGGTCGCCGTGCGGCAAGAGGGAACGCACGACATCCTGGAGTTTCGGTTGGAACTTACTGATGGTGCCAACGCCGCGAGCGTGGAGACGGCTGTCCGCGAAAACCTCAAGGCTTGCTACCCAGAGGTGTGGGCCAATCAACTTTGCGGAATGTACCGACTGGCGTTCCGCTTTTTACCCGCGGGTACGCTCGAACGGGGAAGAAAGCCCCGACGCTTGGTGGACGAGCGCGGCGACTAGCTCCCAGGCGCTTGCCGGGCCTCTGGCCGGGGCTTGGCGAAAGGATTTTGGTCTGGCTGATGGGAACTCGATCCAAAAGTGGCGACAAGACGACCGTAGCGCCCAAGCCGGTTGTCTGCTGCGATTTTGACGGCACAATGACGCAGCTCGACGTAACGGATCTCATCTTGACCCAGTTCGCCCATCCTTCCTGGCGCGAGGTCGAACAGGAGTGGACTTGCGGCTCGATTGGTTCCCGCGAGTGTTTGGAACGCCAGATGGCCCTGGTGGAGGCCTCGGCAGCCGAGTTGAACGCGCTGATCGATGCCGTTCCTGTCGATCCCCATCTGTCGGGATTCCTGCGTTTTGTGGACCAGCAAAGGCTGCCGTTCTACGTGCTGAGTGAGGGTTTTGACTATATCATCCGTCGGGTATTGAAGCGCGCCGGCATCAATGGCTGTCTGCGGAATGGGACGCACCTCTTCGCCAGTGCTCTGCGGGTTGAGGGCCGGCGCTGGCTTACTTCCTTCCCCCATGCCGCTTTGCCTTGCGAGCACGGCTGTGCGACGTGTAAGGCTGAGATCGTGCGCCGGGTCGGCCGAGGCCGAAGTCCAATCGTCTTCATCGGGGACGGCCTCTCGGACCGCTTCGCGGTGGGAGAGGCGGACCTAGTTTTCGCCAAGCGGCAGTTGCTGGCGTACTGCCGGGAGGAAGGGATTGCCTGCTGGCCGTTTGAGACCTTTGCGGAGATTGAAGCTCCTTTGAGGCAATTGATTGATTCCGGCCCACGACTGACCCAGCAGAGGATAGTTGAAAGTCAAAAGTTAAAAGTCAAAACGTAATGCGTTCAGCTTTCAACTGTGGACTTTGAACTGAGGCAGGAGATACAAGCCCGTGGCGATCTCTGACACGAACATGAAGACAGCCGAACTGCTGGCCTTGGAGAAGAAGTACTGCTCCTTCGGAGACACTGTCCACTATCTGGACCCGCCCAAGGTTTTCGTTAACTGCGAGGGCAGTTACCTTTACGACGAGGAGGGGACGCCTTATCTTGACCTCCAGATGTGGTACTCGGCGGCGAGTTTTGGTTACGGGAACGCGCGGCTGAATGAGGCCCTGAAGCGCCAGCTCGATCGCCTGCCGCAGCTTGCCTGTCAGTACTTGCACGCGGAAAAGGTCGAAGTGGCCGCGCGCCTCGCCCAGTACTGCGAGAAGCGCTTCGGGGTCAAGGGGCGCGTGCACTTCAACGTGGGCGGCGCTCAGGCCGTCGAGGACTCATTGAAGGTGGTGCGGAATTACACCGGCAGGAACCTGATGTTTGCCTTCATGGGCGGGTATCACGGGCGGACCTTGGGGGCCTCAGCCATCACGTCGAGCTATCGCTATCGCCGGCGCTACGGCCACTTTGGCGACCGCGCGCAGTTCGTTTTTTTCCCGTATTGCTTCCGCTGCTTGTATGGGCTGAAACGCGAGACGTGCGACCTTTATTGCCAGAATCAGTTTGAAAAGCTGTTCGACAGCGAATACCACGCGGTCTGGGACTCCAAGGTTCAGACCTCGGAGTACGGCGCCTTCTACATCGAGCCCGTGCAGGGCACAGGTGGGTACGTGATTCCCCCCAAAGAATACTTCGCGCGGCTCAAGGAGACTTGCGAGAAGCGCAAGCTTCTCCTCGTGGACGACGAAATCCAGATGGGCTTCTACCGCACGGGCAAGTTCTGGGCGATTGAGAACTTCGGTGTCGTACCTGACATCATTGTGTTTGGCAAAGCACTGACCAATGGCCTGAACCCGCTCTCGGGCCTCTGGGCGCGCGAGGAGCTGATTGCGCCGGAAGTGTTACCCCCGGGGTCCACGCACTCGACGTTTTCTTCGAACCCGCTGGGGACGGCCGTGGCGCTCGAGACCCTCAAGATGCTGGAGGAGGAAGACTACGAGAAGCTGGTGAATGACAAGGGCGCCTACTTGCTGGCTGGCCTCCGCGAACTACAGCGTCGCCACCGCGAGGTCATCGGTGACGTGGATGGTCTTGGACTTGCCCTGCGTATCGAAGTCTGCGAGAAGGATGGCGTCACACCGGACCGCGAACTGACGGACCGGATCTTTACCGAGGGTCTGAAAGGTAATTTAGAGGTCGCGGGTAGGAGATACGGGCTGGTCCTGGACGTGGGCGGCTACTACAAGAACGTCTTCACCCTTTCCCCTTCCTTCACGATTACGCGTGAGGAAATGGACCTGGCATTGGAGTTGCTCGATCAGCTTTTCCGCCGCTGTCGGGCACAGTAGCGTTTCCGCCATCCTCTCACGGCGACTTCCTTACCACACCCCAGCGCTCATTTCAGTCATCTAGGACATCCCCGGGACGCGGTCCAGGTAAGCGCGGATGTACTCCTGGAAAGCGCGCTCCAGCGCCCGCGCGATTTTGCCCGGTGCCGGATACTTCCAGTCCGGGCTGATGGCGCCGACGGCGGCAACCTCCCGCGTGGTGGAACTGATGAACACTTCGTCCGCGGAAGAGAGGTCGTCGAGGGTCAGGTCCTGCTCCCGCAGTTCTATGCCGGCCTTGGGGGCAACCTCGAAGAGGATTTCGCGCGTGATGCCTGCCAAGCATCCGGAAGAAAGAGGCGGGGTCAGCACTCTGCCCTCACGCACCAGGAAGACATTCGCCGAGGTACATTCGGCCATCTGTCCTTTTTCATTCAGCAACAAGGCGTCGTCATAGCCCCCTACGTGGGCTCTTTCTAGGACCGCCGCGTAAGGGACCCAGGACAATATCTTCGCTCCGGCATAGCGTCCGGCAGAGAAAACCCCCATGGGCTGGATCTGGAGGCGGTGGGCGGCCGGCCAGGCGACCAGTTCGCGGGTGAAGATCAGCAGGTCCGTCGGGGGGAGGTCGTCGGCCTGGGCCCAGAGCCCATCCCGGTTCTTTACGAAAGACAGGCGGGCCATGCCCTCGGGACGGTGATTGGCTTGCGCCAGCTTCACGACAGCTTGCCGGACGGCCATTTGCTCATAGGGCAGGGGGACTTCCAGGCGGACCGCGTCCCGCGCCATGCGCGCCCAGTGACGCTCAAAGGCGAAGGGCACACCGCAGTAAATCCGCAAGGTGGTGAACACACCCCATCCCATCAGTAGCCCGACTTGGCCGGGAGAAAGAGACACTTCCTTGAGTGGCGCGATACGGTCATTATGAAAAATCAGGGGATCCATAGTTCTCCGTTAGCCCTCCCGCGCGCAGGCCTGGACCGCCCGCTGTTCCGGAAGCGCCCCCACGCCCAGGGCTTCCAGCAGGGGCTGCGCCTTGAGCCTCATCTCCTCGAACTCGGCGCGCGGTTGGGAATCATACACGATGCCCCCACCTACGTTGAACACCGCAATATCATCGCGGACGGTCATCGTGCGGATGGCGACGTTGAACTCCATTTCCAACTGGTCTGTTTCCGGAGCGCCGCGGATTATTCCCATAGCTCCCATCGACACCCCGCGGGGTTGCTGTTCGATCTCCGCCAGGATTTCCATCGCGCGGATCTTCGGCGCGCCCGTGATGGACCCGCAGGGGAAAAGGGCACGCAGGATTTCAACCAGGCCCACCTCTGACCTGAGCGTGCCCTGAACGTGGGAAACCAGATGGAACAGGTGGGGAAGGGGGTCCACTTCCCAAAGTCGCGCCTGGATGCTCTGGTAGCGGCAGATGCGCCCCAGGTCGTTGCGCAGCAGATCCACGATCATGACGTTTTCGGCGCGATCCTTACTGCTGGCGAGCAGTTGGGCCATTCGACGCCGGTCCTCGGCAGGGTCGTCGCTCCGCGCGATGGTGCCCTTGATGGGACTGGCTAGAATGCGGCCGCCCGAAACGCGGAAAAAACGCTCGGGAGAATTGCTGATAATCGTCTGCTGGGGACTCTTGAGGAAGGCCCTGAATGATGCGCGCCCCCCCGCGAGACGCTGATAAATCGTCTCCGGGCGGATGCCCTCGAGCCGTACCGTTACCCTCTCAGTCAGGTTCGCCTGGTAGATGTCACCCGCCGCGATGTACTCGCGTATCTTCCGCACCCCCTGGGTGAATCTCCGCTCATCGAAGCATGCGTGAGTCTCCTGCGGGCCGGAGACTGGCGTCTTGTCCAGCGGCAGGTCCTGACGCGGAAACTCCTCAAGGCGCGGATAGTAGGCGAAGGAAAGGTCGGGCAAGCGTTCGTCTGGAACGAGCGGCAGGGTTTCGAAAAAGCGCGCGAGCTCGTAGGAAAGGAACCCGATAGCTGCGCCTGCGGGATACTGCCGGGCGTGCCGCGCGACCCAGGAAGGCAATTCTGCCAGGGCTTCCGCTCCGCCTTCCAGCACGCTGGCTGGGGCCGTTGCTGCCAACGCGCGCCTGCCGTCCTGGCCCAGCCACTTCCCCTGGAGCACGGCAGGGCGTGCGGCCGTCGGGTAACGCAGTACTTCACCCAAAGACGGGCTCGGCATCCTTTCACTATACCATTTTGGTTGAGGGGTAGGAGTGGCGAACTCCCGGCAGAGGGGAGAGCCGAGGGTTCTGACCGAGAGGTATTCGTCCAGGCAGGTCGAGCCGTGACGAACCGCACAATCAGGGGGGAATGCTGCTCCTACCACGCCACGCGGACGGTGAGCGGTTGATGAAGGCGGATGTGAAAGCGGGTGTCCGGGGGCAGATGGACGTCGCTACCTCGGGGCCAGAAGAAGGCATAGGCGAGCAATGCTCCGCCGCCAAGCGGCAGCGTTGCCCCGAGTGCCGCGGCGCTAGCGAGCTGCGTCTGCACACCAGCGAGCGCGCCCAAGCCAACCAGTCCTCCCGCGATCCACTTCCAGAAGATCGGCTTGGTGCCCTTCAATTGGCCTTCGGAATCCAGCCGCACGCTCGGCGGCGCAAGGGCATCCAGCGCGGTCAGGACTGCCGTAATTGGCCGGTCCTGCCCATCGGGCAGAGTGATCTGTTCAAAGCGAAGCGAAAGCTCAGCGGGGCGGCGCAGGCGGCCGGCGGGGCGAACCCTGGTGATGCGACCGTCCAGCAGGCTCCCGCGCGGCAAGGCCACGCGCCCGTTGACATAGACGGGCTGGAGGAGTTGCGCCCGGATCGGGTCACCCACGTGGCTCACCTGGCTGTGGATTCCTGAGAGGAGTTGGACAGCGGCTTTGGTTTGCGCCGGGACGGTCAGGATCTTTTCAGGGGAGATCTGCCTGGCGACGTCCGAAGGCGCCTGGCCGCTGGGCGGGAGGCCGTAGGGGCTCTCGGCTTGAGCGGCGGGCGCCAGCGCGATGATCGCTAAAACAGCCAGAAAGCTCTTACGCATGTCAACTACCTCGCGAGGTCTGGGCGGGTCCTGTATTGTCGCGCCTCAGTGGGCCGAAATCAAGCTGGTTCCGGCGAAGCGATCACACAGGGGCTTTCGGCCTTGCCTCTTGTTGCGGATGGAGGATAAGACAAAAAGGCCCAACCTGAGGGGTTGGGCCGGGATAAGACTGAAGCGGGGTAGGACTACCCGACCTTGACGACTTTGTCGGCCTGAGGTCCCTTTTGCCCTTGGACGACCTCAAACTCGACGGTGTCACCCTCCTGCAGGGTCTTGAAGCCTTCACCTTGAATGGCCGAGTAATGAACGAAGACGTCCGCTCCGCCATCCTGGCCGATGAAGCCGTAACCCTTGGCGTTATTGAACCACTTCACTTTACCTTGAACTCTTGCCACTTGCGTTCCTCCTTGATCTACTTTGGGGTCGCCGGCTCGTCGGTAGGCTAGAAAAAGAAAAGGCCGAGAATCACGGAGATCCCCGGCACTTCTTTCACGTACGCGTTCCCGATGCGAACACCGTGCAAACTCCTACCAAGATAAATATCCAAGCGGGCAGCGCTTGTCAAGAGAATATTGCTTGGCCCGGCGGGCAGGGCTTGCGGGCCATCAATTCTTGTGTGTCTTCGAAGAAAGGTGCGCGAGGAGACCCACTAGTGTCTTGGCGTCTTCGATCTGCCCGGCGCGCAGCATTCTGCGAAGCTGTCGAGGCGTGAACCATCCCCACCGGATGCGCTCATCGGGCGGCGCGGGTTGGGCCTGGCAGCGCGTCAGGCCGCTCGCCGCCATCAGGTGCATCCGCTCGCTCAAAAAGCCAGGACTGGAGAAGAACTTGAAAAGAGGCCGGAGAGTTCGAGCACGATAGCCGGTTTCCTCCCGCAGTTCCCGCCGCGCCGCTTGCCGGGGGGTCTCGCCGGGTTCGATGCCACCGGCAGCGAGCTCCCAAAGCCGTCGGCCTGCCGGGTAGCGGAATTGCCGCACCAGAAGCACCCGGCCGTCCCGCAGACGAGGGAGAACAACTACTGAGCCCGAATGGCAGACTACCTCACGGCTCACCTCCACGCCCCCCGGCTCGATGATGCGGTCAAGCCGGAGTTGCACCACCTTGCCTTCGTAAACCTTCTTGCTGTCGAGCACGCGAACGCGCGGCGCCACGGGGAATCCTTTCATCCTGGATTTGAGTTACTTGCTACCTTGGGCTGCTTCAGGATAGCACGTTTCCGTGCCTGCTGTTTTGCGGCGCGCGGAAGGCCGCTTGACAAGGCCGGGGACTGTCGAGCAACGCGTGCACGAACGCGCGGTGGGCTGCTATACTGTCCACCGTCCACGCGCGCAGGATGGACAGTCCGACTTGGGGGAAGTCTGTCGATGAAGGTTTCGGCCTTGATCGTAGATGACGAACAGCCCGCCCGCGACGAACTGGCGTTTCTGCTCAAAGGTTTCCCGGATGTCGAGGTGGTGGGCCAGGGGAAGAACGGCGTCGAGGCCGTGAGCCTGATCCGGGAGTTGAATCCGCAAGTCGTCTTCCTGGATGTGCAAATGCCTGGGCTGGACGGTTTCGGCGTCATCAAAAAGCTACTGGAGAAGAAGGTCCGGCTGCCGTTTTTCGTTTTTGCCACCGCCTATGACCACTATGCGGTCCAGGCGTTCGAGGTGAATGCTATTGACTATCTGCTGAAGCCCATTGCGCGCGCGCGTCTGGAAAGAGCCGTGGGGAAGGTCCGCCGGGAGTTGGAGGCGGCGGAACCTGCGCAGCAAAAGCTCGACCGCCTGGTCCAGTTGGTGGAGGAACGGCCGGTGCCCCAGAGAGCCAAGCTGCTGGTAAAAAGTGCCGGCCGGCTGGTCCTGGTGAATTCCGACGACATCATCTACGCGAGCATCGAAGAGGGTGTCATCACGATAGTGACCCGAGAACTGGAGGGGCAGTCCAACTTTCGGACGGTGGAGGAACTTCAAAGCAATCTGGATCCCAACTCCTTCTGGCGCGCGCACCGGTCCTACCTGGTCAACCTCAACCGCATCAAGGAAGTCGTCCCCTGGTTCAAGGGCTCCTACCAGCTCAAGATGGACGACCGCAAGCAGACTGAGGTCCCGGTCAGCCGCGCGCAGACCCGGCGACTGAGAGAACTCTTCAACCTCTAGAAGTGCCCCGGCGAGCCGCCTTGTCAAGGTGGCGAGCTGCGACGACAGGCAGGCCTCTGATGTGTCGTCGCGATGGCAGAGGGCTTACTCCGCCCCGAAAGCCGCCGCGTTCAACAACAACTTCCTACTGCCTGTTATCCCTTTTCACCGCCGGGCCCTGGCAAAATACTCCTGAATCGCCTGCACCAATCCGGGAATAGTTGACTCTCTCGCTTCAACGGAAACGGAAAGCCCCAATTTTAGAACCGTATCGGACGTAATGGGACCGATGGAGGCGACGGCGACGCCACCGAGAACTTTGTCCAGTTCGCGGTCGCGGAAAAGTCTGGCAAAGTTGGAGGCGGTCGCGGAGCTTGTAAAGGTAATCATATCGGGCGGCGGGATCAGGAGGCGTTCGAGTTCCCCGGGCGGAAACTCCGGAGTAACGGTTTCGTAGGCAGGCACCACTTCCACGCGCGCCCCGCGTTCCTTCAGTGCCCGAGGAAGTAAATCGCGGGCAACCTTGGCGCGAGGAATCAGGAATGACTTGCCCTTGAGGTCATGGCCGCGCAGGGCTTCCAGGAGTCCGTCGGCGCAGTAGTCTTTCGGCACAAAATCAACTCTGATGCCAGTCCTGGCAAACTCGGCGGCCGTGGCCGGGCCGATCGCGCCGATGGTCAGGCGCTTCAAGTCACGCACGTCCCGCCCCGTGGCCTTCAGCCGCGCGAGAAAGCTCCGCGCGCCGTTGGCCGAAGTCACCAGCAGATAGTGGAACTGTTCCAGCCGCTGGATAGCTTGGTCCAGCGGCTCCCAGGAGGCGGGCGCGCGGATTTCGATGGTGGGGATCTCGATCACCTGCGCTCCGGGCTCCGCCAGGGCCTCGCGCAAAACGCTTGCTTGCTCGCGTGTGCGGGTGATGACGATCCGCTTGCCAAACAGGGGAAGGCGCTCAAACCAATTCAGCTGCTCCCGCAGGCGCACCACTTCGCCCACGACCGTGATGACGGGCGGGGAAACGCCCGCGGCCTTGGTGACGATGTCGGCCAGCGTGCCCGTAACCACTTGTTGTTCCGCACGGGTACCCCAGCGAATCACCGCGACGGGAGTCCGTGGGTCGCGCCCGTGTTCGACCAGCTTGCCGGCAATCTCCGGCAGGTTCTTTACGCCCATGAAGAAGACCAGCGTGCCCAGGCCGGTGGCAATCTTCGACCAGTCGAGCGCCGTCTCGGCCTTGGTGGGGTCCTCGTGGCCGGTGATGAAAGCCACCCCGGAGGTGAAGTCGCGGTGGGTCACCGGAATGCCGGCATAAGCAGGCGCAGCGTAGCCGGAGGAGATACCCGGTACCACTTCAAACGGAATCCCCTCCTTCACCAGCTCCTCGGCCTCTTCGCCCCCACGTCCGAAAACGAACGGGTCGCCGCCTTTCAGGCGCACCACCACGCGGCCCTCGCGCGCTTTGCGGACCAACAGGGCGTTGATTTCCGCTTGCGACATCGTGTGGGCGCCGCCACGCTTGCCCACGTAGATCTTCTCGCACTCCGCGCGGGCGAAGCGCAGCAGTTCTTCGTTGGCCAGAAAATCGTAGATCAGGCAGTCGGCGCGCTCCAGGATGGCCTTGCCCTTGAGCGTGAACAAGCCGGGATCGCCCGGCCCTGCGCCCACGAGGTAAACCTTGCCGACTTGGCGGTCGTTTTTGCTGGTCAGAGTCTGTCTCTCCCGCAGGGGAGGACCATAAGAGCCCTCCCCTACTCAGATCAATTTGAGGATAATTTGCGCTCCCTGTTCCAACAAGTCGCGCGCTACCCTTGCGCCGAGGCCAGCTGGGTCACTGATTGGACCCGACGCCGTGGCGCGGATGAGCGTGCTGGCGTCCAAGCTCAGCACCACACCCAGCAAGTTTAGTCGCTCGTCCTCCGGCGTCGCGTGAGCGGCAATGGGCACTTGGCACCCGCCGCCCAGATGGCGAAGCAGGGCGCGCTCCGCGCGCACCGCCTGGTGGGTCGGCGTGTGGTCCAGGGGCTTGACGGCGCGCTCGATTCGCTCGTCGGCCTGTCGGATCTCGACAGCCAGCGCGCCCTGGCCCACGGCAGGGCACATCTGCTCGACCGGAAAATACTCCGTGACGCGTCTGCGAAGTCCCAGGCGATGAACGCCGGCCGCAGCCAGCATCAGCGCGGCGCAATCGCCGCGCGCGAGCTTCTTGAGCCGCGTGTCGAGGTTTCCCCGCAGAGGAACGAACTCCAGGTCCCTCCGTAACTTGCGCAATTGTAACTGCCGCCGCAGGCTGCTGGTTCCGACGCGTGCGCCGGCCGGAAGCTGCGCAAGCCGCTGGCCGTCACGCGAGATGAGAACGTCGCGCGCATCTTCGCGCTCCGGCACGGCAGCCAATACAAGGCCTGAAGGCTGTTCGGTGGGGAGGTCTTTCATGCTGTGCACTGCCAGGTCCACCTCGCCCGCGGCCAGCGCTTCCTCGATTTCTTTGATGAAGAGTTCCTTGGTGCCTGACTGGGCGAGGGGCACGTGCTGGAGCTTGTCGCCCATGGTCTTGATGATTCGGATTTCGACCTCGAAGCCGGCGGTCGCCAACCGGTCCTTCACCCAGTTAGCCTGCCAGAGGGCGAGTTGGCTGCCGCGTGAACCGATGACGATTTTCATAAAAGCAGTGACAAGTGACAAGACCCATCTTCAGGTTACCTGTCGCTTGTCACTGGCGACTGTTTCTCAGTCTCCTACTCCGAATATCCTGCGAATCAACTGCACCAGGGTACCGTGTTCGGGGCGCCCGGCGCCGCTCTTCAGCTCCGTGATGGGGCCGTGCAGGATCTTGTTCACAATCCCGCGGGTGAGCGCGTCCAGGGCCTGGCGTTGTTCCGGCGTGAGGTTGCTGAGCCGACCGCGGTGCCGTTCCACCTCGCTCTCGCGGATGCGGTTCAGGCGTTCTTCGAGCGCCACAATGGTCGGCACCACCTCGCGGGAGGCCAGCCGCCGCATCATCTTCTGGACTTCCTGCTGGACGATTTCCTCCGCGTAAACGGCCTCGCGCTGGCGCTGCTTCTGGTTGGCGTCCACGACTTGTTCAAGATCATCGATGTCATAGACGAAAGCGTTGTCCAGCTCATTGACCGTGGGGTCGATATCCCGCGGCACGGCGATATCGACGAAAAACATGGGGCGGTTCTTGCGCGCCGCAAGCATTTTTTCCACCTGCGGCTTCTGTATCACAAAGTGCGGCGCTCCGGTCGAGCTGATGACAATGTCAGCCTTGCTGACATAATCCAGGAGCTGTTCGAAGCGGATGGCGGTGCCGTGAAAGGCCTGGGCGAGCTCGACGGCGCGGTCATACGTGCGGTTGCTGACAAAGATGGCGCTCGCGCCACTGCTTAGGAGGTGTTTGGCGGCGAGTTCGCTCATCTTGCCGGCGCCAATGACGAAAATCGTCTTACCAGCCAGGGTGCCAAAGATCTTTTTCGCCAGTTCCACAGCAGCGTAGGGGACGGAAACCGCTGCCGTGCCGATGGCCGTCTCCCGCCGGACTTTGCGCGCCACCGCGAACGCCTGGGTCGCGACCTCGTTGAGCAGACCATTCAACGCCCCCGCCTCGCGCGCGACGGCATAGGCGCGCTTCATCTGTCCCAGAATCTGCGGTTCGCCCACGAGCATCGAGTCGAGGCTGGCGGCCACGCGAAACAGGTGTCGAACAGCTTCCTGCTGCCGGTACCAATAGAAGTAGGACTCGTAAGGGCTGAGATCGCACCGGTGGTAGTCAGCCAGGAATTGACGAAGCAACGGTTCGGCGTCGATGCCCTCCGCGGCGCTCGAGACCACCTCCACACGGTTGCACGTGGAAACAAGCAAGCCTTCCAGGATGCCCTCGCGGCGGACCAAGTCCGCTACGGCCGAAGCCAAGCGCGACTCGGGAAAATTCAGCCGCTCGCGCACCTCGACGGGCGCCGTCCGATGGTTCACTCCCACGAGGAGAAGGTTCATAGTCCAAATCGCGGGTGTGGCACGCCTCCCTCAAGGGAGGGAGCCGAGTTGCGGTATATACCCGTGCTGACCGCTCAGGAGGCTGACACCCAAGAAGGTTACCATCATGGCAATGAAGCCGAAAATGGCCAAGTAGGCGGAACGGCGTCCTCGCCAAGCCCCGCTCAGACGCGTCGAAAACAAGACCAGGTAGACCAGCCAGGTGACCAGTGAGGCCAGAATCTTGGGGTCAAGCTCCCAGGGACCCTTCCACATGCGACTGGCCCATACGAATCCGGTCAGAATGCCCAGGCTGAGGAAGGGAAGCCCAATGACCAGCGAGCGGGAATAAAGCGCGTCGCAGACCTCCAGCGACGGCAGACGATAGTAGAAGGCTCGCGGCCGCTTCGACTTCAACTCGCGTTCTTGAAAGAGGTACATGATGGCAGCGACAAACGTGAGGAAAAAAGCGGTGTAGCCAAGGAAGATCGAAGCAATGTGGGTCAACAGCCATCCCCCGCGGAAGGCAGGGTTGGCGAAGGGGCGTTCGGGGCGGAAAGCCGAAATCAAAGACAACACAAACACCAGTGGCAGCATGAAGAGGCCGAGCGCCGTGATCCGGTAGCGTAAGTAAACGAAGAAGAATGCCAGCGTGGCCAGGAAAGAGAAGAACGAAAGCGCACTGCGAACGTCAGTGACGGGCAGACGATGAATCGCAGCAGCCTCAACGCCGAGCGCTGCAGCGTGCAAGAGCAAGCCCAAACCCAAGGCGGCTAGCGTGGCCGGCGCGAGGGTGGGCCGTCGCCGGATCACGGAGGGGACGGTCAACAGAATCCCGCAGGCATAAAAAACCACGGCTATCCACAGGAGCACAGAGTGCATAGCGACCTCAACTCGCGAGCCTCAAAGAAGTCCATTATAGCATCCCCCGGCGGAAAGGGCCGGAAGCGACGGCGCGCCCTTCTTGAGCCCGCAACACGAGTAGCTGCACCGGCACCGGATGACGGGCCGCTACTGTCGAAGCGCTAACGCTTGGCGGGGATTACTGATGACTAGGACGTGGACGTCGCCCTGGGAGGCTCCGGCTTGGCGGAGCGCGGGAAGGAATTCGGTGAACAGGGTGTCGTAACCGCGGAACTCACCGCCGCCGGGTTCTCCGACGTGGTACCAGCCAGCGTCCTGCGAAATCAGGACGCGGCCGAGAAGCCCGGCGCGCCTCATCTGCATCACCAAGTCAACGTGCGGCGATATGGCTTGCGGCGAGATCCCATCGAACTCAACCCAGGCGCCGAGTTCGGCAACGCGCCGGTGAATAGCGGCGTCCGCTTCGTTTTGCGCGTGAACCCAGATGAAGGCCGAGGGTTCAACGCCCTCCTGCTTCAGCAGTTCAAGCTGCCCCAAGGCGGCAACGCCGTCGCCGGTATGAGAGGCAATGGCCAAGCCGGTGCGCCGATGAGCGCGCGCCGCCGCCGTCACCAACTTGGCGTCAATGTCCGACAGGGGGCCGGAGTCCACTCCGATCTTCATAAATCCGGGCCGGATGTTGTCCGGGATGATACCATCTTCAAATTCCCGCACCCAGCGCAGCGCCAGTTCATCGGCTGTCTCAGAGTAGGCGACGCGGGGAACATACTTGTCTTTCGCTGCGCCATAGAACCCGGTGTTGGTGAGGATATGCAGGCCGCTGGCTTTCGCGAGCCGCCGAAGGAGCTGCGGGTCGCGCCCGAGAAAGTCCGGCGTACACTCAACCAGTGCCTGGCCGCCAGCAGCTTTCAGCCTCTGAAGGTGGGGAAGGGCCTTCTGAAAGACCTCCTCGGGGTCGTATCGGCCCGGCGCAATCTGGTCAGCCCCGATGAAGTCCACCAGGATGTGCTCGTGCACGAGCGTCTGGCCCAGGCGCTTTGCCGGAACCGGCCCGAGCACGGTCATGACCTGCGGCAAAGGTTCTTTGCGAGACGCCAAACGTGCAGTCGGGAAGGCTCCGACGCTGAGCCCGGCGAGTTTGAGGAATGTGCGACGCTTCATGCGCCCACGGGGTGACGTGCCAATTCGGCCCGCGTTTTGCCCTAGCGTCGCGTACCCCGAGCTAGCATAGGACTGACGCGGGTGCTCTCCCTGCCACTTCGTTAGACCCCGGCGGCAGGGGCCTGCGCTTTGGCCTCACTGGCGAGTAGGATAATGAAGAGCGCTGCCGCTAAGAGTTTCATGAGCTGTTGCCTCCTTAGCTCCACATTCTCCGAATGAGGCAATGCCTTGTGCCGCGAGGGCGAAAAAGCGCACATGCGACAAAGGGTACAGCGTGACTTGCCATCACCACATTGCAGCCACTGACCGGTCGCGGGGAAGCTGCTGAGCCTCGAGCAACAGCACGGCAAAGTCATGCCACTCGCATCCTTTCTACCCCTGCCACTGCAGCGTGTCAAGTGGCACAGCCTCCTTTGCAAAGTACACCCGCCGCAGCTCTCAGGAGGCAATAACAGCGTCGCAGTGGCCGTCGTCTGCGCAGCCGGCGAATGCAATCTTGAACTGGAGTAGTAGATCGTGGAGGTTGGTGCTGCCGATCGCAGGCGGCGGACAGGCAAGGCTCGAAGCCAAGCGAGTGTCTCTGTTGTCGGGATGGAGGGTGAAACACGCTGGTACTGTTCATTTTCGACCCGCGAGGGGCCGATTCATTTATAATGGTCGGTCAGTCGCGGCCTATGAGCGAGCAGGTCACCTCAAAGACTGAAGAGCGCAGGCGGCGTAGCGAGCGGGTGCTGCTGCGGATCCCCATTGAGGTTAAAGGGACCGATGCGGCGGGGAAGCCCTTCACGGAGAAGACATCCACACTGGTCATCAACCGGCACGGCGCGCGGATTGCGCTGAAGACTCCTCTCGAACCGGAAGCCCACATCACTATCATCAACCGGCAGAGCGCCATGTCCTGCCCATTTCGCGTGGTGGGGCGCACGAGCAAGTCACTCGGTGAAGGACCCGAATGGGGTGTGGAATGCCTCCAGCCCGAAGAGAACTTCTGGGGAATCTCCTTTCCGGATAAGGTCGCGGCGCCGACGGCGCAAGAGGTCATCGATGCCCTGGTTGAATGCGCGGCGTGCAGTTCTCGGGAGTTGGCGCAGTTGACGTTGGAGGAATACCGCACGATTATCACCCAGGGTTCCCTGCGGCGCGACTGTCCGGGATGTGGTGGCATGACGGAGTGGAGGTTCAGCTTCGCCGAGGCGGAACCCGAAGAAGCGATTCCCGCTCAGCCCAGCGCGCCGGCTGCTGCTTCTCCGGCCGCCGACGGAGCCGAACGCCGGCGCGCCAAGCGCCTGACCATCAAACTGCCGGTCCGCATCCGCCTCCAGGACGGTTCGGAAGAAGTGGCGCGAACCGAGAACCTTTCCAAGACGGGGGTGTGCTTCAGTTCCGGCCTGATGATTCGACCGCAGGATCGGATCCTGCTTGCGGTGGGCTACACCCCGGGTCTTTCAGCGGAGGAAATGCCTGCACGCTTGGTTTGGCGCCGCGAGATCGAAGGCGGCGGCAAGGCTCTCTATGGCGTCCGCCTGGAAGACATCAAGGAATAGCGATTCACGCCGGCGGCAAGATGGAGCGGCCCATCCTCCGGGGTCGCGCCCGCGTGGATCACCTAGCGGACGGCTCCCGCTCCCGGCCACTTTTTTCGCACGGCCTCGAACTGCGCTGCGGCGATGGAAACTCGCTGGAGACGCTGCTGGAGGTCCACCCAAAGATCGATGCGCGCGAGTTCGGCCGAGATCACCAGGTGCTGCAAGGTTTCCCTACGGCCGTTGATCTCGACCGACTCTTGGCCTGTTTCCTCCATCTCTAAAGGCCCCGGCATGGCTTCTTGTGGGACAAACACCTGGAACGTCTGCTTCCCTCCGGCCGTCCGGCGATAGCGATAAACAGCCAGCTGGTAGTGGTGAACCACGTTGTCGTCCAAGACCACGACGTCCTTGGGCAGTTCGAAGTCTCGGCGGTCATCCTCACCGGCAATGGTCCGATAGCGGGCTTTCGCGGGGGACGACCGGAAATCCACTTCGAGTTCAGAAGACTGCGAACCTTTCTGGCTCCAAGAGTACGTCAAGGGCTGGAGAGCGGAGCCCAAGACTAGTTTCGGAAAGGTCTTGAACTCATCGACTTTGCCGTCGCGCTGGATGCGGAGCTCGACTTTGGCTTCTGCCTCGACGCGGTCACCCGTGGAGCGGAGGTCAAAGGTTTCGGTGCCCACGGGCTGACCGCCCACGGAAAGGACGAAAACACCATGATCCTCGATGCTACCAGCGGGCGAAGAACCGGCCGGCGTTGCATGGAGAAGGCGTGGGCCGGCGTTGGTCGTGGCGAGCAAAATGGTCAGCGTTGCTGTCAGAAAGCGTGGAGAGATCAGTTGAGTCTCCTCTTCTAGAACACCTTGAGGTGCAAGATTTGCTTCACAACATCTTGCGGTTCGCAACCCTCGGTCGAAATACGATAGTTTGCCAGCCGATAGTAAGGCAAGCGCTGCTCGAACAACCTGGCAAAACTGACGGGATCGCGGAAAAGCGGGCGGTCATTCTTTCCTTGGCATCGCCGACGCAATTCCTCCAGTGAGCAGTCGAGCCAGACCGTGATTGCCCCGGTGCTGCGGATGAATTCAAAGTTGGCGGGCTGCACGAAAGTGCCGCCGCCCAACGCAATAACGGCCGGTTCGTTCTGGGAGGCTTCGCTGAGGGCCGCCCGTTCAATTTTGCGGAAGTAGGGCTCACCGGCGCGCTCAAAAATCTCACGCACGGTCACCCCTTCCCCTGCCTCGATGGTCGTGTCGAGGTCGATGAACCGCCAACCTAACTGCTGGGCCAACAAGACGCCCACAGTCGATTTGCCGACGCCCATGAACCCCAGGAGGTAAATCAACTGTCTCCGCCGCCGACCGATCATCTGTTGCGCGCTGCCGTGTGGCAGATCCTTTGCGTGCTCATTATAGGAGTTCGATTGTACGTTGTTCAACCTTGCCTAGCAAAACAACTCCCGCGGACACGCCATGGCGCGGCGGCACGAGAAAGCTGCTCCCACGTGGGCGGGCTGGAGGTCGAGGAAGGTCAGGGTTGCTGGCGGACCCGGATGGTGCCGTTGAAGGACGTCAACTCCACCGTCGCGTTGCCCGTACTGTGTGTGCCCAGGAGGCTATTGGCAGCAGGCACGGGAAGCGGGACGTACCGCTTGGGGGTGAGGGAAAACGTGTTGTGGAGTTTTCCTTTGACGCTCCTGGCGTTGAGTTCGAAGGAAGCGGAAGGCGGGCACAAGAGCTCTATGTCGCCGCTGTAAGTAGAAAGGATGTACTCACCGGCGGGAACGAAATCGCCCTCATAGACAATCTTACCGGAGTTGGTATTGGCCCGGAGGTTGTTGCTGGTCGGAGTGATGATCCGGACAGACCCGGTGATGGACACAGCCTCGACACGCCCTGACGCACGAACGATCTGGATGTTGCCGCCCAGCGAGCGCGCCGTGAGGTGCCCGGCCACATCTGTGGCCGAGATAAGCCCGTCGGCGGATTCAACCCAGGCATGCTGCCCCTGAAGATTCTCGATCTGCACGCCACCCTGGCGATTCTTGATCTCGAGGCTCGCCCCTAGAGGAACTTCCAGAGTGCAATCCGCGGTCTCCTCATTCCCCGTCACCAGCGGATCTAGGACGTGGGTGGCGAACTGAACTCTCTCCGCTGCTCCGGTGTGGGGCAGGGCGTCCGTATCCACTTCCACCCGAGGCGACACCATGGTGCACACGGTATGAACCTGGGCCTTTTCCCAACCTCGAACCACCACCTGCCCGCGCAGGTTGGAAAGGATGACCTGCGGCGTGCGAGTCGTGTCGAAAGTCTTCTCCAGGCGTGCCGGGCCTGCGGCTAGCACGATTCCCACAGGAATCAGGAGCAGCCACACGCTCCTGCGCAGAACTCGTCTCGCTGGTCGGCTATGCTGAGGTGTCGAGGGTAAATGGCGCACGGCAGTGAAGTCCTCTAAAAAAGGTTAGCGCGCAACAGACTCAAGGGCGGATTCCAATACCTCCGCTTTCGACTGGTAAGCGTTGACCAGATACTCGCGGGCCAGGACGCTGCCGGGATCGCGCTGGCAATGCTCGAGGCTTTCCTCAATACTGGCGTCGAGCGATCTCAGGCTCTTGCGATAGGTATCCTTCAATGCCGGTTCCAGAAAGCTCTCATGTGCCCGATAGGCACTTTCCATCTCCCCCAGAGTGCGTATCAACGCGTCATCTATGACGGGAACAAAAGCTCCGGCTGCAGTTGTCCTTCCGCCGGCGGGCAACCACTCCACGCTTTCCGGGGTTTGGACGTTTCGCGGGGAAACCAGTAGGGTAAGGCCCAGCAGTGCCAAGCACGCCACAGCACTCACAGGAGCGGAGTTGTGACGAAAAACCAGGCGGGGAAGCCAGCGATGCCAGGCCGGGACGGGCCCGCGAATGATTCCCTCAGCTTCCAGCGTGGCATGGATATTTGCCCAGACGCGCGCCGGGGGTTCTTCGAGAGGCAGATGATGGCTGGCGAAACGGAGCTCCTCCAGGTCGGCGAGAACGACGCGGCAGTACGGACACTGCTGTGCATGGGCCCGCATTTCGGGTTTGTCCTCACCTTCCAGATAAGCGGACAAGCCCTGGTCGAACTTCCGGCACGAAGCCCTCGCCGCGTCGAATTGACCTTGGTCGTCTTGTTCGGGCATGCACCGTCTACCTTTCATCCTCTCGCTTTGACTCGCGAGCGGGTTCGTGGGAACGCTTCCCTTGATCGTCTCGGAGGTGCTGCCGGAGTCTCAGCCGTGCTTTGTGAAGCTGCGACTTCGAGTTCCCGGTCGAGCAATCCATGATCTCGGCGATCTCCTTGTGCTCGTAACCTTCCACGTCGTGGAGCACGAAGACCGTCCGGTAGCCATCGGGAAGCGCCGCGATAGCACGGTCGAGACTCAGGCGGTCGATGGAACCCATCAGCCTTCGATCTTCGTCCCCGTAATCGCGCCTGACCGGCTCCTCCTGCGAGCTGTCCACCTCATCGAGCGATACTTGCTGCAAGCCTTTCTTTCGCAGATGCATCAGCACCACGTTCACCACCAGGCGGTGCAACCAAGTGGTGAAGGCGGACTCGCCGCGGAAGGTGGAGATTTTCCGGAAGAGTTGCAGAAACGCTTCCTGGGTCAGATCCTCGGCTTCCGCAGTATCGCCGGTCATGCGTAAGCAGAGCGAATATACGCGTCGTTTGTGGGCGTTGAAAAGCGCTCCAAAAGCCGCCCCTTCCCCCTGCTGTGCGCGCGCTATCAACTGAGTCTCGGAAGCGACCTTGGTTTCTGTAGTCTTGTCGGTGCTCAAAGCTTTTTCAGTACAGGCCGCACCGTGACTCGTTGGTTGTGATGCGGCGCAGGAAATGGGAGTTGTATCAGAATCCGAAATTGAGCGCCCCCCCCGAGGCTATCGACCGGTTGGGATGCGCTCTTTACGCTCGGTTGTGCTAACGCTTGGGTGCACCCCCGGGCGGGATGCGAACTACAGCCTTTCCTAGGCCGGCGTTGCCCGCCGTGTCGAAAGCCCGCAGGGCAAGGATGTGCTCGCCGGGCTCGAGCTTGTCGGCTTTGACCGTGAAGGTCTCCAGCCGGGAATCCACGATTGCGTCGTCGGAGTAAATCTCGCGCCAATCGCCCCTGTCCAGGGCGGTCTCTGCGCTGCGCAGGGGCGAGGTCTCGTCCTGTGCCTGGAACTGGACTTGGACCCGCCCACCGGTGACTTCTTGCTTCAGGACCCGCACCTGGGGCGGGGTATTGTCAATCCAGAAGGGCGCACTGACCAGTTCGCCGCTGCGAGCTGCCTGGGGTGGGTTGGACTCCTCGTCGGAGGCCACCAGCCGAGCGACATATTTCCCGTCCGGCAGCGTGTTCGGCTCGATCGTCAAGTTCGTCTGATGCACATCATCCTTGAGGAGGTGCCATTCCTGCTCATCCGTGGCTTGAACATAGACTGAGTACACCAGTTGGTCGCCATTGGGGTCGTCAGCCTGCCAACTTAGCATCGTGGGGGTCTTGGCGGCGCTACTGCCGACCGGCTGAACGGGAGAAAGGCTTGGCGGCGGGACGGTGGATACACTGATGCTCCCCGGCGAGACGCCCGGGCCGGAGGGTCCGCCGGTGGGGCTCGTCCGTTCGCTGCTGGTGCTGACATTCAGAGACCGGACCTGAGGTGGCAGGTTCTGGCTCAGGTAAGAGACCGTAACATCGTTGAGGGCGGGGCCGGCGATGGTCGAAGCGCGAAAAACGGCCTTCCATTGGAGGTAGCGCGCCGGTGGACTCAGGATAGCGCTTCCCTCTGGCTGGCGGTACGGCCCCACCCAGTCGCTCCAAGTCTGGTCCGGCCGCTCAGAATTGCCCGCGCGGGAATAGAACTCCACGCTGCTGCCGGTGGGAACATCAGCGCGCCAAGCGAGCATCCCCCAGTTGGAGACGAGCTTCGTATCCTTCACCGGCGACTCGTAACTGCCCTCCCGGCCTGGTGTTGCGCCCACACGGAAGAGCTTGGCGATGTTGCTCGTGGCAACATACAGGTCGGAGCCTGCCAGGAGAAGCCGGGTGGCCAATCCCTCGCGCGTTTCCGTAAGCAGCGTGAGCTTCTGGCCGTCGCGGGAGGGAATCAGGTCAAAGATGCGCCCCTTCGAGTCGGTCGAGAATAGAACGTGGTCACCGCTAGCGGCCAGCCCGAAGATGCTCTCGTTGTTGGAGTTCCACACGGTCTCGACCGTGTAGTCTGGGAGAATTTGAATCAAGGAGCCGCGGCCCTCGGGAATCTGAGGCGTAGGAAACGGCACGGCCTGGGGCGCCGGCCGATTGAAGCTGGAAGTCGGGGGTGTCGCCGGGGTGGGCTGCTGTCCTTCGTTCGGCTGCTTGGCAACATCTTCGGAACTCGCCGTCACCGTGACAGTGGGGGTAGGGACGGTCGGCGCGAGGCCCGGAGGCGCGAAGAGGTACGGGGTGCCCTTGCCGCCTGCGCCGCCCAAAGCCGCCGCGTAGATGCGCCCCTGCGAGTCGGTAGCCAAGTCATGGATTTCGGGCAGGCTTGCCTGGTAGAGCACGAAGGCCTTTCCCTGAGGCGTGACGCGGTAAATCAGCCCGTTGGGCACGCTCCCCGCGAGCAAGTTACCGTCCCGATCTAAGGCCAGGCACATGATGTGGGTTTGCCTGCTGTCGAAGAAGACTTCCCCTTTTCCGGACGGATCGATTCTCAGGATCTTGCCTTGGTCACCGGTTCCCGCGTACAGATTTCCCTTGGCGTCGAGCGCCAAGGCCCAGATGTACTTTGCCTTGGGGTCGTAGAACGCAGTCGACTTCCCGTCCGGGGTCACGCGGTAGATCTTTCCCTCCGGGGAGCTGCCTACATAGACAGTACCATCCGGGGCGGCGGCGAGAGCGAAAATGTCGGGTTCTCGAGCTGTAAACACCAGAGAGCCTTTCTGGTTCGAATCCACCCGAAAGACCTTCCCTTGGTGGCCCGTGCCCACGTACAGGTTGTGATTCCGGTCGGCGGCCAGCGAGAGAGCCAATGCCTCCTCGGGGTTGAAGACAGCCCGCGCTCCTGGACCGAGAGTCAGCGCGCCTTCCTTGCCCAGCGACACATCGTGAAGCGTACCTTGGAGGAACTCCTCGAAAGTCCCGATCTGCCAGAAAGTGGTGTCGACCGCCCCCAGCGGTGCAGTAGCCAGGATCAACAACACGACAAGCGCCTTCGAGTACTTCATGCCTCAGCCTTTCTCGGGGTCTCCGTTGCTGGGCCTACTCCCCAGGTATCTCACGGGACTAGCTCCCCGTATCCGCGACTTTCAACAACAAGATCTTCTGACCCCGGATTACGTAAGGTGTGGATGGCGTTTCAAAGTCCCCCACTACGGAAGTGCCGCTTAGGATCATGCTGCCAGAAACGGCGGGGTCGGCGAGGAAGGTCTGCACCAAGGATGGAGGAGGCGAAGGGTACTCCTCCCCTTGCATCACAAACGACCGTTGGGGGGACATCAGCAGCGCGTAGAGCCGATTGTTGCGGCGCGTCCGGTTGAGGGCGCGGACCAGTTGGCCCAAATCCCGCGGGGTCATTGTGAGCAGGGAAAAGCGCGTCTGCAACAGGTTGATGGTTGAGCCACTGCCCACCACCAAAGACAGGGTCTTGTCGCTGACGCTTTCGGGAATCTCGACGGGGATTTTCTGCACAACGGCCTCCCCAGACGGGGTGCGCAACACAGCCGTCAGCTCGATTCGGTCGCCGGAGGAAACCTCCGACTTGGAACACCAGACTTGCTCCAGCGTGGCCACCCGTTTCTCGTTCCGTGAGGCCACGGAGAGGTCGATCCCTTCCACCCGCAGGTCGGGAAAGGCGCTGCTCAGCAGATAGGTGAGGGGCGTGGAGACCGACAGGCCGACCGCATTGGGAGTGTTCGAATCTCCGGAAATCACGTCATCGATCTCAACCGCCTCGCCGACGGCGAGGCGGATTTTCCCTTTCAGCTCCAGGGTCGAGGGCCCAACCATGCGCTCTGTGGAGCTGAGGGTTGCGACCACGGCGATGTTCAAGAGCAAGGGGGAGAGAAATGGCTCCTGGACCAGCTCGAAGTTGTAATCGGTTACTTTGTTCAGGGTCGAATCCACGCGAAGGTGAACAGGGATCTGCGGCGCCTTGTCGCCCACCACCCCGTAAATGGCGCCGAACCGGTCCTGTGTGATGCTGCCCACCACCGGCCCTGGAGCGTCCAGTTTGAACGAGCTGGCCAGGTTCGGCACGGTCACGAGAACTCGGGACTGCGCAAAGGGGATCTTTGCCGGTCCCGTCAGCATGAACCGGTGCCCGCAGGCAAAAAGGTTGTCCCCCTTGCGGTAGGTGACCGTGCAGTCCACATTGGCGTTCAGGTCGCCCTGGATCAGGAGAAGGCTGATCATTGATCCTGGGACCAAATCGCTCTTGGCCGGAGCGGTGCTTTGCCCGCCGTAAAGGGCACCCCCCTGCATCGGCTCGAAGCCCAGTTGACGGAAGAGGGGAGCGTTCGCCTGGACCACCTCGCTCGGGAAGCCACCAAAGCGCATGGGGAGGCGCAGGCCGGCAAAGTCAGCCCCGCTTCCAGCCGCCGGGAGTAGCTTGCTCCAGTTGGGAGGTCCGGCTTCCTCGTCGGGGATTAGTCGGCCCTCATTCGGCGACCCGGGAAGGCGGGCAATCTTGAAGCTTGCACCGGCGGCCGGGCGCGCCGGCACCGCGGCGGGTTCGGGGACGACCTGCATCATCTCTTCGATGGGGGTTATTCCCGTCAGCGGCTCCTTGGCAAAGGGGAAGGAGAGTGCCACAGCCCCGACCAGCTTGCCATCAATATAAACCGGGCTGCCGCTCATGCCGGCGATGATGCCCGTCTTCTCAAGCGGCCCGCCCGAAAGGCGCGCCAGGATAACGTCGTGCTTGGGCGCCGTGGCGTTTTTGAGCACACCAAGAATCTCAACCTGGAATTCCTCAATCTTGTCGCCCTCAAAAACAGTCCTTCCGACACCTTTGAGGCCGGGCTGAATCTGGCTGAGAGGGAAGAATTGAACGTCCTCCTGGCAGAGCAGAGAAGGAGCCAGGAGTAACAAGCTCGTCAGCGTCGCAAGCAACGGCCGAACACTCATACAGATTAGGATAACCCCCCGTCAGGCAAAATTGTAGTTTAGGTGATGGGAGGGTACTCGTCAAGCAAACCGGCCACTCGGTAGTGTCCTAATTCGAACGTGCCGCTCCGAGGCTGTGAGGTTGGTGCGACTGTCATCCTGAGCCGATTCGCTCCACAACGAATCGCCCTGAGCGCAGCGAAGGGGCTCAGGGCAGGCTCCGCGAAGGATCTGCTTATGGCTCAACAGCAGATTCTTCGTCGCCTGCGGCTCCTCAGAATGACAGCGCCGGCGAGCCGGGTGACACTTGCGAGATTAGGACACCACCAGGCGCCTGGGTCTATTGCCATTTCTTTGTGCGGCTTGATACATTAGCTGATTCAGGTCTGGCCCCTGGCAGGGTGCTGAGAAAGGCCGCAGAGCATGTCATCCTGAGTCCGCCGTGGCGGACGAAGGATGTAGCTGGTCTGCTTCGAGTCAGGCAAGAGATGCTTCGCTGGCGCTCAGCATGACAAATGCGGTTTTTCAGCAACCTCCTGGTTGTGGCGACGAAGCGGCGCGTGGCGAGGGACTAGCTTGGCCGGAGAGACCCTGCGAAAGCTGGTGGAACTGATGGCGCAGTTGCGCGGGCCGGAGGGGTGTCCCTGGGACCGGGCCCAGGACTACGATTCGGTCAAAGGCCTGCTCCTGGAAGAAGCCTACGAAGTCGTGGACGCGGTCAATGCCCGCGACCTGGACGCGCTCGCAGATGAACTTGGTGACCTGCTTTTTCAGGTGGTTTTCTACTCGCAGCTCGCGGCGGAAGAGAAGCGTTTCACCATCGACGACGTGCTGGCGCGCGCCCACGCCAAGCTGGTCCGACGGCATCCGCACGTCTTCGGCGAGACGCGGGCTAAGACGGCCGAGGAAGCCTTGCAGAGCTGGCTGGCGGTGAAGGAGCGCGAGCGCCAGGCCGGGCCGCCAGCGAGCGAGCGGTCGAAGTCATTACTGGAGGGGATCGCGCCGGCCTACCCTGCCACGCTCGAGGCGTACGAGCTGGGAATTCGCGCCGCGGAGGTCGGCTTCGATTGGGCGAAAGTGGAGGACCTGCTTGCCAAAATCGAGGAGGAAATCAGCGAGCTGAAGCGGGAATTGCCCGTCCGCCCCACCCACGACGTCAGCCGGGTGGAAGGTGAAGTGGGCGACCTGCTGTTTGCCGCGGCGAACTTGGCCCGCTATCTGCGTTCCGATCCGGAAAGCTGTCTGCGGCGCGCCAACCAGAAATTCAAGCGACGCTTTCAGGCGCTCGAGGAAGAAGTGGCGAAGCGCGGCAAGCAAGTACAGGAGTGTGGCCCCGAGGAGCTCGATTCGATTTGGGAAGAACTGAAGACGCGAGAAGGCAAGTGAGGTACACGCTAAGGCTCGCGGAGGCACGCGCGAAACTGGCGGCCTGTCGTTACCTGGTGGATGCCTATGAAGATTGAACGTGCGGAAATTCGCGAGATCCGGCTGCCCCTGGTTCATTTCTTCGAGACCAGTTTCGGCAGGACTACGGTGCGGCGGATCATCCTGGTCCGCGTCGAAGCTGAGGGCTTGACGGGTTGGGGGGAAGTCGCCTGCGGGGAAGAGCCGTTTTTCAGCCACGAGACGCCGGAGACAGCCGCGCATATCCTGCGCGACTACGTGATCCCCTGGAGCCTGAAACAGGAATGGGCTTCGGCGGCGGAGATTGCTCCGCTGTTTCGTCCGATTCGCGGCCACAACATGGCCAAGGCCGCGCTCGAGAACGCCCTGTGGGATATCGAAGCGCAAATGAAAGGTGTGCCGCTTGCCAGATTGCTGGGAGGCTGCCTGGAGGAGATTCCCTGCGGAGTGTCTATTGGGATTCAGAATTCCTTCGAGGAGTTACTGGAGAAGATCGAGCGCGAACTCGACGCTGGCTATCAGCGCATCAAGGTGAAGATCAAGCCGGGCTGGGACGTGGAAGTTTTGGAGCGCATCCGCCAGCGATTCCCGGGGATTCGCTTGATGGCCGACGCTAATTCGGCCTACACGCTGGCTGACTTGCCTCGCCTGAAATTGCTCGACCGCTTCTACCTGATGATGGTCGAGCAACCCCTCGGCTGGGAAGATTTACTGGATCACGCCAAGCTCCAGCGCGAACTGGCAACACCGATCTGTCTGGATGAATCTATTCACAGCGCGGACGACGTGCGGAAAGCTGTTGAGATCGGTGCCGGCAAAATCATCAACGTGAAACTGGGGCGGGTGGGAGGCTTTAGTTCCGCGCGCCAAGTCCACGACGTCTGCCGCGCCCAGAACGTGCCCGTCTGGTGCGGGGGCATGCTCGAATCGGGGATCGGGCGCGCGCACAACATTGCGCTTTCCACGTTACCGGGATTCACCCTGCCCGGAGACGTCTCCGCCAGCCGGCGTTATTGGACGCAGGACATCATTGACCCGGAGGTGACGGTCAGCCCGCAAGGCACGATTCGCGTGCCCCAGACTCCCGGCTTAGGCTACGTTCCCAATCTGGAGCGGATCGAGAAAGTCACGGTGCGAAAGGAGACTTTTGCCTAACGCGGTAACGGCGCCAGTCCAAACCGCTGAGTCTCACCGGCCGCGTCGCAGTCATGCGACGATGCACCTCCTCATGCTTCTGGCGACCTTTTGCTGGGCCGCCAACATTATCGCCGCCAAGGAAGCGTTGACGGGCTTTAGTGCCATGGCGCTGGCGGCCCTGCGGATAGTCGGCGCGGCGCTGCTATTTGCCCTTCTTTTCCTCGCGCGCGGCAAGCCTCTGGGGTTTCGGCTGACGCGGTGCCACTGGCTGGTCATGACGTTGCTGGCTTTGAGCGGCGTTACGTTCAACCAGATTTTCTTTATTGGCGGGTTAGCGCGCACCTCGGTGGCGCACGCGGGGCTGATCGTGGCGATCGGGCCGGTAATGGTCCTGGTTCTGTCCTGCCTGATGCGCCTGGAAGTCCTCACGGTGCCGAAATTCGTGGGCATGCTGGTTTCCTTCGGCGGCGTGGCGGTCCTGACCACCGGCAAGGCCGCGCAAGGGAACAACGGACATTGGATGGGCGACCTGATTCTTCTCGCCGGCAGCGCCGTGTTCGCCTACTACACCATTCTGGTGAAAGAGGTGGTTGACCACTACGACGCGCTGACCCTCAACACGCTGGCCTTCGGCCTGGGCGCGCTGCTGATGATTCCTTTCGGCACCCGGTGGGTTCTCGACGTGCCCTGGGCTGCTATCCCCGGTCACGCTTGGTGGGGACTGGCCTTCATGGTGGTTTTCGGATCCGTCTTGCCTTATCTGCTGTTCGCTATAGCGATGACCGAACTGACCGCTTCACGCGTTGCCGCGTTTTCCTACGTACAGCCCGTGATTGCGACGGGCCTGGGAATCTGGCTGCTGGCGGAAAGGCTCACCGTGAAAATAGTCCTTGGCGGAATCCTGATTCTCGCTGGCGTGTACCTTACGGAGCGCGAGCGGGGTGAAGAGATAGGGAACAGGGAATAGGCAACCGAAAGGGTGCGTCCGTGGTTTTCCTCGGCGACGGGGGCGAGGGGATTGGCGCTCGACTGACGGGCGGAGAAGACCTGCGAGCGAGACGGCCTCACCAGGGGACTACCTCAATCACCGGCCTTCGCCTTCGCGGACGCAGGAGCATAGCCAGCAACATTCCCACGATGAATCCGCCCACGTGCGCCCACCAGGCAATGCCGCCCGCGGTGGCCGATTGGATAGCCTGCAACTGAAAGCCCGAGAAGAACTGGATCAGGAACCAGTAACCCAGCAGCAGAAGCGCCGGCAGCTCAATCGTCCAGAAGAAGAAGAAAATGGGGAGGAGCGTGGTGATGCGTGCCCCGGGGAAGCTCACGACATAGGCGCCCAGGACGCCGGCGATGGCCCCGCTGGCGCCGATGGTAGGCACGCGCGAACCGGCGTTCAGGAAGATATGCAGCAGCGCGCCGCCCAGCCCGCCGAGGAAATAGATGAGCAGAAACTTCAGGTGGCCGAAGCGGTCCTCGAGGCTGCGCCCGAAAACGAACAGGAAAAGCATGTTGCCGAGCAGGTGCAACCAGCCTCCGTGGAGAAACATGGAGGCGAAGATCGGCACCGCCAACCCTCCCAGGCTCAGGCCGGTAGCGATGTAGGGAGTGGTGTAGCGGGCGGGGATGATGCCGAAGAAATAGACCAGGCGGTTGAGGTCCCGTCCGAGGGAGAGTTCGAACAGGAACGCCACGAAGTTGGCGGTGATCAACGCCAGCGTGAACAGCCAGAAAGTCTGCCGCCGGATGTGATCGTGGAGAGGAATGGGGACCATCGAGCGAGCATTTTACCGTGTACTGCTTTCCGCCGCCCACTGAAAATGGTCCCCTGGGGCGAGGGAGTCACAGTCCCCAGCTCGCCATTTCACTTTTGGGGGGGCACCTCTGCTGTTTGGCTGAAAAAGAGGCGCCCCCTCACCCCAGAAGCCTGCGCGTTCGACGCGTCTGAGCAACGGCGGAACTCATTCGCTAAACACGATGGCCTTGTTCGTGCCCGCCAGACGAAACTCGCTGAGGGTGTGTGATCCGTCGGGTTTGATTCCGAGAACCACCATGTTGCGCTCGTACCTGACGCCGCGTTCCTCGAGTTTTCCCTGCGCCGTGGCCACGACGTTCTTCCCTTTCGCCAGGGTCACGGTTGTTTGGGGACCCGGCTCTTGCCAACTGAGCTGGTATTCTCCCGGCTTAATCTGCGTCCCGCTCAGCGAGACGGCGTAACGGAGGTTGATGGTGCGCGATCCCTTGGCGAAGGCGCTTGCGCTTACCAGCACCGCCAGCGCCAAGCCTGAAATCAAACCCCGCAACAGCTTCTGATGCGTCATGATTTTTCCTCCCTCAGAATTGATTCATGGCCCCTCCGGAAGGGATCCGGCCGCTCCCTTACGAGCTCGTGCGGATGCGTCCTTTCATTCGTTCTGGTCCGTTGAGCTTGCACGGTGACTCCCAGTCTGGTCTTCGAATCGCGGGGGGCCAAAGGGAAAGAGACATGCCCTAGAGATTGTTTTTTCCTCTCGGGATTGTCGTTGCCGCGGCCGCCGAACCTGCGGCGACGACAACCCCTTTGACCCCATCTATGCCTTCGGTCCGTCAACCATTGGACGGAAGGAAGGCTGATTCCGTTAGCCTTTCAAGCCACGCGTTCTTGGGGTCCCAGCGGACTCCGGCCGGATAAATCCCCGAAGGTGAGTACGAGTTCGTCGCCGCAAAAGTTCCCACGACTGCTCGGAGCGTCTCTATCGAGTGCAGGGGGTGTTGGGGTGAAAAGTCCCCGCGTTCGTTGACGCTCCTTCCGGCCCTCCGATATACTGCGAGCGTCAAGTGGCCAGGGAAGGTCGGGGTTTCTGATGTGATTCGGATTGGGGGACTCGTGCATCGCCCCGGTTCTCTTTTCTGCGCCTGCCTTCTATGAAGCCTAGCCCGTTAGTGCGTGAGCTAACCCGCCTGGTAGGTTCCGACGCTGTCCTCTGGCGCCCCGAAGATTTGATGCTGTACGAATACGACGGGCTGTCTTCGGCCGGGCAGCCGCACGCCGTGGTTCTCCCTTCCACGACCGAGCACGTGGTGGCGATTGTCAAGCTCGCCACGCGAGAAAACGTTCCGGTGGTGGCGCGTGGCGCGGGGACCGGTTTGAGCGGAGGCTCGGTGGTCACGGAGGGCGGGATTGTCGTCGCCACCTCGCGGATGAAGCAGATCGTCGAAATCGACTTGGAGAACCAACGCGCTCGCGTGCAGCCCGGCCTCGTGAACCTGGACCTTTCCCTGGCGGTCTCTGACGACGGTTACTACTATGTGCCTGATCCTTCCAGCCAGAAAGCCTGCACGATCGGCGGAAACGTGGCCGAAAACGCCGCCGGCCCGCACACGCTGGCCTACGGCGTCACCACCAACCACGTGCTCGGATTAGAGGTGGTCCTGCCTGACGGAGAGGTGATTCATACAGGCGCGAAGTTTTGGGACCGCCCCGGTTATGACCTGCGGGGGCTTCTCGTCGGTTCCGAGGGCACGCTGGGCATCGTCACCGAAATCACTGTGCGGCTTTGCCGGAAGCCCGAGGCCATCACGACTTTGCTGAGCATCTACGATCGCGTGGTGGACGCCACGCGCACCGTGGCGGCGATCACGGCCCGCGGGATCACGCCCTCCGCGCTCGAGATGATGGATGGTTTCACGCTGCGCGCGGTGGAAGAAGCCACGCACGCCGGCTACCCGACGGATTCTGCCGCGGTTCTCCTCGTCGAGGTCGAGGGGCTGCGCGAGGCAGTGGAGGAACAGGCCCACCAGATCGAGGCGGTTTGCCGGGAGAATCAGGCGCGCGAGATCCGTCTAGCCCAGACGGCCGAAGAGCGGGAGCTGCTCTGGCGCGGGCGCAAGAACGCCTTTGGGGCCCTCGGCCGTATCAGCCCCAGCTACTATGTTCAGGACGGGGTGATCCCGCGCACGCGGCTGCCTGAGATGCTCGAATACATCGAGCAAGTGGCACGCAAATACCACCTCCTCATCGGCAACATGTTTCATGCCGGCGACGGGAACCTGCACCCCATTATCATGTTCGACGCCCGCGACGCCGGCCAGGCTCAGCGGGTGCGCCAGGCCGCCGAGGAGATTCTTGCGAGGTGTGTCGAGATGGGCGGCGCCATTACCGGCGAGCACGGAGTCGGCCTTGAAAAAAGAAACCTGATGCCGCTGACTTTTTCGGCCGATGACCTGGAGATGATGCGGAGATTGAAGAGCGTGTTCGATCCCAAGGGCAGTTTCAATCCCGGCAAGCTGTTGCCGACTGGCCAAGGCCGCGGCGGGTTGCGCGTGCAGGTGAGCACCGGAGAAGGGTTGTGACAGTTGCTGTCCAGTCCGCGCTTTCCGGCCTGACCTCCGTCGTTGGGACGTCACGCGTGGTCCGAGACCCGGCCACCTGCGCGAGCTTGGCTGTCGACGGGAGGACTCCCGCCTGTGTGCTCTATCCTTCCTCGGCCGAGCAGGTCGCTGCCGTCCTGCAATATGCTGCGCAGCACGACCTCGCTGTCATCCCCTGCCGGAATGCTACGAAGCTGGGTGTGGGTAATGTTCCGCGTCGGTACGACGTAGCGCTGTCGCTCAAGGAGATGAAGCAGGTTCGGCATTACGAGCCTGCGGACCTGACGGTGACCGCGGAAGGGGGCATGACGTTTGGGGACTTTCAGCACTTCGTCAGCCGCGACGGGCTATGGCTGCCGCTCGACCCGCCCGGGGCGTGGCGCGCCAGCCTGGGGGGAATCCTGGCGACGAACGCGAGCGGCCCGCTGCGACTCTTCTATGGCGCCCCTCGCGACATGGTTCTGGGCATGAGGATCGCCACCAGCGAGGGGAAGGTGATTAAGACCGGCGGACGGGTGGTGAAGAACGTTGCGGGCTACGACATGGCCAAGCTCCTCATCGGTTCTTACGGAACCCTGGGCGTGATTGTAGAAGCGAGCTTCAAACTTTTCCCGCTGCCGCGCGCGCGCGCCACGTTCGTACTGCCGGCCGGACCCCTCGGTATTACCCGCGATTTGCGCAGCAGAATTCTGCGTTCGCCACTCCAGCCCCTGCGCTTGGTGCTTCTAGACGCGGTGACGGCGAAACTCGCCTTGGCCGGCACGCCTCTGGCGCGGGAGGTGAAGGAGCCGGAGATTTGGCTTGAAATGGGCGGGTCGGCGCGCGTGATTGAACGATGCGCCGGCGAACTGGAGGAATTAGGGAAGGCGGTCGGAGCGCCGGTCTACCGCCTGGAGGCGGAAAACGCCGAGGTCGCCTGGACGCGGATTTCTGATTTCCGGACCTGGCTTCCAGAGGCTTGTCCGGGCGTGGCGATTCTGAAAGTAGTACTGCCCGATGCGGCGAGTGAAGAATTCCTCAGTCGCGCTGAGCAGGAGGCCGAAAACGACAAGGTCGCCCTAGCAAGCTTCACTCAGTTGGGCATCGGCATTCTTCACCTTTGTCTGCTGGAGGCGGAAAGTGCGACTGCGCGCATCGCCTTGATTAGGAGGCTGCGCAGCGCGGCACAGGACCTTGGAGGAGCCCTGGTGGTCGAGCACTGCCATTGGGACATCAAGAGTCGCGTGGACGTGTGGGGGCCCACGGGTGACGACTTCGCGGTCATGGCTAAAGTAAAGGCCGCGTGGGACGCGAAGGGGATTCTCGCGCCCGGCCGGTTCGTCGGAGGACTGTAGCGGCCGTGTTCGGGCGGGCAACGTTCTGACAGCAAAATGCCGGCCTAAAGGCCGCCCCTACAAAGAAGATGGAACCAGATTTTGGCAGGGTGAACACGAGTGAAGACAAGGCACCGAGGAGCGTGCCCGGCAGTGGCTACGGCCCCGGCGAGGCCCCCACCTGGGACTTCTACTCGAAGTGCATCCGCTGCGGTCTGTGCCTGAACAGTTGTCCCACGTACCGCGAGCTGGGCGTGGAGATGGATTCGCCTCGCGGGCGGATCTACCAGATGATCCAGGTGGAGCGCGGGCGGCTGCCCCTGGGGGAGAGCTTCGTTCGGCACCTCGATCTCTGCCTGGATTGCCGTTCCTGCGAGACCGCCTGCCCGTCAGGCGTCGAGTACGGGCGGCTGGTAGAGGCGGCACGCGGCCAGATCGAGAGACATCACCGGCGACCGCCGGTCGCGGCATTCCTCCGTAGGCTTTTTTATCGCGATGTCCTCCCGTATCCCCGGCGGCTGGCGTTCGTTGGAAAACTGCTTAGGTTGTATCAGCGCTCGGGACTGGAGAAGGCGATTCTTGCTTCAGCCGTCCTGAAGCTCTTCCCGGGGCGGCTGGCCGAAGTGGCGCGCTTGGCGCCGCGCATCGACGCGCGGTTCTTCACGGAGAAGTTGGGGACGGTGGTTCCGGCCCTCGGCCCGAGGCGCTACCGGGTGGCCTTCTTTGCCGGGTGCATTGCCAACCTGACCTTCTCTGAGCTGAATGAAGCGACAGTCCGCGTGCTAGCCCGCAACGGCTGCGATGTGGTCATCCCCGCTGACCAGGGATGCTGCGGTGCCCTGCACGTGCACGCGGGCATGCGCAATTTGGCGCGCCAACTGGCCAAGCAGAACATTCGCACCTTTCTGGTGGACGGCTACGACGCGATTATTACCAACGCCGCCGGATGTGGCTCCGTCATGAAGGAGTACCCGCGGCTTTTCCAGGAGGAAGAGCGGGAGTTCTACGAACCTGCCCGGAGGTTCAGCGCGCTCCTC
>Ga0315282_10002035_pt1 | contig 37694 bp, 37 predicted proteins | sample YL17G07_20_MG_FD_203693 | JGI IMG/M metagenome (GOLD analysis project Ga0315282, IMG submission 203693) | Sediment microbial communities from Yellowstone Lake, YNP, Wyoming, USA - YL17G07_20 | ecosystem: Environmental > Aquatic > Freshwater > Lake > Sediment | place: USA: Wyoming | collected... | reverse complement strand
TACATTACGCCGACAGAGTGTTCGAAGCGCGTGTGGTTTGCTCCGGGATAAACGTACTCTGCGCCGGCGAGCTGGCGCAGTCTGTGCAGCCTCTGAACGGGGTAGGAGTCGATGATCGTTTTCTCTTTCTGCGTTATGTACACGTAGCCGTGCACTGGATCCTTTATTTCGCCCCAATATTCAGTGGGCATCGATTTTTCCCCATATGATCTTGAGTAGTCACTAATGCAGCCTCGCTCTTATAATGCCTGATGTTAGTTTCGTTTAAGACGTGCATTGATGTTCTCTGTTTCGTGTTTTCACCCCTCTGAAACATCTAGCCCCCTCCCCCTACGTTTTTTCTGCAGATAACACTGTTGACGCGGTCTTCAGTGGGAAACGCTGGAGTCTTCTTACTGGTTGCGACACGATTTCCAACGTTGAATTCAGAGCCTAGGCTGACCCGATGACAATATGGTTAGGAACAGGGTCGGAATAACCCGAAGCGGGCATTGAGCTAGAAGCGCATGAAAGAATCTGCGCTTTTCTTCAAAGCACATGATTTTGCTGTTGAAGCATGCCTTGCTGCAGTCAATTCTATAAGAGGTTACGTGTGATATTGATGATGAGGGAAAATGAGTAACCTGCATGACGTCATTATCGTTGGTGGTGGACCGGCGGGTTTAGCTGCTGCCATTCACTGTGGAATCTTCGGCTTGCGTACACTCGTTTTAGAGGCAGAGGAGAGGGTAGGTGGATTAGCAACAAAGGCTCGCGGAATAGAGAATTATCCCGGGTTTCAAAGGAAGGTTTCTGGGCTGAGACTTACGGAGAAAATGGCACATCAAGCTGAGAAAAACGGCGCCGAACTTCACACTTCAGAAGAGGTTACCAATCTTTGTTTGAGCAGAAAAGACAAGGTTGTCGAGACGCGAAGAAGTACGTATCGATGCAAGGCTTTGATCCTCGCGACCGGAGATGGGATGAAAGGTGTAGGAATGAAGTGGGAGACTTGGCTAGGTACGGGTGTGGCCTACTGTGCAGAGTGCGGTGCGCCTTTTTTGAAGGGGAAGGACATTGTCGTCGTTGGCAACGTCAAAGATGCCGTGGATGAAGCTCTGCGTTTAACGAGTGTAGCCAAGAATGTTAGGCTAGTCAATCACAGTAACATGATTGACGTTGATGAGCAGGCGAGGAAGCAGCTGGAAAAAAGGAAGATCGGTCTGATAGAGGGTTTTGAAGGGAAAGAGATCAAGGGTAGACCACCGTCTAAACAGCTTGTGCTGCGTCACATGAGCGGTTCTGGAACTAAGACGTTGAGAACGAACATGGTTCTTGTCGTCGCAGGGGTCAAACCGTTCGTTTCAGTCTTGCGTAACGCGGGCATAAAGACTCATAGGCAAGGCTGCGTTGTCGCGGATGGGTTTGGAAGGACGAGTGTTGAGGGAGTCTTTGCAGCTGGAGGGTGTGCTTCAACGGTCGGGGACTTAGTGCCCGCGTGCGTGGGTGATGGAGCCGCGGTTGCCACCTGTGCACGCTTATATTTAGCATACGGATGCTGAGTCTCACGCTCAACCTCAACGGATGGATAAAGCATGGGTGACCGCGGAATCTTCATTTGTGTTGAAGGGCTGGACGGTTGTGGAAAGACTACACAGGCAAAGCTGCTCGTGAAAAGACTGAAAGGAGACTACGATGCAGTCTACACGGCTGAGCCGAGTGACGGAAAGATCGGAAAACTCATCAAAAAACATTATCTTCACGCTGATAAGCGTGGCTCTGCCGTGGTTGAGGCTTTGCTCTTCGCCGCCGACCGTTTTGAGCACTTGAAGAGTAAGGTTCTGCCCGCTCTGAATGAAGGAAAGCTTGTGGTTTCGGACCGCTATGTCTACTCGTCGTTGGCCTATCAAGGGGCGGCGGGGTTGGATTTGAAATGGATCGAGAAGATCAATGAACATGCCGTTCGCCCCGGTCTGGCACTTTTCGTCGATGTCGAGCCGGAGACTGTGATTCGAAGGTTAAAGCGAAAGAGATCGGTGATGGAGAACCTTGAAACTCAACTGAAAGTGAGGGAGATCTACCTTAGATTTGTCGACAAAGGTGCGCTTGTCAGGGTAGACGGAAACAGGTCGAAAACAGAAGTTGCGAGAGAAATCGCTTCAACGGTCAAGGGGTTCTTGAAGGAAGCCTGCTAGGCGACTTCTTGAGCTCTCAGCACTCTCCTGCAAAACTGTGCATTGATCTTGTCGGCTATGAAATAGGGGAGGTCCTTGTGTGACACGTACATTAGTCCCTTTTCGTGGAAGACTCGCATCTGCGCGGTTTTCTTGTTGAAACTGAACCGGAGCATGTAATAGTCGAACTTCAACGGCGTTCTAGTCCCGTTTCGAAGTTTGTAGTAGCGTATGACGCAGAGAAAATCCATGGTTGAGAAAGGTTTTTTTCCTATGGCTTTTAGCAGTCGGCTTCTCTCTTCTTCGTCGAGATAGTTGAAGTCGTCGTCTTCGGCTACTCCGAACTCGAAGATGACCGTGCACTGAGGCACTGATGGGGTGGCTACTTCTTCCAGGCTGAAGGTTCCATTGTTTAACTTGTGAAAGGTCTCGACCAAAGCTCTTTGTAGTGTCTTCTCTGAGATTGAGGTGACAAAACGCACGATTTTATGAACGCTTGTGGGAAAGTTGTTGTAGAAACCAAGCATTTTCCTTGGTTCCGGCTAGGTTTTTTTGATCTTTCTTGTTCTTTCAAGGTTTTCAAGCAGTCCAGAAAGAGCTGTGCCCAGCTTCTGGAGTTCCTCGGGGTTCTGCTCGCACTGCATCTTTTTTTGTATTTCCTGCACCTTGGCTATGAGCGTGGCCTCAAGACTGTCGAGCACTGCGGACCTTTCCATTTTGAGAGGTTCTTCCCCCTCCTTCACGACTATGACTTTCTTCTCGCATCCTCCGCACCAGAGTACTCCGTTTTTCAGCCTGAACAACGGTGAAGCGCACACGGGACAGGCTAACTCCGTCAGGGTTGACCCTCGCCTCAGCAAGTCTGCCATTCGTTTGATGTGCGGCTCTTCAGGTTGCTTTCGGGACAAGCTTTAAAACCTCAAAGTAAATAGGTATCAAGGCCTATATAACTAGGCCATAACGATCTTTGTGAGGTGGCACCAATGGTTAGGAAGAAGAAGATGGAGGAGTACGAGGAGCGCATCAAACAGGCGCTTGTCGTGCTCACCGCTGTTTCTGAAGACAACACGACGCCCAGAAACATCAGAAGGGCGGCCAAGGACTCGATGAACGCTCTGCAATCGTCAGAGTTCACGCCTGCTGTTAGAGCTGCGAACGCGGTATCGCTTATGGACGAGATTTTGCAGGACCCGAACATGCCACCCTACACCAGAGTGAAGCTTTGGAACGTGATGAGCTTGCTGGAAGCAATAAAAGACTAGTGCAAGCGGCTGAACGATAATTGTTTGTGGCTTAGGTCAGTGATCGAAATGAAAGTGTTTCCATACAAGGATGTTGAAGCAGAAGCTGCGGATGAAGGGTCTTCAAAACTGAAGGTGAGATGGCTCATCACAAGAGAGATTGGCGCCCCAACTTTTGCCATGAGACTTTTCGAGATGGAACCTGATGGTCACAGTCCACTGCACGCGCATGGTTGGGAGCACGAGGTTTTCATCCTTGAGGGCGAAGGCGTCGTGAAGGGCGAGGGTGGAGAGAAGAAGTTCAAGCCCGGCGACGTTGTTTTCATTCCGCCAAACGAGAAGCATCAGTTCAAGAACACAGGCAAGAAACTCGTGAAGTTCATCTGTCTCGTGCCTCACCATAAAGAGTGACGCAGCAGTCTCCGTTTGTTTTCGTCTTCGTCTACTCGCTAGAAATATATCCTAGTTACTGCATCTAGTTCTGGGTTTCAGGGGATAAGCTCGTTGAAGTATGATGTGATAATTGTCGGCGCAGGACCCGCTGGGATATTCTCCGCCCTAGAACTGTCCGAAAAGACCAAGCTGAGCATTCTGATGCTGGACAGAGGGCACGACATAAATCAGCGAAAATGCCCTGCAAGCCGAGGTTTCGAGTGCGTCAACTGTGACCCATGCACGGTCTTGTCTGGGTGGGGCGGAGCTGGAGCCTTCAGTGACGGAAAGCTCACACTGTCAACAGAGGTCGGCGGGTGGCTAGACCAGTACGTGTCAGTGAGGGAACTGCAAGGGCTTTTGGACTACGCGGACAGCATCTACCTGAAGTATGGGGCCCCTGACCACGTTTACGGCACTGATGTCGAAAAGATAGAAGAGATCGAACGCAAAGCATCGCTTGCAGGTTTGAAGCTTGTTCATCAGAAGATCCGTCACATGGGCACCGAGAGATGTGCCCAAACACTTCGAAAGATGCGGCAAGAACTAAACGGCAAGGTTGAGTTCAAACCGAGAACTGACGTGAAAGCCCTCATAGTTAAGAACAACGTTGTGGAGGGCGTTGAAACTGCAAACGGCGAGAAGTATCTTGCGAAGTATGTGATCGCTGGACCAGGAAGGAGCGGGGCTGAATGGCTTAAGACAGAGGCCCAGACTCTCGGTTTGAAGACGCTCAACAACCCCGTTGACGTCGGAATAAGAGTTGAAGTTTTGGCTTCGGTGATGGAAGACCTGACGAGCGTTCTTTACGAGCCGAAGCTCATATACTATTCGAAGTCTTTCGACGACCAGGTTCGAACGTTCTGCGTTGCTCCTCACGGTGAGGTGATAACCGAGTCGTACGATGGGGTTTTAACGGTCAACGGTCAAAGCTACGGTGAGAGAAAGACGGGGAACACGAACTTCGCCATTCTGGTGAGCACGTCGTTCACCGAGCCCTTCAAGGAACCTATAGCGTATGGAAAATACCTTGCCAGGCTGGGTAACCTGCTCAGCGGAAGCGTGATCATACAACGCCTGGGTGATTTGGAGTCGGGAAGAAGGTCCACTCCTGAAAGGATCGCTCGAAGCGTGGTGACTCCGACGCTGAAGAACGCGACGCCCGGGGACCTGAGCTTCGTGTTGCCCTATCGTTATCTTGCAGACATAAGAGAGATGCTTCAAGCATTGGACAAGCTCACTCCGGGGCTGCATTCGCGGGACACGCTGTTGTACGGTATTGAGGTCAAGTTCTACTCCTCAAGGCTGCAGCTGAGCCATTGTTTGGAAACGAAGATTCACAACCTCTTCACGGTAGGAGACGGAGCCGGCGTAACTAGGGGTCTGATTCAGGCTTCAGCGTCCGGCGTAATCGCGTCAACAGAGATAGTCAAGAGGGAGCAGCAGAAGGCATAGAGCACATGGGTGTGGTAGCGGAGATAAAATGTTCACACTGCGGCGCGCCCATAGCTTTCGAGCCAGGCGAAATGCTGGCAACGTGCAAGTACTGTGGTTTCACCGTTGTCATAGAGACTGGGCAACCTTTCAGTTTTGAACACTCTCTTTTGCTTAACAAGTACGACCCGACGCAGGTCGAGGAACCGGTCAGAAGCTGGATGCGGGAGGGTTTTCTAAAACCCTCAGACCTCGCGAGGAAATCAAAGATAGTCGAGAAAGAACTGATTTACTTACCGTTCTGGGTTGTTTCAGTCGAGGCCAGAAGCAGTTACAAGGGGATTTTCGAGCGGATAACTCCTGCTGTTGCGAAGGAAGGAACGATCGAGAAAGAGTACGATTGGCTCGTCTTGGCAAGGAAAGCGACGGAGTTTCCTACAAGGGATTATGAGGTGCCGTTGGAAGGGAAGATCCCTTACGACTTCCGGAGGATTGAAGCCTTCGCCAGAGTTCTTAACAGCGAGATGGACAAGAACGATGCTGTAGAACAGGCAAAGCAGGAGATTGAAGACAACAATCGATTTCTAGCTCAGCAAGACGTGGACAAGATAGTTGACATGAAGACCGAAGTGAAGATAGAAGAAACAGTCTACCTGCACGCGCCTTTATGGTTCATAAAATACGAGTACAGGGGCAAGTATTACCAGCTGATCGTGGACGGCGCAACGGGGACCGCCGTCAAGGGCGACATTCCACCCGCGGGCTTCGGAATACTCTGATCAAACTTTAAAAGCAACGATATAACTAGTAGTCGAATAAAAACTGCGAGGAAATGACAATGAAAACTGAACGCAAGCGTTTCAGCTACGGCGTCGGAGCTCTTGCCGTTCTAGCCGTTTCCATCGGTGTTGCCGCGATAGTCTACAGTCTCGGTCTTGCTTTCAACGCGTACAATCTTCTTGCATGGATCATCGGTCCTTGGGGAGTGTACACAGTTGTCTACTCGCTTGTGGCTAGTGGCGAATCAACCTATTATCTAGTCTGGGGAACGGTGATGGTTGCTGTTAGCGTCGTGTCAGGTTTCTACACCGTTATACCAGCACTACTTGTCCTGGGAATACTGCTCATAGCTCTCGCAGTGATAGGAATAGCAGCATATTTGAGGGGTAAAAGATGAGTGGAAAAGACTATTTAGAAAAGGTGAAGGGAGAAAGAACTCTTCTTGAGAGGATGATGGGCTACATCCCTGGATACAGAGGTTACAAGGAAAAGGAGCTGAGACGTGAAAGCGACCGTCTTGTAAGGATGGAAGCCGTCAGCAGACTCAAGGCTGCCAAGAACCCGATCAGAATGGCTTTTGCAAACCCGGCGATAGTTCAGAAGCTCTCCCAAGGTGACGCGTACAGGATTGACGCTTTCAATTCTCGTCTCGACAGAATCACCCAGCGAATAGACAGGGCAGTCGCGGGCTACGCAGGCATGTTCGACGCGGTGAAGGTCAAAGAGGACAAGCTTGACTCGGTGACTCAATACGACGTGAGCTTAATAGAGAAAGCCGAAGAAATAAGAGATGGCAGTGAACAGGTCGCCAAGATGCAGCCGGGAAACGACGATTGGGGAACAGCGATGGACGCGCTGACGTCCAAGGTTGAGGAATTTGACGGTTTGATTGACAAGAGGTCGGAGATGCTCAGAGCATTAGCAGGATGACCTCAGGAGTTATGAGGAGGTGAATTGAATGCCAAAAGTTATTGAATGGGTTGGAGCGAGAGAAGGAGACATAGTCTGGAAGTATCCCAGCGAGGAGATCGGTTGGGGAGACAACCTCATAGTCCACGAGTACGAAGCCGCAGTGTTCTTCAGGGATGGAAAAGCCTACGACGTGTTCAGGGCAGGACGCCATGTCCTATCTACAGCAAACCTTCCGCTGCTGACGAAAATCCTCTCGAAGATCGCAGGGTTCGGCAGGACTCCTTTCACGTCCACAATATTCTTTGTGTCGCTGAAACAGTTCCAGGGCAAGTTCGGAGCGCAAGGACAGACTAAGGAACTCGCACCTCTGAAGTTCTTCGGAGGCTTCTGGTTCAGAGTTGAAGAGGTAAACCTGTTCGTCAACGAGGTGGTCGGCGGCCAGGGACTATTTACAACAGATGGACTGCAAGACTTCCTGAGAGGCTACTTCAACGAGAGACTGATCGACAATCTGAGTCAGTACTCACTTTCAGACGTTTATGGCAAGCTGGACGACACAAGCCTTCTTGCAAAGAACGTTCTGTTCGACGCCTTTCACAGGATAGGCCTCGAACTGATCGAGGTGAAGTTTGAAGGGATCGATACCACTCCAGAGTGGAGGGACAGGCTGTTCTACGTGAAGACAGGGGTAAGCGCAGCAGAAGTCCTCAGAATGGAGACGGTTCAAAAGTCAAGCGAAAGCCTGTCAAAGAGTACAGGAGGAGCAGCGATCGGGGCTGGGGCAGTGCTCATTCCACCGCTGTTCCAACAACCGGCAGGTCAGGCTCAGCAGGTCATGGTGGTCTGCCCGAAATGCGGTTTCCAGAACCCACAGGCTTCAAAGTTCTGCAACAACTGCGGCGCACCGATGCAGCCAAGTGCACAGGCGGCAGCAACTGTCAACTGTCCCAAGTGTGGAACTGCGAACCCGACCACTGCGAAGTTCTGTGTCAACTGCGGAGCCCAAATGCAAGCAACTGTGAAATGTGCGAAATGCGGAACTGAGGCCCCTGTAGGGACAAAGTTCTGCTCCAACTGCGGAGCAAAACTGAAGTAGCCAACTCCCATCTTTCACACCTGTCTGCTCTCATCCTCTTTCTTGCGAGTGCCAGACGTGATGCTATTATGCAACATTTTTATCTGCATCCGGTTTATGCTATGAGAGAGCACGGTTCGGCATGAGCGAGAAGATAATCGGTCACGGCACGTGGTACGACAAGACGGCCGCAAAAGTGGTGGCCAGGGAGCGGAAGCTTGGAAGAAGCTTGGACTTGGTTAGAACCGAAATGGGCATAGCTGCTTCGGGCTTCCCTCACGTGGGCAATCTGAGTGACGCGGCCAGGTCTTTTGCTGTGACCTTGGCGCTTAGAGAGCAGGGCTTTAACTCTGAACTTGTCGCTTTCAGCGATGACAAGGACGGGCTACGAAAGGTTCCGGCTGGAATGCCCGATTCGCTGAAAGAGCACCTGGGTCGACCCGTGACGGACATTCCTGACTTTTACGGCTGCCACGGCAGCTACGGAGAACACATGTCCCTTCTTCTGCGCGAGGCCTTAGACAAGTGCGGTATCGATTACAAGTTCATGTCTGCCACTGAAGTCTATAGGAAAGGCTTGTTCAACGAACAGATCAGGACGATGCTTCTGAGTGCAAAGAGAATAGGAGAAATAGGCAAAGAGGAGATCGGCCAAGAAAAGTTTCTGGAAGCTCTGCCTTACTTTGCTGTTTGTGAAAAATGCGGCCGCATATACACGACTAAAGCCTATGATTTTCTGCCAAAAGAGAATAAGATTCTTTACAAATGCGAAGGCATGGAGGTCAAGGGACGATGGCTGGAGGGCTGCGGCCACCAGGGAGAAGTCGACTACAGAAGTGGCATGGGTAAACTCAGCTGGAAGGGCGAGTTTGCCGTTCGGTGGAAAGCCTTGGACATCAGGTTTGAGGCTTTCGGAAAAGACGTTGCCGACTCTGTGCGCGTCAACGACCGCATCTGCCGCGAGATATTGAACTGGGAGCCGCCCGTGCACGCGAAATACGAGCTGTTCTTGGGCAAGAGCGGCAGGAGGTTCTCAAAGTCAGCTGGATTTTTGTTGACACCCCAAACGTGGTTCAAGTATGGCTCTCCACAGTCGGTCATGCTTCTGCTGCTGAAACGATTCGTCGGTGCTCGTGCGTTAGACGTTACAGACATCCCGACATACATGGACGAGCTGGACTCTCTGGAAGACGTGTACTTCGGAAAGAAGGCAGCAAAAGACGAGCGTGAACGCGCAAAGCTGACGGGTTTATACGAGTACTGCTTTGCATTGCACGTTCCAGCCAAACCAACCCTGCACGTGCCCTACAACCTGCTAACCTACCTGGCAAAAGTCGCTCCCAAGGGCAGTGAAGAAGAATACGTCGTTGATAAGCTTCGAAGCTACGGCTACCTGAAGCAAGGGCAAACGCTGGATGAGGCTTCAAGGAAGCGCACTGAGTACGCATTCAATTGGGCAAGGGATTTTCAAGAGATAAAGGAAGCATCAGTTGAGTTGACGGAAAAGGAAAAAGCTGCAGTGACAGAACTGGTAAAGATGCTAGCGGCTGAAGATGAACCGGAAAAAATACAGAACGCCGTATTCAACACCGCCAATAAGCACGGTTTGCAGCCAAGCAGCTTCTTCAAGACGATATACACGGTCCTCTTGGGTACGCCTCAAGGTCCAAGACTTGGCCCTTACATAATCGCGATGGGAAAACAAAACGTGATCGACGCTCTGAATCGCGCTTTAGGAAGCCAAAGCTAAGAGACAGTGCACGCACTGCAAGATCATGTCCGGCACAGTTTGTGAGAATTGATTTTCTAGCGCAAGAAATTTATGCTCTCAACGCATATGGGTTCAAAGGTGTTCAAAATGGTGGAGTCTTTCGTATTAGTCAGAGTGGGAACAAGCGAAGCTATGAGTTTCACGAAGACAATCAGAGAGGTACTCTGCAAAACCAAAGGTGTCAAAGACGTTTACGGAGTCTTTGGACGTTGGGACTTCGTCATCAAAGTGGAGACAAAGACGCTTGAAGACTTGGGAAGACTAGTCACCGACTGCATAAGAGGCATCAGCGGAGTAGTTTCCACAGAGACGCTGATAATAGGTTTCTAGCGAGACTTGCGGCCGACACATTTTGCACAATTTTTTTCGCCGTGCACATCATTGTTTTGTCTACAGAACATATTCCGGCTGCAGGGGGCTGAAGAAGCGATTCTGTTAACTGAGAATTCTAGCGTCTCGAGCGTGCGGAAGACAAATATAGAATCGCCGAGTTTCTGATCAAATCGAGTGTGAAGGAGATTAAAAGTAAGGTTAGCCGCATTGGGTACATAAACAGGATCATGGACAACCTGTGCAACGTTAGAAAAAGAGAGCTGACCCCGCTGTACGAAGACCTCAAGTCTGCAGACTGCGTGGTCTGTGGTGGGTCTGGCAGATCGCTGTATTCCCTTAATGCGGCGATGAGTCAGATTGCGATCAGCCACATAGGCTGGAGGAACAAGGTCGTGCTGACTCCGGATGACCCGGGCTTTCCAGGGAAGAACATGTACGATGCTGCGGCAGAACTTGAAAGGCGGTACAACAAGACGTTGCTCTTGATAAACTCTGGAAGCGGCGTGTCTGGAGACCCATTGGTGCTGGCCCAGGATCTTTCAAGGTATATTGGCGAGAAGAAGACCTCAAAGTTTTCCATCGGGCTCATTACGTCTAAATTGAGTTCACCATTAGCAGAAATCGTCTCAAAGGGTGGGCATGTTCTTGAGTTGAGAGGCCGAGGGAGGGCGAAGCCTTCGCTTGATTATGGTAAGACGGGGATCATGGGCGATGTCTTCGAATTGGGCAGTCTTCTTCTTCTATCCATGATGACGGAAGCCATTTTTCGCAACTTGGAGGCAAGTGAGGTGTTTCGTCTCTGCGAAGAAGAGTTTGCCAAGCTGGGGCCGTTGGTGGACTCAATAGTTGAGTCTGAAGTCTACACGCATCTTGTCGACATCTTGGAAAAACGGACAAGCGTGTTTCTCGGCGGAAAAGGTACTGGAAACGAAATTGTCAAGATGGTTGCAGTAAGGCTCTTTCACATCAAGAGCACGCTAGGAGACAACGTGTACATAGCCAGAGGCGCGAACACGCCGCCTCCAAGACCTGGCGACCTTGAAATTCTGGTGTCCTTCTCTGGCGAAACCAAGCCCGTCATAGCTTGGGCAGACACGTTGAAGAAAATGAGTGGAACGGTTCTTTCAATCACCGGAACAAGAAAATCCACTCTGACTGAAAAGTCAGACCTGCAAATAGTGTTGGATGAAGAAACTAAGCCAGGACAACCTAGAAGGTTCTACATGAGGACAGCGTACGTCCTGAGCCCACTGCCAGTTAGACTCGTCGAGAGACTGGGAGAAAAAGGGCTAAAGCTGCCCGAATACATAATCAACTGGCATCACTCGCTCACCGATTAAAAACTCCATCACTCTAACAGAATGAAAAAGACCGAACTTACAATTGGTGCAGCTCTCCGTATACATAGCGCACGCGAGGATCTGTGCAGTGAAGATCCTCCATGTGAGTAAGATCGTGATCTTAGAAAGGTCTGTTTACGAGTTGAGCAGAAGACTAGCGCGCGCTTATCTTGTTCCGCATGGTACGTAAAGCATGATTGTTAAATCCCCACACGCGGGCTGAAAGTACGAGACTTGTTCATCCTTTTCAGTTAGAGCTGGTATTGAATTAGATGTTCTTCCACAAGCGATAAGAACGTATAGTCTAATAATGTTCTGTTGATAGTTTGATGTGGAGAGGTCTTCTTGGCGTCACTTGAACGCGGCCGCGTTCCGAGTCCTCGTCCTGTTGCTGCAAGAGAGATTCCGCTCATCGACAGGGTTGAAGAAATGAAACTTCTGAAGGAAGCTGTTGACAGGGCGATTCAAGGTGAGGGCGGTCTCGTTCTTCTATATGGAGAGGCAGGAATCGGCAAGACAAGGTTAGCAAGAGAGCTAAGAGCTTACGCGCACTTGCGAGGGATGCAGGTTTTGTATGGCAGATGTCCTGCACTGTTTAGAATGGATGGTGTTCCTCCATACGTTCTATGGAGCGAGGTCATCAGAGACTATTTGGAAACTTGTAGTCCTGAGCAGTTGTACCGGGTTGTTGGCTTCTATCCGGCTGAGGTTGCCAAGCTGGTTCCGGAGCTCAGTCAGAAGCTCAGGGCAATCCCTCAGTCCTTTCCGATAAGCCCTGAGCAGGAGCAGAACAGGCTCTTTGAAGCAATTTCGCAGTTCATCACTAACATTTCCAGAGAGGCTCCATTGCTAGTGGTTCTCGACGATTTGCAGTGGACTGACCCGTCTTCACTTCTGCTCTTGCACTACATGGCCCGCGGCGTTCAGAAGGCGCCCCTGCTTCTCCTAGGAGCCTACCGCAGCACTGACATTGATGCTAAGCACCCGTTGACACCCGTCTTGACGGAATTGAACAGGGAACGCTTACCACAGTCTGTTTCATTGAAGAGGATGTCTCTAGACGATGTTTCGGAGATGATCAGGCAGATATTGGAGCAAGAGGACGTTCCGACAGAATTTTGCAGGATGGTCTACGAGAAAACCAGGGGCAACCCGTTCTTTGCAGAGGAAGTGATAAAGTCCCTGAAAGAAGAAGAGGTGATCTATCGAGAGGAGAACAAATGGAAGATTAAAGAAGTTTCAAGGATCGAGTTTCCGGAGACTGTCAAGAGCGTCATAAAGGCGAGAATAGGTCGACTTGATGATGAGTGCCAAAACGTGTTGACGATGGCTTCTTTTGTTGGAAATGACGTTACTTGTGAGGCCTTGTGCGGAGTGACGGGCATTGAAGAGGACAAATTGGTTGAAATGATCGATAGAATATTCAAAACAGGATTGTTCAAACATAGAATCATCCGCGGAGAAGATGTGTGCTCCTTTGCCGACATCATCGTTAGAGATGTAGTCTATGAAGAAGTCAGTCCTTTCAAGCGCAAGAAACTTCATGGAATTGTTGGGTCCGCACTGGAAAAGGTCTATGCCAAGAAGATTGATGAACACTTTGGTGAACTGGCCTCACACTTCCTTGAGAGCGGAGACAAAGACAAAGCACTTGACTATTTCTTGAAGGCCGGCGAAAAGGCTTCGAAGGTTTATGCCAACATCGAAGCTGTCTCCTACTTCCAGTCTGCTCTCAGGCTGCTTGAAGAGAAAGAGGGGGAGCATCGAGAAAAGGGACGCGTTTTGGAGAGACTCGGGGACATCAAGAACATCGTTGGAGAATATGATGACTGTTTGAAGTACTGGAATGATGCGCTGCTGTCATTCAAACAATCTTCTGAGAAAGACAAGATTTCAAGACTGCACTTGAAAATGGCACATGTACTTTGGAGCAAGGTTGGCGATTCCTCGAAAGCTAAGGAGCATCACGCGCAGGCACTGGATATTCTGCAAGCCCAGCCTGAAAGCGGAGAACTGGCAAGTCTCTACGAGGACATGGCAACCATGGTTTCCATGGGGGCCACCGGAGACATGACTGAAGCTCTTTCCTGGGCTGAGAAAGCGCTTGAACTCGCTGAGAGACTGGATGCGCATGAGACTATCGCGCGGTCGTACCTGCACCTGGGCGATATCTCCGCTTGGCTTGGAGACAGTAAGAAGGCCGCTACCTGCTGTGAGAAAGCACTGAGAATAGCCCTTGACAAAGGCTTCACCGACACCGCAGTAGAAGCCTACAACGACTTAGCCTCATTCCAACCTGCGGGACAAAATGAAAAGCGTTCAGAGTATTTTGAGAAAGGGTACGAGCTTGCGAAAAAAGTGGGCGACATCTTTTTTCAGTCTTGGCTCGGCCTCAATCTAGCCGGTATCTATTATGGCAGCGGGGACGTGAGCAAAGCGATTGCATTAGTGGAAGAATCGGTTGCGCTAGACAGAAAGGCAGGTAATACGACGCACCTTTCCATGTCTCTAGCTGTCCTCGGGATTGTCCATCACCTAGGAGGAGAATGGGACAAAGCTGAACAATGTCTTCGAGAATCGCTGGAGATTTCTGAAAAGCTGGACGACTTTTGGTCGAAATGGAATAGTTATTACTGGTACGGCTGGTTCTGCTTCGACAGGGGGGAATTCGCTAAAGCGAAAGAGTTCTTTGAGAAAGGGCTCCAAGTCCTCGAAAGGCATGGAGCAAAGGGTCTGATGGGCGCCTCTCAACATGTTATCTGGGCGTACGTAGAGCTTGGTGAACTTGAGAAAGCTAGGAACCTGCTTGACAGCCTGCAAGAGTTTGCTCTCAAAACGGGGAATAAGAGACTCATCGCCAGAGCAGACGTGTTGAATGCAATGCTGTTTCGGGCTGAAAAGAAATGGAAAGAATCGATCGACCTTTTCGAAAAGGGTCTTCAAGAATTCGAGGCCCTAGGCGCTAGGCGATGGGACATTTACGATCTCGCCAGAATGGTTCTCCGTGAATACGCAAGGGCCTACCTTGAAAGAAATCAAGAAGGTGATAGAGAAAAAGCCCACAGCCTACTCAACCAAGCACTAGAAATCTTTCAAAGAGTGGGAGCCAAAAAAGACATTGAAAAAACGATGACACTTGTCGAGGCTTTGCACCATCCTCCAACACAAACCCGTGAAGAAGCAGTCAGTCCAAAAAGCTATGAGTACACTGACGTCCAGTGCAACGTCATAGCCACGCCAAAAGAACTGAAGATCGGCGAGAGCCTCGAGCTGGAAATAGAAGTTACAAACACACAGAAAGAAGGGGCCGTCTTGCTGGCCAAGATCACGGAAGTCATCCCAGAAGGCTTCGCAATAGTGAAGAAACCTGATTTGTACCGCATGGAAGGTAATTGCCTTAACATGAAGGAAAAGCGCCTTGGTCCACTGAAAACAGAGGAAGTGAAGCTCGCTCTGACACCAAAGATCCAAGGAACGTTCCACATAAAACCGAAAATAGTGTACCTTGATGAAAATGGCAAGGAGAAAACCTGTGAGCCTAAACCAATAAGCATAACGGTCAAGGAACTCGGAATCAAAGGCTGGCTCAAAGGAGAAAGATAATCAACGGACTAGTCTTGCAGAATCCATTGTACACACTACCACTCGGTTCTCTGCAGAACTTCATCCATTACTCTGAGTACTCCTTCTTTGAGATCACCGATGAGTGAAGGGCTGAAGCAGCTTCTCATGAAACGCACAACTTGTCACTCTACCGTGCGCGGGCGAAAGAATACTTATGGCTTATCCGTTGTCTTTTTTTCTGACATCAGTAGATGTTGAGCTAATGTTGCAAAGGTTAGAGGACGATCGTGAGCTTAGCGCGCGCTCTTACAAGTCTGTTGGTTTGTGCGAAGGCTTATATACAATCCATTTAACACCAGCATTGAGGAGTCAAAATGTTAGTAAAACAGTTGTACAGCTTCGATGTTCCAGCCGAGAAAATGGGCAACTTTGTCAAATGGTGTGCTGAGACTGCAAAACCCTTCTTTGAGAAATTCCCAGAAATCAAGTCCATCCACTATAATCAAACGATAGTTGGCAAGCCTGCATTCGTGAAAGAAGTGATTTTTTCAGACTTGAATGGCTTCAACAGTATGGTGCAAAAGGTTCTCTCTGACCCGAAGGCTCAAAAAGTGATGGGTGAATTCTACTCCTACGTAGTCAACCTTGAAAGCAAACTCGTAATGGAAATAGTATAGCCACTCACAGTCAAACCGTCCTTTTTTTCAATTCAGCTACAACTTTTCCGCAAAATCCAAAACTGGCTATCTTCAAGTGGTTTTTGTCAGCATTCTTGGTCCTTTCCACTCTTCTCGGAGAACGCCGTAAAGATAGGCGTCAGTCCATTCTCCTCTGACCAAGGCTGATTTTCGGAGAGTTCCTTCTTTCTTGAAGCCTGCTTTCTCCAAGATGCTTTGTGATGGTTTGTTTCTCACGTCTGTCACTGCTTGTATGCGAACGATGTTTTGTGAGAGAAACAGATAATCGACCATCAACTGAACGGCTTCTGTTCCGTATCCTTTTCCCCTCTCGCTGGGCACGATGTGGTAACCGATCTCCACCATTCTGCTCGGCTGTGCAGTCCAATGACTTATGAACCCTATTCTTGTCGCATCCTTCTTCTGAATTACGAAACGCCTCCTTTCAGTCAATGTTTCCCAGTTTGATGGGTTATCGAACTGCTTAATTCGTTCTGTCTTTGATTTCTGTTCAGCAATGGGGTCATATTCTCCCCAGAAATCTATATTGTTAAAGCAGTCAACCATAAACTCTACATCATCTCTGTCTACAACTCTTAGGTCTACCTTCTTACCCTCGAGCAAGTCGAATCACCGTTTGGGACTTTTTGCCCCTTACACTTCTGTCTCATCAACATACTGCTCAACTTCTGCTATAACTCTTCTGCAAAGTCTAAGACCAGCTCGGAAATCCCACATGCTTTCCTGACGTCTTTTCTTCCCAGTCCGGACGCTTTCTTCTCTAAAGCTCTCTTCGTTTCTGTCTGGTTCTTTCCTCCACTTTTCTCTTCTCACTAGCGCGTTCTGCTATCTGCCGAAAAACCGATTCCATTCCGCGAACTGACATTGTCATTGTCTATTAGGGCAAGGCCAAGCTGATGAATGCAATTATACCTCCGACAATGCCTAATATGTTGGGTTTCAAGCACTTCTTTTTCCTTGGAGAGCATGTTTCGAGGCGGCAGCATTATGTCTCTCATCACTTCGTGGTTTAGCTGCAACGATCCCTTCTTCAAATCGCATGCGCAAAGACCTAAGACATTCACGAGCGCACGTGCGTCTTTCCAAAGATCTCTTCCAGTCTTCGCTTGTGAACCTCGCGTGTGGTGAGCGGGTAGACTTCTCTGTCAGTGTAGAAGAACAGCGGGTCTTCACCCACTATGCTTGCCAGTTGTTCATCCGAGTCTGCGTTGACTATCAGAACATCGCCTTGATGGCCTATCAGATGATACGAAACCTCAACGGTCTTCTTCTTTTCCAGTGCGTCAAGATACTTGAAGTGTGCCGGAAGCAGCTTAGCCCAGACATCGACACTGGTCTGTCTCATCTTAGTGATTATTAAGAACTTCATTTCACATCTTTTTTCACTCTTACTCCTAGAATATAAATGACTTTTGGAAAAATGTGGGTCTATCTGTTCTAGAGAAAGAGATCAGTCAGCTCGTGCATGAATAATGTTGAGGGTTTTGAAAAACTAGGAAGGAAGGTTCCGAATTCCTACTCTACTATACCACATCATTTCCCAACCGGCGTACGCGCCTTGGTCTTCCACCTGAGCAGTGGAATCCCCACAGTTGTGATCACTGCTGTTGCCAAAATCACGACGACCGTTATGTTGATATAGAGGGGTGACAACTGCTGGAAAACTAGTCCCACTTCCGGATATTTTGCAGGATCTGCATACTGCAATGGCAAAGTGGCCAGTACGGCTGAGGCCAACCCCCTTGTCAGCAAAGCACTCATGATTGGTCTTTCATTGATCAGGTCGCTTCGAATAGTCGCTATGTGAACAGCTCCAAACCTTATCAGGAGCATGGTCAAAGCAAGTGTTATTCCTATGATAACCGTTTTAAGATTGGGCGATGTGGCAATCAGACCTATGTAAACAAAGAAGAATGCTCTCAACAGGAAAGCTATTTCAGATTCAAACCGTTTCAGTCCCGCGTCAACAACCTGACTTGATGGTTTTTTCATTCTGAGTATTCCGTAGATCTCCTTCTCGTTCCCTAACACTATGCCAAAAAGCAGAGAACAAAGTGCTCCGCTTCCGCCTAATACTTCTGAGAGTGCATAGGCCAGTAGGGCGATACCTAGAGTCAGCATGTAAGAGTATGATGCTTTAATGATCCGTTTCAACATGCTAAGCCAACCAACGCCGATGATTATCCCGAGCATCGCTCCAATAGAAAACCTGCTTGCCAACGACTTGGCAATAGTCGGTAGATCAACGGTTCCTTTCAACACTATTATCTCTATAATGACTAAAGACAATACGATACACAGGATATCATTGATGGCTGATTCCAGACTCAGGATTGTTGAGCCTCTTTGGCTCAGCCTGATTCTTGATGCCAAAGACATCACGATTATGCTGCTACTGCCTCCAACGATTGTTCCAAACAGAATAGAGTACAGAGGAGAAACATTAGGAATGACAAAAAAATACATCAACAAACTAGTTACCATGGCACTTGATGCGAACCCTGCTGTGGCAAGAACGGCTGCTCTTGGGCTCTCAGAAAAGACACGGTATATATTCATGGTCATTCCACCATCAAACAATATGAAAACCAAAGCCAAAGCGGCCAAGTAAGGGGCCAAGCTCCTCACAGAGGTGACATCTACTAACCCTGTTGCTGATCCAACAAGCATGCCCAAGACTATCAGGAACAGCATATCTGGCAAGCCTTTGCGCTCAAGCAGATAGTTGCTCAAAAAGCCTATTACAATTATTATACCACCGAGTATTAGGGCAAATGTCACGGGATCAAACAAATCGAGCCACGGCTCTAAATAGAGTATAAGATCTGATTTAAAGGATTTATTTTGTGCATCAGCTCAGCACCACATGCCGGCTGGGTCTCCTGTCGCCTGTCGAGATCAAACAGTTAATATCTGCGCTGGAGACGCGCGAGAAAGTCTGCACCCTCACCAGATCTCATCGACCTTCAAGTGAGTTAGGAACCCTATCACGCCACAGAACTGAAAGAAGAAGATCTTAACCAAATCTCTAATTGACAAAGGTAGGCCAGCAAAGCCAAGGAAGCCCACTGCAAACAAAAATGTGCCATATATGACCAACGATCTGAAGTTGTGATATGTTTCCATTGTTCTCCAACTTAACCGTACTCCAGAAAATAAGAGCCAAACAAGCAACGGTGCAAACAGAAGCAGCGCATATTTCTGGTACCACGGAAGGTCAGTGCTCCCAGATTTATACTTTTTCCTTCTGTAGATTGAAGGAAGATCAGGAAGGAAGTTACTGTAGAAATACACGATCAATCCCCACAGCATTGAACCCCAAACATTTTCACCGAAGACGAATTGGTATCCAAGAAAGTAAGCCAGGGCTAAAGGTAAAATCAGCCAAACGAACACTTCAACTGAGTACCTAACATGTTCAGACGTCTCCTCCTTCATACGCCAAACTGGAAACCTAGACCTGATTTTACGATTAATGCTCTTGAAAGAATGCAACACGAAACCATACAATGCCTCGTATAGCCCTCTGACCGCGTCATAAGTCTTTGCGAAAAACTTCCTGAGCCTAGATTTTGTCGCAAAAGGTCACCCAATAACCGGCTATATTCTCCTCGATCAGGTTCTTTAACCCTTTGGACTCTCCATTCATCGGAAAGTTTAGCAAATGGCGGAAAATGCATGCACGCGCGACGACGAGAAGAGTGCGTTTTCCGTAGTTGCTTTCTGGTCTGCGGTTCGGTTTCATGTTTTCACTTGTGCTTTCTCTGGGCAGTTTGTCTCAGGCTATGCGGTGCGCGCATAAAAGTATTTTTGACTGAGCTTGGTCAGTCGCCTTCTTGGATGCGGGGTACATAGGCAAAATGCATATAGGTATGACATACGTCATATTCCTTGAAGCGAAGGAGCGATGAATGCAAGGAAAATCCTCCTACTGTCGATTCTCGCGATAATAGTGGTCGCTGCCGCATTCGTGGGAAATTGGGTGTGGACCAGCCTGACGAGCGGACCAACCGGCTCTTATCCCGGGGAAATCAGGGTGTACAACGGGCAGAACCTCGGGTCGATAAATGATTTCAGACTCGAAGCGGTAAATGGTGTACAATACATAAACGTGAGCTCTTACCGACTTGTTGTCACAGGACTTGTTCAAAACCAAACCACCTACACGTACGACGACATCGTCAACAATAACACAAGTTACGAGAAAGTCGTCAAGCTCCACTGCGTGGAAGGCTGGGAAGTCACGGCTTTGTGGCAGGGTGTACGCGTGAAGGATCTCCTTGAGGAAGCTGGGTACGATCAGAGTGCCCAAGTCGTAATGTTCTATGCTCAAGATGGGTACACGACAAGCCTGCCGCTTTCCTACATAGTGGGCAACAACATAATGATAGCCTACAAAGTAAACAACGTAACCCTTCCTGCACGAGAAGGCTTCCCGTTTCGGTTAGTTGCTGAAGGCAAGTATGGGTACAAGTGGATAAAGTGGATAACCAAGATAGAAGTATCCAACGACACCAGCTTTCGAGGCTATTGGGAAAGCTATGGATACGACAACAATGCCGACCTACCATGATGCCTGAATCTCTCCTCTGCGTTTCTGAAAAAGACCTTGCTGTGCAGTAGTATTCTGAGCAGCGTTTCAGAGTTTGAGGCGCATGCCTGAAGAGTAAAGGGTCTTGGATGCGCCCTTGGCCAGATTCTTCTCTTGCACTTGCGGGTTCCCTCTTTCTCCACCTGACATAGGATATAGTGCTCAATGCAATCGTTAGTATTCCGAAAACAATGATGGGAATCTGCTGTTCAAGCTGGTCGCCGCCAATGCCTTTGTGTTGTCCGTTCCCATCTGTGCCCGGTGCGGTCTTATACAAATCATAATAGTAGGTCTAGGGTACAACGGGTTGGAGTATAAGCCTCCGACTCACTCTCTCGACCATCTTAGCTACCGCTTGAGTCAATGGCAAGCTTGGCGTCTCACCAGCAAATACACTGGAGTTTCTGACAAGTAGCATTTCTTTCAGAACCGCGTCGACAAGCACATCTGTGAAGGAGGGGTTGTCCATGCTACGGCACTTTGCTATAGCGACTTGATGACGTCGCAATAGTAATTCAAATACCCTATTGTGTTTTCACAGATTAGAAAGCGGTCTTTGGCCGAGCAGATCAAACTCAAACGGCGTTGGAAGCGGGCATATTTGGATCCAAATATCCATGGTACATTGAAACCTAGGAGGGGAGGACTCCTCAGCTCCTCATCCAAACCTTGCAGTCGAGCTTCTATTACGTAACAGATATAGACGTGAGCAAACTATTCAAGAAGCGCAAGTGAAGGGGAAAAGTCCATCAATTGGGCCCGTGGTCTAGGCTGGATTAGGACGCTGGCCTGCGAAGCCGGAGATCCAGGGTTCAAATCCCTGCGGGCCCGCCAAAACCTTGCATGAAGTGTCTGCGTGTGCGCTCCTTAACAAATAGGTTGCCGAGGATAGAAGAGCTTAAGCACCTTGAGGAGTGAGAAGAAATTCTCTTAAGAACGCGTGCTGTAGGCATGAGGTAGACTCTTGGAAGGAACCTCATGGTTTCAGAAGTCCTCATCGAAGCGCAGAACCTGACAAAGAAGTACGACGATTTCGTTGCAGTGGACAACATAAACTTTCAAGTCTACAAGGGTGAGTGTTGCGGGTTTCTTGGGCCCAACGGTGCGGGAAAGACAACAACCATCAAAATGATTCACTGCGTCTTGCCCCCCGCGTCAGGCAAGCTTACGGTCGCGGGCATAAGCGTGTCTGAAAACCCCAGAGACATAAAGAAGATGATAGGCGTCTCCCCTCAGGAAGAAAACCTCGACCCAGACTTCAGCGTCATAACCAACCTGACCGTCTACGCCCGCTACTTTGACATTTCCAAACGTGAGGCACGCAAGCGAGCGGAGGAGATGCTCAAGTTCTTTCAACTGGAAGAAAAACGCGATGTCATCATTGCCCAACTGTCGACTGGTATGAAACGCCGATTGATTCTCGCTAGGGCATTGATCAACGAACCGCAGATACTCTTGCTGGATGAACCTACGACAGGACTTGACCCTCAGGCGCGTCACTTGATCTGGGACAAGGTCCGAAGCCTGAAAAAATCGGGCGTGACCATCATCTTGACGACGCATTACATGGATGAGGCGGCTGAACTGTGCGACCGCACACTGATCATGGATAATGGCAAGATCATCGAAGAAGGCACTCCGACAGACTTGGTCAGGAAGCACGTTGGAGAAGAGGTCATGGAAGTCGATTACGACGACAAAGCCGTGGCGACGATCAATGACAAGTTCCCAGAGGCCCGGCTGGAAATCGTGGGTGACAGGATCCAAGTTTTTGCCACTGAGCCTCATGGAGTGTTCGCCAGCTTTCTCGAAGATTTTCCAACGAGGAGTGCCACCGTTCGAAACGCTAACCTCGAGGACGTTTTCCTGAAACTAACCGGAAGGAAGCTCAGAGAATGAAAAGGTCCAACCGCGTTGCCTCAAGCTTCAAACTGCCCGAGTTAACCTACAGAGTCTGGAAAGTTTGGCGCAGAGACTTTGACGTGTTCATGAAAACGTACAAAGTCAACTTTTTCCCTCCTCTGCTTGAACCCATCTTCTACCTTCTCGCAATGGGCTTCGGCCTAGGAAGTTTCGTCTCAGCTGTACAATTAGGCTACCCTTACATCAAGTTCATCGCGCCAGCCTTGGTAGCCATTTCAATCATGTACTCCTCATTCTTCGAGTGCACATATGGTTCGTTTGTCCGAATGTATTTCCAGAAGACCTTTGACGCCATAATCACCACGCCAATAAACATTGAAGAAGTCATAGCAGGCGAATTGTTCTGGGGCGCAACGCGAAGCCTGATCAGTTCAAGCATAGTCCTGGCCGTCGTGGCTGCCTTCGGGCTGATCTCAAGCCCACTAGTCCTCCTGGTCCCGATCCTTGCTTTCTTTGCTGGGCTGATGTTTTCGGCGATAGCAATGTGCTTCACGGCGCTTGCGCCCAACATAGACTTCTTTAACTACCCAGGATTCCTGTTCATAACCCCCATGTTCTTGCTGAGCGGAACCTTCTTCCCTTTGACAATCCTTCCTCAGTTCATGCAGATTCTCGCACAGGCCGTTCTGCCCTTAACGCACACGGTTACCCTCGCAAGGGGGTTGATGTTTGGAAACTTGGGATCAACATTATTCCTCGGCATAGCGTGGATCGACGTAGTCACACTGGCCTTCTTTCTCCTTAGCATAAATCTCATGAAGAAAAAACTGATCAAGTAAACGGATACCTAGCTTCAAGCAGTTTTTGAGCTCAGAAGATGCTTTCATAGGCGTTTAACAGCTGGTCGATGGCTGTTCCAACGTGTTCTCCTGAGTAGCCGCCTTCCAAAACGAAGAATGTGGGTTTCCGCAACGCAGCTACTCTTTTGCCAATTCCTCTGTACGCCTCCTCCGATAAGCCCAGCGAAGCCAAGTCTCCAGCGTAAGTGTCAAACCCTGCTGAAACGGCCACAACCTCAAACTTGTCCGTGTCCACTGTTCCCAAGGCTTTGTCAAGAGTCTTCAAATAAACCGTGTCTCCACAGTCAGGGGGCAACGGAAAGTTTAGACAGTTCACGTCAGAGGAAGTGCCTGTTCCCGGGTAGTTCGGATGCCGATGAAGAGAAACATACGTGACCATTTTGTCCCCGTAGAAGATTTCCTGCGTTCCATTCCCGTGATGCCCGTCAATGTCCAAGATCATAGTAGGCTTACCAAGATACCTCACAGCTATCGCAACGTTGTTCAAGTAACAGAACCCCAGCGTAGCCGCGCCCAACGCTGCGCCGCCTACCCCAGCGTGATGGCCCGGAGGACGCATGATGCTGAACCCTTTGACCTTAGCAGCCAGAATTGCCCCGCCTGCCGAGAGCCTAGCGAGCTCGTAGATGTTGTCGTACGCCGGAGTGTCATCATCCTCAACCAACCCCTTCTTCAACATCCAAAGGTACTCATGATCATGAACTTTCAGCAGATCTTCCTCTGCAGCCGGCTCAGGCGTCACGAAGCTGTAGCCCTTCTCTTTCAGAATCTTATGAGCCTTCCGAACCCTCTCTGGGCCTTCTGTGTGCCAAGACCCGTACGCCAAGCACTTTTCTGAAAAGACTATTCTCGTCTTCATACCATCTGCGTCCATGTCAGAATTAACGATCGTTTCTCAAGTTAAAATATCACTTCACCTCTTAAAAGCTTAGAGAATTGTGGAGCCATTGATAAGTGTCCAAGATTGTCGAAAACCCGTTCGCTGCTTTCCGATCAGAATGCGAAACCAGCCTAGCCTACGCCTTGAACAAGCTCCTTCCCGAAGTCCAAATCACAGACTTGGCCTTGGAAAAACCGCCGAACCCCGAGTACGGTCAGCTGGCTTCTTCACTGTGCTTTGAGCTCGCCAAAAAAGTGAGTCAAAAACCACTTGATCTAGCGGAGCATCTGGTCAAAGCCATCGATAAATCACGATTCAGTCTCATCGAAAAAGTCTCATCAGCCGGCGGAGGCTACGTAAACTTCCACGTTGACTTCGCCAAATTTTCAAAGGTAGCTCTGAACTCTGTGAGAAAACTTGACGCGGAATATGGCTTCATCAAGACGGAAAAGCCCATTAAAATCATCGTGGAGCACACGAGCGCCAACCCTCTTCACCCCATAACGGTTGGGACGGCTCGAAACCCGGTGCTCGGGGACACTATTGCCCGACTGCTCACGTCTAGGGGGCACACGGTCTATCGTCACTTTTACATCGACGACGTCGGCCGTCAATCGTCAGTCATCGCCTATGGTTACGAGAAACTGGGCAAGCCGAAGCCAGACGAGAAACCCGATGAGTACATCGGCAAAATTTACACTATTACGAGCTGTTTCGTCGAAATCAACCGCCTGAAAAGAGAGCTTGAGCGTGCAAAAACTGTCGCTGCGGACGAAGAAATCCTGAAGATCACCAGGGAATTGGACGACTGGATGGCCGTCGCCGCAGACCTGAAGGACAGGTATCCTGAACTTTTCGAAACGCTGTTGACGAGAATCGGCGAGGACGAAAACCCAGAGACCGCGATAAAAATCCTCAATCAGGCGTATGAGGCGGCGGACAAAAAAGCCAAGCACCTCGTCAGGACGGTCAGCGACCTGTGTCTGGAAGGCTTCAGGGAAACGTTGGGGAAGATCGGTGTTGTCATAGATTCTTGGGACTGGGAAAGCGACCTATTGTGGAGCGGACGAGTTGAAGAGGTTCTGCGGCAACTCAAGAAGTCTCGGTTCACTCACGCTGAAGGCGGGGTTCTGGAATTCGACGCTGAAAAAGTCGTCAGAGAACTTGGCCTCTGGCAGCGGCTCGGCCTAAGGGAGGGCCATGATATTCCGTCTTTGACTCTCGTGCGCACTGACGGTACGACGCTCTACACAACGCGGGACGTTGCCTACACGTTGCTCAAGTTTGAAAAAGCCGAGAAAGTTATCAACGTCATAGGCATGGAACAAAGCCTAGCTCAGCTGCAGCTGAGAATAGCCCTGCACGCTCTGGGTTACGGCAAGTACGCGGACAGTCTGGTTCACTTCGCCTACAACTTGGTCACTTTTCCAGGTTACAAGATGTCCAGTCGCAGGGGACGTTACATCACTCTTGACGAAGTCTTAGACGAAGCTGTAAAACGAGCGTACGAAGAGGTTTCGAAGCGCTCTCCACAACTTTCGAACGGAGAAAAGCAGAAGATCGCGGACTTCGTGGGAACAGGTGCGGTGCGCTACGCGCTCGTCGAGGTTGACACTTCGAAACCAGTAATGTTCACTTGGGACCGCGTCCTCAATTTTGAAAGAAACAGCGCACCCTACATTCAGTACACGCACGCGCGAGCCTGCAGCATCTTGCGAAAAGCAGCTAGGAAACCTGCGGAGCCAGCGTACGAGCAACTGAAAGAAGATCTGGAGCGCGAAATGATAATCGCGTTGGCCAGTTTCCCAGACACGTTCGTAGAAGCAACGGAGTACCTCAAACCCAACCTCATCGCCGACTTTGCAAACAGCTTAGCAGACACGTTCAACACCTTCTACAGCGCACGCTCGCGCTTTCCAGTGATAAACGCAAAGCCTAGAGGGCTCAGCGATGCCCGACTCGCTTTAACTGACTCTGTTAAGATAGTGCTTGGGAACGCTCTGAACCTAATCGGTGTGTTGGCCCCGGAAAGAATGTGAAAGTCTACGGTGTCGTCCGTTTGACCACAGCTGTCGCTGAGCTTGTCCCGATCCTGTTGGCTCCGGCCTCGATCATTGCCACAGCGTCAGCACAAGTTCTTATCCCACCCGCTGCCTTCGCACTGTCAGTCTCCATCTTTTCTCAAAAGAAACTTTCATATACAGGTCAAATAATCTGAAGAGGGGCGCTGTTATGAAGGAATCTTACTTCAAGAGGAAGGTTCAGTCCATTGAAGTTGGCAAAAAGAGTGTTTCCGAGCTTCTGGCCGAGATGGGCAAGACGGCCTATCAGGGTAGAAAGCTTGGAGAAGCTGTGGACGTTTGGGAGACCATGCTGAAAGAAAAAGAGCTCACGATCATAATGGGTTTTGCGGGTTCGATGAGCACTGCGGGCCAGTGGAAGATCGTTAACTGGCTGATAGAGAACCGCTACATTGACGTTCTTGTTTCAACAGGTGCGAACGTTTCAGAGGACATCGTAGATGCTATGGGCTTCGGTTATTGGCAAGGTTCTCAACATGTCAACGATAAGGAGCTTCTGGAAGCTGATGTGAACAGGTACTACGACGTTTTCGGGAAAGAAACGGACTATCGTGAAATGGAGCTCCTCATGACTGCGGGCCTCATGAAGCTGAAGAAGGATTATGCGTACACTTCAGCGGAGGTTCTCTACTTGTTCGGCAAATACTTGACCAAGAAAGGCGTGAAGAGCATAGCTGCCACAGCGGCAGAGAACAAGGTTCCAGTGTTCTGTCCAGCAATAACCGATAGTGCTTATGGGGAAGCATTCATCATGGCAAAGAACAAGGGACACCCGGTCGTGCTGGACCAGGTGAAGGAGTTCGACCAGTTCGTAGGAATAGGAGAGAAAACCAAGGAAGTCGGCGTCGTTTACATAGGCGGCGGCGTGCCAAAAGACTTCACGCAGCTCATTGCCATATCTGTCTCGCCTAAAACAAAGGACGAAGGAGTGCCAGGAAGGAGGGGCCATCTTCGCAAAGGCCTGAAGGAGTACTACTACCCACACAAGTACGCGATTCAAATCACTTCGGACTCGCCACAGTGGGGTGGCTTGTCAGGGTGCACCCTGGAAGAGGCGATAAGCTGGGGGAAGATCGACGAGGGCGGAAAGAGAGCAGTCTGCTACTGCGACGCGACGATAGCCCTGCCTCTGATTACGCATGCGCTTTACGAGAGAGTTAAAACGAAGAGGAAAGCCCCAGACATGTCGTGGCTCTTCAGCGGCGTCTCCTAGTCTTTCCGATTCTTGTGATCAGCGCGCTCACCATCAACGGCAAGATCAGGGAAGCGTCGCCTTCAATCATCGCCTTCTTTGCTTTTTCGCTTATTTTTCCCCACGACACGGCCTCTCGCGGTCTAGCGCCCGATAGACTGCCGTCCCATTCATCAGCGGTACTGATGTACACCGCGTAGTCTAGACCACCTTTGAACTGGTTCCACCACAACGTGTGGTGCTTTGATATGCCGCCGCCTACAAGCAAAGCGCCACTTTTCTTCGCTTCAAAAACAATCTCGTTCAAGTCTCCAGAGTCTTTTAAAGGGTTGAGTCTGAAGTCGTGGTCCTGTGAGAAAAGCCACGTTTGGTATCCAACGGCTCCGTCTGTGATGCCTGGCACGTAGACGGGTATCTTGTTCTCTGCGGCCCAGTAGAGGATGGAGCTCTCGTTGCATATGCTCTTTCCTATTTCTCGGCAAAGTTGGCCTGATGAGAACTCTTTGATTCCTTTTTGCCACAAGCTTTGAAGCAGGGGCCGCATCTTTTCTTCGATTATCATGCCGTAGCTTTCGTTTGGGACGAGAACGTTGCCTAAGCGGTTGATCTCTTTTCCATGAAGCCTTGCGTCACTCATAAGAAATGAGCCTCTGTAGTAGTTCTTCCAGCACCTCGCGACGTCATGGTCAACGGTTCCGCAGGTTGTGACGACAACGTCGACGAGCTTTCTTTTCACAAGCTCCTTGAGGGCGCCTCTTGTTCCGGTGGCCACTAGGTTTCCCGTGAAGGAAAGGAATTTGACGCACTTTTTGTCTTCAACCATCCTTTCCATAATCCTCAGGCCCACGGCCAACTTTCCGGCTGTGAACCCCCAGGCTTTTTCCATCTGTGAGACAAGCTCGTCAACACTCATTTTTTCAGAGAAAGCATAGTCTTCAATCGCTTCTCTCAAGGTCAGCTTTTTCCTCCGACAGCTTCGTAGTAGGTCTTGTAGATTATTCCAGCAGCTTCCTTGATGGCTTCTTGCTCTGATTTAGCGAGCAGGTCCCACAGGTCGGGTCCAAGAGACTTTGCGATTCGTGCCGGCACCGTGACGTAAACCGGTTCGGGCGTTGTCTCAAACTTTGTTGGTCTGGAATAGCTTATGACTTTTCCTGTGTTCAGCAGAATTCCCCGGATTATTTCTATGAAAGAGCCTGCTGGGCCATACCTTGTTCCGCCCAGAAAAGTTATGACCTGTCGGCTTACCTCTTTCACGTAGTTGTCACAGATTCCTCTGTCAAGCTTCTTTCCCGTTTTCTTCAAATACTCGTCTAATTGTAGCCCGTTGATTTTGACTGTGCTCCACAGAAGGACTGCTGCTTCTCCGTGTTCGCCGCCAGCGTATGCTTCAACGGTGCCTATTGGGACTTTCAGTTCTCGGCTCAGAATGGTTCTGAACCTTGAAGTTTCAAGGTTTGTGCCCGTTCCTATGATGGGCCTTACGCCTCGTGCGGTTTTGTTGGCCAGAGTGGTCATTGCGTCAACAGGGTTGGTTATCACAAAATACCACGCGTCGGGGTTGTTGTCAACGGTGTCCGCTACTATTTGCTGCACAGCCGCCGCGTTTTTTGCTGCCAGGTCTCTTCTGCTCATTTCTGGCGTTCTAGGAAACCCAGCAGCTATGACTATTAAGTCTGCATCTTCAACTGACTTGCTGTTTTCGTAGGCGTTGATCTCCACGTCAAAGCCGTGGCTCGCGATTGCGTGATGCATCTCTTCTTTCGTCATCTCCGCAACTCTTGGCGCTGTGTCGACGAGTGACAGTTGAGTCACGTATCTTTCGAAGATCAGGGTGAAAGCTACTTGGCCGCCTACGCGGCCTGTTCCGGCGACTGCAACGTGAACCATCGTATCACTTCAATACGCATGTATGTTCAGCTTTTTATAAAACAATCGCGTCTTGAGTGAACGCTTTGATGGAAACGAGGGCTAGTCAACTAGATAGTCTATGATTTTTCCGTACAGGTCCTTGTTTCTGCAGTCTTCGTAGCCGGCGTAGATGCTCGGGTTGTCGTTAACCTCAACTACCACGTATTTGCCGTCAGCTTCTTTGATGTCCACCCCGTAGAGTCCGTGTCCGATCACTTCGCAAGCCTTCAAAGCCAGTTCCTTAAGCGCTGTGGGTGCGTTTTCTCTTCTAAGCGAGAACGTCCTGCCCCAGACAAAGGTTGGCTTTCCTCTGCGTTTGGCACCATGCTTCCATCTGCCCTTAGGCATCATGTACTTGCACACGTACAGGACTTCGCGATTCAGGACTCCGACTCTCCAATCGAAAGAGGTTGGCATGAACGTTTGGACGGCGATAAGGTCGGATTTTCTGAAGAATCTTCTGGCCACGTCGCGGAAGCTTGTTTCGCAGGCAACTTTTTCCACGTATCTTGAGAAGCTCGTGTATGGCGCTTTCACGACTACTGGTTTTCCAAGGTTTTCAAAGATCTCCAAGAACCGTTTGTGATGCATCTCATTCTTGTTCAGGAAGAGTGTTGGGATAGTTGGTATGTTGTGCTTTTCGAAAAGGTCGTACAGGTGGATTTTGTTCCCGCAGATCTGTATCGATTCCGGGTCGTCAACCACCTTCAGACCCAGCTCCCACGCTGTTTTCGAAACCACGTAGGCCGTGAAAAGAGGGTCAGTCGTCGCCCTTATGAAAACCGCGTCGTACTTCGGGATTTCTGAGATGCCCTCTCTGAACATGAAGTCGAACGCGTGCCCCCTTTCCTCTGCGGTGCGCTTGAAATTCTCCAGGGCCCGTGTTTCCCTCAGATCAGAAAAGTTGTATTTCTCGACGAAACAGGCTATCCTAGCCAACTAGGTGTTCACCCTTGTTCGACATCCGAAAAACCTCTGTCGAAACCGTTTCCAAATCAGACGGGAAAATCTCCTCAATTCTCAGAGGCTGAAGCCCACACAGGTAGGCTTTGCCTTCAATGGTTTGAACGTGAAGTTTGCACATGGGGATCTTGAAAGTTTCATAGATCTTCTCCGAAATCTTTGCAACCTCTGCCGTATGCTCACATTTTCCAAAGATAGATTTGAACGAAAGCATCTCACCCTTCAGCGGCTGCACACAAACAGCAAACTTGTAGTTCATGCTTAGACTCTTAACGGCCCTGTACATGGCACTTCTGTTTCCAGCGGTTTTGTAGCCTTCGTAGGAGAACGGGTTGACCGCGAAGACGACAACTGGAAAAGCGAACTGAGATGTTATCTGTTTCACAGAACTTGTCATCAAATAGGGCAGAGTAGGAATTCCAGCCTTTGAAGCTTTAAGCAGTAAAATCGGCGTTCTGCTGGCGTCAATTATGCTTTCCGTTGAAGGAATCACCGGATTGCCCAAAACCTCTGCGTGCATTGACACGTAATAGCCCGTTTTCAAGTAGCGGTAGTCGGTGTTGAGGTTGAGAGTAAAATCTTTTATCGACGATTTGAGGAACGCAGATGGCTTCATCGTTGGCAGATCTGTCGTTAGGTCGATGTTAGAGACGACCAGCACCCATTTGACACCAGGTAACTGAAAGGTTCCGTATTGCAGCTGCTATATTTAAGACTAACTACTACGTTTATATCAAATTTTGACCAACGACTAAACACAGGCGAAAACCTACGTACAAAACCCTAGAAGTGCTGGGTCCAGAGCACGAATTTTCCCTAGTAAATGATGAGCTGAAAGCTTTGCCAATTGTTGACAAGGTGCTCAAGGATTTTCACGGCCGCGTCGTCAACTTTGTAGAGCAACCGCAGTTTACCTTCGGCAAAGAGCTCCAGCTGCACGTCATGGAAATCAAGCCCAATGAACCTTTCGCGTCCTCAGCAGAATTTGAGGAAACCATGCAAGAAGCAGTGCAGACACTTCAAGACTTTGTGAACCGCAGGTACGGAGCTCGTCTTCTGGGGACAGGGATGCATCCTCTGCTAAGGCTCGGTGAGACCGGCGTTTGGCCGCATCGTCACCGGCAAATTTACCAAGCTTACAGCAGAGTCTTCAACCTTAAAAGGCACGGGTGGCTGAACATTCAAAGCTACCAGCTGAACCTTCCATACTCGGACGAGAAAGATGGCGTCTTGCTGCACAACTTGCTGGCGACCATTTGCCCCTACCTGCCGGCAATAGCGGCGTCTTCGCCGATCTACGAAGGCAAAATTGGGGAAGACGTTGACAACAGGCTTCGTTTCTACAAAGAGAATCAGTCTGAGGTTCCTTCGATAACAGGGGATGTAGTTCCAGAATACACAGCTTCATTCAGGCAGTACAGGCAAGAGATTATTGACGAATACTCACATGACATGGCTGCAGTGGGCGTCGACAAACTTCTGCTGGGCAAAGACTGGGTGAATTCGAGAGGTGTGATTTTCCGGTTTGACAGGAGAGCGCTTGAGATTCGTGTTATGGACGAACAGGAATGCGTTAAGTCAGATGTTGCGCTAAGCTGTTTTATAAGAGCTGTACTCAGAGGATTGATAGAGAGAAGCGCCGAGCTTCTGCCTCACCAAATCTTGACAAATGACTTTGCGTCTGTCGTCGCTGACGGGCTGGGTGCGAAGCTTCAGAACCCGCATGGAAGAACCGCGCGCAAAGTCTCTCTGTCTCTTTTGAAAATTGCTTTCGAAAATGCGTCTGAAGAGGAGAAGAAGTACCTTCCACTAATACAGAAAAGGATCACAAAAGGGAACTTGTCAGAAATCGTACGGGAGAGGGTCCAGGTGAGAGGGCAGAAAACAGACCTCAGGGAAGCCATACTCAATGTTTATTCAAACCTTGCAGAAAGTCTTATTGACAATCAACCCTACTTTTGAAAGCAGCGACGGAGAAACTCTATGCCTTCAAGAATTAAGAGCAAGAGGCAGACAGATTTTTTCGATACGTGCAGTCGATGCAGGACCGGTTGGAGCTGTTGCCATGAGACGACGCCTCCAGTTACAGGCAAACGCAGGAAAATCATAGAGGCCCATCTCAGAGCGAACAAGATTGGCGTCGAGAACCCGTTTGTCGAGGCAGAATACGTTTTTCCACGGTTGGTCGCAGATGGGTACTGTGTCTTTCATGATAAGAAGACGAGGAAGTGTCTCATTCATCCTGTGAAACCTGAAACGTGCGTCGCCGGACCGATAACCTTCGATATAAGAACAGAGACTTCAAAAATCGAATGGTTCATAAAAATGGACAAAATATGCCTACTCGCTGGACGGGTGTACGTGGACAAGGCGTTACTGCAAAAGCATCTTGAGTCAGCGAAGAAAGAAATATCCACGCTTGTGGAAGAGCTCGATTCTGAAGCTCTGAGAGCCATACTGAAGAAAGAGGAGCCGGAGACTTTCAAGATAGGCGAAGACAATCTAGAAAAGAGCGCTTTGAACAAGCTTGCCTGTTGATAGAACCAAACAAAAGACGAAACAATGACTTCTCCTAATCCTCACTGATCTCCCTCTCCCAATTTTGAGATTGGTTCAACCGCATAATAAGGCTTGTGAAACACTCTTAGAGCGCGCGCTGCACAGGTCATAAAGTGTTTGTTGAAATTATGCTTTCTCTGCAGTTCTATTTTAAAAATACCATAAGACTTATCTCGCAATGTATCTAATGATAAAGTGAGCGCGCGCCATTCAATTGTTGGAAGGCGATTAGGTTGAAGCCTGGGTTCCTCTCTGAACCTGTTTTAGTCGGTAGGGACTCGGAAATTGAGCAGCTTCTGCAATATCTTGGCTCTGCCTTGAATGGAAAAGGAACCACAGTTTTTATTTGTGGAGAAGCTGGTGTTGGAAAGACAAGATTGGTCAATGAGTTTCTGAACCATGCAAAGAAAATGGGGGCAGAGATCCTCTGCGGCTGGTGCTTGAGCGAGGCAGCCATCCCTTACTTCCCTTTTACAGAAGCCTTCAACACGTATATATCAACAACAAGCGACGCGAAAGCAAAATCCACTATGACAAAGCAGCTGGGAATCACAGGATGGTTGAAAGGAACAGGATTGACAAAAGAGTCCAAGACACAAGAATTCTTTTCAACTCCTGAAATAGAGAGGGACAAAACGTTTGAAGCCGTGGCAAGAGTTCTTCTCCAGTTATCAGCCCAAAAACCTCTAGTCCTTTTCCTGGATGACCTACACTGGGCAGACCACCTTAGCCTAGCCCTAGTTCATTACTTGTCCAGAAAATGTAGAAACTCTCGGCTTCTCATAATCGGAACATATAGACCAGAAGAGACTGTTCCAACTGAAGAGAGAAGGCTCCATCCCCTCGAGGAAATGATGTTTTCCATGAGCCGAGAAGACCTGCTAATCAAAATGGAGCTGAAGAGTCTGAAACGCAATGACTTATCCGAGCTTGTAAGGTCCATACTTCGCGCTTCCGTAGATGAAGAGTTTGTGGAGAAGCTCTACAAGGAAACAGAAGGAAACCCCCTGTTTGCGATCGAGACGCTCAACCTTGTTGTGGACGAGGGCTTTCTCTCAGAAAAGGAAGGTCAATGGACGCTCACTGCTCCAACGGAGAAAATGGGAATCCCATCAAAGATCCACGAAGTTATCACTCGAAGAATAACGAGACTGGGACGCGAAGAAAGAAGACTGCTTGACCTAGCGGCTGTCTGCGGCCATTCCTTCAACCCAGACATCATGAGCAAAATCATGGCATCAGATGTCGCCGACGTTCTGCAAACGCTGGTTGAAATCGAACAGAGACACATGTTAATACGCCCTGAGGATTCAACATTCGAGTTCACCCATCACAAGATAAGAGAAGTCATATACGGGAACTTGCCCGGCGAACTTAGAAGGGTGTATCATCTCAAGACCGCAAGTTGCCTCGAACAAGTTCTTGCTGAAAAGACCTCAGATGGCTACATAGCTGACATAGCTCTTCACTATGTTGAAGGAGGAGCTCCAGAGAAAGCATTTGAATATCTTCTTAAACTTGGCGAAAAGGCTGTAAATATCTTTGCAAACGTGCAGGCAATAGAATATCTGAGCGAGGCGTTAGAAGCGACGCAAAAGGTTGCCAGCCTTGCCACAAACGAAAATCTTGCTAGAATCTACAAACTCAGAGGCAGAGCTTGGCTGCGCCAAGATGAAAAGGCAAAAGCCAGAAATGACTTCAATTTCATGCTACAAAATGCAGCAAGCATCAGCGACGAATCAATGATCGCAGAAGCGCACTATTTGTTAGGTTGTGCTTATGAGGCATATTTCGGAGAAATGGAAGAAGCTATGGAACATCTTACTACGGCAGTGGAAATGGCTCGGAAGACAGGCAACAAGCATTTGGAAGCCAGGAGTCTAAGCGCGATTGGCTCTACGCTTATGTGGGGGACAAATCCGGACACTATGCATGAAGGCTGTATGCGGCTTGAAGAATCTTCTAGAATAGCCAAAGAGATAGGTGACAGAGTCACCGAAGCCAGCTGTCTCGAGACGCTAGGAATGTACTACAACTGGAAAGGCGAGTTTAATCGGGCTAAGGAAAACCTCAACGAGGCGTTGGCGCTAGATGAAGAAGTGGAGGCCATGCCTAGGATAACGAATGATTTGTTTTGTTTGTGCATGACACTGGCTGGTAATGGAGAATACAACGAGGCAATCTCAGCTGGACAGAGATGTCTCCAACTTGCCCGAGATTCTGGCGACTGGTCTACCGTTTCAATGGTCCTCAACACCCTCGGTTGGATTTATCATGACTTATCAAACATCGAACTTGCCTTAAGATACAACAACGAAGCAATAGAAAATGCTAGAGCACACGGAAAAAGCAGGGCTAGTGGTGCAGTGCCTGTGTCTTTATTTAACCTAGGAATGGACTATTTGTACAAAAATGACTATGAGAACGCAGAAAAATACTTCAAAGAAGTAATCAACCAGTATCAACAACATCGACTGGGCTGGTGGCGCATCGAAACCCGCATACTCTTGGGTCGCGGAGAAATATCGCTTGCTAAAGACGACTACACACAGGCATTGAAATTTGCCGAAGACTCATTAGCCATATCCAAAAAAGCAGACGCCAAGAAGTACATCGCGAAGGGTTTGAAGCTAAAAGCTGAAATCTTGTCAAAAATGGGCAACGTTGAGGAAGCAATCGAGCTAATGCAGAACGCCCTAAAATTGGCACAAGAGATGGGCAACCCACCCATACTTTGGCAAACCCATTACAGCCTCGGTGCTTTACTCGAAAAACACGACAACCAACAAAAAGCCAATGAACACTACACTGAAGCAGTAGCCCTCATAGAAGAGACAGCATCAAAACTCAAAGACGCGTCCCTTAAGAATACTCTGTTGACGGCTCCACAAACCAAGGCAATACGCGAAGCTTACGCCAAAACAGAACCAACATCATGATGCTTAAAGCCAGGGGCCCGCATAGTTGAAGTCCTTGCTCAAGCTAGAATATGTGTGCTGAGTGTTGCTGCTTTTTCCTTCAATGAACAGCTTTGAGGTTTCAACCAAACTCATTTCTATGTTCTGTTTGCTTCTCGCCTTACACCAAGCGATCTGAACATCATCATCAAGAAGCTTTCCAGAAAGCACTTCCGAGTCTCGCTATACGACGGCAGATTCGTCAAGCTTAACCACTTTGAAAACCGCTTGACCGCTAAGGGCCTCAGCTTCTACTGTTACAAACTCAGGCCCATGCACGTTTACGTAAGTGGCGGGCCCGAGGGGATTTGAACCCCTGTTCTCCGGCTTTCTTCCATCTGTCGTGCCCGGAGGCTTGCGCATCTTTTGTCTTGATTCGACGCCTTAATCCAGACTGGGCTACGGGCCCTCAGAATACAGTGAAGCGTAGTCGAATTAATTCTTGCTATGTCGGATTACGTTTCGACTAGTTCTTCGTTCATCCACCAGGCCTTCTTTTTCCCAGATTTTTCTCCAGGATAGTATTCTATTATGTGTTTTCCAAGCTGTTTTCTGGAAGTCTTCTGCATTCTTCTCAGCCTGTTTAGGACGAGCCACCTGTTTGTTTTCAAGTATTCTGCCAGCTCAGGCGTTGTGGCGCCCTTGTAATGCAACAAATAATCAACTATTTTGTGGTCTATCTCGTCCAGGGCAAACGTATGAGGGTTTGTTGTTCCCCGCTCATAGGTAAGCAGTTCTAGATCTGCTAGATATTTTCTGATCTCCGACAAGTCCTTCTCCATCTTGTCTACGCGATTTTTTAGCTCCAAGACTCTGTCTGGTTTAGGCGTTTTCTGCAGCTTTTCCATTATGGCGTCTCGAATGAAATTGCTGCGGTCTCCTTCTGGCACTCGCAAAAGCATTTCCTCGTAGACGTTTTCAGGAATCTTCGCAGAGACAACCTTTAACTCGTCCATCCAAGTGCCCTCACTTTTCAACTCTAGGAGTACTGTTTGGTTAATGGTAGCCTTATTGTTTTTCTCTTCGGAACTTTTTTAAAATCAACAGGACAAATCTAGAGCGAAAAGGAAGTCCTAGGTGATCATGCGTTGCTAGAAGGACAACGATCTCTCTCATAAAATGTGATGTGGGGTCTCTTGCGGGGCATCACGTGGTTGCGAAACCGCTTTTCAGCATTGCCGAGAAACACCTCAGGAAGGCGAAGGAGTCAGGTTTGATAAACAGCCATTTTGTCTTCAACGCTGGAGACGATCTTGAACTGCTGATGGTGCACGAGAAGGGCGAGTCAAACCACGCGGTCCACAAGCTTGCTTTCGACACTTTTCAAGAGGCTGCCGAGAAGGCGATGAAACTGAAACTCTACGGTGCGGGCTAGGACCTTTTGAAGACGGCCTTCGCTGGTAACATCCGGGGCATGGGTCCGGGCGTGGCCGAGATGGAAATTGAGGAACGGGCCTCAGACCCTATAGTTGTCTTCGCCGCTGACAAGACCTCGGCGGGCGCCTTCAACTTTCCTCTCTTCAGCATCTTCGCTGACCCGCTGACCACAGCTGGGCTTGTTATCGACCCCAACATGTCAGGCGGCTACAAGTTCGAGGTCATGGACACGGTGAAAAACACCAAGGTCATGATGAAATGTCCAGAAGAGATGTATGACCTGCTTGCCTTGGTTGGCACCGTGCAGCGGTACATGGTGTATCGGGTCTGGCGAGCCCACGACGACTTAATATGCGCTTCCAGCAGTGTTACAAGACTCTCGCTTATCGCGGGAAAATACGTTGGAAAGGACGACCCTGTCATGATCGTACGCGCACAACATGGACTTCCAGCGGTTGGAGAGATTCTGGAGCCCTTTATGCACAGCTACCTTGTCGAAGGATGGATGCGAGGCAGCCACTGGGGGCCCATCATGCCTGTTGGGCTGAAAGATTCCAAATGCACTGTGTTTGATGGTCCACCGAGACTCGTCGCCCTTGGTTTCCAAGTTTCAAACGGCGAGATCACATGCGATGACGATGGAAAGCCGATGATGGCAGACTTCTTCGAAGACCCCGCCTTCAACATGGCGAGACGGGAAGCGCTCGAATACGCGTCCATGCTTAGG
>Ga0315282_10002033_pt1 | contig 37711 bp, 21 predicted proteins | sample YL17G07_20_MG_FD_203693 | JGI IMG/M metagenome (GOLD analysis project Ga0315282, IMG submission 203693) | Sediment microbial communities from Yellowstone Lake, YNP, Wyoming, USA - YL17G07_20 | ecosystem: Environmental > Aquatic > Freshwater > Lake > Sediment | place: USA: Wyoming | collected... | reverse complement strand
GAACAGACCCTCCAAGTCACCACTCACCTGGTCGCCAACGACGGCACCTGGGAGAGCTTCTGGCAGCGCAACGCCTGGGCAACCCACAATTGAACCCGACTGAGATTTCATGCACCGGGGAGTCATCCCTGCGAATTCACGGGCGCCCCCAAGACCTCGTCGCGTAATGGACGGCTGACGATGTTCCGCGCAGCGTTCACCCACGTTGCGAAAGCGTGCGCGGGCGGCCGCGCCTGATGGTCTTGACCGCGAACCATCTGCAAGCTACGCTTGTGGCACAGATAGCGGCAAGAAACCAGGTCATGGAGCCACGGAGGAAAACGGATGCGCGGAGAGATAGTCATCGCGGTCGCAGTTGCACTGGCGCCTCTTGTTCTGGCAGTGTCCGGCCAAGCATGGGCAGCGGCAGCCATGCTACCCACGCTTCCTGAGGGCCGGGGCATTGCCGCGAATTACCCCGGTGACCTGGGCATTGAGCAAGACCCCACTGTCGTCTTCGCTGACGATTCCGAGGCTGCGGAGACCGGGCGGCTCCCGGACGGCTACCACAGGACTGGGAAAACCAAGTGGGACAACTCCTGGGGCGGGTGCCTCATCACGGAACAGGCCGAGGGAGCCCACAGCGGGAAGAAAGGCATACAGATGACGGTGGCGAAAACCGGACCGAGGACCGGCGGAGGTGTCGCCGTAGAGAAGTTCTTCGACAACGGATTCGATACCTTCTTTTTGCGGTACTACGCCAAGTTTGAAAAGAACACTGAGCTGTACCATGGGGGCGCGCACAACGGCGGGCGCATCGCCGGAATAGCCCCCGGTGTCCCGCCGACGTCCCCCGGCGTGCGCGCCGACGGGAGCAATCAGTTCATCGTGCGATTGGACAGTTGGCGCCCTCAGCAGGACATCCCTTCGCCCGGCCACCTGGTCGCTTACGTGTACCACATGGATCAGGGGAGCCGTTGGGGGGATCAGTTCTTCCCGTCAGGGAGAGTCATTCCGCCGGACAGAGACCTGTTCGGGGACCAATTCGTATCGCGCCCGGATTTTACCCCGGAAAGGGATCGGTGGTACTGCTACGAATTCATGGTCCAGGCGAATACCCCGGGCAGGCGCGACGGGCGCATTGCCTTCTGGGTGGACGGGAAAGTAATCGGTGATTTTCCGAACCTCCGCTTTCGGAATGTGCCTACCCTGAAGGCGGGCCGCATTCAGCTTGCACTGTACACCGAGAACCGCAGAGTCCAGAGCGACGTTACCATGTGGTACGATGACGTTGTCGCGGCTACGTCGTACATCGGGCCCCAAGCAAACGCCAAGTAGGTCGGCAGCGCACCACCTGCATTGCGGCGAGGTCTTACGTCCTCGGCGGGGATGAAAGCCGGGCGCATGCACCGTGAGTTTCCCTGTGGCTCCCGTGCTTGCGTCTCCGGCCGTGGAACGCGCAACGGCGGAGGCAGGAACGTCCGGGTCGTGAGCGCCAGTGAGGTTTTACGGGGCAAACGTGACCGAGTCCGACTGTGGATCGTAGTAGAACTGGCTCTTGTGAATAGGTTCGCGCACCTGGAAGCTGCGTCCCGCAATCATCAGCACGGTCCCCGGGTAAACGGTGTCGCGCACCCTGATTCTCGCGCGCTGCGACCGCTTCAGCGCTGACTCCTGCGCGATGAGGGCAGCCTTGACCTCGTCAAGCCTGCGGCGCGCCGCGGTCGCCGTCCTGAGAAGCTCCGCCACGGACTCGCCTGTTTCCAGCGCTGCACGCTTCAGCACGGTGCTTGAGCCATCGCCCTCAATGAAGGTCCGGAGCCTCCTCAGCGTGCTCTCCAACTCCGCCTGCTCAAACAGGAGTGCTTCGCGTTCCTCGCTCTCAAGGCCGATCACCACCCGCGTGGCGACGCCGAGAGGAGTGCCAATCTCGTTAACCTCGACGCCGCCGTCGCACCTCACTGCGCCGCCCTGTATCCTCCCCTTGCCTTTGGTGGCGATTATCTTGCCGTGTGCGCGGATGTCGCAGTTGGCGATGTCGTTGTCCACCACAACGTCGCCAAGGGCCTCGATCGCTGCATTCTCAGCGAAGTGGCAAAACACGCTCCCGCCGGACCTGATGAACCCGGTGCCGCTCATGACGAGGCCCCGCCTCACCAGGACGTCCCCGGCGGCCTCTATGAAAGAGTTCTCAATTGACTCGGCAACGCTCAGGCCTCCCCCAGAGACCACAGTGAGCCCGCTCTTGACGCTCCCCTGGACGACTACGGAGGCATGCCGCACTCGGACGTCCCCGCGCACGAAATCCACGTCTCCCGGAATCTGGAAGGCGACCACCACGGAAAGCACGCTCTGCGACAAAATGACAGCACCGGCTATCTTGGCATAGAACTCCAGGCCATCTTCGGACACCGTGACGTTCGGGCCGGGTGTGACCCGGAATGGGCGGCCATCCTTCGCGGGGATCGAGTTGCCAGATACGCCGCGCCCGGGCGTGCCCATCGCATGAGGAATGATGCGCCCGATTAGAGCGCCGGCAGTGACAGACCCCACTGTGTCCCGCTGGCAGACGTCCTGTCCGCAGGCTCCAGGTGGCAAGACAGCGGGTACGCCGGTTTCGGGCGCAAACTCGAACCGGCCGTCGCAGCCCTCTTGCGGAGGAACGCCCCGAGCAATGATGAGGCCCCGCAAGTCAAGCCCCTTCTCGACGCGCTCGCACACTCCGGCGACGGCTTCGGCATCCGGTTCGTCTTCGATTCCTGCCCGGGCAAGCGCCCGGGCAAGGACTCCGCTGGTGAGGTGACGGTCGCTGCTCGGAAACGGGCTGTATGACACAATGCAGGCTGACAATCCGTCAGGCGAGACTTCGACGCTGATGTCAGCGTCCGCATTCTTCAGCTTTGCCGGGTACACGCGTTTCTCCGAGGGCTTAGCCTCAACACAGTCAAGAACACCCTTGAGCCTTCCAGCGGTACCGGCGTCTAACGCACTCTCGGCACAGAGTAGGCGAGGAGGTCTCAGAGCGCCTGAGGGCGGTGGAGGGGGATTGTGCGGTGCGCCGCCGGTCAGACTGTGTATTCCTTGACCACCTCGCCGCGCGATCAGTTCAAACCGAATGTCGCCTCTTGAGCGCCAAACTTCCTGTCAGCCCAGTTGACCTCTGCACTTCCGCGTGCCACGTCACGGACAGGCCGTGAACTCCCGCGGCACGCCTGGTGCGGGCAGAAAGACATCCTTCTGCCTTCCATAACAGCAATCACCGGGCCAAACCTTCAGAAACCGGGCGTCCGCCTATTGGCAAGAGCGCGGGCGTCTCGCGTCGGTGGCACCGGCCTTCTCCGACTGGCTGGCCAATCGAACGCACAAACTGAAGAGGAGAGGCGGCCAGACCGCGTTTGCGATGGATGCGGGAGCCGTCCGATCCACCCCTGGGCCCGACTGTTGATGGCAACTTGGGCTGAGGCGTCCTTGACATGAACTCTGCGAGAAGTATACTGCTCGTGGCCCTCGTAATTGTGCCATCGCGGACTGATAGCACAAAGACTGATTCCTTGCCAGACGAAGCCCTCAATGGGAGTACCGTTGCTACCGTGCGTGCAGTAATGCCCTCGCTATCTCGCCGACAAGAAGCATTGCGCGCCCGAAAGGGCGATGTCAGCAGGGATTGATGGAGCGCCGCCAACCATGGCCAGGACCGACTACAAGATACTGCTGGTGGATGATGAAGACCACATGGTCAAGGCCATCGAACTCGTCCTCGGCGGGCAATACAGCCTTCGGGTGGCCGGGTCGGTAGCGGCTGCCAGGGCGATGCTGAAGTCAGAGTGGCCCGATCTGGTCCTTCTGGACCTCGGGCTGCCGGATGAGCCGGGCACTGTGCTGTTGAAAGAACTCCAGAAGGCCGATGCTCCCCCCGACGTGGTTGTCATCACTGTCTCGCGCGACGTAGGGACAGCCGTAGACGTGATGAAATGCGGGGCGATTGACTTCATTCAGAAGCCCTTCGAGAGGGAAGACCTGCTCCTGTGCGTGCAGCAAGCCCGCGAGCACTGGCGATTGCGCAACGAGATCCAGCGACTCCGGGGTGAATTGTATGACCCCTTCCACTTCGGCGGCATCGTCGCCAGAAGCCCCCAGATGCTCGCGGTGCTTGCCATAGCCAAGAAGATGGCCAGGTCCGAAGCCACCGTTCTCATCACTGGTGAGAGCGGCACGGGCAAGGAACTCATCGCCCGGGCCATGCACTGTGACGGCACCAGGCGGGAAGGCCCTTTTGTGGCGGTAAACTGCGCTCAGTTCTCCGGAACTCTCCTGGAAAGCGAACTCTTCGGGCATGAGAAAGGGGCCTTCACGGGGGCCACGGGACTTCGGAAGGGCCGGTTTGAGCTTGCGCACGGAGGAACGCTTTTTCTCGACGAGGTCGGGAACACGTCGCCGGAAATGCAGTCCAAAATCCTGAGGGTGGTGGAAACCAAGCAATTCGAGCGCGTCGGCGGACAGGAGACCATCGAAGTAGCCGTTCGTGTCATCGCAGCCACAAATGCCGACCTCAAGGAGGCGATCAGTGCCGGCCGATTCCGTGAGGACCTCTACTACCGCCTGAACGTTGTTCAGGTCCCGGTCCCGCCGCTGCGCGAGCGAAAGGACGATATTCCAGCCCTCTGCGGCCATTTCCTCACAAGACACAGCGCAAAGACCAATCGGCACTTCCATGGGATAACGCCCGAAGCAATGGAACTCCTCATGGCTTACGACTGGCGGGGCAACGTGCGGGAACTCCAGAACGTCCTCGAAATGGCCGTGGCCCTTGAGGACGGGGATTGGATTACGACCCGGTATCTCCCGCCGCACATACTGGCCTGCGTAGGGCAACGTCAGGCTGCCTCAGCCAGTCCAGTAAATCTGCTCGATACGGTTACCCAGGACTTCGAACGCCGCTTCCTTGAAGAGCAATTGCGCATCAATGGCTGGAACCACCGGAAGACCGCGCGCAGCCTGGGCCTCCACAGGAATACGATCGAGAACAAGATCAAGAAGCTCGGCATTAGAGAAGATAAGCCGGCTTTGCCATGATTGGTGGCTTGGACACATTCCTTAAAGGCCCTGCCCCCGCCGAGCCTGGCCTCTGCGAGAAGGACATTCAGGACGCGCTGGGGCCGCGTTACGAAGCGTTGTCACTCGTCGGCGCAGGGGCTTCTGCATTGGTATTCAAGGTCGCCGACCTGGCGGCCGATCGGGAAGTGCGAGCCGCAAAGCTAACCTGCCTCGATCGTTCACCCCAGGCCGGCGACGCTGTCGAAGCAGCCCGCGCCGAGTTTGCTCTGGCATCGCGGCTCTCTCATCCTAATCTTGCCCGCTACTTCGACCTCGACATCCCCCCCGAGGGGCGTTTTGCGGTCACGACCATGGAATTCGTGGACGGTGCACCCTTCGGGCCGGCGCTGACTCAGCGAGACGCCGGAACTGCCTGCGAGCTGATGGTGCAGTTGCTGCGCGGCCTCCAATTCTTGCACGACGCCGGATTTGTGCATGGCGACGTGAAACCGGGCAATGTCCTTTGCGGGATATCGGCCGGTCTCCCCTGGGCGAAACTGCTTGACTTCCATCTGGCCCTTCCGGCCGGCGGCGCGGCCGGGGCGAAATCAAGAGGCACCTTGCGTTATATGGCGCCGGAAGTCATAGCAGGCGCGCCGCCGGAAGCGAGGAGCGACCTCTACTCGGCGGGAGTGCTCTTCCACGAAGCTCTTAGCGGCGAGCCCTTGTTCGATGGGACGCCCCAGGATGTGGCAGCGCGGCACCTCGTCGCCCCCGTGGCGCAGGCGGCGGGCGTCGGCGCGCTTGGGCGAGTCATCGAGCGGCTCCTGAGCAAGCACCCGGACGGCCGCTACCCAAGCGCCTCCGAGGCGCTTGCCGCGGTGGCGGCGGCAGCCGGCCGCGGCTGGCTCGCCGAGACACGGGAGACGCTGCTGGGGCGCGTTCGTAGCGCCCCGCTGGTGGGCAGGAACGAGGCCTTAGACAAGTTTGCTGAGCTTCTCCGCCCGATGGAAGGACCCAATGGCTCAGCTAAAGTCTGCCTGGTCCGGGGACGGCCTGGCCTTGGAAAGACCCGCTTGCTCCGCGAGTATCAGGTCCGCGCCCAGTGGTCCGGCCTCCGAACATTGTTCCTCGGGCGTACCGAAACGGCTGTCGGACTCCTGGACAGAATAGACCACTGGTTGGGCTGGGAGAGTGCCGGCCATGGTCCAGTAGGTGTCGAACAAGACATGGCCGGAAATATCTCCGGTGTCTCAGATGGTGTGCCCACGAGCAGAGAGGCAGGTCGAATTCATCTTTCGCCGGTTCTCATGTCTCGAAGTGACGCCACCACGGACCAGCTCATAGCCGTGGGCACCCGCCGGCGGCTCGCCGTTTTCCTTGATGATGTGGATGAACTGCCCGCGGATGCGCTGGAGTGCATCTTGTTCCTGATACGAGGGACCCGGCACAGTTCTGTTCTCTTCAGCCTTGCCGTGTCGGACACAACCGAGCAGAGCGCGCTACAGGGTGCCCTGGAGGCGTGGCGGCACGAAGGGTCCGTCGTTGAGATTTCCCTGGACGAGTTAAGCCTTGATGACAGACGGCGTCTCATCCAGGGGGCGCTGCCAGGCACAACACCTCCGATGGCCATAGACGGCTTGGCCGAGGGCTGCGGAGGATCGCCCGAGGTCCTCATCCTGACCCTTCAGCACCTCGTCGCAAGCGGAAGGCTGGCTATGGATGCCAGTGGCCGCATGCAGGCAGCGGACGACCTCGTCTCCTCCCTTCCGGAGAGCCTCACGCAACTGAGCAGTCAGATTGTTGAGTCCGTTGACGCAGGTGCAAGGAACGCTCTTGAGTTGCTCGCTGCCGCCGGAGGGGACGTGGACGCTGACGTGCTCGCCAGCGCCGCGAAGCTCGACGCAGGAGCCCTGCTCTACACAATGCAGAACGGGCCGGCGTCCGCACTTGTCTCATTCAGGCGGACAGACCAGGGGACGCTCTGCAAGCTGCAGCATGCATATCTTGCGGAGTCTGTGCTCGGGCACGTCTCCCGCGGGAAGACGCAGGCCCTTCACGACAAGCTTGCCGATGCCATGGAGCATCCAAGCGGCCCGGGGTCGGCTGGGGCGACCGAAAACATCGCGAGGCATAGGTTGCAGGGTAAGTCGCGGCAAGAGGGCGTCCGGCTGGCCCTGGGGTGGTTGGTTGGCCGATCCGGAAAGAGCGCAGATGAAAGCGACTTTGGCCTGGCGAGAATGGCTCTGCGTCATGCCAGAGGAGCGGATAGGACACGCCTTCTGGAGGTCGCCGGCGATCTTGCATTGGCGCGCGGCGCATTCTCAGAGGCCGCAGACCTGTTCCGAAAAGCCTTGCGGGCCTCGCATCCGCCAGGCTCCGAAGGTCTCCGGCTCCGGCGCAAGCTGGGGATGGCATATGTAGGGGCAGGGGACATCCCGCGGGCCCGGCGGGCCCTGGGGAAGGTGGCGGGAGCCGCTGCCGCCGCCGGCGGTATGAATATGGCGGAGGTTGGATACGCCAACCTCGCGCTGGGCAGGGCTTGCCTGTATGAATCCAGAGTTGGCCATGCAGTAAAGAACTGCGAGACCGCGGCAGCCATTGGCAGGGAACTCGGCGACGAGCATCTGGTGGCCGGCGCATTTCGGTGGATGGGAGAGGCGTATCTCGTGGGGGGCGAGATGGAAGACTCCCGCGGGGCTTTCCTGGAGGCTCTGCAGAGGTTCCGCAATGTTGCCGACCCGATGGGCATTGGTGCGAGTCTGGCGGCAGTTGGCTATACCGAAATGCTCAGGCAGGATTGGCAGAGTTCCGTGAGCTGCCTTGAGGAAGCTCTCCGCCACCTCCGGCCGAACGGATATGTCACCCAGGCGGCCGAGGCGTTAAGCAACCTCGGGGCGGTCAACCAGAAGCTTTGCGCCTGGGACCGGGCAACTGAGAACTATGACGAAGCGTTGGTTCTGTACGAGCGGCTCGGGTATGCCCGAGGCCAGTCAGCCGTCTTGCTGAATCTTTCCCAGGTCAATGCATCTCGGGGCTGGCTCGAGCTGGCGATAGCTCAGGCCGAAGATGCGCTGCAAATTGCGGGCACCGATTCCCGCCTCCGCTGTCATGCCATGAACCGGATGGCGCGCGCACAGTACGCCTTGGGTGACCTCGCCGCAGCGCGCGAGACAAGCGAGTCCGCCGCAGACCTTGCAACTGCGTCGGACCTTCAGGTGCCCTTAGAGTCCGCCTATCGGACTCTGGGCGAGATCGAAGTGCTCCAGGGACAGTTGGCAGCGGCCGAGGAGCATCTCCAATCGGCACTGGCCCTGTGCCGACGGAGCGGTTCTTCAGAGCGCGAAGCCGTGTGCGTTGCACGGCTTGCAGAGGTCGCAATCGCCTCAGGGGATGTGGATTCCGCCCATCGCCTGGCTGACTCAGCCTGTGCAAGAGCCGCAACCCTGCCGCAAGGCGTGGCCAAGGCGGTGACCCACACAGTCAAGGGGCGAGTCCTGCTCGCCATGGGGGACGCCGGCGAAGCGTTGGGCGAGCTTCTGAAGGCCGATGAATTCTTCAGCAGGTCGCGGGTATGGGACGAACTGACGGAGGTATCGTTACACCTGGCAAGAGCCTACCTGCGACTTGGTAGACTGCGGTTCGCCGCAGTCCATTGCCGAACGGCGCTCGACACTGTTGAGCAAGTGGCAAGCCACTTGCAGTGTGAGGAACATAAGGCTTTGTTCCTTACCGACCCCCGCCGACGCGATTTATACCAGGTCGCGAGTGAATTGCGACAGGTTGCAGAGCAGTCAACGGGTCACTCTTCCGGAGCCCATGAACATGGCGTTCGATAAGGGCCGCGCCCGTGAGGCAGCAGACAAAGACCGCGATCCCCTTCGTGGCGCTCGGGAGGATCTATACGTCGCTGAGGGAGCGCTGCGGGCCATGGCCCCGGAGCAGCCAGGCGCCGATGACCCGCTCGCCAGGCTCCTCAAGGTGGTCGAGCAGATCAACGCGGAACTTGACGTCCAGCGCGTCCTGACAGTCACTGCCGAACAGATCATAGGGGTATTCGAAGCGGAACGCGTCTTCATCGCGGACGTGGGGCCGGAGGACCAAATCAGATTCCGCCTCGCCGTCACCTTCAAAGGCCGGCCGATCCCTAATCCTGAGAGTGAGGTCAGCTACGCGGTAATCCGGGACGTTGCCCGCAAGCGAGAGCCCATCCTGGTTGCAAACGCCATCACTGACCCGCGGTTTGCCCAGGTCTCCAGCGTCCTCAACCTTCAGCTTCATTCCGTCATGGCTGCGCCGTTGATGGCGCGTGGAGAACTCCTCGGCGTCGTCTACGCGGATAACCGCCTGCTGAGCGGCGCGTTCGATCAGCACACGTTGAACCTGCTCGGCATCTTTGCAAGTCACGCGGGCATCGCCCTCCGCAACGCCAGGTTGTTCCATGAACTCGACGAGGCCCGGGCGAAACTGGCCCTCTCCGAACGCCTCCGCGCAATCGGCGAGGTGGCGACCTTTATTGCCCACGAAGTCAAAAACCCTCTTGGCTCAATCCAGATCCTCGTGGGCGCCCTCCAGGAACGGTGGGCCGAGCCGGAGTTGCGCGCCAAAGTGTTCGAAGTGGTCCCTCGCGAGGTGGAGAGACTCAACAGGGCCGTCACCCAGATATTGGATTACGCCCGGCCGACCCCGTTGATCAAAGTGCCCGTGAGTCTGGCCAGTCTGGCCCAGTCGGCTCTGCAGGCCTTGGGGCCGCAACTTGAGAAGCAACAGGTCAGCGTGCGCACCGATTTCGAGCGCGATGTCCCCGCTGTGCTGGGAGACGGCGAAAGGCTCCGCGAGGTGCTCGTGAACCTCGTAAAGAACGGCCTCGAAGCGATGGCCGAAACGCCCCTCAAGGAACTGCGCGTGTCCGTTTGCCGGCGAGACGAGGCGCACGTGGAGGTCGCTCTTGAGGATAGCGGCGTGGGCATACCGGAGGAAGAGCTGCCTCATATCTTCGAGCCCTTTCGCACCCTCAAGAAAGCCGGGACAGGAGTCGGGTTGGCGCTCTGTCAGAAAGTCGTCCGCGAACACGGGGGACAGATCGTCGCGGAGAACCTTTCACGCGGTGGCGCCAGGTTCCGTCTATCGCTCCCCGTAAGCGGCGCCTGAGAAGCCTCAAACACCTCCTGTCTTGGGCGCCTTCCTTGCTGCTATGTTTCCGCTCGGTCACCAATCTACGGGCAACCTCAGAGCGTGCCCGGCAGGCACTGCTCTTTGTGCGAGTCTGCCGCGTAAGCCCATCGCTCCGTGCTTCTCTGCCCCTCTTCCTTCGCTTGCCCACCTGGCCGCTGCCTTTCTTTTTGAGATCAGCATCAGCGCAAGCCTTTGCTGCGACAAGGCTTCCATGTTTGTGGCGACCTGCGGGGGGCCTGTCAGACCTTCGCGGGTCAGCCTTTGGAATACCCCTTGCGCTCAGTTGCGCTCCGAACCGCAGCGGCAGAAAGGTCTCGTGCGTTGCCGCAGGATCCTCGACTCGATTCTATGCTTTTCGGCCTGTAACCGGTGCGACGGCGCTGGAGAAGAAGGGAGGACAGCCTGAGTCTCATTGGCGACACAAAGGTTCAAGAGGCGGAAGGAGGTGGCCGCGTGCACTCACTACGGTTGGACTGGGTGCTGAAGAAGGCCGTTTTATCGTTGGCGTGTGTGATGGCTCTTATGCTTGGCAGTGCGCTCCTTGCGGACGACTCCGAGGACCCCATCAAGCCCAATTCCGTTGGCGGGGCTCCCGCCGCATTCGGCGGGGTGGAAGTGCAGCCCGGGGATGTTGGTGGGTCTTTGATAGATGCCAAGGAGACCGTGGAGCCCCAGGTAACCGCGCTGCTCATGACTGGCGATGTCAGCGTCTCGCCGGGGATGGCCGTCGTCGTGCAGACATCTCCGGTGTTCGACAACTGGGTGTCTCAGCCAAACCCGTAGTTGCGCATCTCGGAAGCGCTTCCCCCTTGCATGCGGCTTCCGGGATTTGGCGGACAGTTCATACGCTCGGGACCTCCTTGACCGGCGCTGTCGCACCGAAGTTGTAATGGCCGGGGTGGCTCCAGAGGATTGGCGCCGCGAGTTTGAGCACCTATGACGCGTGCGCACGGACATGAGTAAGGCGGCTCTGCTCTTCATTTTGGGCAAGGCGTCCATGAAACGGCTGCTTGCCTGCTTGTTCTCGGCGCTTCTCCTTTCCTGTTGCCTGTCTGCGTCGGCAGCAGAGGAGAGCCCGCAACTCGTCGTCCCCGGCGATGACCTCCCCTATGCCGTGACAGGCGGATACCGCATAGATTTCACACGGAACGGTGCTTTTGTGGTCTCCAGGGACGGTCATTATCTCTTTGACGGCGGCCTGGTCTACACGTCGCCTGACTGGAAAGAGTGGGGCACGCAGATTCGTAAGTCCGACGATGTTGATTCCTGGCAGACTGATCCTCTGGAGAACGCCCCGAAGTTACAGGTGCACGGCACACTCTTTGACTTCAACAGGAACGCGCGCTTTACGTTCGCAGAAAGCGCGGAGGTCATTCCCGGCGGACTCAGGCTTTCCTATGGCATCACTCCTCTGGAGAAGCGGCAGATCGGCGCCTTCGGCGTCACGCTGCATTTCCCCGTTGCGGAGACCGCCGATGCCAGAGCCGTCTTCTCGCCGGGTCTCGACTCTGTGGCGATGCCGAAAGACCTTGAAGGGGCAACCATCTATAGCGGAACTGCCCGGGCCGCAACAGTCGCCGTTGCAGCCAAGCCGCGCGTCATGGTCGCAGGTTCCGGAAGCATCGGCTGGAGGCTGCTCGACTATCGCACCTGGGGGGTCAATGCCTATTGGCTGGTTGGCATGGACTCCGCGCTCAGACAGCCTTTGAGCCGGGGAGAGACCGCGTCCTTCACCTTCGACGTCTGGCTCGGGGACGCTGCCGCTCATCGCATCGCACTGGGGCCGGCGTGGTGCGTGGCGGACCCATACGGAGGGATTGCGATAGAGGCCGGCGGCGAGAGGATCGCAGCGGGCGGCCTCGCAGGCGAGGGCGAGCAGCTCAAGTGGATCCACGCAACAGCGCGCGCCGAGGTTCCGGGAGGAGACGCTGACGCCGAAGCGAGCGGCCAATCCGGCTCTACCCAGGGCCCGCTTGGCTACGATGTCAAACTGGCGCGCGAACCTGACAACGCAGTGCTCGTCACATACAAGATGCACAGACTGGACGACGCTAAAGGAGACTGCCGGGCCAGGCTGACGCTTGCTATCCCCATGCCAAAGGCTCCGTCATCTCCACCCGAGCATTCGACGGGCGTGGAGGGCGGCGTCCCAGCCTCGGGTGGCTCTGCGGCCCCGGCCGCGCAACGCGTCCTTCAAGTGGTTTGCAGGGATGGTCGCGTGCTCACGGTAGAGGCCGCGGATGCACTCTCTACCAGCCGGGCACAGGTCAACGGGACCGATTGCTCCCTGGCGAGCGTCCCAATCCGCAGTCCTGAAGGAGATGGCGCTACGGTTTGGGTGCGGCTGAAGCTAACCGAGAGGCCGGCTGTAGCCGGTGGAGGAACCGGCAAGTGAACCGCCTCGCATTCGCCCTGATGGTCGCTGCCCTCATGTGCCTTACCATTGCGAGTGCATCCGGCGGCGTTGCGGCACCTGGGGAGCAGCGGCCTCCCTTCGTCGTCCAACTGGCAGATGACTGCGACACCCGGGGGGACTGGATCGGCACGTATGGGAGCTACGCATACGTCCTCTGCGGCATGCGTGCGCCCCAGTCGCTCTATGGCGGCAAGGGATGGCCCGTGGACTTTTCAGCAGGCACGGGCGATCCCACAGAAACGGGCAGGGCGTGGTTATCCACTGTCCCGGCCGACCGAGACCGGAGCGTCCTTTTGGAACCGAACGCCCTGAAGCGAACGCCCGGCTCCTACGACGATCACGGGGAGGTCCGCCCGCTCGGCAAAGGGCCGGACTTGCACCTCCACGTTTCGGTGCCTGATGGCAGGTTCATGCTGTCCCTCTACTTCTTTGAGATAGATTGGATCCAGTACCGGGCATACCGCATCCACATCTTTGCCGGAGGTGCCAACGGCCAACCGCTCGTGCAGACCGAGGCGAGCAACTTCCTCAAGGGCAAGTACAAACGCTTCGCCGTCATAGGGCCTGCCAAGCTCCTCGTAGTGATCGAGCGCGGCCAGAGCCCGAACGCAGAAGTCTCAGGCGTCTTTCTGGACAAGCTCGAGTTTCCGAATCCGTACCTGTTCGATAGGACCACTGATAGCTCCATAACCGAGAACCTTCCGACGCCTCCGGAACCTGCAACGGCAGCCAAAGCCGCAGAAGATGCCTTAGGGGATCTCACCGCGGCCCCCGGGGATCAAAAGGCGCAGGCACAATACCTCAGGGCGGAAAGGGCCTTCTTCGCGGCAATGCAGAGCCGCGAAAGCACGAGTCCCGAAGACTACTACCGTGGATTGGACAAGGCCTGGGGCCGGGCGGAGGAACGCATCGGCCGCGCTCTCTCGGCCTTCCCTGAGACGTCCCACCGCGCTGACGCGAGCGTGCTCCTGTACTACGCCGCCAGAGCCCACTGCGACTACAAGGCCGCGCGAGACTGCGCGCGAGGCCTGGCGCAATTCATGCTCGAACGGTCCCTGACCGGTCCGCAGCCGCTGCTCGAAGAGGCGCGGTACCTTCGCGAATACGCCTCCGTCCTCATGGAGGAAGGCCGCAGAGCAGAGGCAACTCCCTTCCTCCAGGCCTACGTTACGTTCTGCCTGAAGAGGGAGAAGCCCGAAGAGTCAAGGGAGGACGTCACCTTCGTCGCGGAACGTGCGCTCAAGGCGGGCATCCCCTTGCCTGCCGCGCAAGCACTGTCTGAGTGGCAGGCCAGCCATGGGGGACTGACGACCAAGGAACGCCTGTTGCTGGGCAGTCTCTACTACGTCGGAGGGGCAAACAAGGAAGCTTTCGAAGTCCTGAAGGCCGTGGAGCCCGAGATGACTGAGGGAAGTCAGCACAGATGGTGTTTGGTAGCCATGATCACGGCGCTTCTCAGGTTGGACAGGCTGGCGGACGCAAAAGACCTCATCAAGCGCTTTGAGAGCCGATACCCCGGCGAACCGGAACTCGATGAGGTCACCTACCGTCTCGGGGCGTACTACTTCGACAAGCGCCAGCTTGGGAAAGCGCGGGAATGTTTTGGCGGTTTGGCCAAATCCAGTCAGTCGGATCTCTACCGCAAGATGTGCGATGAGTACCTGGGCCGAATAGATCATCTGGAGGATGTGGCTAAGGAAGCAGGCAAAGGTAGTTGACATGTCCTTGTCGCGCTGCTTGAGGAACAGCAAACGGATGCAGAAAAGAAGGGCACACACGGGAAGGGAGAAACGTCTCATCTCTCGGAGGTACGAACTATGCAGACGATGCTTATAGTGGACGACGACAATTGCCTCAGGACCAGCCTGGCGACTGCGCTCGCAGACACGTATGCGGTGCACGACGTGAGCAGCGGGTCGGCCGCAGTGCGCTTCCTGGAGCAGAACAGGGCAGATTTGATCCTCCTCGATATGGTCATGGCGGAGGGGGATGGGTTCACCGTGCTATCTTATGCGGCGGAGCGGAACCCGAAGCCCAGGGTCGTGGTGTTCTCCGTCATTGACCAAGTGGACAAAGCGGTGAAAGCAATGAGGCTCGGGGCCGCCGATTATGTGCTCAAGCCGTGCGACCTCGGGAGCCTGAGGAGCACGCTCCGGGGCGCGCTCCGCCCTGTGCCGTCGCCTGCCGCTTGAGGTCGTGTCGGCGAGACCCTTCGAGCCCGAACTCGCCGCGGGCGTTGCGCATGCCGCAAGCCTGTGGCCAGGCCGTGGCCGCAGTATTGCCCCCCAGGAATCAGCTCTGGATCCCGGGTCACTCTTTGCTTCAAGGTATTGACCGTCCTTCGCAACGCGCGTAGAATGCACCGTAGGGGGTTGGTTTCAACGTGAAGGCCGGCGTCTTTCCCGCAGCCGAAGGGGGGCCACGGGCAGACGGTCTGCATAAAGAGAGGGGGGCGGCATGCGTCCATCTTTGGTCAGAACTGTCTTGGTTGTACTCTTTGCGCTGTGCGTGAGCAGCTTCTCCGCTTGCGCGACGGCGAGCGCAGACGACGTGAGCTTCTTCTATGCCGAGCTGGCTCCGTACGGCGCCTGGGTGGACATTGAGCCCTACGGCCTCTGCTGGGTGCCCGGCGACGTCGGGTTCTGCTGGCGGCCGTACACGGACGGCTATTGGGACTGGACCGATTCCGGTTGGTGCTGGGAGTCGGAGCACGAATGGGGGTGGGCCTGCTTTCACTACGGCCGCTGGTTCCGCTCGCCGGACTGGGGCTGGTGCTGGGTGCCCGGCATCGTGTGGGCGCCCTGTTGGTGCATGTGGAGGTTCGGCGACGACTGGATTGGCTGGTGCCCGCTGCCCCCCGATGAGAACTTCCGGCACGGGCGAGACTTCGACTTCGATGACATAGATTTCGACGACTTCCACCGGTGGAGGGATTTCTGCTTCTGCAAGAAAGAATCCTTTTGCGACCACGACCTCGGCAAGAAAATAGTCCTTGCCGCGCGCAACGTGAACCTTCTCCCAGTCACCAAGAACGTCACCGACCTGAAAGAAGAGCGCGGGCGGGGCGTTAACCAGAGCTTCGCAGCGGACCCGATAGAGAAGGCGATCGGGCACGCCATTCCCAAGCTGAAGCTCGCGGACATGGCACAGCGGGGCCGGGCTGAAGTCCGGGGTGATGCGTTGCGGATGTTCCGGCCGCAGATTGCCGGGGGCAAGCCGACCCAAGTGCCTCCCGCCGTAGAGCACAAAGGCGCCGCCCCCTCGGAGAAAGAACTGCTTCAGCGGGAGCAGACGGGAAGGCAGGGCCTGGAGGAGAGCCTTTCGAAGCAGCGGCAGGAACTCCACCGCTATCACAACGAGCAACTGACCGCTCCGCCGCCCGGCATGAGTTTGCCGGAGCTTCATAGGCAACAGCAAGCCGAGATCCGCGCCTTCAACGAGCACGCATACAACGAAAGGGAGCAGTTCGAGCGCCGTCAGGAACACGCATGGGGTGGCCCCGGCGCCATGGGGCCTCCGGCGATGCCGGAAAGACAGGGGGGCGGCGTCGCTCCAGGCGGTGGAGGCGGCAGACGGCGCTGATTGCGCACTGCCAGCCCCTGGACGCAGGCCTTAATCGCGCACAAAATGCCCTGGGCTAAGAGTGCAGCCGTCGCCGGTCCCCCGGCAGCCGGCTATCCCCCGTTCACTCCAACGCCCTGATCGAGGGGGGCAGGGAGTCCTATTTCAGGTCGGGCTGATCGAGATAGCCCTTGCGGATTACCTTGTACTTGCCCGTCTCCGTGTCGAGGTCGTAGACGTTGAAGTTGGTCCGAATGTCGAAGCCTTCGTAATGGCGCGCGAAGTTGATCGAGACCGAGCCCTCCTTGTCCGAACTGGCGATGCGATGGAAGACCCACCGCGGCCATACGAGCATTGCGGCGCCGTTGTGTGCGACCGTTCCGTTCTTCTCGACCGCCTCCGCTGAAAGCATGAAACGCTCGACCTTGCCATGATCCTTGGTGTAAATCTCAATATCCCGATAGCCGTGCAGAACGATCAGGTTGTCTTCCTGACACGGATGCATGTACCAGGGGCGCTCGACGCTGCCGACGGCCCCGGGAGAAAAGGCCCCCTTCTCATGGATCAGCCGGTCTATCGCGTCTATGCTCACGATCGCAGTGACCGGCACCATGTCGAAGGACACTCCCGGCGTCCGACGCAGCACGGGCAGAGTAACGATCCGGTACAGCCCCGCGACCTCTTCGGCTATCTCGTACGGTTCCTGCATCTTCGCCCCTCCTCGGTATCGGATAGACCATAAGCCCCATTGCATTCTACCACGGGGGCCGGCCGGCGCAATACCGATGTGCTCCCCCGGCGGGGCACGTTTAAGCAAGCGTGCGCAGGCGCGGCCGCGACTACGCGTAGCGTGCAGGCCATGTCCGCCGCTCTTCGTCCTCCGGAAAGCGGGTGAGGACAGCCATCTCAACGATACTGCGCTCTTCTACGGTCCCGCTGAGCTTGCCCGCAGGAACCCGCGCACCCCTTATTACCTGGCCCGGCTCCGGCCGGAACTCCGGGCCCACGCAGGCGAGAACGAAGAAGGTCAGATCCGGATGCACGTAGGCGAAGTCGGTCACCTGGCCGACGGACCGCCCCGACGCGTCCAGTATCGCGTGGCCCGCCCTCAGTGTCTTGCGTCCCTGGCCCCGCAGGCGCAGCAAATGCCGTCGCGAGCGGCGCGCCCGTGCCATATAGGCCTCGCGCCCGACAAAGAAAGGCGCGTTGAAGAGCGGCACGAACCCATAGCCTGCCTCAGTCATTGATATGCCCAGCTCGCCTTCGAGGCTGTGCCCAAAGAGCGGCAATCCTGCTTCAATGCGGGCGGAGTCGCGCGCTCCCAGTGCAGCCGGCTTGACGCCCCAGCCGCGCCCTGCATCGAGTATGAGGCGCCACAGTTCCTCCGCAGCGTCCGGATGGACGAAGATTTCGAAACCCACTTGCTCGCCCGTGTACCCCGTCCGGGCCACCAGCGCCGGCGCCCGTCCCAGCGTAACGCGAACATGCCTGTTGGGCAGGAGGCAGCGCAGGGCCGAGCGGTCGGCAGTGCTCCCGCTGATCTTCTCCAGAACGCGTAACGAAGCCGGTCCCTGAAACGCCAGGTCAATCAGGCTCTCATCGCCCGCCTCGCGCAGGTCTCGGAACTCAATCGGCCCATCAAGCTCCTTGGCCGGCATGGAGGGGTCAATCACCACGCGGCGCGCATTGACGGCCGAAATCCAATCCTTAACGTGCTCCGCGTTCGCTGCGTTCACCACGATCATGAAGCGATCGCGTTCCCGCCGGTACACGTACAGATCGTCTATGCCCTTGCCGTCCGGGCTGAGGATCGCCGAGTATTGAGCCTCGCCGGGATCCAGCCGTGAGACCCGGCCGGCCAGCAACGCTTCCAGAAACATCTCAGCGTGCCGCCCGGTCACGGCCAGCGCGCTCATGTGCGATACGTCGAACAGCCCGGCCGCGGTCCTGACGGCCCGGTGCTCGGCAAGTATCCCGTCCGCGTAGTGGATTGGCGCTTCCCAGCCGGCAAAGGGGGCCATCTTTGCCCCCAGTTCGCGGTGGACCTCATAGAGAACGGTTCTCCGCAAGGGCTCCTCATGCGGCTCGTACGAGTAGGGCTCCTTCGGTGGCAAGCCAGCCCTGGCGTACAGCGCCCGCTGGCCGATGAAGTAGGGCTTGGTCAGGTCCGTCATCGGTTCGCCGCGGAGATTCTCCACCGACGCGATAGAGCCCTCCGGCAGCGCCTCCGGGCTCACCTCCTCGACCACTATGGGCCCGTCAAGCTTCTGCTGCACGTCCACTTCGTCAAACATCAGATAGCCGTCTGACAGGTTTTCGATCCAGTGGCGGACCGTGCCAGCTCTGTCTCCGTGGGCGAGAAGCAGCCACAGTTGTTCGCGTCCAACGGGCGGAAGCTCCAGTGCGATGACGTCGTCAATCGCCGTCCCGTCCGCCGCCAGCATCGCGGCCTTTACCGGCCTGCCGTCCAGTGAAAGGCGCGCAGCGAGGAGCTGCCCCAGGGCAAGGTGCGCCTTGTCTCCTCTCAGAAGCAGCGCCACCCGGCCGCCGATCCGCGTCGAAGGCGGGGGTTCCGCGAGTTGCTCAGGGCGGGCCGGATAGGGCAGGGCACTCGCAATTTCCAGCGTCCGCTGAGCGGCCTGCTCAAGAACGCCCGGAGGCACGCGGCCGCGACATTTCTGTTCGCCCACCGGCGACCACACGGCGAAGGTGCGCACAGATGCCAGCACGCCCTTAACGATGCGCGCGATTTCGCGGAGCTGCTCCTGCGTCACGCCCCGCTGCGTCAGCCACGGCAGCCCGAACCGGAGGCCGCTGGCATGGGCGGCGTCGGCGTCGCCCACGATCATGTTCTTGTTGCAGACGATGCCCGCAATCTCCAGCAGGCGCGCGGCGATCTCGCCGTCCAGGGCCACTTCTCCTGCCACGGGGAACCCCCTCAGGTTCACAAGCAGCATGTGCGTGTTTGTGCCGCCGTACTCGATCGCAAATCCCTCTTCAGTCAGGCAGCGGGCAAAGAACTGCGCGTTCCCTACAATGTCGCGCTGGAGGCCACGGAAGCCCTCCCTGTCTTCGAGGATCAGCTCAAACAGTCGCGCGATTGCAGCGATGCTGTTCATGTGAGGTCCCCCTTGCAGGCCGGGGAACACAGCGGTGTCGAACTGCCGGGCCAGGGCCGGGTCGGTTGTCATGATGACCGCGCCGCGCGGGCCACACAGAGTCTTATGTGTGGTGAAGGTCACGACGTGCGCGTGCGGCACCGGGTTGCAGGCAACCCCGGCTGCGACCATGCCGGCCAGATGGGCGATGTCGGCCAACACATATGCGCCAACCTCATCCGCGATGGAGCGCAGGGCGGCCCAGTCGAAATCCCATGGATATGCAGATGCCCCGCCGATTATTAGCTTCGGCTTCGACCGGCGCGCCAGCTCCCGGATGCGCTCATAGTCAAGCCGGCGCGTGCGTTCGTCCACGCCGTAGGAATGGACCCTGTAAGTCTTACCTGAGTAATTGAACTCGGAGCCGTGCGTGAGGTGCCCGCCGTGTCCGAGGTCCAGCCCCATGATGGGATCACCCGGCTTCAGCAATGCCTCGTAGACGGCAAGGTTCGCAGCAGCCCCGGAGAGTGCTTGCACGTTTACGTAGATTGCGGAGGCCGGAGGGCTGCCCTCGAGCATCGCGAAGACTTCGGCGATGCACTTGTGGGCTACGAGTTCGGCCCGGTTGGCGTTAATGGTGCCTTTGTAAAACCGCCTGTCGCTCAGACGCCGCTGCCAACTGCCGAAACGCGCCTGGTCGGCAGCGGCATCACGCGCCTCGTGCAAGAGAAGGGGCTGGGGAAGGCCCTCTGCATATATGCTGCCCAGCTCGCGCGTCAAGATGGCCGCCGCCTCCGGATGGCAGATGCTCTCGGAGGGGATCATGACGAGGTTTCGCCATTGGCGCAGGCTCTCGGCCTCGCAGATGCGAAGGATCGCCGACTTACGGCCGTCGGGTTGCCCGGCAAAAGGGAAAGGGGCCACGGTTCAAACTCCCAGGTCAATGCGGCGCGCGGCTTCCGTCAGGTCCAGGCGGGCCACAGGCGTAGTCTTCGGAGTCTCCCGGATCTGTCGAGGATCTTCGCGAACGAGCCGGGCTATCTCTGCCATTGCCGCGGCAAAGGCGTCCAAAGTCTCCTTGGATTCCGTCTCCGTCGGCTCGACCATCATCGCTTCCTTGACGGTGAGCGGGAAGTAAACGGTCGGCGGATGGAAACCGCGGTCAATGAGGGCCTTGGCGATGTCGTTCGCAGTGCAGCCGGCCGCTGCTTGAGCGGCGGCGGAGATCACGAATTCGTGCATGCAGGGCCCGGGAAAGGCGATCTCATAATCCTTCCTCAACAGCTCCATCAGGTAGTTGGCGTTGAGGACGGCGTTCTCAGCTACTTCCATCAAGCCTTCGCGGCCGAGCATCAAGATATAGGCGTAGGCTCGCAGGATGACCCCGAAGTTGCCGTAAAATGGTGCGACATAGCCGATGGAATCCGGGCGATCGTACGTCAGCGCGAAGGTTCCATCCTCGCGTTTGACGACGAGCGAGATGGGCAGGAATCTTTCCAGCCTGCTCGTCACGCCCACTGGCCCCGCGCCCGGACCTCCCGATCCGTGGGGCGTGGCGAAGGTCTTGTGCAAGTTCAAGTGCACTATGTCGAAGCCCAGGTCAGCCGGCCTGCACTTGCCGAGGATTGCGTTGAGGTTGGCCCCGTCGTAGTACATCAGTCCGCCGACCTCGTGCACGCACCGCGCGATCTCGTCCACGCGCTCTTCGAACAACCCGAGCGTATTGGGACAGGTCATCATCATTCCTGCGACTTCCTCATCCACTGCCGCTTTCAAAGCCGGCAGGTCCACCATGCCCCGTGCGTCCGAGGGCACGGAAACGACCTCGTAGCCGGCGATGGCGGCACTGGCGGGATTCGTGCCATGTGCCGAGTCCGGCACCAGAATCTTGCTCCTGCGGCTGCCCGCCTTTCGATGATGGGCCGCCATGATCATAATGCCCGTCAGCTCCCCGTGCGCCCCGGCCAACGGCTGCATCGTGAACCTTGCCATGCCGGTGATCGTGCAGAGGAGCTTCTCGCATTCATAGAGCACCTCAAGCACGCCCTGGGTCAGCAGGCCGCCACCCCGGAGCTGCGGCAGGAGCGGGTGCAGATTGGCGAACCCTTCCAGCCGCGCAAGCTGTTCCCCAATCCTCGGGTTGTATTTCATGGTGCATGACCCGAGGGGATAGAAGTGCGTGTCCACTGAGAAGTTCAACTGGGACAGGCGCGTGAAGTGCCTCACCGCGTCCAGCTCGGAGACCTCCGGGAGTTCAGCGGGGGCGGCCCTGCGCAGGCTCGGGACAAGCTCCTCCGCCTCGGGCACATCGTGCGCCGGCAGCCGCACAGCGCTTCGGCCGGGAACGCTCTTGTCGAAGATCAACTCCATAGCAGGTTCTCCAGCGTTTCCGCGAGCATGCCGATCTCCCCTCTGGTCCGCTTCTCGGTAACGGCGATGAGCATGGAATTCTCCATGCCCTGGAAGTAGCGGCTTAGGGGGAACCCCGCGGCAAATCCGTGCTCGATGAGCTGGCCGATAACGTCCGCAGCCGGACGCGGCAACTCCACAACGAACTCGTTGAAGATCGGCGCTTCGAACCGCGCAGAAACCCCGGGGATGGCAAGCAGGCGCGTGCGCGCATAGGCCGTCTTCGCCAGACAGAGCCTGGCAAGTTCCACCAGCCCTTCCTTCCCCAGCAGCGTCAGGTATGCAACCGCCGCCAGGGCGCAAAGCGATTCGTTCGTACAGATGTTGCTTGTCGCCTTTGCCCTCCTGATGTGCTGCTCACGGGCCTGAAGGGTGAGCACGAAGCCCTGGCGCCCATCTGCGTCGGTTGTGCGGCCCACGATCCGGCCCGGCATCTTCCGGACAAGCTCACGCCGCGTGGCCATGATCCCCAGGTAGGGACCGCCAAAGCTGAGGGGAAGCCCCAGGCTTTGCCCCTCCGCCGTCACTATGTCCGCGCCCATCTCCCCGGGCGTTTTCAGAAGCCCCAGGGAGATCGGATAGCACGAAACTATCAGAAGGGCGCCTGCCCTGTGCGCCAGTTCAGCGATGTCAGAGAAATCGTCCACGCAGCCGAAGAAGTTCGGGTTTTGCACGATGACGGCGGCAGTCTTGTCATCCAGGTGCTCGGCTATGCGCTCGCGGTCGGTCAGGCCGTCAGAGCAGGTGAACTCCTGCAACTCAATGGCCAGGTTAGTCGTGTACGAACGGAGCATCTTCCGGTAGATCGGGTTAACCGCCTCGTCCAGAATGATCCTGGCGCGTCCCGTTGTGCGCAGCGCCATCATCGCGGCCTCGTAGAGAGCAGTGCCGCCGTCGTAGAGGGAGGCATTTGCGGCGTCCATGCCGGTGAGGCGGCACATTGCAGATTGGAACTCATAGATCGCCTGGAGGGTGCCCTGCGATGCCTCCGGCTGGTAGGGCGTGTAGGCGGTGAAGAATTCGCCGCGGCTCACGACGGCATCCACTGCTGCCGGGATGAAATGGTCGTAGAAACCCCCGCCCAGAAAGCTTATGAGGTCCGTGCGGTTCTTGGCGGCAAGTTCGCCCAGAGCCTGCCGCGCCTCCAGTTCCGAACTGCCGTGCGGAAGGTCGCCGAATGCGGCACGTAGCTCCGGGCGTATGGCTGCAAACAGATCGTCCTTTGAGCGGCCGAGCACGCGCAGCATCTCGGCACGCTGAGGATCAGTGTTGGCTACGTAGCTCAATGCTTTTCCTGCCGCAAGAAGTCCGTGTATTGCCCCGCCGTGAGGAGGTTCTCCAGCTCTCCTGAGCTTACGCCGGTCAGCTTACAGAGCCAGCCGGCGTCGTACGGAGCCGTGTTGACGGTCTCGGGCGCTCCGTCCAGGAGTGTGTTGACCTCTGACACCGTGCCCGAGACCGGAGCAAAGACGTCCACCGCCGCCTTGGCCGACTCGACGGCGGCCAGCTCGTGAAACTGCTTGACTTCCTTCCCGGCCGGCGGAAGGTCCACGTAGGTAATGTCGCCCAGCGCCTTCTGGGCATAGTCAGTGATGCCCACCACAGCAGCTCCCCCCTCGACGCGGACCCATTCGTGGTCTTTGGTGTAATGCAGTCCTTCAGGCACCAGCGTGCTCTCCGTCATCTCCTAGCCTCCGCAAGCTCAAACTCTCACCGCGACAAGCAACCCCCGGCGCCGGTTCTTGACAAGGCGCGGGGGCTGCGCAGGCGTGCCTTCAAGGTTCGTCCGCTAACACCGGTCCACCGCAGTAGTCCTGAAGCCCCCTGCCGGCCCGTTCATGCCCAGCACTCGAAAGGCAGCCAGGCCGAACCCGCCTTCGTGCTATGTATAACCGGCCGGCCTACCCGCCGTCAATTGGCGCGAGCCGCTCTGTCTGGCCGTGGCCGGGCAGGAGCCTTCCCTTGCGCAAGGCCCGGCCGATGCCGGCTAACGTCGGGCAGCACACCACGTTGTGCTGTCTGGAGAAGGGCCGGTCGAGCGCCGCGAGCGAACAGGCATCTCGGCCCCCACCGCTTTGCCTCATCGGCGGCTCATTCGTGGCCCCTTCGACCAGTCTTCGTACGTCATTCGTACGAGCTTCGCGCCTTTTCGTGCGAGCTTTGTACGTCATTCGTGGCCTGTTCGTGACCCCTTTTTCGCTTCTGAGAGGCCCTACGGAGGCCATCCACGGGCTCCGTAGACGCCCGAAAAGCGGGCGTTCGGCCGTAAACCATTTTCGTGCGACGTGATACGTCAAGAAAGCGTTTCGTTTTGCAGAAACACATTGTTCTCACGGCATGTTCACCGTGACGACGCTACGTTCACAAGGTGGAACGGGGGGCGAGACCGCTCGGCCGCGGCGAAACGTCCGAGGTCCTGAGCGATGAAGGAGGCAATACCGCGCTGCCATAATAGCCCCGCACCGCTTCGGCTAACGTGAAACGTCAGGCGCAACGGACAAGGGACGTCCCTCACGTCTCACGCCTCACCCCTTGTTTGCTACACGATACTCGTCCTTGGGATAGATGTCAAGGCAAGAACTGAAGTGGAAGGCCAAGGCCCTTTTGCAGAGCCCTCCCCGTCGGCCCCGGGTCAGGATGGGGTTCTGCAACAGTGCAGGTTGAGGGACGCAGATTGCGCAAGTTGGGCTTGAGGGGTGGAGCGAGATGGCCGCAGAGAACGCACCGGACGGCTGGGTTCCGGCCGTCCGGGCCTTGTCGCCACGTTTCGCAGGGGGGCCGTGGTTCCCTGACCTCGTGTCCGCGTGCCCCATCGCCAGGGCTGCGGGCAATCTCCCTCGCCTAACCCGTGCGCCTCACTTCGCCGTCTGGGCTGCCGAAGCTTGCGCAGCTTCGGCCTCCAATCTGGCCGCCATCGTCCGAAGCCACTCGGTGGCCTTCACCGTCTTCCCGTCCGGCAGGCGCACGCGATACTCCTCGCCCGTGCCCCAGGAGACCCCTCCCACGTGGTCTATAAAGGAGTCCAGCGTCCGCACCTCGGAGTACACGAAGTCGTACTTCTGCCGAATGTGCACCATCGCACGGCCCGGGCTGTACTCCACGCCGCCGCGCAGGAAGGTCGCGTCCCCGCGCCCGATAGCCTGGATCAGGCTGTCAATCCTCCTGCGCTCCTTTGCCAACTGGGGATCCGACGGCCCGGCCGAGATGCTGAAGACGGCCCAGTCGTCGCCTATCAGGAGGTTGACCATCTTCTCAATGGTCAGAGCGTACTGAGCCCCGTTGAATTCGAATGTAGCCGTCTCGCCTTGCCTCATGGAACGCTGGTCGATGAAGGCTTGCCCGTCGCCCGAGCGGACGGTGACCAGCACCTGTCCGCCGGTGATGTCGTCTATGCTCAATGTCAGGTAGCCGCGCGACCCCGGCAGCGGCTTGCTGTTGCGCTGGATGATGGTCACCGAGGCGGGCTCAGGCAGGTCCAGTTTCTCCGGCGGGGCCTTCAACTCGACTCGCATCTCATCCTGACCACCCTGGGAGAAGGCAACGGCCAGCGTCTCCCCTTGTTGCCATGCTTTCCGCATCTCGGGTGTCAGCCGCAGCGACCTGGAGCGCCCCTCGAGAGCGAAGGGCCACGTCTGTACGCCGAGCCTGGCCTCAGCCGAGGTCTGGCGAGCCGCAGGGGAGAACCGCACCTCGATCCGTTCCACATCGTCGGGCCGGAACCAATAAGCTGCGACGATCCCGTGCGCCAGATAGCCTTCCGGAGTGATTTCCGCAGGCCAGACCGTCACTCCCTGGCCCGCCGCCTCAGCGCGGAGGGCAAGGTGCTCAGCGAAGGGGAAAGTCTCGTGCCACAGCCGAACGTTCGCCACCCCCGCCTTTGTATGAACGTAAACCTGCGGCAGGGGCGCGGCGCGTTGCTCCCACGGGAAGCGGGCGCCATCTTCGACCGCGTAGCTCACGAGCACGCTGGACAGCAACTCTCCGTCGGGCTTCTCTGCGAAGACACGGAAGTTGCCGGCGCCGGCAGCCGCCAGGATGGCGGCAGCCTCAGGGTCGCCCAGGTTGAGTTGATAGACGCCTGCCCCGACCGGCGCAAGCAGGTAGCGCGCCTGGGAATCGCGATTGCGCGCCAGCCACACGGATCGCACAGGCACTTCGGCCTTCGCCGTCAGGACAACGTTGGTCCCCTCCGGCGGGGGTATGACAAGCTTCTCAGGGACGCCCGAGAGGCTCAGGCCGCGCGGCACTTCTTCCGCCGCCCGGATGGCCCCGGCGGCAAGGCAGAACACGACCCCGACCATAACCAATCTCTTGACAGCCATAGCCCCGCTCCTTTCGCTCACCCCCGGTAGGAAGCCTTCCCCATATGTCGGCTGCCCTGCCTAACTCGCCAGTAGTATAACGCAAGCTGATGCCCATGCAAGCCTTTTCCTGGCGAGGACTCCCACCGCCTGAACTGTTAGACCTGCCATCCATCCGCGGGCCGGTTGCGCCGGTGCATTATTCCGGCCGCGCCTCTGGATGCGCCGCCTCTGGACCCTACGTAGTGGAGGGATTAAACCGGCCAAGCCGGACATGTCCCGGCCGGGCATGTGAGTTCATTGCGGCTCCACCTGCTCCAGCAGACGGCAGGCGGCTTCACCATCTTTGCCCGGCAGCAACAGGTATTTCGGCGCCCCTTCCAACTCCACGATGATCCGGCCATCTTCATTGGGCGAGACGGTGATCGGTTCGCCGAAGAAATTGAGGAGGGCGTACGGCGCCTTTCCCACGCCGACGGCAATGCGGCTCACGCCTTTCCAGTTCCACATCGCGGCCACGGAACCCCGCTCGCCAGCGAACACGACGCACCGGCGTGCGTCGTCCCATGAAAGCTGACGGTAAGGATGGGACATGCCGTCCAGCGCCCTTGCCAGGCCGTTGGCTGCGATCAACTCCGGGCACGGCGACTCGTCGAACTCAGTGTGGTTCAGCCCATATGGCGCGTAATAGCGGATAGTGATGAAGGTACCTTCGTCGTCGAACTGCCCGAACCAGAAGAACCGCCCTCCGTTGCCGCCCACGGCGTCGAGAAGCGTTTCCCGGATCATGTACTCCGCCTTGTGCTTGAAGGTGTCAATCAGGAACTGCGGCTCGTCGCAGTACTCGACGGGCACGTTGACCTTGCGTTGAGAGTAGGCCATCCGGCGGGCGATGAAACTCCGCTCCGAATGCCACACCGGCGCGTCCTTGCCATACGTCTCTTTCATGGTTTTGCGCCAGTGCTCAAGCAAGCGGTCCGAGCCCTCGTCGAGGCTCCGTTCGGGCGGGTTGGTGTTGTAAAGGTGCACGGACAAAATGTCGAAGTACTTCGCGCCGCCGAGTTCAAGCACCTTGCTCGTGAAGGAGCTGGGCCTGCCCGCGAAGTCGGCAGTGGCGCAGACGCCGACCACCTTGCAGTCCGGGTTTCCCTCCCTGGCTGCCTCGTAAGCTGCCCGAAGGTAAGGGACGTACTCCTCGGGGGTCATGCTGAGGTTCGGCTCGTTCAGGACCTCCCAGTACGTGACCTTCCCTCTGTAATGGCTGGTCAACGCGCGGACGTAGTCTTTCCACGCCTCTATTGTCGGCCATACCATGCGCTTGCCGGCGTTGAGTGTGCTGGAGCCGACTTTCTCCTGGGCGTAAGGCGGAACAGGGGGCTCGGGCCGGTAGGACGGCCATTCGAATCCCCCGAGGATGGGCATTATCGTCAGTCCGCATTTCTCGGCCTGTTGTACCATGCGATCGGAGCGGGAGAAGTCAAACTTCCCCCGTTCCGACGCGATGCCGGCGAACTCGAAGATCTCGAACGCCCGCACAGAGCCAAACCCGAGCTTCCTGACGAGCGGCGAGGGATCGTTGTGACAGGCGAGGGGCCAGTCCTCCGGCAAGGGCGCAAGCGGTTGCGGCTGATAGACGCCGAAGATCAGCTCTCTCACATCGCCTCCCGGGCATGTGAAGTAGCCCCGGTAGTAGCCGCAGGGCAGCTTGCCGAGATCAACGGGGTAGGCGGCGGTGGTCTCCGCCGGCACATCCACGGCCACCGAGCCGGCCCTCACCACGTGCTCCCAGTAGTCTTTGATCTCGTATTTCACTTCGCCCGCCAGCGGCTTCTGGCCATTGTTGCGAACGCGCAGAGTGGCCCCGCACGATGCGCCGCGTTCAAAGAGCTTCTCCGGGCTGTCCACTTCGATGCCGTATTCGAACTCGGCCGCCGGCTGGAAGTCGCTCAACTCTCCTTCCTCCAACTGCACGGCATCGGTCCAGAGAGTGCCTTCCTTGCAGTCCGGTGCGATCCCAACCCAGGTCAGGTAATAGCCGCCTCTTCTGAACTCGTTCGTAAAGAAGGGGAAGTGATAGCGCTTCCACTCCGTGCTCACAGGGAACTCGCCCCAGTCGTTTCCGGCCCAGGTCGTCTCGCCGCAGTAGATCACGGCCTTCATCCCCGGCTTGTCCGCCTTCATGTAGGCAGAGACGGTATACTTACAGTCGCGTTTCAGCGCGACGCGGTTGAAGACAGCGCCAACGAACGCGAAGCCGCGCGGGTTGCCCTTCTTCACCGAATCCTCGGCCAGAAGACGCAGGCTTACGGTGCCATGCACCGCGGTCGTTTCGTCAAACCCCGGCCTGATTCCCGGCTCGACCATCTTCTCGTTCCAGCTATAGCAGGCAAATGGCCTTACTCCGTCCGGGGCGGTCTCGAAGCTCGCACCGTCTCTCAGGAGATTGCCTTTGGCATAGAGCGGCGCTACGTCCTCCTTCCAGAAGTGCAGACGGTACTTCACCACGGCGTCTTTGGGTGTCATGCCGATCTTGAAGCTGTCCTGCCCCCACTTCCGGTAATCGGAGAGGTACGAGGTCCGCCTGTAGTCGCAGACGAGCGTCAAGTGGTCCGGCCCATCTGGCTGGAGGCCGTAGTCCAGAACCTTGCCCGCCCAGTCGTCGAAGAGCCTCGCCTCCGGCCCCGTCTGTCTGGGAAGATCCACAAAGCGGTCCCCGCCACGGATGGCCTTGCCGAGGAACTGCCCGGCAGGCAGTGCCAGCTCCACCCCGGCTTCATGGCGGCCGGCGTCCAGGCCTTCGAACTCCGCCGAGACTTCCAGCCAGCCGTCGTCCTCCATGGCAAAGGACTGCCGCACCGCGAGAGTGCTCTCCTTTGCCTTCGTAGTAACCTCGACCTGGTTGCCGTTCACTTGGAAGCTTACGGGCTCCGACAGGAGATACGTCATCTCCTTCTCCCTCACCGATGGAGACTGCACACCGAACAACCCAACACCTCCTCTGACCACCAGAACTTGCCCTGACTTGGCGACGTGTATCTCGTAGAGCCCGGCTTGCGCTCGGAAAACCGCCCCCTGTTCGAATGTCTGGGGCGCAGGCGGCTTATTAGGCATGGGCGGCGGCTCCACCTTCGGGAAGGGCTCATCGGGCTTGAGCAGGCACATGAAGAGCAACATTTCGTGTCCGTCGAACGCGGCCTGCAGGTGGTAGTTCATCTCGTTCCATTGGCGGCAATCCGAGAAGGAACGGCCCTTCGTTGGCGAAAGGAACTTGAGGCCCAGCTCCAAGCCGTTCCCAAGGTCAAAGCGGAACCAGTTGGCCTTGCCCTCGGGATCGTTCAAGAAGACCAAATGTTCCGCGTCCGGCTTCCCGTCGGGCAAGACCATCGCGCCCCCGTCCCAGCGAACTCGGTGGTTCTTGAAGAACTCGATCGGCAGGATGACTCGGCCGATGGCCTCGGTCACGTCCGGGGGTGTTTGGCCATACTCCATGCGTATCAGCATGCCGCCGGCATATTCGCTGACGGTCCTGCGGCAAGACACGGAGGACGGGCCCAGAACCCCAGACTCGACCAACTGCCGCCGGGCGGCATCCACGGCGGTCTTGGTCCCCTCGCCTGAAAGCGCCACGTAACCCGGATGCAGAATGGGGCCCACGACGTTCACGGCAACCTCCCCGTCAGCGTCCAGGTGAGGGGCGTACCGCCACGGCTCCCGGAAGAACTTCACCCGGCCGTCCGCCGAGGCGAAGAAGCCTTCGGAGCGGAAGTCCAGAGATCCGGCCTGGACCGCCGAAGGTGCGAGCATCACGAGTAACAGCAGCAGGACCCGCCGCCACCGGGCAGCGTCCCGAAACCTTACCAGGAGGCCGATGACCGGAAGGAACTGCCGGATGCCAATGAGTCGTGTCGTCATGCCAGTGCCTCCGCCGCGGATACGGGCAACTGCGCGGCAACAGCCGTCGCTCTGATGCCCCTTCAGGTGCCAGAACAGGCTCGCATGCCCACCGCTTCATGTCAAGGTCGTGTGGCGGGGGATGTCGAGGCCGGACCGTTGACCGGACACGCTCATGGCCTTAAACTACGCTCGCCACAGTGATGTGAAGTGGCCGGATTCGGTTTGGGCGGTACCGTTTTCTGTGGACGGCGTGTCTCCGGGGCGGAGCAGGTGGCCATTGTCCGATGGAGGAATGCGATGCGTTACGCAGTGTGGGCGATCAGGGCTGCGATGTGTGTGACAGTGATGCTTGTCTGCGGCCTGCCAGGACAGGCGGCCGGTCAGGAGGGCGCGACAATGGTGCTTTCTGAAGGCGAAAAGGCCGCCTGGGACATAGCCAAGGCGGCTCGGGAGGGAACTTCGACGCGCGAACGGGTCTCCATTAAAGGCCTGTGGCGATGGCAGCCTGCGGCTGCCAACGCGAACAGCGTGCCGGCCGACGGTTGGGGTTACGTGCAGGTGCCAGGTGCATGGCCTGGAAGCGCCAGGCGCCGCGGCGGTTCCGAAACATTCTATCCGCACCCGAGCTGGCAGGCTCAGCCTCTGGCAGACGTGACAGCGGCCTGGTATCAGGTTGACGTCTCCGTTCCGGCGGGATGGGCCGGCCGGCGCATTGCCCTCAACGTGGAGTTCCTGAACTCTTTCGCGACTGTTTACGTAGACGGCCGGAAGGCAGGCGACATGCGGTTTCCGGGCGGCGAACTGGACCTCACCTCGGTATGCCGTCCCGGGCAGAAGCACGTGTTAAGCATGCTCGTCCTGGCTATGCCGCTGAAGGCGGTCATAATGTCCTTCAACGACACCGACGCTGCCCGGCAAGTGCGCGGCACGGTTGCCTTGCGCGGACTATGCGGGGACGTCTTCCTCGTGGGGGCGCCGCAGAACGCACGCATTGGGGACGTGCGGGTCGTCACGTCCGTGCGCAAGTGGCAGATCACTCTCGACACGGCTCTGGACGGGGTTGATCCGCAGGCGACGTACGCGCTCAGGGGGCAGGTGAGGGACGGGGAACGGACAGTCAAGGAGTTCACCGGCAGGCCGTTCAAAGGGGCCGACGTCGCGAACGGCCGCATTGCAGTCAGCGAAGACTGGCACCCTGAGAAACTCTGGGACATGGACACGCCGCAGAACCAATACGACGTGAGCGTCTCTCTGCTGGGCGCTGACGGGCAGCTGTTGGACGAGGCTCTGTCCGAGCGATTCGGGTTCCGCGAGTTCTGGATTGAGGGGCGGTATTTCTACCTGAACGGCACGCGGGTATTCCTGTCCTTCAGCCGCGGCCAGCCGGGTTGGACCTACGACAGCACGCGTGATAGTATCGAGCGTCGGAGGCTCGTCGGGATCAACTTCCACGCCGTTGGCGGCTTCGGTTGTGAGCCGGGCGCTCACCAGAGCTTTAGGGAAGTCCTCCGGGCCTCAGATGACATGGGCGTGCTCATCGCCCTCACGCAGCCGCACTTCGGGCAGTACGACTGGGACGCGCCGGACGCGGACGTGAGCAACGGCTACGCACAGCACGCGGCGTTCTACACGCGCGTCGCGGGCAACCACCCGTCGGTCGTCTTCTACGCCACCAGCCACAACGGCACCGGCTACGCAGAGGACATGAACCCGGACCTGATTGATGGCCTGGTGGACAGGTCGCCGTGGACACGAGGAAACAACGTGCCCCGCGCCATGCGAGCCCAGGCCATTGTCGAACGGCTGGATCCGACCCGCATCCTCTACCACCACTCTTCGGGCAACCTGGGCACGATGCACACCAGCAACTTCTATGCTAACTGGGCGCCCATCCAGGAGATGGACGACTGGTTCGAGCATTGGGCCACCGTCGGCGTCAAACCCATGCATCCCTGCGAGTACGGCACACCGCTAACCTGGGACTGGGCGATGTACCGGGGGTGGTACAAGGGGAACCGGAGGTTCGGCGACGCCGTCGTGCCGTGGGAGTTATGCATTGCGGAGTGGGACGCTCAATTCCTGGGGCCGGAGTCGTACAAGATCACCGATCACGAGGCCGCCAACCTGCGCTGGGAGGCCGAGCACTTCCGGCAGGGGACCAACTGGCACCGCTGGGATTACCCCGGCGGCTACGACCTGAACTACCCGCATCCGGAACGGGACCCTGTCGTTGCGGCGTATTTCAGTGAGAACTGGCGCGCCTTCCGCACGTGGGGGCTCTCGATTAACGCGCCCGAAGGTTACGGGGGCGCCCTGTCCACGGCGGCCCTGGTGCGCAACAACGGCCCGCTGCTCGCCTACATCGGCGGCAAGCCGGCTGCCTTCACCACCAAGGACCACAACTTCCTGCCGGGCGAGACCGTAGAGAAGCAGCTCATCATCATCAACAACTGCCGCAGAACGGTGACGGCGGAGTGCCAGTGGTCGCTGGTGCCGCCGAACGCATCGGCCGGCAGCAAGACTGTTACGGTAGCCACGGGCGAGCAGGAGCGCATTCCGCTGACGTTCCGGCTCCCGGCAGACGTGGCTCCGGGGCAATATGCGATCAGCGCGACCGTGAAGTTCAGCAACGGTGAGGCCCAGCTGGATTCATTCCCCATTGACGTCATGCCCGCGCCGCAGCCGGCCCAGGCAGCGGGGCGGATCGCCCTCTTTGACCCGCAGGGCGAGACCGCAAAGCTCCTCGACGGGATGGGCATCCGCTATCAGAGAGTGGACGCGGGCGCAGACCTGGCCGCCTATGACACGCTGATTGTCGGCAAGGGTGCTCTGACGCTCGGCGAGCCGGCGCCGGGCATCTCGCGCGTGCGCGACGGCCTGAAAGTCGTCATCTTCGAGCAGACGGCCGACGTGCTCGAAAAGCGGTTCGGCTTCCGCACGACGGAATACGGGCTGCGGCAAGTCTTCAGGCGGGTGTCCGACCATCCGCTCCTGGCGGGCATTGCCGACGAGCACCTGCGCAACTGGCGCGGCGACTCCACGATCTTGCCGCCGCGCCTGAAGTACGAGTTGAGCCAGCAGTTCGGCTCGCCGACTATCCAGTGGTGCGGCATCCCCGTGACGCGTGTCTGGCGCTGCGGAAACCGCGGCAGCGTCGCCTCCGCCCTCATCGAGAAGCCCGCTTGCGGCGACTTCCTGCCGATCCTCGACGGAGGCTACGCACTCCAATACACCTCGCTCATGGAGTACCGCGACGGCAAGGGCATGGTCCTGTTCTGCCAGACCGATGTGAGCGGCCGCACGGAGTCCGACCCGGCTGCCGAAGCCCTGGCGCGGAACATCGTCCGCTACGTCTCCGACTGGAAGCCCACGACGAGGCGGACAGTCGTCTATGTGGGCGACGAGGGCGGCAGGAAGCACCTTGAGGCGACCGGCCTGAAGCTCGCCGCCTACCAGGGCAGCATCCCGGGGCCTGATCAGTTGCTCGTCGTAGGGCCGGGAGGAGGAAAAACGCTTGCGGGAAACGCGGGGGCCATCGCTCGCTTCGTAGTGGCTGGCGGCCGCGTGCTGGCGATCGGCCTCAGTGAGGAGGAGGCCAACGCCTTCCTGCCCGTGAAGGTGAAGATGAACGTGGCTGAGCACATCGCCGCCTACTTCGACCCTGCGAGTGCCGGCTCAGCGCTCGCCGGCGTCTCCCCGGCCGAGGTGCACAACCGCGACCCGCGCAAGGTGCCCCTGGTGACGGAAGGCGCAAAGGCCGTCGGCGACGGCGTGCTGGCCACGGCGCAGGACGGGCGGGTGGTGTTCTGGCAGCTCGCGCCGTGGCAGTTCGATTACTCGGGCGAGAAGATGAACATCAAGCGGACGTTCAGGCGGATCTCCTGCGGCACGGCGCGGCTACTCGGGAACCTCGGTGCGGGGGGAGAGACCCCGGTGTTGGCCCGGTTCTCAAGTCCCGTGGCTGAGGGCGACAAGCGCTGGCTGAAGGGCTTCTACCTGGACGTGCCGGAGGAGTGGGACGACCCGTATCGCTTCTTCCGGTGGTAGGCACGGCTTAGGGCAGAGCGCTGGTGCAGGCGTCGCATCCCCGGCGCGGCGGACGCCCGATGCGGGTTGCGTTCCGACCCCGTGGCCGGGCCGCGGCTCAAGAAGCTGTGACTCGATCACTGGTCGAGGGTTCGTAATCCTTCAGCCACTTCGCCACCTGTTCCTTTAGGGCACGCTCGGTCCCCTGGTTGATAACGCAGGTCGCCCCGGCGCAACTGCTGCAAGACTCATTGGGACATCCGCCCAGGCGCGCAAGGTTCGCGCGGATGGCCTCCCGCAGCCCGCTCTGCCGGGCATCGCCAAGCGGCCGCGGCCGGCGGATGGCATGGGCCCCGCACCAGTGCAGGGAGCCATCGGGGAGGACGAACGCCTGCGTGGGCGCGACGTAGCATCGGTCTGTAAGGGCGCCCTGCCAGTAGCGCCCGCGCGCTGCCATCTCGCAATACTCGTCCAGACTCATGTGATGCTCCGCCCGCAAGAAGGGGCTCGCGAACGGAACCTGCCGGGCCAGGGGCCTATGGTCGGCCTGAGGCACGCCGACGGCCGTCTGGTAGTCGTCCCAGACTCGCTCGGCCTCGGCCCATGTCTCGGTGTAAAACCGCTTCCATTCCTCGGCCGTCGGCCGGATCAGGGCGTTCTCGCTGCCGCCTACGGGGATGAGGTGGAACGCGAAGTCGCGGAACAGCGGGTCATCGGTCGTCTTCCCCTGGTATCCGTCCGAGCGGACCTTGCGAACCTCGAGCAGTGAACGCAGCAGTTCAGGGAAGCAGAAGAGATTCCGGGCCGTGAGCACGCAGTTGATGTGGACCTGTGGGTGATTGGCTCCCAGCACCTCGCGTGCTATCTGCACGTTGAGAATGCCCTTCCATACGGCCTCGGCCCTGGCGGCGCCCTGGAACAACTCGGCCTGCACCTGAGGATCTGCGCTGTCCACCGAAATGTGCAGCCTGGCCAGGCCGACCTTGACCAACTGCAGCGCGACCTGCGGCGTGATGAGCACCGCATTGGTATTGATGTTCACGGCGCATCCGAGCTTAGTGGCGAAGGCCACCAGGCCTTCATCGCCCCACACCTCAGCCCCGAGCTGGAGCGGCTCGCCCCCGGTAAGGTACACGTAGGGAGGGGTCGGCTCGGCCGCCTCCTGCAACAGGGCCTTCCAGTCATCCACGGTCAAGCGGCGTGGCAGCCAGGTCTGGTTGCAGTAGAGACAGCGCGGAAGGAAGTGACAGTCCAGCGTCAGCACTAACCCCAGGAAGGCTATGGGAAACCGCTCGTCGCCGGCCAGCGCCGTCTCCCAGTTGCCCAGCGCCTGCACGAGCACCTTCTCGTCTCTCACGCCCTGACGCAAGAGGTCCTGGACGCGTTCCGCGTTCCGGCTCTTCAGAAACTCACCCGCTATTGCCTGCTGGCCCGGCGCGGCGGGAGGCACTCTCACCTGCGCCTTCCATTGCTCCAGGGCGGACACTCTGCTGAGGATGCTCTGCCATTGGGGCGCCTCAACCAGCGCCCACAGCCTCTCCCGCTGGCTGGGCTGGTAGTTGATGAACAACGACACTGCTTCCTCAGCCTTCACAGTAGCGTCCTCAGGAGCATCTTCAGCGGCAAGACTCTCTGACCGGTCTTTCCAACCTGGGGCTGTCACGTCCCTTCGCGTGCAGCTATGGGCGACTGTAGTCTCGCGGCTCATGTTTGTCAACGACCGTGCGCCCGCTTTATAGGGGTTCCTCGGCGATGACGCACGAGTTGGGGGCCGCGGGTTGCGTCACGCATATCAGGATTCTTTGCAGCGCAAGCACGGGGGAATTAGAGGGGGGAAGCATTGAACAGGGGCGCAGATGGAGATACCATTCTGCAGGGCGCACGCCGGCGGGGGTCGGCGAGAACAGAAAGGCAATGGGAAGCTAGGCAGTGGGCGGACAGAAAGGAGAGGTGAAGTGGCGGGCCGGTTGCATCGGGAACAGGCACGGTTATGGCTGTCGCCAGAAGGCCAGCGACGAGCAGGGCAGGGAGAATGCGCCGAAACGACTCCGGTCCCGTCTTCCGAGGTCTGCGACCGGTAGGGGTGCGCCGGCGAAGCAAAAGAGAGAGCTGATTGCATGAACGGCTGCGAAGTTGCCCTGGCTACGCTGATGAGGGAGGAAGTTCCCGAACCGTGCATCAACTATTGCTGGATGACCAGCAGCTCGTACCTGAGCAAAGTGGCGGGTCGGGATTACTGGTCGGACCGCGAGGGCGTCTTTTTCAAGTACCTGCGCCGCTGCGGAATCAACCTGGTCCCGCAATGGTACTATCCGGGCCCTCTCCAGCGGAATATCGAGCAAGGGTATGTGGCGTTCGAGCACAAACCCGGAGGCACGGCTGGGATCAGGGGACCTGAGGACATCCTGAGGGCGATTGACCATCTCGCCTCCGATGCAGCGACCGAAGCCGAGTTCGACATCGAGGGCGCGGCAAAACGGTACGCCGACGACTTGCGGGCCCGCATTGACGCAACCCACGGCGAAACGTTGTTCCTCGACTGGTTTGGCCAGGCGGATTTCATGGACGGCTATGTGCGGTGGGGCTACGAGAACTACCTGCTGACGGTCGCTTTACATCTGGAGGCTATGCGCCGGTATTACCATCACACAGCCCTCCGGGGACGACTGCTTAACCAGGCCATCGTGCTGGCTTGCCGGAAGTACGGCATCGCGCCATTCGTCTATGGCGGGCAGGATATCTGCACAGCCAAAGGTCCCATCGTATCGCCCGGCGTTCTTAGGGAGATTTACTTCCCCGAACTGCGATGGGCCATGGAGCCGCTGATCGAGAACGGGATCGGGGTGATCTGGCACTGCGACGGCAACATCAATCCCATTGTTGCCGATATCCTCGATTTGGGTGTGATCGGACTCCAGGGTTTTGAGGAAGAGCACGGCGTGCGGTACGATGAAATGGTCAAGCTCAGGGACCGCTGGGGCCGGCCGATCGGCATCTGGGGCTGCGTGTCGGTCACCAGCACGCTGCCTCACGGGACGCCGGATGACGTTCGGCGTTCGGTGGAACGGTCCTTCGTCCTTGCCGGAAGAGGCAGAGGCTTCGTTCTCTCCTCAACGAGCAGCGTGATGCCCGAGGTCCCCCACGAGAACATCGATGCGGTGTTCAGGCACGGCAGGAAGTTCGGCAGGGAGTTTCTTTCTTAGGAGTCCTTTAGTGGCCTGCTCCGTGCAGCGGCCATCGGTAAGGGTTGGCGAGGGCACTACAACCGCCAGCGACGTCATAGCAGCCTGGAGTACCTCATGCCTGTCGAAGTCAGGAATGCTTGGGAAAACGAGAACTCGGAGGCTGTCCCCCAGACCCCCGGAGTTTGCCGCTTTCAGGAGCCCGAGAAGGACAGAATGCAAAAAGGCAGGACGCACGGCCCTGCCCCTCTGTACGCTCGCCGGCCGACGAAGCACCTGTTTTGCTCTTATTTGGCCGGTTGGGGTTTGCCTTCTACCCGCGCGACGGTTTTCTGAAAGGTCTCCTTCACATCGGTGAGGGCCTTTTGAACGTTGGCCTTTACCTTGTCCCAGGTGTCGGCGCTCGATGCCTCGACCTTCGCGAGTTCTTCCTTCGTGGCTCCAATCTTCTTCTCCACGTCGGCCTTCAGCTTGGCGAAGTCAGCCTTCACGTCTTCGCCCTTCGCCTCCGCCTTAGTGCTCTGGATCATAAGTTCGGTGACGTATTGTCAGGCTGCCTTGCTCTGCGGCTGGTCTGCGTCGTCCAGCTTGGCGAACAGGCGGCGCAGGTCGGCCCGTGTGAACTTCCACTGGAAG
>Ga0315282_10002032_pt1 | contig 37738 bp, 43 predicted proteins | sample YL17G07_20_MG_FD_203693 | JGI IMG/M metagenome (GOLD analysis project Ga0315282, IMG submission 203693) | Sediment microbial communities from Yellowstone Lake, YNP, Wyoming, USA - YL17G07_20 | ecosystem: Environmental > Aquatic > Freshwater > Lake > Sediment | place: USA: Wyoming | collected... | reverse complement strand
CTGTCAGACAACTCGTTCTTTCCACATTCTCGCACACTCGTACCAGCAGATGCCAGCTCCTATCGCACCGAACACTACTCCAACAGGCTCAACTTGGCCGCTTCGGATTATCACTTGTAAAACGTAAGCAACAAGAGCTGTTGTTAGAAAGATGGCGTAGAAGAGGTATCGAGGCAGGATCAAATGGCCGATCTTGAGGAACATCTTGAGGGTTCCAACTCGGACCTCTTCCTTAAGGAAATACTGCCCAAGTTCATCTTTCTCGGCAATGCCTAGTTCGCGCAACTTCTCAAAATGGTATAGTGCAGTACTTGGGCTTGACATTGAGAGTGCCCTTTGAGTCTCGCGAACACCTATTGGCTTTCCCGTCTTCAGCAAATACCAGTATACTCTCAGGGTGGTCCCGTGAATCTCGGCTTCTTTCGAAGTGCCCGCATCAACCGTGCTCATGTCAATCTGCGGAAAAATGATGCGTCTGAGTAGATAGGACTTACCAGAGTAGGCTTTCTTCAACCAATTTCGAGCTAAACAACGTTTTTTAGGGTTACTGCGCACATGCGGGGACGCACGGTGTAGACCGAATGCCAAATTGGGGATACTCAGTCAAGGAATTCGACCCAGACAGGACTGTGAAATGTTCAGGCAGGGAACTGAAGATTTCCCCAAAGGCAGCCACAGAAATCTGTCGAAAATTGCGGGGTATGAGGTTAGACGCGGCCAAGGAGCTATTGGAGGCGGTCCGGAAGAAGAAGCGTGCAATCGCCTTTAGGCGCTACCATAAGGAAGTTCCGCATAGAAGTCTTGACGAGGGATGGTACGCAGGCCGTTACCCGGTTAAAGCCGCTAAGACGTTCTTGTTTCTACTGGAGGAGTTGGAGTCAAATGCTGAATACAAGGGCCTTGACGTTGATCGAATCAGGATTGTGCACGCAGCCTCGCAAAGAGGAATGAAGACTCAGCGAATCATCTCGCGTGCCTATGGGCGAGCTAGTCCATATCATAATACGATGGTTCACATTGAACTCATGGGATATGAGGTAGCAGATTAGTTGCCGATTCAAAACTACTTTGTCAGAGAAAATGTTCGGAAGGCTGAGATAGATGAATATCTATCTCAGGAATTGAAGCGAGCCGGATATAGCAAGGTCGAGATGACCAAGACACCGTTAGGAACACGTGTAGTGGTTTATGCTGCGAAACCCGGACTCGTTATCGGGCGTAGGGGTCAGAGTATTCGTGATCTCACGAAGATCTTGGAAGAACAGTTCGGGGTTGAGAACCCTCAGATCTCAGTCGCCGCTCTGGAAATACCTGAACTAGATGCCAAAGTTGTCGCATCTCAAATTGCAATGGCGCTTCAGCGTGGGATTCACTTTCGACGAGCGGCTTACTGGGCACTTCAGAGAACTATCGAGGCTGGTGCCCTTGGTGTTGAGATAGTGATTCGAGGCAAGCTAACAACTGATCGAGCTCGGTACGAAAAGTATCGCGCTGGATATCTACCGGCTGTTGGCGAAACCATAGGGCGACTGCTTCGAACAGCCGTAGTTGATATTCAGCTGAAGCAGGGGCTGTTCGGGATAAGCGTGAGGCTGATGCCCCCGAACGTCGTATTCCCCGACAAACCCGTCATAAAGGAGATTGGAGAAGTTCCAGCCCTACCGAAACCCGTCGTAGAAGAAGTCACACCAGAACCCGCTGCAGCAGTAGAAGAGGTAGCAGAAGTTGCCGATACAGAGAAAGCGTGAGATCAGACAACAGCTTCCGGAAGAACGCGAGAAAAAGCTCGCAGAATTGAGAACGGAGCTTGTGAAACTTAGGACAAGCGTCAGAGCCGGCGGGAACGTTGATAACGTGGGGCGAGTGAAAGAGCTAAGAAGAGCCATCGCGCGGATTCTCACCATAAGTCACGAGAAGGTACCTCCGGAGGCAGAGGCATGAGCCCAATTACCCCCGAGAACGTTCTGCGACATGAGCTGATCGGCTTGAACGCGACGGTTTCAAGCTCCACCGATCCAAGTTTGAAGGGCGTGCGAGGCACGATCGTTGACGAATCCAAGAACATGCTAGTTATACTCCGAGAGGGAAAGAAGCTTAGAATCCCGAAGAGTATTGCAACTTTCAGGCTGAAGCTCCAAGACGGAACAGTGGTCGATGTTGAAGGAATGCGCTTGGTGGCTAGGCCTGAGAATCGGCTTAAGACTAGAGTGAGGCGATGGTAATGTCTGACATAGGCATCGGAGCAAAATCCCCTAAGAAGACATGTGACGACCGAAACTGCCCGTTCCACGGTCAATTGTCAGTGAGGAGAAAGTTTCTCGACGGCAAAGTCGTAAGCACCAAGATGACGAAGACGGTCACAGTGGAGAGGGACTACTTACAATATGTTCGCAAGTACATGCGTTACGAGAAGAGACGAAGCCGAATCATGGCACACAACCCACCTTGCCTCGAAATTCATGAAGGCGACAGAGTGAGAATTGCTGAATGCAGACCGATCAGTAAGGAAGTCGCGTTTGTCGTAGTCGAAAGACTGTGAGGTCAGTAACCAGCTAACCGCTCTTTCGCCACAACATAACCTTAATTTGCAGCAGATGCGTTCTGCAACGAATTACGTGGGAATAAGATGCCAGTTCCTAAGACTCGTGCAGTCAGTGCGAAGGGAATGGTAGAGTACAGGCCGCACGTGGCACGAGGACTGCCGAACGGTAGTCGTGTGAATTGCGCTGACAATACTGGGGCAAAGGAGCTGAAAGTAATTCAGGTCCTAGCAACTCACACAAGATTGAGGCGGGTTCCATCGGCGTGCGTCGGCGATATGGTTATGGTTTCTGTTTCTAAAGGGACGCCTGATTTGCGGCGTCAAATGTTCCCCGCAGTTGTTGTTCGTCAAGTGAGGTTGTTCAAGCGACCAGATGGGACTAGGCTTTCTTTTCATGATAATGCCGCTGTCATCATGACTCCTGAAGGCGAGATGAAAGGGACAGAGATACGAGGACCGGTGGCGAAGGAAGCGGCTGAGCGCTGGCCTAGGGTCGCTAATCTCGCGAGCATAATCATCTGAGAGTGAAGCTCATTGTCCCTTAAGGTCAAGAAACCCTCAAAACAGCGAAAGAGACTCTACCTAAGTCCGGCTCATAGGGTCAGAAAACTGCTATCCGCCCCACTCTCATCCGACTTACGATCAAGTCAAGGCAGACGATCATACCCAGTCCGGAAGGGCGACACCGTGAAGATTGTTCGCGGAGATTTTGCGGGGATAGAAGGGAAGGTAAACGATGTTGACACGCGAAAGCAACGTCTGTATGTAGAGGGTGTTTCTAGGGAAACGGTGGCTGGAACTTCCACGAACGTTTCCGTGCACAGCTCGAAGGTAGTGATCACAAAACTTAATCTTGATGATAAGTGGCGAGCCGAATCCGTCAAGGTAGCGCGGACCAGGCAGGCGGCTGGTGAGGAGGCTTAGGAGGATGGGACATAAGAGCGGATTCGGACACCTGAAACGACTCGCGGCTCCATGGTTCTGGCCGATTCATCGAAAGGAGTATGCGTGGGCTCCAAAGCCAATCCCCGGCGCGCATGCAACATCCGTATGCTTGCCGTTAGAGCTGATTCTGCGTGACGATCTCGGAGTGGCAACGACGAGAAGAGAAGTAGCAAGCATACTGTCCTCAGGGAAAGTGAAAGTGGACGGTAGGACTAGGCAAGAGGAGAAACTCCCGGTTGGAATAATGGACGTCGTAGAGCTTGCCGACGCCAATGTTGCCTACCGAGTTCTCCCCGTGGAAAGAAAGGGGTTGACGCTCATTCGCATTCCAAAAGACGAGGCCAAATTCAAACTCTGCAAGATCCTCGGCAAGAGTGTGGCAGCAAAGGGCGTAGTCCAATACAGCACACACGACGGACGCAATATAATAGCCACTAAGGGAGAAGGGGAACCAGCTGTGTACGCGACCAACGACACGCTGAGGCTCAGCATACCTACACAACGTGTGCTAAGCCACATCAAATTCGAGAAGGGCAATTATGCACTTGTCGTGGCGGGTCGTAACCTAGGTAAGAGCGGCAAGATCGTGGAATTACAAAATGGCACTGCCACAAGACCTGCCATGGTTACAATAGAAGACCAGACCGGAAACAAGTTCGACACAATAGTCGAGTACACCTTCGTCGTCGGAACCGACAAACCCGCAATAAAGCTGGAGGCCTCATAGAGCAATGCAGACGGCCACCGAAACAATCCGCGAGAATCCGATGCGCACGATAAAACTCGCGAAGGTCACGGTTCATATAAACGTAGGCAAATCCGGCGAAATGCTTGAGAAAGCAAGAAAGGTTCTGGAAGAAATAACAGGCCAGAAGCCCTGCACAAAACAAGCCAAGATGACGATCAAGGAATGGGGGACAAGAGAGGGTGAACCAATCGCTTGCCTAACCACCCTCAGAGGCGATAAGGCAACGGCCTTCCTGAAACGCGGACTCGAAGCCGTATCGAACACGTTGAAGAAATCTTGTTTCGACGATAACGGTAATTTCGCTTTCGGGATCAGGGAACACATCGAAATCCCGGGCACCAAGTACGCGCCCGAGCTTGGTATCTTCGGAATGGATGTTATGGTGACACTTGAACGGCCGGGGTACAGGATTAAGAGAAGACGAATACGGCCCAAGCCGGTCGGAAAGTTCCATCGCATATCACGCGATGACGCCGTCAAATTCATGACGGAGAAGTTCGGAGTTCAGATCCGCGAGGCGTAGGTCAATGGCGAAACTGAAAGCAAAGAAAGTTAGAAAGTATGGGAAGGGCAGCAGACCATGCAAACGTTGCGGTCAGTACGGCCCGGTTATTCGCAAGTATGGTCTAAACCTGTGCAGACAATGTTTCCGTGAGTTAGCGCCGAGCTTGGGTTTCAAGAAGTACATGTAGAGTGTGAGTGATTTGGTTCTCGTGGAGCTAGCTCAAAGGACGCTTGAAATCCCCGACGGCGTACAATTGAACATTGATGGAAGGAAGGTTAAGGTCACAGGGCCCAGGGGAATCCAGGAGGAAGACTTCTCGCACCTCCCCGTCAAATTCGCACTTGAAGAGCGATCACTTCGAGTCTACAGCAATTGGGCTAGAAAACGAGAGGTCGCGCTCGTCGGCACGGCTCTCGCCCATGTACGAAACATGATTCGCGGCGTCACATCTGGCTATACTTACAAGCTGAAGATCGTGTACGCGCACTTTCCGATGACTGTGAAGGTTCAAGAGAAGGAAGGTAAAGTTGCGATAGACAACTTCACCGGGGAGAAGACGCCTCGAATCGCGAGGATCGTTGGCTCAGCCAAGGTTAAGGTTGTCAGCGACGAAATACATGTTCAGGGCACTAGGATTGGAGATGTGAGCCAGACCGCTGCAAACATCCAAGCCGCGACGAGGATAAGAGACAAAGATCAACGAGTCTTCTTAGACGGCATCTACGTGTACGAAAAATCAGAGGGAATGTAACACGCCAAAATCATACCCGAGACCAAAATTCGCTCGTGAAGAGAGCTGGCGCTACAAACGCGTCAAACCATCATGGCGAGCCCCGAAGGGCAAGACGAGTCGCGTCAGACGAAGCAAAGACGGTTGGCCCCCAGTCGTCAAGATCGGATACTCACACGCCAAAGCAAGCAGAGGATTGCATCCTTCAGGTCTCCGAGAGATCATGGTCTGGCGTCCTCAGGACCTTCAAGGCTTGGATCCAAAGACGCAAGTGGCCCGAATTGGCCATACGGTTGGCGAGAACAAGCGCGTGCAGATAGTCGATGAAGCGAAGAAGGCAAACATACGAATCCTGAACCCAGGGCTAAAGAAACCCACGGAACCTGAAGTGGCCCCAGAAGCTGCACCAGCCGAAACAACCGAGGAAGCCAAAGTAGAAGCCACGCCGTCCACAGCCCCAGAAGAACCCACAGAAGAGAAGACGGAAGAGAAGATAGAGCAGACAGAGAAGAAGGCAAGGTCAGAAAAAAGCAAGCCAAAGAAGAAGACGAAAAGGAAGAGTAGCAAATGAGTGTCACAAGTCAAAAGAGATTAGCCGCTGAACTCCTCAAAGTCGGCATAACACGCGTCTGGGTCGACCCAGAAGATACGGACACAGTCTCCTCGGCAATTACGCGAAAGGAGATTCGCAAGCTGATTCACGAGGGCAGCATCCAGAAACTCCCAAAGGTCGGAATCAGCCGAGGAAGGAAACGCGTGAGGCGACAGGAATTACTGGCGGGTCGACACAGGGGACCCGGCAGCATAAAGGGCCATGTGGCATACGGGAAGAAGCGATGGGCTATTCGGATACGATCCATAAGACGCAGACTTCGCTCGCTGCGCGATAAGCGGCTGATCACGACAGGCGTGTATCGTAAGCTTACCCTTAACGCGAAAGGCGGAACCTTCAGAAGCGCCGCCCACCTAGACGAGTACATTGACACGCATAAACTCGCAAGGAGACGCTGAGAATGCAAGCGACAACTCAAACTCAAAAGTCCGATACCGGATGGATCCCAAAGACGAAAGTAGGCAGAATGGTCCAATCCGGGCAGGTCGTTTCGCTTGAAGACATCTTCACGCAGGGTTTGAAGATCAAAGAACCTGAGATAGTCGACGTTCTTCTCCCAGGTCTAAGGCAAGAAGTGCTTGGGATCGGTTTCGTTCAGAAGCAAACTGATGCTGGTGAAAAGTCAAGGTTCAAAGCGATCGTGGCGGTCGGCAACGGCACGGGCTTCTTAGGCGTCGGCGGCGGGAAGGCAAGGCAAGTTAGAAGCGCTATCGACAAGGCAACGCTCAACGCCAAACTCAATGTCGTCCCAATACGTCGTGGATGCGGCAGCTGGGAATGTGGTTGCGGCCAATCGCATTCAATTCCATTCAGAGTGAGAGGGAAAACCGGGAGCGTCGGAATCGACATAATCCCAGGTCCAAGAGGGCTGGGTTTGGTGGGTGGGGAGATATCCAAGACCATACTCACCTTAGCGGGAGTAAAGGACTGTTGGACAAGAAGCTACGGCTCGACGAGCACGCTTGGATCTATGGCCTACGCCATCTATGAAGCACTTCGCAGCACCTATCGTATTGTCACACCGAAAGACTGGGTAGCCTAAGCAGTATCTCTAGACCATCGCGGCGAAAGCCTCGATGCTCTAATTCGCTACGAGAATGCTGCCACCTCAAAGCCTACGCTACGGCGATTCGTTATGGACTAAAAGGTGAGAGGAGGAAAGAAAATTCTCACTTGATGATGTGAAGTTCCTTTCCGATTTTTCCGAACGCCCGGATCGCGAAGTCTAAGTCTTCCTTGGTGAGTGCGGCATTCATTATTGTTCTTATTCGGGCTTTGTCGCGCGCCACCATTGGAAAGATGATTGGCAAGGCAAAGACGCCTTCCTCGTAAAGGCGCGAGCTCAATTTCTTCGCGACGCCGCTTTCTCCAACGATGACCGGAGTGATCGGAGTCGTGCTGTTTCCTATATTGAACCCTAGATCCTTCATCGCCTTCTTGAAGTACCGAGTGTTCTCCCACAGGGTTTGCACATGCTTTGGCTCAGTCTCTAAGATATCGATAGCCGCCGTGCATGCAGCTGCAACGCCTGGTGGATGTGAGCCGCTCAGGAGCCATGTGCGAGACTTATTGTAAGCAAAGTTAACTAAGTCCTTGGAGCCAGAGACATGTCCTCCAACGACGCCAAAGGCCTTGGAGAATGTTCCCATCTCAACATGCACTTTGTCACGGCCTAGCTTGAAGTGGGAAACGATGCCTCTTCCCCCTTCGCCTAAGACTCCTTCGCCGTGGGCGTCGTCCACGTAGACCATCGCGCCATGCTCTGCGCCTAGTTTCGCTATTTGATCTAATGGCGCCATGTCGCCATCCATGGAGAAGACGCCGTCGGTAATTATCAGAATTCTTCTATATGGCGGATCATGCTTCTCAGCCTCTGCCAGAACGCGCTGCAGGTCCTGCATGTTTGTATGCTTGTAGACTCCTCTCTCTCCGTGCGCTAGTCTGACGCCGTCGATTATGCTGCCGTGGTTTAGTTCATCGCTTATTATGAGATCACCTTTCCCTGCAAGTTGCGGTATAAGGCCAGCATTTGCCGCGAATCCCGTCTGATAAACCAATGAAGCTTCTGCATCCTTGAATCTTGCCAGTCGCTTTTCCAACTCGACATGTAGGTCCATGTTTCCGGCGATGGGACGGACGGAACCAGAACCTGCTCCGTGAGTTTGAATGGCCTTGATTGCTGCTTCTTTCATTTTCGGGTGATTGCTTAATCCCAAGTAGTTGTTTGAGCAGAACATTAGGACTTTCTTGCCGTCGACGTTACACCATGGCGTGCTGGGCCCTTGTAGTACGCGCAGTTTCCAGTCAAGTTCGCTTTTCACTAATTCGTCGTATTCTTCTCGTAAGAACGATGTTGGATTTCGCATTCCAAGAACCTCTTCTTCGATCATCCTGTCTGTTCGCTTAACTCTTACTATGTTAGTGTTCCGGCTTGGTATCTTTGAGTGAGTTTATCCAGCATATCTTTCGTCATATTACGCAGGTCATATGACGGAGTCCAATCCCAGTCTTTTCGTGCGACGCTGTCATCTATCGACATGGGCCACGAATCTGCGATGTTTTGTCTGAAGTCAGGCTCGTACTCACACTTCAAGTCCGGAATGTGCTTTTTGATTTCCGCAGCCAACTCGCCTGCCGTGAAGCTGATAGCGGTTAGGTTGTAGCTGGTTCTGCAGTTGATCTTTGTTGGATCAGCTTCCATTAGATCTATTGTCGCTTTCATGCAGTCGGGCATGTACATCATTGGAAGCATCGTGTCTTCCCTAAGAAAGCAAGTGTACCGCTTGTTCTTGATTGCTTCATAGAATATTGCGACCGCATAATCCGTTGTCCCGCCGCCTGGAGGTGTCTCGCTACTAATGATGCCTGGGTAACGGAGACTTCGTACGTCTACGCCGAATCGTTTGAAATAGTAATTGCACAGGAGTTCGCCAGCGACTTTGGTTACCCCGTACATCGTACCTGGAATCAGGATCGTGTTCTGAGGGGTGTCTACGCGAGGTGCGCCCGCGCCGAATACGGCAATTGAGCTGGGCCAGAAGACGCTAGTCAACTTGCTTTCTCTTGCGATTTCTAGCACATTGTAAAGCCCATCCATGTTCACGTGCCAGGCAACCTGTGGATTCTGCTCGCCAACCGCTGAGAGGACTGAGGCCAGATGATAGATGATCTGGATGTCATGTTTCCGCACGACGTTCACGAGATTCTCCTTGTCAGTCGCGTCGACGACCTCGTAGGGCCCTGACTTCAACAGTGCCTCACTCGGCGCCCTCTTATGCCCGCCCGCAACAATATTTTCGTGACCATATTTCTCTCGAAGTTCCAATGTCAACTCGGATCCTATCTGTCCTGTTGCGCCCGTGACGAGGATCCTGTTAGCATTTTTTCCCGGCATGTGATGATCACCATTTCGCGAAACGCGCATGCCTCGGTTTGGGGATATAAGATGTGCCCGTCGATACCGTCGGTAGCACTAACCTACAGATCCGCAGCGGAACCGAGATATGTTTGCTGATGAGTTGCAGTGATCTGGTTAGGGGTCAGGAGTTACGGAAACCACCAAAACCAATTCGGCACCTCGAAGGGGCCATCGTCGGAAACATTTAATTCGAGCACTCCTGAACCTCGCACGGTTCATCAACTAAGATTAGTGAAGGACAAGTAGATTGGCGACCAGGTTAAGGAAAGTTCGGCATCAGCGCGGCTCAAGAACCCACGGCTGGGGTACCAGTGGTCAGCATCGTGAAAGCGGAATGCGTGGAGGCTTCGGCCAGGCGGGGCGGTATAGACATAAGAAGTCGCAGCTCATTCGGAACAAGGAATTTGTTCACATGCATTATGTTGGCAAGAAAGGATTCACCTCAGTCCCGCAGAAGACAAAACGTGAAGGTCGCGCACTCAACTTAGGCCAGCTTTCGAGCGTAATTGACCGGCTCGTTAATGAGAAGAAAGCGGAAATGGACGGAAAGAAAGTTGTCTTGAACCTCAACCAAATAGGCTTCCAAAGGCTCCTTGGCGGAGGCTCCATCTCCAGACCTATCCGGGTTACGGTTGATCATTGCTCTAAGAGTGCGCTCGAGAAGATCAAGGAATCCGGTGGAGAAGCAATTCTTCCAACACCTGCTCCAGCACCAACTCCAACCACGACGAAAGCCAAGTGAAATTGAATGGTCCGCTTCATTGAACTCTTCAAACCATTAGCCAGATTCTTCCCAGATGTCAAATCACCAGATCGAAAGGTTGCATTCAACGAGAAGATATTTTGGACTGCTATGGCTCTCATTATCTACTTTGTAATGTCCCAAGTACCACTCTATGGCGTAGCGGTCGGAGGCCTAAGCGATCCACTTGGTTCGCTTCGAGTGATCTTCGCATCGAATCGTGGAACACTGATGGAGTTGGGGATTGGCCCAATCGTCACCGCAGGCCTGATTCTACAGGTCCTCGCTGGCTCGAAGATGATAAACCTCGATATGAGTAACCCAGAGGACCGGTCGCTCTTCACTAGCGCCAGCAAGATACTGTCCGTCGTCATGACGATCTTCGAAGCTTCCGCATACATCTTCGGAGGAAGCTACGGTACACTCAAGGTAACAACTGAGATAGTGATTATGCTTCAGTTGGTCGCAGCGGGACTCATAGTGCTGCTACTCGATGAGCTACTCCAGAAGGGTTGGGGTCTCGGAAGCGGAATCAGCCTATTCATTGCGGCTGGTGTGGCTTCAACAATTTGGTGGGATTCTATAGCCCCAATGGGCCCCATGGCCGACGGCAGATACCTAGGCGCAGTGGTAGCCTTTGGCCAAGCCCTCTTCAGCAGGGCAGACATCAAAAGCGTCCTATCCAGGGCACAGGGTCTACCTGACATGGTAGCATTCCTAACCACGATCGGAGTATTCCTGATAATCATCTACTTCAACGGCATGCGCGTTGAGATCCCAGTCTCGTATGCACGGTACCGAGGCTTCAGAGGAAAATTCCCGCTCAAACTCTTCTACGTTTCAAACATCCCAGTGATCTTCGCTGCCGCACTATTCGGCAACATATACTTCATCTCCCAAATACTCTGGCAGAGGTACAATAGCACCAACACGAACTTCTGGTTCAACTTACTGGGCACGTTTACTACGCAAGGCAATCAGTATCAACCGTCTGGTGGCTTGGTGTATTATGTTGTTCCGCCGAGGAGTCTAGCGCTAGCCGCGTCGGAGCCGCTCAGAGCCATCATTTACACAGTGCTCCTGATCTTAGGGTGCATCTTCTTCGCCGTGACTTGGGTCGAGGTCGGCGGGATGGATTCAAGGACCGTAGCAAAGCAGTTACTTGACTCAGGTATGCAGATTGAAGGCTTCAGGCGGTCCGAGGAACCTATCAGACAGCTTCTCCAACGCTACATTCCAGTCGTCACAATTATCGGAGCATTCCTGATCGGGCTGATAGCGGCGACAGCGGATTTCCTGGGCGCTTTCGGTTCAGGTACTGGAATACTGCTCACTGTGGGTATCATAGAACAGTACTACCAGATCTTCATGCAGGAACGAGTCGCCGAACTCTATCCTGCGGCCCGAGCATTCATGGGTGAGTAGGCGCTGTCGAGAACAGTGGTCGTTACTGGCATCCCAGGCGTTGGGAAGACCACTGTACTCAATGAGCTCGTAGATACGGCGAAGCAAAACAAGTTCAACCTAACCGTCCTCAACTTCGGCACAATCATGAATGAGATAATGCGAGAGCTAGGAAAGAACCTGCACCGTGACGAGATGAGGAAACAGGGCATTGAAGCACAGAGAAAGGCTCAGGAACTCGCGGCCAGCGAGATAAGGAATCGAGCAGGGCAGGGGGTTGCTGTGATCGATACCCACATGTTCATTAGAACGGCATCCGGCATGTGGGCCGGTCTTCCTCAGAACGTCCTTGAGAAATTGAACCCGGACCTGTTGGTTCTGGTTGAGACCAGTCCGGAAGAGATAGCTACAAGGAGGAAGAAGGACTCCAATAGGAAACGAGACCAAATGCTAGCAGAAGAGATAGCGTTCGACTTAGACTGGAGTAGAGCTACCGCGGCCGCGTCTGCGGTTGTGACGGGAGCCCCTGTTAAGATTATTAGGAATGATGTGGGCAGGCAGAAGGAAGCGGCAAAGGAACTCTTTGAAGCTATTAGATCCGTGACGGAGGGTAGAACTTGAGTTTCATCGACGACATCGTAGCTTGGTTCGTAACGGTTCTAACGCCCTATACTCCTGTCCCTCAGTCAACCCTATTCACCGTCGGCATCGCGATCGCTCTTGGCCTCATGTCCTCGTCTGCAGCGAAACTGCTCGTAGACTATGATATGGTGAAAAATTCGATGCGAGAATTCACAGCTTGGAGAAAGGAGATGGATAAGGCCCGAAAGGCGAATGATAATAAAACTGTGGAGAAACTCATGAAGAAACAGCAAGCAATGACCAAGCTCCAAGCCAGAGCCAGCATGGAGCAATTCAAAGTCACGGCAGTAACCTTCGTCCCATTCCTGCTTCTATGGTACCTTCTGAGCGCCGTATTCGGTGGGCACATTGTAGCATTCTCGCCGTTCCCCCTTCCACTAGTGGGCACACAGCTCAACTTCGTCTCATGGTACTTCCTTAGCTCGTTTGCAGTGAACTTTCCCATGATGAAACTATTCGGAATAGGCGCCGCAACAACGGGTGACAACTAAATGCCTAAACCCTCTCAGCGAAGCCACAGCATGATGAGGAAAACGCTCCGACTCCCGGGAGGAAGGAGGACAATCCACTACCGAAGGCGAGCATACGCCGCCGGCGGACATTGCTCCGCCTGTGGACTTCCACTTCGCTTGCCACGAAACTCAATAAGGAATGTTCCAAAATCAGCGAAGAGACCAGCACGACCCTTTGGCAACACTCTATGCCACACATGCCTGAAGGAAATGGTTCGCCAAAGAGTCCGAGTCGAGTAAACCTTGGCGGGGCCCGTCATCACCATAAGCGGCCCCCATGGAACAGGCAAATCAACCTACGCGAAAGCACTAGCTGACGCATTGAAACTGCGCTATGTCTGCGCAGGAGAACTCTTCCGAGAACTAGCCAAAGAGAAGAAGATGAGTCTCGAGGACTTCAGCTACCTAGCGGAGCATGACCCCTCTGTTGATGAGATGATCGATGAACGAACTAAAATGAAGGCGAGGGAAGGCGGCGTTGTTATCGACGCACAACTGGCTGCTTGGATGGTCAAAGAGCTCGCAGACGTCAAAGTCCTCCTAGTCGCACCGGATGAAATAAGATTCGAGAGAATTGCGCAGCGGGAACGCGTCTCGATTTCAGAAGCCAGAAAGGAGACGCTTGCCCGAGAGGAGATTCAGAAACGAAGGTACAAGAAATACTACGGAATCGACATAAGCGACCTGAGCATCTACGATCTAAGGATTGACACCGGCCTCCATCCGATCGAAAAGACAAAGTCAATCATAATTGAAAGGGTCCGCGACTTTCTCACGAAGAACGCGCCCAAACCAGTAAAACCCTGAAAGCAGAACGCGATGAAATGACGGTAAACCCGTACTCGCCAGTAGGCAGTATTGGCGAAGAGCCGATGAAGCGCCGCTCTCGGTGATTGCGGGGACCTCACTGCGTGCGTCCTACTATGTTTTTTGTGTAAGCCACCCTAATGATGTTAGATGGGCGTTCTAGGGGGTGTGTGGAGACCCTAGAAATTACCACGCACAACCCCGAGACGCGAATAGGATGCGTAGGCGTCGGTGGATGTCTAACACATATTTCCAATTGTCTAACACCTCCGAGCGTTAGGGCGGAGTTCACCCCGTGCGAGATAGGGCAGGAATTGGACGCCGAGGTGCTCTAGAGCGGTACCACCCCTATCTGAAATCGGACAGGAGTCGTGGGTGTGGGACACCCTCCGCCTGCCACGCACAACCCGAGATTCGATTAGGATGCATGGTTGTACTAGAATGGAGTCCACCCTGTTCTGGGTGTAGTCCACCCAACGGACTTTACTTGGTGCTGGGCCGCTGACAATCCTGACGCTATCATTCGCTGGTCTATGCGTGACGGGAGCTTTTGTTTTCGTCGGATTGGCTATTCATGGTCCCGGGAGTATTGGTGCCGGCATACCCTAAGTATTTGTGTCAGGCACCCAGGATCCAAGCTTCTCTATGACTGTCGGGCGTCAATGCCGGTAAGAAGTAGGAAACCGGCGGCTTCTAATCTGAACTGGGATTCTCAACCCATAATTCACGTTCTGATTCGCCACAGACTGAAATCGGTTACACTTATCTATTCCTCAGGGTTCTACTGCGGGAAACCATTCAGGCTGACGAAACATGGCCAGCATAGAAGTTGGAAGAATTTGCGTCAAATTAACAGGCCGAGAGACAGGTAGGAAATGTATTGTCGTAGACGTGGTTGACAAGAACTTCGCATTAATCACAGGCCCGAAGACCGTGACTGGTATTAGGCGTCGACGGACCAATGTTGATCACCTAGAACCCACCGCAGAAAAGGTAGAGTTGAAGAAAGGTGCGACGGACGATGAGGTTGAGAAGGCTTTGACGAAGGCGAAGAAGACGAAGTTCATGAAGGAAGATGCCTTGCCCTCTCAGGGACCAGTCGCAGGCTAAGCCTCTACGATAACTCCCAGATCTGCGATAGTAAGTCTAATTCTTCGACTATTCTCGTTCTCAGGAATGCTTCTGCCTTAATAGGACTGAAGCTCTAAGAACTCTTAGAGAGGTGAAACGTTTGCAGTCCGCGATGCCATCGGCAGTTCAAAGGGAGCTTGTCGCAAAGGTCGACGATACAACTGACTCAAAGTATGGCTGTCGTCCTGAAGAAAGATCCATGTCGCTTCACATCAAGTACGGCATGATGCCGATCGATAAGCCCGCTGGACCCTCCAGCCACGAGGTTGTGGCGTGGATAAAGCGCATGATGAAGCTGGAACATGCCGGTCACGGAGGAACCCTAGAGATTTCCTAATCGGGGCTATCCCAAAGTCACCGGCGTACTACCAGTAGCACTAGAGGATGCTACGAAAGTTGTTCAGGTCTTCCTGTACTCGGGGAAGGAATACGTTTGCCTAATGCAGGTTCACGCCGACGTCCCTGAACCGAGACTACGGGAAGTGCTGAATGAGTTCACCGGGGAGATCTACCAGAAGCCACCGCTAAGGTCTTCGGTTAAAAGAGAGCCCAGAAAAAGAACCATCTACAGGCTCGACGTGAACGAGATCAATGGTCGTCAGGTTCTATTCACCTGCGCATGCCAAGCCGGAACGTACATGCGAAAAATCTGCTCGGACATTGGGGAAGTCCTCGGTTGCGGAGCACACATGCGTGAATTAAGAAGAACCCGCGCTGGACCGTTCAAGGAGGAGAACGGACTCGTAACATTGCACCAACTGAGCGCTGCTCAGTCAGATTTTGAATCGGGTAATGAGGCACCACTCCGCTCGCTCATACAGCCGATGGAGGTTGCGGTGAGCACGATCCCTCAGATCATAATTCGGGACTCGGCTGTGGACGCTATCTGTCATGGAGCAGAGTTGGCTCTGCCGGGTATTGTGAAATTGGATTCTGCGATTGAACGCAAGATGCCGATTGCTCTGTTCTCGTTGAAGGGTGAGGCGGTGGCGTTAGGTCGTGCCTTGATGACTACTCGCGAGATGTTGGATCAGGAGAAAGGTGTGGCTGTGAAGACCGAGAGAGTTTTGATGGAGCGAGGCACATACCCGTCGCTCTGGAAACATTAGGCAGACAACGCGCGAGCAGACTTAAATTTGCCCTGCAATTCTGAGGCTTCGGTGCCGGGGTTCCCTAGTCTGGTAAGGGGCAGAATCAACAAAGCCTAAGCCTGGAATTAGGTGACCGCAAGCCTGTGGCCTTTAGGGGCCACGAGGGTTCAAATCCCTCTCCCGGCGCCATTCCATATGTGATATCGAGAGTTCTTCGAATTCTGGAGTCTAACCGCCTTCCATCTTGATAGCTACTAAATATCCGCGCAGGCTTGTCTACGGGCCGGCCGGGATTGGATGACCAAGCCAGTGTGTTCAAGACGCGCCTGGACATTCTCGACGCCACGCTTAAGACAAACTTTTACGGCCCCTTGCTGCTATGCCAGGCATTTGTTCCGCTAATGAAGCGCAATAAATATGGCCGCATCGTCAATGTTTCGAGCGGATTAGGACAATTGGACAGCCTCGGCAGCGGCTATCCTGCCTATGAACTCTCCAAAGCTGCACTCAACGCTCTTACCCTAAGCATGGCTAGAGAGTTGCGCGGCACGAATGTCTTGATCAATGCCATGTGTCCAGGCTGGGTGCGGACGGATATGGGTGGCTGGCACGCGCCCCGCTCCGTCGAAGAAGGCGCAGATACGGTGGTATGGCTGGCCACCCTACCCGACGGCGGTCCGCAGGGTGGCTTTTTCCGTGATCGCCAGCCGATCCCCTGGTGAAGCGACTCTCAGGGATGGAAGCGCATTTGCGCTGTATGCACCATTCGGGTCGTTACTCAAAATCCGGGAAGCCGCCTAACCAGCGCTTTTCAACCGACAACTTCACGTTACCGGTTTCGGGTCTTCGCTCTGGCAGTTTGCGATTTAGACGGCCGGGTGACGTCAGCAATGTAGATGAAGTCGGGGTATCAGGCGATTCCATGCGTCTCATCATCGCCCGACCCGCCCCATGTCTTAAACATTTTCAGATTGCCATCGGGATCGTATCGTAGGAGTAGAACGTCGTTCTGCCCTTTCCCGTAACTGTCAGTCTTTCCTCCCACGAAAACGTCGTGATCCTTTCCAACAGCTAAGGTTCTTGAGTAATCTCCGCCCGCGCCTCCCCAGAATCTGCTCCACAAAAGGTTTCCAGTCGTGTCGTACTTGTTCAGAAATATTTGGAAGCCTTGGCCGGCCGGCCGTTGTAACTGCACCAGAACGAGTCTATTCCATAGCCTGTCGCCCAATCGATATGTTTGGAGATTACGAGCGGATCGTTCGAGTTGTAGAGTCCAAGCAGCGGCGTGCCTAAGGGCGTCGTGTCCTTCGCGTAGTCAGCCCCCAGCTCATCCCAGTGACAGTAATAGCGACAAGGGTTCTCCCACCACGGATGGTATGATGCGCCGACAAGCACGTTGTCCATTCCTGCAATGTTTTCGAATTCCCGCACGTACGGCGTCTCAAAATTAGCGTCTGACTTCCCTGCTGAATTCGTGACACTGATTGAAGCCTGATATCTTTTTCCGCCTTTCAGATTCGTAACTTGCCCAGAATAGGTTCCTATGCTAGGGCTCGTCTGCGTAGAGGACGCTAGCTGCAAAGTCTTGGATGTTTCTGTTGGATATGCCCTCGCGGGTATGCTGCCACCATAATCCGACAGGACCGCGTTGAGATCAGTTATCGCCGAGTCGCTTTCGACAGCAAAGGAAAGCACAGCATCATAGACCTTACCATTCAATACGCGGGTGGGTTCCCATCTGAAGTCCCTGATAGCTGGCGGCATTTTCGAGACTGATGTTGTCGAAGCAGTGGCAACTTGCTTTCCAGCGAATTCACTCTTTACCAAGTTGCTGAGGGGACCCTTGAGGAATATATCAGCAACAACATAGGCTCCACCAGCACCAACCAAACCAAGAAAGATTCGGCGCGAGAGCTTACGGGAGTGCTGATTTGCGCTCAATGCTTAACCGTCCTCCGAACTCTACGAACTATCATAAAGATGACTCCCACAACTAGAACAGCCGCTGGTAGCAGATACCATTCATACTTCAGCAAAGAAGTCTGAATCACATTTGAAGAGGATGACGTGACAGTTGTTATACGCGTTGATGACGTTAGCGGGACCGTGGCTTTGTTCGCGAGCTCCAAGGCTTGCTTGGCTAGAGTCAATGATTCTGAGTACTCTTTCGAATCGAAAGAGTTCTTCGCCTGATCTAGTTTTGCGCGGGCGTCATCCAATCCTACGGCTCTCCCTTGACTTTCCGCGGCTCTAATTGCGAGTGTTGCATTGTAGATTGCTAATGGCACAGGGATCGCATCGTAGCTCGGTTGTTGACTCTTGAATCTGGCCGCAAAGTAGGCCGTGGCATACAGGTATTGGTAACCAAACTCTAGAGATGGTTCGACAATGGTTCCTTCGTTCCAATCGTTGAACGTAACAACATGTACCCACTGAGGCCCATTTCGTATGGCCGCCGTCCAAGTCTGATTATACAGCAACCCATTATTTCTGCCGATGACACGCGATCCGCCACACCAACCATTTACAGGGCTGTCATCGAATCCCGGCCACACGGCCAGCCCCCAAGTAATCTGATGATACATGCTGAAGCTCCTGAATTGGTCGGCCCAATCATTGATGAATGAAACTGAATCTGTTTCATGCCTGATAATTGCGTTGGCGTCGATCCAAGGGAAAAATCCTTGGAAAGGGGGGTAGCTCTTCAGAACAGCGTTCATTGAGACATAGTAGGCACTCAAGCCTTCATTAGCCAAAGCACCCAATATAGTTGACCACTCTGAGGGTTTCAAAGCAAAATCCGCGAACGAGAAAATCACGGGCTTTCCCCCAAATCTCAGGTAGGCTGAGCTGCTTCCAAACCGCTTGATAGCGTATACCAAATCATCGTGGATTGCTTGCAATGCTCGTGCGCGATCTGGTATGAGTCCGCTTCCGGGAACCGTGTAGCGTCCAACATAGTATCTGCCAGCATCGTAATCTATGGCAAGTGAGAACCCCATTTTCTCAGCCACTCTAAGGAGCTTTAGGAAATTCGTGTTAATTCTAGGGAAATCACCGAATCCCTGAACTCCATCCCAATCTACGACAAAAACATCAATCCCCGATGCCTGCGCGAGCCTGATATGGTATTCCATAACGGCTTCATCCCCCGCGTCATAGGCGCCAATCAGGGGATAGTAAACCGACGCCACATCCCTAGTCCCGTTCGGGTATATTGTTCCGGGGTAATGCCTGACACCGCATGCATGATATGACCAGCCGTCCCATCCGCCACCAGCCTCCCAGTTGTTGAGGTAAGTGGCAAGAACAAGTCTTTGAGTAGCAAGATCGACGCTTGGTCCAGTCCCAACCCCCCGCACGTTTCGGCCCAAACTTGTTCCAGCCGCACTCCCCACGGCTACAGTCGAGAGTATCAGAAGTATCGTCGCATAGCATAGGCGCGAACCCCCAAAGAAATTATCGCCATTACAATCCATTCTTCAGTGCCCCGCCAGCGTGTCTCGCAATGTCTCCAAGTACTTGAAACCGTCCTCGACCGAAGGTTCCTCGTAAGTATTCTCGCCCCAACCGTTAAACTCAACGATGCCCACAATCCGATTTGTGTCAGCGAACTCTATCGCGGATTTCAGATTCGATGCAAAGAATTCACGGCTCTTCGGAACATGCCCGTAACTTTCCGTTCTGTCCACTAGATGTGAATCATCATAACCAGGATACGCAAAAGGAACCAACTCAACGCCAACTGCGTGAGCGGCTGACTCCCACCGAGAATACTCTTCGCGAATCTCGCTCGCGGACAACTGCCACTTCCAAGTCGGTGGAATGTAATCGTTGGCGTCCGAGATCGCGTCGAATGCCTTGAGAGTTTCAGGATTTATCCTATCGCCATACGATATTTGATCCCCGATCAAGAAGATTTCAAATCCTAGGTCTCGGATGCGTTGTCGAAGCTTTTTCAACGGCTCAGAGATCGAACCCTTGATTGCAAAGGTTAGATAGATCTGAACCAACGGACGACCGTTTATCCGCAAATATGAAGGATGACTGAAATAGTTCTGCGCCATATACACAAAGTCAGATTCGAGAGCCGAATATGTTGACGGATCATTAAAGTCAACGAGTTTTATGCTCTGAGCCAGCTTCTGCGTGGCGTAGGAAAATGCGAACTTGATGTCGCGTATCAACGGATGCTGAAGCAAAGGCGTAAAACGCCACGGAGCAGAATCCTGCCCCCAGAAATCGAAGAGAAAGAAATCTATTCCATAAGCCGTAGCCCAATCAATGTGCTTCGCAATCACCATAGGGTCGTTGGAATTATATAGCCCAAGCAAAGGCGTTCCGAGCGGCGTCGTCCCTTTCTGAAAATCAGCCTGCAACTCGCTCCAATGGCAGAAATGCCCAGGAACACATGGGTTCTCAAACCACGGATTGTAAATCGCGCCCACAAGGAGATTATCTTTCCCTGAGATGTTTTCGAACTCACGGACATATGGCGTCTCAAATTCCGCGGTCCGTCTTCCCGCTGAATTCTCGGCTTGAGCACTGAGTTTGTACTGTTTTCCTCCCTTCAAATTGGCCACATTAGCAGAATATGTTGTGACGCTGGTCGATTTTGGCAAGGAACCCAACTGGAGCGCGATAAGACTCTCTGCTGGATATGCTCGGGGTGGGATAGTTGGAGCATAACCTTCGAGCGTAGCCTTCAGCGAGGTGATAGGTGACGTGCTTTCAATATCGAAGGCTATTGTCGCATCATACACCTTGTCGTTCACAATTCGGGTCGGTTGCCAGCTGAAGTTGCTTATCGTGGGAGGCATCAGGCTTGATGTGGTCACTGAACTTGTTGGCCTAGAAGTGCTCGGAAACCTTGAGCTAAGAAGGAAATCCAGTCCGAGAGCTGATGCCCCAACAATAGTCGCCGTGCCAACAGCATACTTGATGAAGTGCCGACGGTTCAAGGTGCCTATTGCCCGGCCAATGTGTCGCGGAGCGTTTGTAGATAGCCGTATCCTTCCTCAACTGTAGGCTCGATGTTGGTATTTTCCTCCCATTCGTTCCAAGTACTTATCTTCAGCAACTTGCTCTTGTCAACAAATTCTTTCGCAATCTGCAAGTTCGTCTTAAAATATTCGATACTCCGCGGAACGTAGCCATAGCTCTTTGCTCTGTACCCAATCTGAACTAGATAGCGGTCGTCGAAACCGGGAGAAACGGAAGGGACAATTTCAACCCCAACAGAGTGCGCTGCCGATTGCCACCGCGAGTATTCTGCACGAACTGCAGAGGGAGACCTGTCAACATAATTTCCAGTGGGAGGAAGAGTATAACCTGTTACTGCGTCGAACGCTTTTAGGCGGTTCGAATTTATTCGTTCTCCCCACCTAATTTCTATCTCATCACCGATTAGATACGGTTCAAATCCCAAGTCTTTCAGATACTGTCTGAGCTTGGCAAAGGGAGCTACAATGTCGCTTTTTATTGCTCCAGTAGCGTAGATGTAAACCACTGGTCGGCCGTCAACAATCAGGTATGATGGATGAGAAAAGTACTTTTTTGCAATATGTGCAAAGTCAGACTGTATGGTTGAAAAGGTCGATGGTTCATTCAAGTTAACTTTCGACAAATCCTCCGTCTCTCCCGCAAGCCTCTCACCCGTCTCGTAGAGCATTGCAAACTTGATGTCTCCAATTAATGAGTTGTTTATCAGGGTCTCAACCCTTTTGTCAGCAGCTGTGATTCCTCCGTCTTGTGTTCCGGGAGTGTAAGCGCAATAGAAGTGATGAATCCCAAGGCCAGTAGCCCAGTCTATATGCTTAGACGCTACTAATGGATTGCTTGTACTATACAGTCCCAACAGGGGCATCACGCTTGGACTCAGCTTATACCATGGATTTCCAAGCCAAGTATAGTAACTGGCACCTATCAAAATCCCAGCATCCTTGGCAATATTTTCGAATTCCCTGACGTAAGGAGTATCAATATAATTCACAGTCTCCTTGCCGTTCTTGTCCTTGACTGTCACTAAAGCCCTGTATTGCCTGCCTCCGATTAAGTTGACAATGCCTTGAGAGAAAGTCTGTTTCTTGCTGGTGCCTGTGAAAGCGTACGTTCTATCTGCTTCGCTGGTGAATGCTGTTCGAGGCATCCCTGACGGATAAATGGAACCAAAATCCAAAGTAATCTGATCGCTGGGGTTCAAATTATCGACAGTAAAACCAACTGTTCCATCGTACACTTTGCTATTGACAGTTCTTGTAGGATTCCATTGCAAGTCTTCAATGGTAAGCGGTCCGACAGTGGTTGTCTGTGTGACCTTGCTAGTCTTCGATGTCAGGAAATACTTTAGTCCTAGTGCCGATGCTCCTACAACGGCCGCGGTCGTTCCAGCATACTTGAGAAAACGACGACGATTCATGTGCACTTAGTATCCTGCGAGGGTGTCGTAGAGTTTTTCTATGTATAGCAAACGGTCCTCGATTGACGGTTCAATGAAAGTGTTCTCGTCCCAGTCATTCCATGTGTCAATGCGAAAGATTTTCAGCTTTGGATCTAGATACTTCAAAAGAATTTCGACTCTTTTCTTGAATAGTTCTGGGGACCGGGCTAGGACGTAGTTGTTAGGGCTTCCCCATGGGACATGTGTAGTGTTCTCACCCGGTTTCATAGAAGGAACGATTCCCTTACCATTGCGCAGCGCCCAGTCGTACCATGGTTTGAACAACAACTCTAACTGTTCTTCGTAACTCTTACCTAGGATTATACCTTGCTCGCCGTAGAACCCTCCACCCCACCCCGCAATGGCATCGTATGGTAGTATTCCTCTTGTATATGCTTCGTCACTCGGGTAGCCAATTCTTGGATCGATATGGTCAGAGATCAAGTAGAGCTCCGTACCGTAGTTGCTCGAAATGAAATTCCTCAGCTCGCTTATGACTCGCCCCGTATCTCCTAAGAACTGATGAGAATTCATAATGCAAACCACAGGCCTTCTTCCTACGCTCAAGTACTGTTCCATCTTGAATAGGTTCGCTGCGAAGAAACCAAAATCTGACTTCATTTGTTGAAGGTTCTCGGCATAATAGCGTTGAAAGTCCACATCATATCCGCTCTTGGTTTTTAACCGAAATCTCGGTTCGTAGAAAACTGCAAATTTCATGTCTTTGGTCATGGGCACAGCTAGAATATTTCTCGCAATGTCGAAGGTTCTTGAGAACGTGATATCCAGCCAGAACAGGCCTAAGCTGTGTCCTGAAGCCCAATCTACATGTTTCTCGACCGCATTGGTGTCCCTTGATAAATATCGTCCGAGGAGAGGTTCTGTCATGGAGTGGGAGGGCAGTTCCCCTGGCACGAATTCGATTAGATAGGTCGCTGACGCTGTAACCTGTCTGGGGAGTGATACCTCGTATTCTCTCACATAGTCGATATCAATAGCACTCTTCGCTTGATTTCCGTATCGGTCGCTCGCGCTCACCGTGGCCTGAAATTGCTTTCCGCCAACCAAATTCGTTACCGGTTGAGAGATTGATTGTGAACTGAGGAATGTTGGGAAGGAATAGGACCTCACATTTTCTTGCGCATAGGCAGTCTGAGATAATTCAGCTGGGTAGATAGGAGCGAAACTTAAACCCACGTCAAACGCTGAGCCGTCGGTTTCGACAGCGAAAGATATGGAGCCATCATACACTTTGCCATTCTGAATCCTGGTTGGAGTCCATTTCAGATCAGATATTACAGGTGGCGCTCGAATAGCCGTAGAAATCGTTTCGCTCGGCAAAGTGGCGCGACGGGAAAGAAGGTAATCAAGCCCAAGAGCTGACGCTCCAACAGCAGCGGTTGCTGCACCTGCGTATTTCAGGAAACGGCGGCGGTTCACGGGAGTCGTCTACCTTTGTTTGATTCTTCTCTTTCTAACGATAAGCATAACTGAGATTGCGACAAGCGTCACGGCCCCAATAAAGCCGACTGCGTATGTCACGTTCGAAGTAGGGGTTGGCGATACCGGTTCAAGAGGCATCATCAACGTAGAAGAACTAGTCGTGGAAACTTGCGGAATCGTCGCCCGTGACGCGAGCTGAATCGCCTGCTCAGCCAGTCTATGGGCGTCTGAGTATTTTTCAGATTGAAACGCTTGCTCGGCTTGCTGGAGCGTCCGGTTCGCGAGATCTAATCCAACTAATCGTCCATCGTTTTCTGCTTGGCGGACGGTCAGTGTTGCTTGAATTGAGCAGAGTAGTATGCTGTTGCATAGAGATATTGATAGTGGTACTCAATCGTCGGTTCGACTGTTGTGCCTTCGTTCCAATCATTGAAAGTTGAGATCTCAATCCATTGTGGGCTGTTGCGAATTGCTGCGTTCCAGGTCTTGTTGTAGAGTAAGCTTCCTTGGCGATCTATCTGTATTTTGCCTAAGCCGTAGCACCAGTCTGCGACGGGGGTACTATCGAAACCCGGCCAGACGTTCAGGCCCCACTCAATCCCATGAGACTCCGAGAAGGCCCGCAATTCCTCCGCTGCCTGATTAAGCCAAGCGATTGGATCTGCATGATTCAGGACGATGTCATGGGCACCTATCCACGGAAAGAAGCTGTTGAATGCGGGGTAGTAGCGAAAGTTCGCATAGTTTCGGATGAAGTAGGCTTGATGTCCCTCAGCTTGAAGGGATTCGATGATTCCGGCCCATTCAGATGGAGTGAGCACTTCGCTTCCGAAAACAAAGATCACCGGTCTGCCATTGAATTTCAAGTACACACGGCTTGCCGCGAATTGTTGTATTACGTACCGGAGATCGTCGTGGATCTGTCGAATTGCGTCAGCGCGATTCGGGATTACTGCAGTGCCGGGTCCCGTGCTTCCCAGATAGAATCTGTATGCATCATATTCAATCGCGAGGCCGAAATCTAAGTTCTCTGCCAGTTTGAGCATGCGTTGGAAGTTGGAATTAATGCGCGGGAAATCGCCATGCTCAGTTATGCCGTACCAGTCCACGATGAAGGCATCGATTCCGCTAGCCTTTGCGAGTCTCATATGATATTGTTGAATGGCTAAGTCACGATCATCATAGGGTCCTACGAGTGGGTAGTAGATTGATGCGATGTCACGTAATCCATTGGCCTTGATGTTATCAGGATTGTGACTTTCGCCGCATCCATTCCAACTCCAACCGTCCCATCGCCAATATCCGCTACTGTTTTGCCAGTGAGCAAGGTATGCAGCTAATACAATCTTCCTAGAAGCAATGTCAATGGAAGGGCCTTTTTGCTGTTGTTTTTCCAGTCCCAACCATGAGCACGGATATCAGAATCATACACAATAGAAATACAGGACGAAACTTCATGATTTTCCGCTCAGTGTCTCTCGGAGCGTTTGCAGATACTTGAAGCCGTCTTCAACAGAAGGTTCGATGTTCGTGTTTTCTTCCCACTCATTCCAGCTAAGTATCTTTAGCATTCGACTCTTGTCAACAAATTCCTTCGCGATCTCCAAATTCGTCTTGAAGAATTCTGTGCTCCTGGGAACGTATCCAAAACTCTTAGGTCTCTCGCCGATCTGAACGAGATGTCTGTCGTCATATCCAGGGTAAACTGAAGGAATGACCTCAACTCCAACGGCGTGGGCTGCTGACCGCCACCGCGAGTATTCTGCGCGAACTGCAAGGGGGGATCTGTCAATATCTCCTGTAGGGGGAAGAGTGTAACCTGTAACTGCATCGAATGCCTGTAGGCGCTTCGAATCTATCGGTTCTCCCCATCTAATCTCCATCTCGTCTCCGATGAAGTACGGCTCGAATCCCAGCCCTCTCAGATACTGTCGGAGCTTGGCAAATGGCGCTGCAATATCAGTTACTATTGCTCCAGTGGCATAGATGTAAACCACTGGTCGGCCGTCAATGGTTAGATATGATGGATGAGAGAAGTAGTTTCTTGCAATATGCGCAAAATCGGATCGTATGATCGAGAATGTCGAGGGATCGTTCAGGTTGACTCGCGACAAGCCGCCCGTCCCTCCCCCAAGCCTCTCGCCCGTCTCATAGAGCATTGCGAACCTGATGTCTCCGATTAATGAGTTGCTCACTAGGGCCTCGACTCTTTTGTCGGCGGCCGTGATTCCTCCATCTTGTACTCCTGGAGTGTACAAGCGCAGTAGAAGTGGTGTATTCCGAACCCGGTGGCCCAGTCGATATGCTTAGACGATACCAATGGGTCGCTCGTACCATACAGCCCCAGCAGAGGCATCGTGTTCGGGCTCAGCTTTGACCATGGATTCCCGAGCCAGGTAAGTAAGTAGTGCCCATCAGAATTCCCGCGTTCCCTCCGTTCTGTCGCCCAACGTTCTCGAACTCTCTCACGTATGGAATATCCGTGTAACCTACGACTTCAGGTCCAGTGGGTTGCTTGAACGTCGCGAGGGCGCGATACTGTTTTCCGCCTTTCAAATCGGTAATGTCTTGGGAGAACCTCATTGTGTTGGTTTCTGGCTCAGTTGAAGCAGGCTTCAACGAATAGGTTCTAGGCTCCTCGGCGGGGAAAGCGGCTTTCGGATATTGCTCGGGAATCAAGGGCTGAAAATCCAGCTTCACATCGATTGCCGGTTGATTGATGTTTTTCACGTCAAAAGTGACCCTGCCGTCATACACCTTACTATTCTGAACTCTAGTCGGAGTCCACTGGATGTTCTCAATCGATGGCACAGTCACTGTGATGGTCGTTGGGACACCAGTCTGACTGAGTGGCCTTGGCTTAAGGAAATAATCCAGACTCAGGGCGGATCCTCCAACAATAGCCGCCGTCCCAACAGCATACTTGATGAAGCGCCGACGGTTCAAGGTGCCTATTGCCCAGCCAATGTATCGTGAAGCGTCTTGAGGTACTTGAAGCCGTCTTCGACAGAGGGCTCGATATAGGAATTCTCGCCCCATTGATTCCAATCACTTACTTTTAGTATTCGACTATTGTCAATAAATTCTTTTGCAATTTTCAAATTCGTCTTGAAGAATTCGGTGCTCCTAGGAACATAACCATGGCTCACAGGTCTACTGCCAATCTCAACTAGATGATGATCATCATATCCTGGATAAACTGAAGGTATAACCTCAATTCCGACACTGTGGGCTGCTAATTGCCATCGGGTATATTCTTTTCTTACAGCTTCTGGTGATTTGTCATCAGCTCCAACTTGAGGAAGACTGTAGCCAGTCACGGCGTCAAATGTTTGAAGACGTTTCGACTTAATTTGATGTAACCATCCGATATCCATCTCGTCGCCAATGAAGTAGGGATCGAAACCCAACCCTCTCAAATGCTGTCGTAATTTGGCAAATGGGGCTACAATATCTTTTACTATTGCACCAGTACCATAGATGTAGACAACTGGTCGCCCATTTATAGTCAAATATGAACTGTGCAGAAAGTAGTTTCTCGCAATATGCTCAAAGTCAGATTGAATTTTCGAGAAAATAATAGGATTATTTAAATCAACTTCATGTAAACCCAGTGTTTCAGCTTGTCCACCAAGAATAGTACCCGTTTCATATTGGATTGCAAACTTGATGTCTTTTATTAAGGAGTTGCTTAAAAGGGGTTTAAGTCTTCGGTCTCCGATTGATGGGGTTGGATTCGTATTATAACTGCAGAAAAAGTGATGAACACCAAATCCTGTAGCCCAATCGATGTGCTTAGAAATTACTAATGGGTCATCAGAATTGTATAACCCTAGCAAGGGCACATCGTTACTCTCTCGTTCAAGCCAGTGGCAGTAATCAACACTTGGATTACAAATATTCTCGAACCAAGAATAATAAGTAACACCTACCAAAATTCCAGCATCCTTGGCAATGTTCTCGAATTCCCTGACGTAAGGAGTATCAGCATAATTCACAGTCTCTCTACCATTCTTATCCTTGACAGTTACTAAAGCCCTGTACTGCCTGCCACCGATCAAGTTGGCAATGTCTTGAGAGAAGGTCTGTTTCTTGCCGGTGCCTGTGAAAGCATACGTCCTGTCTGCTTCGCTGGTGAATGCTGTTTGCGGTATCCCTGGCGGATAAATGGAATCAAAATCCAATGTAATCTGATCGCTGGGGTTCAAATTATCGACAGTAAAACCAACTGTTCCATCGTACACTTTGCTGTTGACAGTTCTTGTAGGAGTCCATTGCAAGTCTTCAATCGTCGTTGGTCCAATAATGGCCGTAGTAGTTGTCGTTCCTTGCCCTCCTATGTTCAACAAGCTGTTGACCAAGTTTCTAAGCGCAGGGCTAAGATAGTACAGAGTGCTTCCTACGATTACACCTACTGCAACGCCGCCGACAACAACAAACTTTCTTCTGCTAATTCTAGTGCTTCGGTCCTTGGAGATGCTAGGAGAATCATTCACAGGAAACTTGTCGCTATTTGTTTTATCAGAAAGGTCCAACCAACGTCAACCCTTAGGCCGCAGTTCCAGTGTTGCTCCGCCCTTTGGAGTGGACCCCGCGTTTTGAGAACGCTTTTCGGGTTTTTCTTTGTATGGTTTCATGATTCATTTTCGGTCACCTTGATTTTGGTTAGGTACTCGTAGGGTGTCTGGTAGCCTAAGGCTGAATGGATTCGGTGCTGGTTATAGTCCAAGTAGGCTTCCTGCATGGCTTCCGCCGCCTCCTGGAAGGACTGGAAGTCCTTTGTCCAGACGTACTCCCGCTTCAGGGTCTTATGGAATGACTCCATATGCCCATTCTGCTCGGGCGTGTTCACCGCTATGAACTCCTGCTTGACACCCAGTATCCGCATCGATTCCTTGAAGGCCCTGCTGCCGTACTGTGACCCATGATCCGAACGGAGCCTGACGCCTATCGCTTCCGGATGCTTGATGAGGGCCTTCTCGACGCTTAGGATAGCGTTCTCTTTAACCGCATACTTGTCGAACACGTAGCTCACCCACTCCCTGCTGACCACATCTTCCACGTTGAACAAGTACGCCCAACCGTCCACTCCGCAGTGGATGTAGGTCAGATCAGCCTCCCACAGCTCATTAGGCCTAGAGGGCTTGGGTCTACTGTTAACTGCGGCCCTGAGAAGTTCCTTCTTCCTCATTGATGGTTGGGTCCAGCCTAGTTGACGGTAGATCCGCTGGATCCGCTTCCTGTTCATCGGTATGCCCAGTTCTCGTCGTAGCGTGGCAGCCATTCTTCTCGTGCCGTAGAGCGGTCTCCGCATAGCAACCTGCTTGGTCTTCTCTACGATGTACGGGTCAGGTGGGATGGAGCGTTTCTTGGCTTGGTGGTAGTGACCTTGCCTTGAGCATCCTGAGATGCGTAGGGCCTTCCTGAGGCTTAACCCATTATCGCGTAGAACGTCTGCTACCATCTTCTTTTCTCTCCTTCCAAAATTTTTTTGAACGCGTCGTTCGCGATGGTGAGTTCGCCTATCAGCTGCTTCAACCGCTGGTTCTCGGCTTGGAGGACCTCTCCCCCACCGTTTCTCCTCGAACCGGATAGCGTCTGTCTACCTCCCTCGATGAACTTGGTTCGCCAATAGTTGAAGAGCGTAGGCGTAAGAGCGTATTTTCTGCATAACTCAGCTACGCCTATGTTCGTGTTAAACGATTCAAGAACGATCCGTATCTTCTCTTCAGGCGTCCAGTGCCTACGCGTCATAGTTCACCCCTCTCAGTAGGCGTACAAATCTAAGTGTTCTCATTCTAGAGGGGTCCACACCACCTTCAATCTCAGGTCAGAAAGTTTCATCGAACTTGGTTCTACTTCCTTCGTTCCATAGAAGAATGCGAATTCCATGCCCGCTTACACATTTACCTTAATCTGCTCCCGCAATTCGAACAGAAACTTGCACCTTCATCGTTAAGAGCTCTACAGGATGAACATCTGACCTTGATTTTCTCAGTTGTCACTTGAACCGACTGCGCATGTTTTCGTCCAGCAAAGAAGAAAAGCGCCCCTATGAACAGCGCAGGAATTCCGATCAACCACCCTATGAACGGCACAAGCACTGTCAATAGAATGCCAACAAACATCATCACAATGCCGAGCGCCTTACGAAACGCAGGAAAAACTATTGCAAGAACCAGCACGATCACAATGGGAGCACCAGTGACAAGCAACCATTCATAACCAATCAGTGCCAGCGGCCTTCACCTCCTTCCTCCACAGTTTACGATGTCGACCTTGCCGAAATGTTTTGCCTATCTGACTGCCTGTCGAGAATTACGATTTCCAAGGGATAAGATCTCAGCAATTTATGTTAAGAAATGCAAAATATGTTTAGTGATTGAGTGAATTGGAGACACGTCCGCGAGTTCCTCAAGAGGTCCAGATTTAGACTAGCCATCTTTTTAGCGCTTGTTCTGCTTCTTGTTTGGAGCATCGGTGCCTGCACTTCGGTTCTGGGTATGGACAGTGGCAAGCTGGGAAGCACTAGTTACATTGTACAGAACTATGCTTGCGAACTTTTCGTTGTACCTGCCTCAGCGCCTTCATTTTTCATATCATTGGCTATCTACAAATTCTTAGGATACATGCCTTCGGGCGTGTAGGAAGTCGGGTCAGCAGGTTTCCTTGTTATGTTGTTGCTTTGGCTGTATTTCATATCCTACGTAACTGAGACCACTGTTAAATGTATGCCGCAGGATCCGTTTTGCCTGTTGCTGCCAAGCCTGGTTCCAACCAAGGTGCGAACCCGCTGAACGGAGGATAATATGAATCTCCACCGAAATAGAACCTGAAGTATTTCCCATGAATTCCCTCACAGCTTAAGGCATCAAAGACTTGTTTCCAATCCCCTCCCTTCAGCACGGAACTACCACCGAACTCAAAGACCACGGGTAATCCATCATACTTGAGGTATGCCTGACTTGGCCCGAACTTTTGGACAACATACTTCAAATCGTTTTGCATTTGTAGCAAGGCCTCGACTCTGTTGTGAAATAACGTAAGTTTCGGTCCGTTCTGGCCGAGATAGTATCGATGCGCGTCATAATCAACCGCCAAAGAAAAGTTCATTCGCTCAGCCAGCTTCAACATTGACGCAAAATTGGAATTTATTCTCGGAAACGATTCGTAACCAGTTATGCCATCCCAGTCGACAATGAACGCATCAATTCCTGACGCTTTGGCCAGCCGTATGTGGTACTCCATAACCGCTTGGACGCTTACGTCATACGGCCCTATGAGAGGATAATAGACGGACGCGATGTCCCTTCTGCCATTTACTAGAATTCTGTCAGGGTCATGATAGCCTAGACCGCAGCCGTCCCCATCCCACGCCCAGCCATCCCACCCACCTACCGTCTGTGGAGTGGCCCAGTGGTTGAGATAGTGAGCCATAACCAACTTCTGGAAAGCCATGTCGAGGGACCGACTTGCTGCTCCAGCCTGTTGAGCTCCTCCTGTTACGCTTAGTGACAAGACAACCGTGCATAAGAGAAAGATTTCGCGGAGCCCTCTCATGACTTTCCGCCCAAAGTGTCTCGGAGAGTTTGTAGGTACTTGAAGCCGTCTGCGACCGATGGTTCGATGTAGGAGTTTTCACCCCATTCATCCCAGCTGACTATCTTGAGCATTCGACTCTTGTCAACGAACTCCTTTGCAATCTCCAAATTCGTCTTGAAGAATTCTGTGCTCCTAGGAACATAACCGAAACTCTTAGGTCTCTGACCAATTTGAACTAGATACCGATCATCGTAGCCTGGAGAAACTGAAGGAATCAGCTCGACTCCGACTGCGTGTGCTGCTGATCGCCACCGCGAGTATTCTGCACGGACCGCGGAGGCGGATCTGTCTGTGTTAGGTCCCGCGGGTGGAAGCGTATAACCTGTAACCGCATCGAATGCTTGCAGGCGTTTTGAATCTATCCGTTCTCCCCATCTAATCTCCATCTCGTCTCCAATGAAGTAGGGCTCGAATCCCAGTCCCTTCAGATGCTGTCGGAGTTTGGCAAAGGGAGTTACAATATCGCTCACTATTGCTCCAGTTGCGTAGATGTAAACCACTGGGCGGCCGTTAATAGTCAGATATGAGCTGTGAGGAAAGTAGTTTCTCGCAATCCGTGCAAAGTCAGATTGAATTATCGAGAAAATAGTGGGATCGTTTAGATTAACGCCGGGTAGACCCAGAGTTTCAGAGGGACCCCCCAGCCTCATGCTCGTTTCATAGAGAATTGCGAATTTGATGTCACCTAGCAAGGAGTTAGCTAGAAGCGCTCGGAGTCTTTCGTCACCGAGTGATGACGACGCATTGTAACTGCAGTAGAAGTGATGTATCCCGAAACCTGTGGCCCAGTCGATATGCTTGGAAACTACTAACGGATCATTCGAATTGTACAGGCCTAGCAGAGGCATCACATTGTCGCTCAGCTCTGGCCAATGACAATAATGAACACACGGATTCTCAAACCAAGGATGATAAGTGGCGCCTACCAGAATTCCAGTGCTCTCTGCAATGTTCTCTAATTCTCGAACATACGGTGTTTCAAATTCAGCAGTCTGCAAGCCCACCTGATTCTTCGCTTGAGTGATTAGCTTGTACTGTTTTCCTCCCTTCAAGTTGGTTACTTTGGCGGAATATGTTGTGACGCTGGTTGTTTGTGGCACGGAACCCAATTGGAGTGTGACAGGATTCTCTGCTGGATATGCTCGGGGTGGGATAGTTGGTGCATAACCTTCGAGCGTAGCGTTCAGGGAAGTGATGGGCGTCGTGCTCTCAACATTGAAGGCCATTGTCGCATCATACACCTTGCCATTCACAATTCGGGAGGGTTGCCAGTTGAAGTTGCTAATCGTAGGAGGCATCAGGCTTGACGTAGCCACTGAAGTTGTTGGCTTAGTAGTCGGCGACTTCGAGCTAAGAAGGAAATCCAGTCCGAGAGCTGATGCTCCAACAATAGTCGCCGTGCCAACAGCATACTTGATGAAGCGCCGACGGTTCAAGGTGCCTATTGCCCGACCAATGTGTCACGGAGCGTTTGTAGATAGCCGTATCCTTCCTGAACTGTAGGCTCGATGTTGTCGCTCTCCTCATAGTCGTTCCAAGTGGATACAAACAGGCAGCGTATCTCGTCGTCCAGAAAATCCATGCCAATCTTCAACTGGTCTGCAAATCTCTTCGTGCTTTTGGACAAGACTGGCCAATCCTTGAGGCGTTCCGGTAAAAAATGTAGGAGCAGAACTAAGGGTGTCGATGTTTTTTGTTTCGCTTCAGAACTGCTAGGGCTATGCCCATCGCTATCACGAGTGCGACCAAGCCCAGATCCAGCGCAGTCACAGGTGGGGACGTTTTCGCAGGCATTGTAGTAGTCACCGTAGTTGTTGAGGTGTAAACGGATGTGAGCGTGTGGACTGTTGATATGGTGCCGGCAAGTTGCTTGATGGTGTCGTAAGTTCCTTGCCATTTCGCGTCGTAGGTGAGGCCGTAATGCAGGGGGAATACGGGTATCACTTGTTCCCGTATCGAAGTCTCATAGAAGAGTTTCAGCAGTTTTATTTGGGCAGTTGTCGGCTGGGAGGCTAGAGCGACGAGTGGAGTGTAGTCTATGAAATAGAGTATCGTGGGCGTGTAGCCGTAAACTCTCTTAACCTGAGCCTTGTAAGCGGCCCAGTCATCCTGCATCTTTCCGGATTTCACTGTATCGAGGTTGACGCTGACAGTGAGGAAGTCTTGGTACGGCCACGGCGTGCGAGCTCCGCTTGTCTTTAACCAGTCACCGTTCATTGACACAAGTAGTGTTTTATTGTACTTTGTAAGGGCGTAGTCCTTGACGGCGGCGACCATCTGATGCCATGCCGCCACATAGTTGGGGTTTGGATTGTCTTGTTCATTCAATATCCATGGAATGTAAGTGACTTCGTCGAACCAGAGTGAGTCGAACCCAGCATCCACGAGCTTGTATGCATACGCGAGGATGAATTGTCTCGCTAACGGTTTTGTTATGTCCATGACGTACATGTCGAGATCTTCGTAGTGGTGCGCGAACGCCCCGCTGGGGAGCAACCAAAGAATCTGTTTCAACTGCTCTGCCGACACCCGTGTTCCGTTTGGCCAGTAGTCTCCTGGATTGAACGCGGAGGCTGTGATGCCGCCGATGAATTGAACCCACGGTAAACGCGCCTTTACTCCGTCGATAGTTTCACGTAACTGCTGGAACTCGCTCGGGGAGGCACTCCTGTACTTGAAGTATCCTCTGAACACAATCTCGGTTCCCGTGTCGGAGAGGACACGAATCATGCCGTCAATACTGCTATCCAGAATCGACTCGTAAAAGGACACCACTTTCCCGTTAGAAATATCCACGGAGTTCGTTTGCGGTATCGCGGTCGTCGGCAGGGGGATCAAGATCAGACTCAATACTGCGAGTGCGAGGAGGATCGACGAGAAGGCTAGGGTTCTAGCTCTCATTAACTCTACCTTCACACCAGACATGGGTCATATTCTTACCAAGGTGTTACGGAATGTTTGCAGGTAGCTGTATCCTTCCTGGACTGTGGGCTCAATGTTGGTGTTCTCAGCATAATCGTTCCAAGTAGTCACAAACAAACACCGTATGTCGTCGTCCAAGAAATCTATGCCTATCTTTAATTGATCTGCAAATCTTTTCGTACTTTTGGGTAAAACTGGATTATTCTTTTCAGAAGGCCGAATCGAAATAAAACCAGGCATCGCAGTCGGTATGAAGTGAACACCAAGTTGATGGGCGTATGAAGACCATCTTTGGTAGAGGCGTCTCAGGTTGTCTTCGTTATTGTTAATCCCGCCTGGGTATTCGCTACTAGGATCTTTGTTGTAAAACGTTCCGAATCTCGTAACGGCGTCATATGGTTTTACTAGAGTGTAGCTGGGGGAGTCGAACATTACTGTTTCCCCTATGAGAAACATGTCGAATCCTGTCTCTTTTCTAACGGAATCTTTGACTTCTTTAATCCTTGATGTCACATTTCCGCTAAAGGATTCTCCGGCATGATACAGATACACAGTTGGCATTCCTTTTATCCGGAAGTAATTCTTTCTGGCAAAATATTTCTGCGCAAGATATTTTAAATCTGCTTTGAATTTGTTCTTGGTACTTGCATCATTTAGATTGACTTCCCCATGATCTTTACCGAGTAGCCTGTAAGGAACGTCGTACACAAGGCCGATAGAAACATCGTCTATTAAGGGGCTGTCAAACAAAAGTGACGTGTTAAGATCTGTTTCAGCATCGTCAAGAAATGATAAGAACGCCTTCCCGCCGAAACCAGTGAGCATGTCAATATGTCTATTGATAACGAAAGGATCAGACGATGTATAGCTCCCCAAGAGCGGTGTAACGGTAAATGGTCTTTGCCAAGCGCCGTATGTCCACCATGTCCCGTATTGTACGCCAACAGTCACGTCTTTGACATCTAATCTTTCAAGTTCTCTAATGTACGGAGTATCTACGTAATCGACAGTTTCTTTGCCGCTCTTGTCTTTAACAGTCGCGAGGGCGCGATATTGTTTTCCGCCTTTCAAATTGGTAATGTCTTGGGAGAAGCTCATTGTGTTGGTTTCTGGCTCAGTTGAAGCAGGCTTCAACGAATAGGTTCTAGGCTCCTCGGCGGGGAAAGCGGCTTTCGGATATTGCTCGGGAGTGAAGGGCTGAAAATCCAGCTTCACGTCAGTTGACAGTCGATTGATGTTTTTCACATCAAAAGTGACCCTGCCGTCATACACCTTACTATTCTGAACTCTAGTCGGAGTCCATTGGATGTTCTCAATCGATGGCGCAGCCACTGTGACAGTAGTCGGGGCACCGGCCTGATTGAGGTTCTTTAGCGTGAGAAGATAATCGAGTCCTAACGCAGACGCACCTATGGCAGCTGCTGTGCCCCCGGCGTACTTCAGGAAGCGACGACGGTTCATTGGTCCTCGATCATGTGTTTTCCTTGACAGTATTCAGATACTTAAAACCTTCTTGAGTTGTTGGTTCAACCTGCGAGTTGTCAAACCAGTCGTTGAAGCTGGTTATCATTAAGGTGTTCAATTCCGGGTCAACGTACTTTCTCGCTATCTGAAGACGGGTTACGAATTTCGTCGGGTCTCTGTCGATAGCGTCCAGATTCTTTGGATCATTTGCCCTTGCCTGTAGGTCTATGTGTTCAAATCCTGGCATTGCGATGGGAATCAGTCTGCCGCTCTTCGACCACAGGTTGAATAGGGAATCTAAGCGGGCCTCATAGTTCTCTTTTGTTACACCGGCGTTTCTATTAGCGTGCAGAGCATACGCTGATAATGCATCGTACGCTTTCCACCAATCAGGAGATTCATTCGGGATCTCATACCAGTAAATCTCATCGCCTATTATGAATGGCTTGAAACCATTGTCCTGCCCGATATCTCTCAGCTGTCCGATCACATTGGGCACATTGCCGACGAAATATCTCGAAAAATAATAGGACACAATCGGTCTGCCGTTTAACTTCCAATATTGAGGCAAACTGAAGAAGTCTCGCGCAAGGATCTCCATGTCAGCCGTCAACTTGCTCATGTTACTTGGATCGTCCAGATTTATTGTCGGCCAGCCACCTTTGTTAACCACCTTCAGAAGATCATTCGAGATGTACTGGACGCCGATACTCACATCACTCGCAAGCGGGTTGGAGAAAACCTTGTTGAGTCTCCCGTCGTTGCCCCACCATCCCACGAGCCACGAATTCATCTTGTGTCCTGTCGACCAGTCGATATGTTTGCTAATGAAGAAGGGGTCATATGTCTCATATCCATACCATCCGAGGAGCGGAGTCAAATTACTTGATTGCAAGTCACCAGTACCAAGATAGTGTGTGAGGTCGCCCCAAGGTAGATAGTAGGCTCCGACGCTCACGTTAGATGATTCGGCAACCTCGAATTCTCTCACATAAGGAGTATTAGTGTAATTCACAGTCTCTCTACCATTCTTATCCTTGACAGTCACTAAAGCCCTGTACTGCCTGCCTCCAACCAAGTTAACAATGTCTTGAGAGAAGGCCTGTTTCTTGCTGGTGCCTGTGAAAGCATACGTTCTATCTGCTTCGCTGGTGAATGCTGTTTGAGGTATCTCCGGAGGATAGTAAGAATCAAAATCCAATGTAATCTGGTCGGCAGAGGGATCCAGATTTTCTACAGTGAAGCTAACTCGTCCATCGTACACTTTGCTGTTGACAATCCTTACAGGAGTCCATTGCAGGTCCTGAATCGTAAGCGGCTGAGTGACGGTCGTGGTCGCAGTTTCTTTCTGGCCCAGCTTGAATAAACTGTCCGCTAGGCTTCTGAGGGCAGGGCTAAGGTAGTACAGAGCACCGCCCACTACCACGCCGATTGCAACGCCGCCGACAACAACAAACTTTCTTCTGCTGATTCTAGTAGTTCGGTCCTTCGAGACGCCATGAGAATCGTTCAGAGGAAACTTGGCACTCTTTGTATTGTCACAAAAGTCCAACCAACGTCAACCCTCAGGTCTTAGTTCCAATCTGCTCCATCCTTCAATCTCAGCTCACGAAAAGTCATATACTTGGCGCTGACTGATTTCACCATGTGATCAGCCGTTCGTCTCCTGAAAGTCTTGGACCTCGGCGGACAGCCTATTTCTAGGAAATTTCACGTTCTGGCCGACTTTGAGCTAGGTTCCTGCTATCCTTCAGCTTGACGCCCGCTCTACACTGGCTGGAACGTTGCTTGGTTGACAGTTCTAAACGCGAGTTTGTAGCTAACCCCCGGCGCCATTCCATATGTGATATCGAGAGTTCTTCGAATTCTGGAGTCTAACCGCCTTCCATCTTGATAGCTACTAAATATCCGCGCAGGCTTGTCTTGAACGTTGGGCTTTGAATCGTCGTCGATTTCTGAAGTACGCTGGGACAACGGGAGCGGTTGTAGGAGCCTCCGCCCTTTGTCTCGACTAGCTAAAGCCACAGATTGGGCAATG